>WNEZ01000885.1_pt1 | contig 31362 bp, 31 predicted proteins | sample 5400521 | NCBI WGS metagenome assembly WNEZ01 (sample SAMN13153339, study PRJNA577476) | soil metagenome | isolation source: 120 cm saprolite under Douglas fir tree site 2 hole 1 replicate 1 | place: USA:California | collected 2015-04-18 | reverse complement strand
CCCAAGCCGTATCAGCGCGCGGCTCCGAAGGCGTGGCCGGGGGCGAGTTACAGGGATCAGTGATCGGTGACCAGTGATCAGTGATCAGAACTTTCGATCGGTGATCCGCGTCATTCCGGTCACTGATTGCTGAAACCTGTCATGGATGCCGTCGTCTTCGCCGCCGTTCTGTTCGCCGCCGCCTGCCATGCCGCCTGGAACGCCACCATCAAGCGCGGGCTCGATCCGCTGGCGACGACGGTGTTGATCTCGATCGGCGCGGCGGCGGTCGCGGCCCTGCTGCTGCCGGTCGTCGGATGGCCGGCCGGCGCCGCCTGGCCCTGGTGCGTCGCCTCGGTGCTGATCCATCTCGTCTACTTCGCGGCCCTGATCGAAAGCTACCGCGTCGGCGACATGGGGCAGGTCTATCCGATCGCGCGCGGCGCGGCGCCGCTGATGACGGCGACCGCCACCACCGCCTTCGTCGGCGAACGGCTCGGCATCCTCGGCTGGGGCGGCATCGTCCTGCTGGCGGCCGGAGTGCTGCTGCTGTCGCTGCGCGGGGGACGCGAGCTGGCGCGGCTCGACCGGCGGGCGGTCGGCTACGCCCTGTTCACCGCGGTCACGGTCTGCGGCTATTCGGTGGTCGACGGCATCGGCGCGCGGCTTGCCGGCAGCGCCAATGCCTATTCGGTCGCGCTGTTTCTCGGGATCGGCCCGGTCATGGCCGCCTATGCCCTCGTCCGCGGCGGGCGCGCGGTGATCCCGGCGATGGGGCGGCACTGGGGCGTCGGGCTCGCCGGCGGCACGCTGCAGCTCGGCTCCTACGGCATCGCGATCTGGGCGATGACGGTGGCGCCGATCGCGATCGTGGCGGCGCTGCGCGAAACCAGCGTCCTGTTCGGCGCCGCGATCGCCGTCATTTTTCTCAAGGAGCCGTTGCGGGCGAGCCGCGTCGTGGCGGCGCTGATGATCGTGACCGGGCTGACCTTGATCCGGCTGTATTGACACCAGACGGGAATGGTCTCGTCGCGCCACTGGTATGGGTCCCGGGTCTCCCTCGCTATGCTCGGTCGCCCGGGACGACGAACCGGCGTCGTCGCTTGTCAGCGCGGGGGTATGAGATCCTGCAGGCCGATCTCGCGCAGCCGCGCCAGATCCGCGGGCCGGTCGAGGTCCCATAGCGTGACCGGCTCCTGCCAGGCGAGGCCGAGTCGCCGCAGGCGGCGGCGGGTCTCCTGCATCACGCCCGGCGTGCTCCAGCGCATGTCGGCAAACAGCGCGGGCTCAGGCTTGCGCATGCCGATCACCGCATAACCGCCGTCCTCGGCCGGGACGATCACGACGTCGGCGCCGCCGCACAGGATGTCTGCCGCCGTGCGCAGGTGATCGCAGGCGAGGGCGGGGCAATCGGTGCCGATGACGAGGCATGGTCCGGGCGCGGCAGCGAGCGCCGCCAGCATGCGCCGACCGAGATCGCCGTCGCCTTGCCGCTCGAGCGCAAATCCGCGGGCGCGCAGCGCCTGGAAGATCGGATGGGCCTCGTCCGGGGTCGCCCAGACCGTGACCGGACCGATCCCGGCGGCAGCCGCGGTCGCGGCCGCGCGTTCGATCAACCGTTGCTGCAGCAGGGCGGCGCCGTCGGCGCCCAGCGCCGGGATCATTCGCGTCTTGGCAAAGCCCGCAACCGGTGCCTTGGCGAGCACCGCGACGGCCACCGGCTCAGTCATAGCCGTATTGCCGCGCCAGCTCCTTCGGATCGGCGCCGAGGAGGTAGGCGAGCCGCAGGCGCCACATCAGCACCATGGTCCTCAGCACGCCATGCTTCTCCCAGCGCCGCCCGGAGGTGACGACGCGCTCGGCGAGGCACAACGGCCGGCTCACGCGCTTGAGGCGCTTGCAGAGCGCGATATCCTCCATCAACGGGAGTTCCGGGAACCCGCCCGCCGTCTGGAAGGCTTCGCGGCGCACGAAAATCGCCTGGTCGCCGGTCGCGATCCCGGTGAGCCGCGAGCGCAGGTTCATCAGCCGGCCGACGACGGCGAGCAGCGGCGCGCGGCCGTCGATCGAGACGTCGAAGCGGCCCCAGGCGCGGCCCGACCGCTCGAGGCCGTTGAGCACGACGTGGTCGGCGTCGGCCGGCAGCCGGGTATCGGCATGCAGGAACAACAGCACGTCGCCGGCGGCCTTGGCGGCGCCCGCGTTCATCTGCAGCGCGCGCCCGCGCGGCGCCGAGATCACGCGGTCGGCGCGCAGCCGCGCGCGCTGGATCGTGGCATCGCGGCTGCCGCCGTCGACCACGATCACCTCGGTGCCGAGCGAGCGCAGGTTGGCGAGCGCATCGAGCGTCGCGCCGATGCCTTCGCCTTCGTCGAGCACCGGCATGATGACCGAGAGCCTTGCCATGGCGAGCCGTGCGATCCGACGCCCCCGCGGGCGTCCGCGCCGACCATATGTCAACCCGAAATGCGGGTCACGGTCCGTTGCGGTCTCGCCTGCCCGACCGTGTGATCGGGCCCGGCCGTGATCCGCTGAAAATAGGCCGCGTGCGCCGCCGAGCCCTGCGGCCAGCGGGCGAGGAAACGGGCGAGGAAGGCATCGGCGTCATAGGCAAGCGCAAGCGCGTCGATGTGGACGCCGTCGCGCACGATTCCGTAGAGCGGCCGATGCGGGGACGGCGTGACGGCGATCCGCGACAGGAGGCCGAGGCGGGAGCCGGAGAAATTGGGCATGCCGGCGGCGCCGTTGTTGATGACGGTCAGGCGGCCGGCCCGCAGCGCGAAATCGCCCAGCACGGGGAGGCAGGTATGGGTCGAGGCGAAGACGTCGACACGCGCGGCGCGGCGCACGGAATTGAGCAGGGCGGCGGCGGCGGGCCGGTCGAGCGCCTCGTGGGCGAACGACCAGCCGGCGAGCCCGGTCGCGTCGCCATGCACGACGCCCACGCGCAATCCGCCGATCTCCGCGACGAGGTGCATCGGCAGCGCAGCCATTCGCTCGACCGCGCCGGGAAGAGCGTGCGCGGTGCGGCGCAGATCGATCAGGATTTCGTTCGAGCGGCGCACGACGTCTTCGGCGACCGAGGCCGGATAGGCGCAGCCGCAGCCGGCGCCGATATCGGCGGGGCGCGCGAGCTCGGTCTCCACGTTGCCGCGGGTCGCACGGTGGCGCGCGACCCGCTGCTCGATCGCGGCGAACCACTCGGCCTCGGCGTCGAACCAATGGACGTCGCCGCTCAAGACGACGGTCGCGCCCTCATCGGCGGCGAGCCGCTCGACCTGATCGAGTGCCGCAAGATTGCCGTAGAGGCCGCCGACGACGTAGAGCACGTCGGCAACCAGGTCCGGGGGTCGGTTGAATACGGAGGGGGCATAGCGGTAGTCGGCCGGACACATGCGGCCGGCGTCTTCGCTCTGCTTGCCAACGCGTCGCGGGCCGCGGACGGACGCGCTTTGCGGGAGCTGCTTCACTCCGCCGCTTCCTTCAGCGCGCCGCCGCAGCTCGACCCCTGGCCGGCGGTGCAGCCGTAGCAATGGCCGGCGACCCGGATCGGCCGGCCCTCGAGCTCGGCGTCCATGAGGTCCGACAAGCGCGGTCGCTCGCGGCCGCCGTGCCCGAGCGGCAGATCGAGCATCTGGTTGAAATCGCAGTCGTAGACATGACCCTGCCAATCCACCGACACGAGGTTGCGGCACATCACGTGGCCGAGATTGGCGTCGACATGCGCCTGCCGCAGCAGGTCGAGATAGCGGTCGAATTCACCCCTGGCGATCAGGATCGCGCCAAAGCGCTGGATCGGCATGTTGGCGAGCGTGTAGAGCCGGTTGAACGCGATGCCGTGGCGTTCGCCGAGCACGCGCCTGTAGTCGGCCTCGAGCGCGGCCTGCGGCGGCGGCAGCGCCGGTCCTTGCGGATTGTAGACGAGGTCGAGCACGAGCCCGCTGTGCTCGCGCCCGTAGCCGAGCGCGTTGAGTCTTTTGAGGCCGCGGATGGAGGCCTCGAACACCCCCGTCCCGCGTTGGCGGTCGACATTGTCCTCGAGGTAGCACGGCAGGGAAGCGACGATCTCGACCCGCTCGCCGGCGAGAAAGTCGGCGAGGTCCTGCTGTCCGGGCACCTCCAGAACGGTGAGGTTGCAGCGGTCCAACACCCGCACGCCCATGTCGCGGGCCGAGCGCACCAGGCGGCGGAAATGCGGATTGAGCTCCGGCGCCCCGCCGGTGATGTCGAGGGTCGTGACGCGCTTCTTTGCCAGGAAGGCGAGCACCACGTCGATCACCTCGGCCGACATTTCCTCGCTGCGGTTCGGCCCGGCATTGACGTGGCAATGGACGCAAGACTGATTGCAGCGATAGCCGACATTGACCTGGAGCGTGTCGAGCCGTCCGCGCCGCAGCGGCGGAAACGCAATCTGCTCGAGCAGCGGCCAGGTATCGCGCATTACTCCACCTCCGAAGCGAAAATCGCACGGCGCGAGGCGCGCGTCACGTGGAGTGGCGCGGCACGCAGGACAAAATCGCGTGACAGAATGAGCGAAGTTTACCTGACGGGGGCGGGCGCCGCGATCGCGGTTCCGTCATCGATGCCGATGCGGCCGAAGCCCGGCAGCTTCACCGCCGGATGGCGCAGATCGAGCCCGGCGACCAGTCCGAGGACATTGATCTCGAGGCCCTCGACCCAGCCCACCTTGACGCCAAGGAGGCCCCAGAGCGAGGCTTCGACGCCGGTGCCGCTGTCGGTCGGGCCGACATAGGGAAAGGCGCGGAAATCCTTCCCCACCGCGTTCGGCGGAAGCGTCGCCGCGAGCTCCGGCACCGCGCGGAGCACGGTGGCGGTGAAGGTGTTGCTGTTGGGTCCGGGCCAGATGCGGTAGTCGCCGTAGTGGCTGTAGCCGTAGGCCGTGATCGCCGCCTCGACCTTGGGAATGAGGGCGGCGGCCGCCGCTCCCCGCACGTCGACCAGCACGCGCGGCGCATCGCCGAACCAGCGCCCGTCCGGCGCCCAGCCGTTGCTGCGCAGCGGCTGGCCCCAGCCGACCACGTCGTAGCGGCTCCAGTGGAGCGCGTTCTCGGGCTTGAACACCACCCAGCTGTGGACGGCGAAGATGCCCTTCCAGCGGCCGGTGCGGCCGGTGAACACGAGCAGGCGCGCCGCATGATCGGCGCTCGCCGGCGGCAGCATGCCGACGCTCGACCAGTCGGCCTCGCGAAAGCTTCGCGGCCGGTCCTTGCCGGCATAGAGCGCGGCGTGGACCGCGAGGGGAAAGAGGAAGAGGGCGAGGATTCCGAGGAGCACGTTGCGGACGGGACGGCGCATGGAGATGGATGAGACGCGGCTGTTCAAGTCCGAAATATGGCGTATGCCGGCGGCGATGCCAATGGCGATGCGTCATAGTCGCGCATCGAAATGGACAGGCCGTCGCCGCCGCGCTCAGCGCACCCGGTTGCCGCTCACGGCGAGATTGGCGAATTGCTCGGCGCCGCCCTTCGCGAGATCGCCGGTGACCGGCTGCGACCGCGCCATGCCGACGATGGCGCCGCGGCGCACCTCGGCGATGACGTTGTCGGCGATCAGCGCCATGCCGGCGCCGGGCACGACCGAGACGCCGATGCCGATATCGGCCTTGCGCACCACGTTGCCGGTGACCGCGACGTCGCGCAGGTGCTGTCCCCAGCCGAGCATGATGCCGGCGGTCGGGGTGTTCTCGATCACGTTGCCGGTCACCGCCGTGTCCGCTTCGACCGCGATGCCGATGCCGGCGCCGTCGCCCGGATCGGTGCCGGGCGGGCGTTGCGAAAGCAGGTTGCGGATGATGTTGCCTTGCACGACGGCGAGCCGTCCGCCCTCGTTGAAATTGGTGACCGAGACCCCGATGGCGGCGCCGTCCACGCTGTTGCCGGCGATCAACGCGCCTTCGAATCCGAACTCGGCATAGAGCGCGACCTCGCGCACGTCGACGATGCCGTTGCCTTCGATCTGGAGGTTCGAGGCGGCATTGCCGCGCACCGCCGAGAACGCGCAATGCTTGATGCGATTGCCGCGCACGATCACGTTGGCGGCGCGAAACACGTTGACGGCGTTGCCGTATTGCCCCGAGCCGCCGGCGCGGTTGGCGATGTTCTCGATGCGATTGTCGACGACCAACGTGCCGTCGTCGCCGCTCGCCGAGCGCCAGACCTCGATGCCGTTGTTGCCGGCGCCGTCGATCCGGTTGCGCGCGATCAAGAGCCCGCGGGAATCGAGCGCATGGATGGCGACGTCGGCGGTATCGGCGAGCGTGGTGTCGATCACCTCGCCGTCGGTCGCGGAGCAGACGAGGCCGTTGCGGCCGGAGCTCCTGATCTCGCAATCGGCGATCTTGATGCTCCGGCAGTCTTCCAATTGCACGAGACCGCGCCGTTCGGGCAGCGGCCGCTCCCCGCCGTCGAGGACGAGACCCGCCAAGGTCACGTGGTCGGCGCCGACGGCGCTGACGAGCGAGGGGCCGCCGCTCAGCACCAGCCTGGTGGCGCCGCGGCTGCCGACGAGCTGGGCGCCGGACGGCAGCCTGAGGTTGCCGGCGCGGTAGAACCCGGGCGCAATCGCGAGCGGCATGCGCGTGCGCGCGCACTCGTCGATGGCGCGTTGCAGCACGCGGCTCTGGTCGTCGGGACTGCCGGGCCGCAGCCCGAATTGCCCGGCGTCGACACCGAGGGCGGTCCTCGCCGCCGCCCGTGCGGGCGACGCAAGCGCGGCCGCGCCGGCCGTGGCGGCGGTCAAGGCGAGAAGGCGGCGGCGATCGAGCTTCATGGCGCGGTCTCCCATGCCCATCCCGGTACAAGACTAGGGCCAGATGGCGTGTGCCGGGGCGGGACGGGGGAGCGAAATGCGCTTAGCGTTAACGGGCCTTGCCGGCGGAACCGACGCCGCGCGTTCAGCGCGCCGCCGCGAGGGCGGCGCGCACGATCGCCTCGCCGGCCCGGGCGAGATCGTCGAACGTCAACGAAGCTGCGCGCGGGCGCCGAAGCGCGCTCCGCGGCAGGCCCGGCACGTGCACGAATGCCGTGAGCCGCGGCGCGCCGGCGCGCGCCGCCTCGGCGGCCCGCCAGCACAGGTAATTGCACAGGTAGCGACCGGCGTCGCGGGAGAGCGCGGCCGGTACGCCGGCCGATCGCGCCGCCACCAGCAGCCGTTGCGCCGGGACCCGCAGCGGCAGGGCGTCGGGTCCTCCCGGCACGATGCTGGCGGAACCGGGCAGATGCCCGCCGACGTCGGGCACCGCCCGTGTCAGGGCGTTGCGCGCGCGCGTCTCGATGCGCCGCTGCCTGGTGCACCCGGCAAGGCCGAACATCACCAGCACGTCGGGCCTTTCGCGCTCGAGCAGGGCCGGCAGCTCCCGATCGACCGCGTCGTAGCTCACGCGGAACACGTGGGCGACGCGACGCACGAAGGCCGGATGGCGCCGCTGCGCGAGCTCGAGCGCGAGCCGCTCGGTCGGATTGAACGGGGCGCCGGGAAACGGGCCGAAGCCGGTGATGAGGATCGTCATGGCTGTCGTGGTGAACGGCGGAAAGGTCAAAGTCCCATCGCGGCCGCGATCTCGTCGACCGCCACCGCCGGCGTCATGCGGCCGGCGGCGACGGCCGCCTCGAGGCGGGGGAGCTTGGCCTTGATCGCAGGGTCGGATCTGAGGCGTGCGAACAGGCGATCCTCGAGCATCGCCCACATCCATTTCACCTGTTGCTCGCGCCGGCGCGCGGCGAGCTCGCCGGTCTTGGTCATGCGCCCGCGATGGTCGAGCACGGTATCCCACAATTCGGCGATGCCATCGCCGGTCAAGGCCGAAAAGGTCAGGACCGGCGGCGACCAGCCCGGCGAGCGGGGGGTGAGAATATGCAGCGCGGCGCGATATTCCGCGGCGGCGGCCTTGGCGCGCTTGACGTTGTCGCCGTCGGCCTTGTTGACCGCGATCAGGTCGGCGAGCTCGACCACGCCTTTCTTGAGCCCCTGCATCTCGTCGCCGGCGCCGGGCAGCATCAGCACCAGGAAGCAGTCGGTCATGTCGGCGACCATGGTCTCGGACTGGCCGGTGCCGATGGTCTCGACCAGCACGATGTCGTAGCCGGCGGCCTCGCAGACCAGCATCGACTCGCGGGTCTTGGCGGCGACGCCGCCGAGCGTGCCCGACGACGGCGAGGGGCGCACGAAGGCATTCGGATCGGAGGCGAGCCGCGCCATGCGGGTCTTGTCCGCAAGGATCGAGCCGCCGCTGCGCACCGAGGACGGATCGACCGCCAGCACGGCGACCTTGTGGCCGGCCGCGGTCAGGAACGAGCCGAGCACGTCGATGGTCGTCGATTTGCCGACGCCGGGCGCGCCGGTGACGCCGACGCGCACCGACTTCCCGGTCGAAGGCAACAGATCCTGCACCAGAAGCCGCGCCGCCTTCTGGTGGTCGCCCCGCCGGCTCTCGACCAAGGTGATGGCGCGCGCGATCGCCGCGCGCTCGCCGGCGCGGATGCCGCGCGCCAGCCCGGTATGATCGAGGGTCGCCGGCTCCCTGCGCGAAGACATAAAATTGCCCTAGACCCGCACCCGCAGGCCCCCCTTCGGGCGCCCCTGCGAGGTCCCCGTCGGGGCGCGTTCCCGATGCCCTTCAAAGGGATAGCTGGCAAGCAACGCTGATCATCCCTGGCTGGTTAACGATCGGTGAAGTTTCCTCGCCGCTTTCCGTCGCGGCCCGCTATTATAGCCACGGATGGGGTCGGGGGAGGGACGTATGCGTCGACGCGTGCTCGCGACCGCATGGGCCGCCGCCCTTTGGGCGGGCCTGACTGCCACCTCAACGCAAGCCGCCGATCTGATCTGGGAAGTCGAAAGCCCGTTCCGGTTCTTCAAGCCGACCCGCTCGTTCGCATTGCATGAGGCCGCGTTCAACGCGGTGCGCGGCGATCCGTCGGCGCCGCTGCCGGCGGACATCGTCTGGCGCACGGAACGCCGGCTGAACGACCCCGACTGCAAGGACGCCTCGACGCCCGACCGTTGCGCGGCCACCGCCGGCAAGCGCTATCAGCAGAGCCGGCTCGGCTGGGCGGCGCAGACGCTCCCCGAGACCTGCTACGAGAGCAACGGGCGTCCGCGGCGCTATTCGAGCGTCTGCGAACGCAAGTATTCCTGGGGCGCGGCCAAGGAGGATTACGTCCTGCCGGCGGCGCATACGGTCGCGATCCGCATCACGCCCGAGCAACTTGCCGGCGCCACCGGCGACTGCGTCTGGAGCTGGCGGCCGCGCAAGGGCGACGGCAAGACCGAAAGCAAGACGATCGCCTGCAAGGACAAGCTCACCATCGCGCGCGTGCCCTACGCGCTCGATCGCGCCGGTTCCGGCGTATCGGTGACAGTCAAGCTGCCGGACGGCCGCGAGCTCGCGGAGCCGGAGGTGGCGGTCGAGGACCTGTTCATCGTGGCGCTCGGCGATTCGTTTGCCTCCGGCGAGAGCAATCCCGATCATCCCGTGCAGTTCAGCGGCGACCGCGAGATGGTGTACGACCCGGCGCTGGTCCGCCAGGGCTTCGCGTCGAAGACTCCGGCGAAGGGCTCGATGCCCGCCTACGGCCTCGCTTCCAGCGACGATCAGTACAATCCGAAAGTGCTGCCGCGCCGGTTCATGGCGGACGAGGCGGCCGAGCGTTTCTACAATCCCTCCACGCCCGAATTCGCCGCCGCCTTCGACAAGGCGGGGGCGCACTGGCTGAGCCGCGACTGCCACCGCTCGCAATACGGCTATCCGTTCCGCGTCGCGATCGAGCTCGCGCTCGAGAACCGCCACCGCTCGGTGACGCTTGCGAGCTTCACCTGTTCCGGCGCGGAAATCATGCACGGCCTCTTGCTCGACATGGATCCGCGCGAGGGCGCGAGTGAGATTCCCGGCGGCAAGGTTTATGCCCAGCTCGACCAGCTGAGCGAGCTCATCTGCCGCGGCGCCCGCTCGCAGGGCGCAAGCTACACGCTGCCGGCCTACGCATTCGGCAAGACCCAGCTTTCGGCGCAGCGGGTCGGCAAGACCTGGTGCCCGCCGCAGGCTCGCAAACGGCCGATCGACGTCGTGCTGATGTCGATCGGGGGCAATGACGTGGGCTTCGGCGCGCTTGCGGCCTATGCCCTGACCGAGGACATCACCGACCTCGCGCCGATCGCCGGCTTCACCGGCAGCTCGATGCGCTTCGGCCCGCAGGTGTCGCGCGTCTATCTCGACGTGCTCGACCAGCGCATGAAGGCGCTCAAGGACGCCCTGCAGGAGGGTTTCGGCGTGCCGCCGTCGCGGGTGGTGCAGTCGTCCTACGAGCCGATCCAATACGACGAGACCGGCGCGCTGTGCGGGTCGCAGCCGACGCTGGGCATGGACGTGCATCCCGGCCTGCGGCTCAGCCGGGCCCGGCTGCAGGAGACCGCGGACTTCATGCGTGACTTTCTCGCTCGGCTCGAGTGCATTGCCGGCGGCAAGGGCCGGCACGGCTGCCCGGCGCAGCTCGCGACCGGTGCCGGCACCGGCTTCACCTTGGTGACGGACCACATCCCCGAATTCACCAAGCGCGGCCTTTGCGCACGCGATCCCAAGCGCGCGCTCGCCGACGGCATCGCCATGCGGGTCCCGCGCAAGCCCGGCAACGGGGACGACTTCAAGCCCTATTCGCCGGCGGCGACGCTGCCCTATGCCCACCACTGGCGCCTGTTCCGCACGCCGAACGACGCTTTTCTCGCCGCCAACACGCATCGGGAAGGCACGCCGCTGTTCGACATCCTGCAGCCGGCCTATGCCGGGCTCTACAGCGGCGCGATCCACCCCACCGCCGAGGCGCACGCCATCGTCGCCGACCACGTCGTGCGCCACGTGCGCGCGATCGTCGACAAGCCGGGCGTGCCGGGGGCGAAGCAGGACGTGGTCGACAGCCGCCCGCGGTAGTCCGCGCTCCGCACCCGCAAATCGGCCAGCGGTCCGACCGGACCCTCCGGCGACGGCTGGTCGTCGATCGTCGAGCGCGGTCCCAACGAGACGCTCACGACGCCGGCGCTGCCGAAATTCGCGATCCGCCTCGCCGATATCGACTGATCACTCCGCCGCCGCCTGCTCGTGGCCGAGCCGCCGGCTGAGGCGGCGGAGCAGCGCCTCCGCCGCCTCCGCGATCACGGTGCCGGGCGGAAAGATCGCCTCGGCGCCGGCGCGCTCGAGCTCCTCGTAGTCCTGCGGCGGAACGACGCCGCCGACCACGATCATGATGTCGTCGCGGCCCTCCTGCACGAGCGCGGCCTTCAGCTCCGGCACCAGGGTCAGATGCGCGCCCGCGAGCGAGGATACGCCGAGGACATGCACGTCGTTCTCCACCGCCTGCCGCGCGGCCTCCGCCGGCGTCGCGAACAACGGGCCGATGTCGACGTCGAAGCCGAGGTCCGCGAACGCGGTCGCGATCACCTTCTGGCCGCGGTCGTGGCCGTCCTGGCCGATCTTGGCGACTAGGATGCGCGGCCGGCGGCCCTCGTCGGCCTCGAACGCGGTGACGAGCTTCTGCACGCGCGCGACGGCTTCCGACATGGCGCCGACCTCCCGCTTGTAGACGCCGGTGATCGCCTTGATCTCCGCCCGGTGGCGGCCGAACACCTGCTCCAGAGCCGATGATATCTCGCCGACCGTGGCCTTGGCGCGCGCGGCATCGACCGCGAGCGCGAGCAGGTTGCCGTTGCCGCCCGCGGCGTTGCGCGTCAGCGCCGCGAGCGCGTCGGTGACGGCCTTGGAATCGCGCTCGCGCTTGAGGCGCGCAAGCTTCTCGAGCTGCAATTGCCGCACCGCCGCGTTGTCGACCTTGAGCAGCTTGACCGGCGCTTCCTGCTCGGGCCGATATTTGTTGACGCCGATCACCGCCTGCTCCCCGGCATCGATGCGCGCCTGCGTCCTGGCGGCGGCCTCCTCGATGCGAAGCTTGGGCAGGCCCGCTTCGATCGCCTTGGCCATGCCGCCCATGTCCTCGACTTCCCGGATGTGGCCAAAGGCGGCGCGCGCGAGCTCGCCGGTGAGGCGCTCGACATAGAACGCGCCGCCCCAGGGATCGATCGTGCGGGTGGTGCCGCTCTCCTTCTGCAGCACGATCTGGGTATTGCGGGCGATCCGGGCGGAGAAGTCGCTCGGCAGCGCGAGCGCCTCGTCGAGCGCGTTGGTGTGCAGCGACTGGGTGTGGCCCTGGGTCGCCGCCATCGCCTCGATCGCGGTGCGCACCACGTTGTTGAACACGTCCTGCGCCGCGAGCGACCAGCCGGAGGTCTGGCAATGGGTGCGCAGCGACAACGAGCGCGCGTCCCTGGGCTCGAACCCCTTCATCAGCTTCGCCCATAGCAGGCGCGCTGCGCGCAGCTTGGCGACTTCCATGAAGAAGTTCATGCCGATCGCCCAGAAGAAGGAGATGCGCGGCGCGAACCGGTCGACGTCGAGGCCGGCCTTGCGGCCGGCGCGCACGTACTCGACGCCGTCGGCGAGCGTATAGGCGAGCTCGAGGTCCTGCGTCGCGCCCGCCTCCTGCATGTGGTAACCGGAGATCGAGATCGAGTTGAACTTCAGCATCTGCGCCGCGGTGAAGGCGAAGATGTCGGAGATGATGCGCAGCGACGGCGCGGGCGGATAGATGTAGGTGTTGCGCACCATGAATTCTTTCAGGATGTCGTTCTGGATCGTGCCGGAGAGCTGTTCCGGCTTCACCCCCTGCTCCTCGGCGGCGACGATGTAGAGCGCCAGCACCGGCAGCACCGCGCCGTTCATGGTCATCGACACCGAGATCTGGTCGAGCGGGATGCCGGCGAACAGCGTGCGCATGTCGTAGATGGAATCGATCGCCACGCCGGCCATGCCGACGTCGCCGGCGACGCGGGGGTGGTCGCTGTCGTAGCCGCGGTGGGTGGCGAGATCGAAGGCGACCGAGAGCCCCTTCTGCCCGGCGGCGAGATTGCGGCGATAGAAGGCGTTGGAATCCTCGGCGGTGGAGAAGCCGGCATATTGCCGGATGGTCCACGGCTGGGTCGCGTACATGGTGGGGTAGGGGCCGCGCAGGTAAGGCGGGATGCCGGGATAGGTGTCGAGGAAGTCGAGGCCGCTCACGTCGCCCGGCCCGTAGGCCGGCTTCACCGCGATGCCTTCGGGCGTGAGCCAGGGCGCGGCCAAAGCCGCCGACGTCGGCGCCGGAGGATCGCGAAACTGCAGCTTGGTGAAATCGGGAATCGCGCTCATGATCTCGCTCGGCCGATCACCCGCCTTGTCCATTCTCGATCTGTGCTCGAGTCGAATCTGCCATCAAGGCGTCATCGCGACTATATCATGCGCCGCCTGCAACGTCGCCGGCACGTCGCAGCCGACATGGATGAAAGTTTGCACGCCGGCGGCCTTCAGGGCGGCTTCGTCGTCGCTCGGCCGTCCTGCCAGATAGATATGCCTCGCACTGGCGGATGTCAGGGCGCGGGCGGCGTCCGCCGCTGTGCGCGCATAGACGTCGTCGGACGAGCACAGGCATGCGAGCCTCGCGCCCGACGCCTTGAACGCCGCGATCATCGCGTCGGCGCCGGCAAAGCCATCGTTGGTCACGGCCTCGATGCCGCCCGCCTCGAAGAAATTCTTGGCGAAAGTCGCGCGCGCGGTGAAATCGGAAGGCTTGCCGAGATTGGCAAGGAAGATTCGCGGCCGCGCGCCGGTCCGTGCCAGCACGCGGTCGGAGGCGTCGCGCAATCGCTCGAATGGTTCCGCGAGCCGAATCGTCGGCAACGCCTCGAATGCCGACGCGGCGGGGGAAGATGGCGCGGCGGCACGCGGCACGTCGAGCACCGACACCAGCGCTTCCGCGAGATCGGCGAAATCGCTGGTGCCGGTGAGCGCATCCTTGCGCCGGGCGACGGCGTCTTGCCGCTCGGAGCGAATGGCGGCGACGTTGCGCTGGATCAGGCCTTGCTCGAGCGCGCACCACGCGCCGCCTGCCTGCTCGATCTCCTGGAAGCGCGTCCATGCGGCGCGGCAGAGCTCATCGGTCAGGTCCTCGATGGCGCCCGAGCCGGCGGCCGGATCCGTCACCCTGGCGAGATTCGATTCCTCGAGCAGCACGAGCTGCGTGTTGCGCGCGATGCGCCGCGCAAACCGATCGGGCAGGCCGATCGCCAGGGTGAACGGCAGCACCGCTATGGCGTCGGCGCCGCCAAGGCTGGCGGAAACGACCGCGATGGTCGCCCGCAGCATGTTCACGTAAGGGGCCTGCCTCGTCATCGTCCGCCAGGCGGTCTCGGCGGAGATGATGGCAGGCACCGGCGTCAGCCCGCAGGCCTCCTCGAGGCGCGCCCAGAGCTTCCGCAACGCGCGGAACTTGGCGAGCGTCAAGAACTGGTCGGCATCGGCGGCGAGGCGAAATGAGATCATCCCGCGCGCGGCATCGAGCGCGACCCCGCCCGCTTCGAGCGCGCGCAGATAGGCGGTCGCTACCGCCAGGACGAAAGCCAGCTCCTGGGCCTCCGAGCCGCCCGCATTGTGAATCACGCGGCCGTCGGCGCACGCAAACGGTCCGCGAAAACCCTGCGCGGCCAAATCGGCGATGACCGCGTTGAACGTCGGAAGCAACTCGCTCCAGGACCGCGCGCTACCGCCGGCGAGCACGGCGGCGCCGATCGGATCGAGGCCGAAGCGGATGCCGGTTGCGGCGCCTGCCATGCCGCGCTGCTTTGCCAATGCGGCGAGCCAATGGGCGACGTCCATGCCCTGCGCGCCGAGATCGAGGTCGAGCGCAATGCCGAGATACACGCCCTCGAGCGCACGCGCGATCGCTGCCTCGCTCGCCGGAACGCCGTAGCCGAAGGCGCCCGGCGAGCCGGCAAAGACGATGGATAGTCCGGTCGCGCCGTTGGCGAGGTCGTGCAGCGCCTCCGCATTGGCGGCAGCGGGATCGGGATGATCGACGCGCTGCATGATGGTCCACGGCGCGCCCGGCGCGCGCCCGGCGACCGGCGTTGCGTCGGCCCGGCGCGGGTAGAGCGGCCCGATGGCAAGCCCGTCAAAGGTCCTCGTGACGAGCTTGTCGTCGAATGGCGCGCCTCTGAGCACGCCTTCGACCAGCTTGCGCCATTGCTCCCGGGTCGCCGGGGGGAACTCGGCGGCCAGCGGCAGCTCGTCGGCGGGATCGGTCATGGTCACAAAATGCCACGGTGCAGGGGGCGGGCCAACTCTCAACGCGGCGGCAGCTTTTCAATGCCGCTTGCGTCGAGCTGCATGAGCGCGTCGCGCACGCGCCGGCCGGCGATCATGCGCTCCGGTGCGATCTCCACGAGCGGGACCAGCACGAAGGCGCGCTCGAACAGGCGCGGATGCGGCAGCACGAGGTCGCCCTCCGCCAAAACGAGATCGTCATAGGCGATGAGGTCGATGTCGAGCGGGCGGGGACCCCAGCGGCGCTCCTTGGCGCGGTCGCGACCGAGCGCCCGCTCGACCGCCTGCGCCCGCGCCAGCAGCGCGCGCGGCGGCAGGCCGGTTTCGATCGCGATGGCGAGATTGACGAAGGCCGGCTGGTCGGCGAGCCCCCAAGGCGGCGTGCGATAGTCGGAGGAGCGGGCGAGCAGGCGCACCGCGGGGCCGTCGCAGAGCGCGGCGACGGCGCGATCAAGCGTCGCGCGCACGTCGCCGAGATTGCCGCCGAGCGCAAGGAGCGCTTCAGCCATGGTCTCGGCGGGCGCGGAGGATGGTGACTCCGACGTCGGCAAAGGTCGCGGCGATCGGGGCATGCGGCTTGTGCACCGTCACCCGTACGTTCGTCACCTGCGCAAAGCGCTCGAGCACGGCATCGGCGACCGCGCCGGCCGCGGCTTCGACCAAGCGGTAGCGACGGGCGCAGAACGCCCGGCTCGCGACCTCGACGACCTGGTCGTAGCCGACCGTGTGCGCGAGCTTGTCGGAGCGGGAGGCCACGGTCAGGTCGATGTCGAGCGCCAGGTCGAGGCTGAACGTCTGCCCGACCTTGGCCTCGTGCTGCATCACGCCGTGGTAGGCATGGAGGGCAAGCCCGATGACGAACACGACGTCGGTCATCGCGCGCTTCCGATGGCGGCGGCGACGCGCAGCGCCTGCGTGGTCTCCGCGACGTCGTGGGTGCGGATGATCGCAGCGCCGCCCGCAACCGCGAGCAGATGGGCGGCGATCGACCCGCCCAGCCGACGGTCGGGCGGGGCGGGCGAAACCTTGTCGATGAAGCGCTTGCGCGAGGCGCCGACGAGAAGCGGCAGGCCGAACGACTTGAGCTCGGCGAGCCGCGCGATGGCGACGAGACTTTGCTCCGGCGTCTTGCCGAACCCGATGCCGGGATCGAGCACGATGTTCTCGCGCGCGATGCCGGCGCGCCCGGCGATCTCGAGGGAACGGGAAAAGAATGCCGCGATGTCGGCCATGATGTCGATCGACGGGTCGGCCGCGGCGCGATTGTGCATGATGACGACCGGGGCGGCATGCTGCGCCACGACGCGCGCAAGGTCGGAATCGCGCTGCAGCCCCCACACGTCGTTGACGATCGCGGCGCCCGACGCGAGCGCCCAGGCCGCCACCTTCGACTTCATGGTGTCGATGGAGATGGGGAGACCGAGCGCGGCGGCCGCCGGGAGGACGGCGGCGAGCCGCCGCAATTCCTCCTCGACCGGCACGGCGACGGCGCCGCCATAGGGGCGGCTCGATTCCGCGCCGATATCGAGAATGTCGGCGCCCTCCGCCGCCAAGCGGCGGGCTTGCTCGATGGCGGCCGCGGGATCGAGAAACCGGCCGCCGTCGGAGAAGGAATCGGGGGTGACGTTGAGCACGCCCATGACGATCGGCCGCCCGAGCGCGAGCAGAGGCGCGAGCGGGGATTTTTTCGGATCGAGATCGGAGCCGGCGGTCGGGCGCGCAAGCGTCATGCCGGTCGCTTTGCGCCGGTCCCGGCACGAGTGTCAAGCGCCGCTCCCGTGCCCGGGCGAGCGCGCGGTCGTGTGCTCGGAGCCGGGATTTGTCGGTGCGCAGGGGCCCGCGCGTTCCGCGCGCCCGGGACGCCGACCCGTCAATACGTGATCTTCTGGGGAAGCTTCCTCGCGTGCTCGACCCAGCGTGTCACCAGCTTCTCGGAGGGAAGGACGCGGACGAGCTTTCGCTTCTTGTTGGCCTCGGCGATGGATTTGGCGAGCTTGGCCGGGTTGCGGTACTTCAGCTCCTTTACGGTATCGACACCGACCTCGCACAGAAGCCCGGCATATCCCTTGCCCATGCCTTTGATGCGCAGCTTGTCGGCGATGTTGGCCCAGCGCAGCAGCTTCTTCCCATCGAGGCCGGTCTCGGCGGCCAGGAGCTTGCGTCCTTTCGGGCTTTTTGCTGCCTCGAGCAGCTTCTCCGCCGTTCTGATACCGACGGATTTCAGCGCTTCGGCGTCATCCGCATCGATAGCGTCGATGGCGGTGATGGAATAGGACATCGAATTCTCCTCGCTCCTGGACCAATCGTCGTCGCTGGCAAGCGTCAGACGAACTGGCCGAGGCCGGGAAGCGCGTCGACGATCTCGCCGACGGCAGCTTCCCCTGCAGTGTCTCGTGCAAAGCTAAAGGTTTCGCGGGTGACCGCATCGATGCGGCCCATGCTCGGACTACGCAAACTCGAATTGACGTCGGGTACCAGCGGAGCGAGCGCTCGTACCGCTCGGCTTCGTCCTTCTTCGGACGGCCATTGCCGAGCGATGCCGACGGCCTTTTCCGCGGCCGTGCGGTCGACGCCTGCAATGGCGACGAGACGTCCGATGAGATCGTCCATTGGCCCCTCACCAGCCCCGCACTGTCGGCAGGTTAACCATATATTACGCTGGCGCAGTTTGAGAAAACAAGCGCTGGCGATAAAAGTCGCGATGCGTTGCATTCTTGCATCACGCAACACGCCGGCGCTCGCTTGCTCGCAGGACGCGCGTGCCGATTGACAATGGTGGTCTGGTGATCGGCGGATACAATGCGGCAGTTTTCGTGATCGGGCGAGATTTGGCTGATATGAGAGAGCTCGTTTTCGCCTGCGACCGTGACGGTTGACCATTGACCCGCAGCGGCGACAATAGTTCCCATGATGCCGTTGAGGTCCTGATGACATCGCCCTCGCAAGCGCTTCCCGCCGTGCTGGACAAGATCGACGCCGAGCTCGACCGCAGCCTCGAGCGGCTGTTCGATTTCCTGCGCATCCAATCGATCTCGACCGACCCGGCCTACCGCGACCAGTGCCGGAGCGCGGCCGAGTACGTCGCTAAAGACCTCTCGGGCATCGGCTTCACCACCAGCATCCGGCCGACCGGGGGTCATCCGATCGTGGTGGGCAAGAGCGGGACCGCCAACGGCAGGGCCCCGCGCGTCCTGTTCTACGGCCACTACGACGTTCAGCCGGTCGATCCGCTCGATCTGTGGGAGGCGCCGCCGTTCGCGCCGCGGATCGCGACGCTGCCCGACGGGCGCAAGATCATCGTGGCGCGCGGCGCCTGCGACGACAAAGGCCAGGTGATGACCTTCATCGAGGCGTGCCGCGCATTCAAAGCGGTCACCGGAGGATTGCCGCTGCCGATCACGATGATGATCGAGGGCGAGGAGGAGTGCGGCTCCGAACACCTGTTCGGTTTCGTCCAGGAGAATGCCGACGAGCTCAAGCTCGACCTCGCCTTGGTCTGCGATACCAGCATGTGGGACCCATCGACGCCGATGGTGACCACCTCGTTGCGCGGGCTCCTCTACGAGGAGGTGAAGCTTACCTGCGCCGACCGGGACCTCCATTCCGGGCTGTTCGGCGGCGCCGCGCAGAACCCGCTGCGCGTGCTCGCGCGCATCCTCGCCGCCATGCACGACGACGATGGCCGCGTCACCATCCCCGGCTTCTACGACGGCGTGAACGAGCCGCCCGCCGACATCAAGGCCGACTTCGAGCGGCTCGACCTTACGCCCGACGACTTTCTGGGGTCGGTCGGCCTCAAAGTGCCGGCCGGCGAGAGGGGCCGCATGCTGATCGAGCAGATTGCAACCCGCCCGACCGCCGAGATCAACGGCATGATCGGCGGCTATACCGGGGAAGGAGCGAAGACCGTGATCCCCGGGCAGGCGACGGCGAAGGTGTCCTTCCGCCTGGTCGGGGCCCAGGATCCGAGCAAGATCCGCGATGCCTTCCGCGCCTTCGTGCGCGCCCGCCTGCCGGCCGACGCCAGGGCCGAATTCAAGAGTTTTGCCGGCGCCCCGGCCACCGAGATGTCGTTCGACCATCCGGCGCTGGGAAAGACCCGTGCCGCGCTCGCGGCCGAATGGGGCAAGAAGGCGCTCGCGATCGGCGAGGGCGGCTCGATCCCGATCGTCGGTGACTTCAAGCGTGTGCTCGGCATGGACACGATCATGGTCGGCTTCGCGCTCGACGACGACCGCGTGCATGCGCCGAACGAGAAATACGACCTCACGAGCTTCCACAAGGGCACGCGCAGCTGGGCGCGGATTCTGGCGGCGCTGGCGGAATGAGGCAGGCCGCTGGGCGCATGAGCGGCGTGCTCACGCCACCCGCGGCCTGATTGCCTTTGAGTTGATCCCCGATCTCGCGACGGCGCTGCATCAATTCATGATCGATGTGCCGGCCGCAAGACGCTCTTCCTATGCATGGTCGGTTCCCCTCACAGTGTTGTTCCGCCGCCGCACAACGCCAGGAACCTCCAACCATTGCAGAGAGTTATCCTGCAAAGCAGATGGAGGATCACATGGTCGCACCGGTGATGATCAAGGAACACATGGAAGTCGTCGGTTCCGACGGCGTGCATGTCGGCACCGTCGATCACCTGGAAGGTCGGGACCTGGTGAAGCTGACCAAGGAGGATCCGGACGCGGGCGGCGAACATCATTTCATCCCGCTCGCCTGGGTCGATCACGTCGATTCGACAATTCACCTCAAGCAGGCCGGCGCCGAGGCGAAGGCCCGCTGGAAGACCCACTGACGTCCGAGCCGGATTCCCCCGTCGCCCGCGGCCGTTCGGCCGCGGGGCTTGGCCGCGACCGCCAATGCCCGCTACATGCCCGCTATCGCGAGCCTACAGCGCCGTGTACCAGCGCTGGTCATAGAGCGCGCCGGTCGCCGAGCCGAGCAGCCGGCGAAACTGCTTGGTATGGGCGGCAGCTTCATGGGTGTCCGCGGCCGCCTGGTCGCGCCAAACCTCGATCACGGTGAAATGGTTCGGCCGGGTTTTTTGTTGATAGGTGTCGAAGCGGGCGTTGCCGTCGTCCTTGCGGGTTGGATCGGCCAGGGCTTTAAGCGCGGCGATGCCGTCGTCCTTTTTCGGCGGGATGACATCGACGTGCGAGATGGCGATCAAGGCGCGTGCCGGGATCGCGACACCGTCACGCGGGCCGACTGCGAGCGCGACATAGGGGCGTTCGTCGATCGGAGCAATCAGGAGCGGCTCGATCTGCTGGCGGAACGTCTTCAGATGTGCGGAGGCCGCGTGCGCATCGTAGCTCTGCTGATCCTTCCAGATTTCGATGACGGCGAACTGGTTCGACGGCGCGCTGCGCTGGAAGACTTCGTAGCGAACGATGCCCGCCTCCTGGCGGCTGGCGGCGGCGTGCTGGCGCATGAGGGTAGTGCCCGAGTCGCGCGCCGACGGCGTCACGTCGATATAGCTGACCATGTAGACGGTCGGATCGCCGGCATCTTGGGCATGTGTCATGGACGAAAGCGGTAGCAGAGCCACGGCAAACAGCAGGCGCGCTGACCGGCGCATGTTCAATCCTCCCCATGCTCGTTCTATTTACGGCGTCGATCGTAATGCTTTCGCCGGCGCCGTCAACGAGCCGGCGCTCACGACCCGGCCCCCGCACGATCGCGATCGCGATGATTCTCCGCTCGCGCGAGGCACGACGAGCGATTCGCGATCAAAGTCCGGGCTGCGTCAACAGGGTCGGAAACGACCGCCCGCGGATGTCGTATACCCGGGCAAAGGCGACGCCATCGCGCACGATCTCGGCCACCAGCGGCGCGTCGAATGCGGCGCAGTAGAATTCCCCGAGCATCATGGCGAAGTCGGCGCCCTTGGGATCCCACGTGGTCTCGAAGTCGCGACCAAGCTCGACCTGCGGGGAGCGGTGCGGGCCGCAGACCGCCACTCTCCAGCGGCGATCGGGAGGCTTCGCCTCGTGGCGCTCGGCAAGCTTCGCCAGCAGCGCCTGCGAGGCCTGCTTGAGCGAGAGGCCCCAGTAGTCGAGCATGTAGCGATCGCGCGCATGCGCGACGCCGCCGGACAGCCAGTTGAAATGGACATATTCGTAGGGGTGCAAGCGCGCCATCTCGCTTGCCGGCAGCCCGACGCCGGCGATCAAGACGACGGCGGCGGCGACCGACGCGTAACGGAGCGGGCACAAGGCGGCGAGATAGACGCCGGCCAGGCCGCCAAGCACGGCGAGCGGCGGCAGCACGAACAGGAAATGCCGGATTCCATTGTACATCGCCGGCCGCAGCGCAATCGCGACCGCGAGCGGCAACAGCGCGGCGAGGGCGAGAAGAAGAAAAACGGCGCGGAAGTTGGCGGCAACGTCGCGTCGGAACGCGGCGATCAGGGCGCCAGCCGCGCCGCCGAAGGCCAGGAAGGAAAATAGCTCTGGCAGCTTGAGAGCGAGCAGCGTCGGCACATAGCTGCGCGGCATGTCGGTCACCGGGATCAGGGCGCCGCCGAACAGCTCCTGCCAGGGTTTTTCAAAGAAGTGCGAGAAATATTCGACCGCCCGAAACGGATTGAGCGGATCGCTCACGGACCACGGCCAAACCAGCGCCATGAGCGCGTAGGCCGGCAGCACGGCGGGCGCCAGCGCCAAGAGGAACTGCAGGAGCCGCCTCTTGGCGGGCCGGATGCCGCCGGCGCGGGCCTCGACCGCAAAGATCAAGGCGAGGGCGGCGATCGCGTCGATCGCGCCGAATGCGCCCATGATACGCGATCCGAACGACAGGCCGAAGCCGATGCCGACGAGGGCGCCGCTCGCGACCGACGGCCGCGGATATTGCTCGAAGGCGCACAGGAGCCCGAGCAGCAAGATCGCCATGGCGACCGCGAAGGGGGCGTCCTTCGGATTCATGAACATGTGGCCGTAATAGAGCGGGCAGGCGGCGAGCAGGACGAGCGCGATCAGTCCCGCCGGCGGTCCGCCGATGCGCCGGCCAATCCGCCAAGTGACGAGCAGCCCGAGCGTTCCGACCGCGGCGCCCACGAGCCGGCGCGTCTCGAACAGCGTGAACGGCAGCACCTTGGCGGCCAGTGCCGCGAGCAGGTCGAAGCCGCCGCCATAGTAATAGAGATTGACCCACGACAGAGCGCGCCGGTCGGCGAAACCCGAGGCATAGAATTTGAGCAGGAGGTCGCCGTACTCGGAATGGGTAAAGTCGTCCCAGCTCAGCCCATAGTCGCGGAACGTGAGGAATGCGACCGCGACCACGATGCAAAGCACAGCGATTGCAAGCCGATCGCAGACCCGGTCGGACGTCAGCCGTTCTGACGCGATCACTGGCAAGGGTGCTGCGAAGGCCACGGCTCAGGTCGTGCTCCGCCGGACATGGATGCGCAGATTATGGCGCGATTTCTCGCGCTGGTCGAAACAAGGCCGGCCCGCGGGCCTGATCCCGGGGCCGGCCATGAAGCGTGCGCCCTGCGGCCTACTTCATCGCCGCGTCGAACATCTTGGCCACATATTCCCAATTGACCAGATGATCCGCGAAAGCCTTGAGGTAGTCCGGGCGCCGATTGCGATAGTCGATGTAATAGGAATGCTCCCACACGTCGCAGCCGAGGATAGGCTTGGCGCCGTGCACCAAGGGATTTTCCCCGTTCGCCGTCTTGGTGACGGTGATCTTGCCGTCCTTGACCGCGAGCCAGCACCATCCGGAGCCGAACTGGGTCACCCCGGCCTGAATAAAGTCCTCCTTCATCTTCGCCACCGACCCGAGATCGGCGATGATCTTCTTCTCGAGATTGCCGGGGATCTTGTCGCCGCCGCCGTTCGGCTTCATCCACTGCCAGAAATGAATGTGGTTGTAGTGCTGGCCGGCATTGTTGAAGAGGCCCGCGTTCTTGCCGAAGGCGCCTTTCACCACCTCCTCGAGGGATTTTCCCTCCCATTCCGTGCCCTTGAGGAGGTTGTTGCCGTTGTTGACGTAGGCGAGGTGGTGCTTGTCGTGGTGATATTCGAGGGTCTCGCGCGACATGTAGGGGGCGAGCGAGTCATAGGGATAGGGAAGATCGGGCAGCGTGAAAGACATCGGCTTTGCTCCTCATGGTCGGACCCGGCGGGTGGGCTCTATGGGCAACGGACCCACTCCGGCTCGGTTCCGCGTTAACTCATTAGGCCGCAGCGGCGGCCGGGGCAACGGATGGAATCCGTCACTTGGCGTCCCGCCGAAGAAGCCGCGGTCCCCGACCGGCGTTAATCAAGATCGGAGTTGGACCGCGACCGCGTCACAATAGTTATTGCGGTCGGACCGGAACGGGGCCAGAATTCTTTGGTAACCATAGCAGCGGGCCTGCCGCTTGGTAAGGCGCGGGCTGGGGCGTTGGCGTATGTCTGTGATCTTGCTGGTGTTGGGTCTCGTGGTCGCTGCGGCGGGCATCGCCACGATCGGATTCGGCATTCCAATCAATGAGTTCACGCTCGGCACCACGCTGATCATCGCGGGCAGCACGGCGCTGACCGGGGGCTTGATCCTGATCGGCCTTTCGGCGGTGGTGACGGAGCTTGGCCGCCTCGCGGAGGGGCTCAAGAGCCGACCCGCGGCCCGAGGCGCCGTCCGCCCGGCGGAGGCGGCCGAGCCGGCGACCCCCGCCGCTCCCGCGAGTGCCGCCGCCCCGGCGCCTGCGACCGCGGCGCGCCCGCCGCCCGTGGCCGCGCCGGTCCAAGCACGGCCGCGATCCGAGCCGCCGGTGCGCGAAGCCCGTCCATCCGAACCCTACCCGGCAGCGCCATCGGCGGTGGAAGTGTCGGCGGCGGCGATCGAGCGGCTGCGTTCGAGCATCCCGCGAACGGAGCGTCCCAGGTCCGAGCCCGCGGGGGTCGCGGACGTCGATGAGGCTCCACTATCCCCCAACGGGGCGGTTCGACATCCGGCGCCGCGGCCGGTCAGTGTCGAAGCTCCTCCGCCCGATCCGCGCGTCACCGCCGAAGATCGTGCCGGCGGCGGCGCCGTCGACGCCTTGCGAGCGTCGCGGCTCGATTTTCTGTTCCGCTCGAAGGCGGCGCGCCCGGCGCCGCAGCCCGAGCAATTCGAGACGTACTTGCGCACCGATGCTCAGACCGGACGCGACGTCGAACCGCAGCCGAGAGCGGACCAGATGGAGCGCCAAGCGGATGTTGCGCCCCCCGTCCCCCGCCGCGCCGAGCCGGCGCCGGCCCCAGAGCCGCGCACGGCCGCAATCCTGAAGTCGGGCGTCGTCGACGGAATGGCCTATACCCTCTATGCGGACGGCTCGATCGAGGCCAAGCTTCCGCACGGAACGGTGAGGTTCGGCTCGATCGCCGAGCTGCGCGCTCATATCGAGAGCAACTCTTAGGCTGCGTGGGCGAAAGAGCGAGCCGTCGTGGACGGCTGTCCCCCATATCCCGCTGCCTGCCCTATTCCTTCGCCGTCTCGGCCGGAGCGAATTTCAGCGCGGTGCCGTTCATGCAGTAGCGGGCGCCGGTCGGCTTTGGTCCATCTGGAAAGACATGGCCGAGATGCGCGTCGCACGACGCGCAACGGACCTCGGTCCGGCGCATGAACCAGGAGCGATCGTCGTGCTCGCTCACCGCGCCCTGCTCGACCGGCGCAAAAAAGCTCGGCCAACCGGTGCCCGAGTCGAACTTGGTGTCGGAGGAGAAGAGCGACGCGCCGCAGCACACGCAATTGAACATGCCTTTGCGCTTTTCGTTGTTGAGCGGGTTCGAGAACGCCCGCTCCGTGCCATGCTGGCGGGCGACGTGATACTGCTCGGGCGTCAGCTGCCCCTTCCACTCGTCGTCGCTCTTGTTGACCTTCACGGGGCGGTCTGCGTCCATGTCTTCGACCTCGCGCTGTCTCGACCTTGTTCCCGCGCCGGCGCCCGCACTCGAGCCCCGGCGTTCACCGAGCGGAATGATCCCGCCATATGTAGTTCGGCGCATGCATTAGGCAAATCATGCCTGTTCAATCGGGCGTGACGTTCCTTCAATCGCCGCTCGCGTTTCTTTGGGGAGCACTCGTCCGCCGGCCGCGGGTTCCCAATACATTGACGGAAGCGGCCAAGCAGTCGCGCCCGGCAGTTGGTCTGTATCTTTCAGAAGACCCTAACAATTGGCAAGGAAAATGCATGGAGAACATGCAAACACTTCTTGCGTTCCTCAGAATGCAAGAATAATAATACAGAACAAATCGACTTTCCGGTTCCATTTTATGCGTTGGGCGCGTCGGGCGCCGAAGCCGAGAACGTCGAATACGCGGGAGTGCAGGGTCCATCCGGTAAATCTGAGATCAACGCGCGACGGGAACAATAGTCATGGCCGACAATACGTCAGGCGGAACGTTCATCGAGCTGACGGCGTCAATCGTCTCGGCTTACGTCAGCAATAATTCCGTGCCGTCATCGGATTTACCGGCGCTGATCGGTCAGGTGCACTCGGCATTGACGCGGGTTTCGGGCGGGCACGGCGACCTGCCGTCGGAGCCGCCGAAGCCGGCCGTGTCGCTCAAGAAGTCGATCACGCCGGATTACATCGTCTGCCTCGAGGACGGAAAGAAGTTCAAGTCGCTCAAGCGTCACCTGCGCACGCAATACAACATGACCCCCGAGCAATATCGTGAGAAGTGGGGCTTGGCGCCGGACTATCCGATGGTGGCGCCCAACTATGCCGCCGCCCGCTCGCACCTCGCCAAGCAGATGGGCCTCGGCCAGCAGCGGCGCCGGCGCAAATAGCCAAGCGGCTGGCGCTTGGTGTTGCTGGGACAGCTGTTCCCGCCGCTTCTTGCCCGAGACCAAGTTCGAGCCCGCGCGATTGCGGGCCCTCGATAAAGGGAGGCCCCGGGGAGGTTGTCGCCGGGGCCTCACGGCCCCGTTCGTTCCGTTGGGGGGTTCGAAGCGAGGCCGCCGACGGATAAACAGGCAAGGGTCGGGCCAGTTCCCCGCCGCCGCGCGGGCGAATGGAACCTGCGACTGCGCCGCGGCGGGAGCGCCCGCCCGAGCGCGGTTCATGCAGCCGTCGCGAGCGCGGTGCGCGCATCCGAACGGATGCGCTCGACCATCGAACGGAACCCGTTCGAGCGTTGCGGGGTCAGGTGCTCGCGCAGGCCAAGCCGCTCGAACAATGCGACCGCATCGGTCGAAAGAATCTCGCGAGCCGGCCGGCCGGAGAAGGTCGCCAACAGGATGGCGATGAGCCCGCGCACGATATGGGCATCGCTGTCGCCGCAGAAGGCAAGCAGGGGACCGTTCGCGCCATTCGGCCGCACCGTGGTCGCAAGCCAGACCTGACTGGCGCAACCTTGCACCTTGTTCGCCTGGGTCCGGTCGCGCTCGGTGAGTGGAGCGAGGCCGCGGCCGAGCTCGATGAGATATCGGTAACGGTCGTCCCACTCCTCGAGCAGGGAAAAATTGTCGACGATCTCGTCGATCGCGATCGTTTCGGACGCGGTTGCGGTCATCGTCTCCGACATAGCGGATATATGGGAGCGGCGATAGGCCATTGCGAACGTCGCGATCGACGACCACCGGCTGCGCGCGCCGATATCGGTCGGCCGCCGGCGCGGGTCCGGCGTGCGCGGAGGACGGCGAGAAATCGAGCTTCAGGCCGGCCGGTCGCGGCGCGCTTCCCGGTGCGGTTGCGGGCCGCGCCACGCCGGCGCGAGATCGGCCGGCGCCAGCGTGTGCTGCGAGCGCCGTGCCGGCGGCAGCGGCACCACCTTGCCGGTCGCGCCACTCGCCTCAGTGCCGGCCTCGGCGGGGCCGAGACGCTCGTTGAGATACTCGTAGAGCATCTTGGCGCCGGCCTGCGCGCGGTGCCCGATCGCGACCGCGGTCTGCGAGCCGACCGTGCAGGCGTCACGCTGCCGCTCGCAGAACGAACGCATGTCGGTGACCGTCGCCTTGGCCGCCGACATCGCGTCGAGCGCGCTCACATTGATGCCCGGCGTGGGTTGTGATCCGCCGCTCGGCAGCAAGACCAGAACGACGGCGAGCCAGAACGCCACCCGCAACAGGAACCGCATCAGCCTGCCCTCAAGTCCCCGCGGCCATTGATTGCCGCATTGGAACGGACCCTAGCAGCAAGGCTTGAAACGCGGGTTCGTGCGTCCCCGCTCTTTTTGTACAGATTCGAGGCGAATGAGCCGCGTGTTTTCAGAAAATTCGAATGATCGGCATTTGCTTCGAATTTGAAGTAACTGCACAGAACTCCCGATCACCGGGATGAAAAGGGTCCTCGACGGAAGCCGCACGGGGCGGCGGGTGCGGGCGCCACGCCTCCCGCGGCAACCGACCATTCACCATTCCGCGCGAATGCGCCGGCAAGACCCCACGGAATCGAAGCGTAAACCGGCTTGCGCGTGGCTGCGCGCCGGACGCCTTAGTGTTCGTTTAAGCCGCCTCTGACACGATCCCGCCCCAGTCAATAAGGGGAGCGCGTCCCAGATCGTCGGGCGTGCACGGGAACGTGGGTCTGTTTGCTCCGGTCCGGGATCATGTCGACAGGTCTCCGTCGGTGGAGCGCGGTGCGCTGACCGCCGCCCGCGAACGTGCTTTCATCTCCGCGCGCCTGCTCGGCGGCCTCTTCGCGCTCGCGGTTCCAGCGGTCTACCTGATGATGCGCGGAGCGCCGGGACTGCCCGAAATCATCTCCTGCATCGTGTTCGCTTCCCTCGGCGCTTCGATTCTAATTGCTCATTTCCGGTCGCGCACCGGCCGGTACCGGCCGCTCCATGCCGAGGAGGATCGTCTGCTCGCCCAAGGCATGACCGACGTCGTCACCCGGCATGGACGCGGCGGCACGGTGTTGGTCGCGTCGCCGGCGGCGCAGTCGCTGTTCGGAGCGAAGGTTGCGGACCTGCTCGGTCACGGATTGTTCGACCGCGTCCACGTCGCCGACCGTCCGGCCTATCTCACCGCGCTGGCCGATGCCGCCGGGCGCGGCGAGAGCCGGTCGACCGAGTTCAGGGTCCGGCGTAATGCGAGCGGGCCGCATGGCGAACTGCCGGGACGATTCGTTTGGGTCGAGATGCGCTGCCGACCGCTCGATCGGGGACCGGGCGAAGGCGACCCCGAGGTCGTCGCGGTCATGCGCGACGTCACCGAGCGCAAGGCACAGGAGCAGGCGCTCGAGGACGCCCGCATGCAGGCGGAGCGCGCAAACGTCGCCAAGAGCCGATACCTCGCCACCATGAGCCACGAGCTGCGCACGCCGCTCAATGCCATCATCGGCTTTTCGGAGATGTTGACGAAAGAAGACGTATTGCTGATCGGCCCGCAGCGTCGGCAGGAATATGCCCAGCTCATCCATGATTCCGGCCGCCACCTGCTCTCGGTGGTGAACGGGATTCTCGACATGTCGAAGATCGAGAGCGGCAACTTCGAGATCACGCCCGAGCCATTGGCTCTCGAGCACGTCATCGCGGATGCGCGCGACATGCTGGCGCTCAAGGCGCGCGAAGCCGGGATCGAGGTTGCCGTCCGGTTGCCGCAAAAGCTGCCGCAGGTCGTTGCCGACCGGCGTGCGCTGAGCCAGATCATGCTCAATCTCCTTTCCAACGCGATCAAGTTCACCGATCGCGGCGGCCGGATCGCGGTCCGCGCGCAGGCGCAGGACGCCGCGATCGCGGTCGCCGTGGAGGACGACGGCGTCGGCATTGGCCCCGAGGATCTGCCGTACCTCGGCGATCCGTTCTTCCAGGCGCGATCGAGCTACGACCGTCGCCACGACGGCACCGGCTTGGGCCTGTCCATCGTCAAGGGTCTGCTGGCGCTGCACGGGGGTCGCCTCGAAATCGAGAGCCGCTTGGGGCAAGGCACGCGCGTCACGTTCTGCCTCCCGGTGGACTGCAGGACTGCCTCGGGCGCCGAGAAGCCGCGGCCGGTGATCGAGCGGCTCGCGCGGCGCAGCACGGAGGAGCCGGACAGCGCGCCGGTGCGGAAACGTGCGTAGCGCAGCTGCACGCGCCGGTCGGGGAAGAAGTGCGTCGATCGCCGACGAGCGTGGCCCGCGCCTGTTGCAGCGGCTCGGATGGAGTCCGCGCGATGCGGTCGGCTTCCTGGTCGGCGCCTCCGCCACGCTCGCGATCCTGATCAACGTGCTGTTCATGCAGTCGGGCTCGCACCCGGCGCCGATGTTCAAGGGCGCGCCCGTCGCGGCGAAGCCGCTCGCGGTCACCAGCAGCATCCCGGCGACGGTGCCGCGCCCGCGCCCAGCCGAACCGCCGGCGCCGGCCGTGGCCGCCGCACCGGCGGCGTCACGCATGCCGGGCGAGGTCATCAACGACATCCAGCGCGAATTGGCACGCCGCGGCTATTACGAGGGACCGGTCGACGGCCTCTATGGCCCGCGCACCGACGTTGCGATCCGCGACTTCGAGCAGGCCGCCGGACTGAAACCGAGCAGCGAGCCGAACGAGGCGCTGCTGCAGGCCATCGTACGATCGCCGGCCAAACTCGCGAAGGCGGCCTTGCGTCCGCCGCTGCCGGTCCGCAACGACCCCGCCGTCGAGCGGCCGGCGCCCTCGAAGCGGGTGATGGCGTTCCAGCGAGCGCTCGCCGATTTCGGTTACGGGCAGATCAAGCCGAGCGGGGTCGTCGACGCCGAGACCAAATCCGCGATCGAGAAATTCGAGCGCGAGCGCAAGCTGCCGCCTACCGGCCAGCCCTCCGACCGGGTCATGCGCGAGATGACCGACATGACCGGCCGCCAGCTCGATTGACTTCCTCCATCAGTCGCGCCGACGTACACCGTTCGGGCAACGAGCCCGTATCCTCACTGGCCTCGAGATCTCTTCCCATTTGATCGGATCGCCTCCGGCGATTATGGATTCTGGAGCTCGCGCCATCCGGCGTGCCCGGGAACGGAATCGATGCGGCTCAAGTCGGCAATCTGGGTTGCGGCCTATGTCCGCCGCTGCCACATCGAGGGGGCGTTCGCGGCGGTGCGTCGGCGCGGCGCCGAGGAGGCGGGGGCCATCTTCGTCAAGCTCAACCGGCTCGACGGCACGGCCGAGCTGTTCGGGCCGGCGCCGCAGAGCGTCTTCGACGACGCCCGCCCGGCGGATCGGCTGTTCAGTCGCTGCCTGGGCGAGCCGCCGGCCGCGGAGTCCAAGGTCGAGGAGCGCCTTGTCCGCGAGCTGCGTTTCGATCCCGACGCCTGGATCGTCGAGGTGGAGGATCGCGCCGGGCGCCATTTTCTCGGCGAGGTCGTGGTGTAACGCGCCGCCCGGTCCTGGCGATGCAGCATCATCGCAGCGGCCAGGCAAAGCTCAGCTCGTGACCATCCGGGTCGGTCAGATGGAAGAACCGCTCGCCCCATTCGGCGTCGCGCGGTGCCGTGTCCGGACGGTAACCGGCCGCGGTGACGCTGGCATGCAGGCCGTCGACGTCGGAATGGTAGAAGATGACACGTCCCCACCAGGACCAGTTCCGCGCGGCGGGTTGAACGACAAGATTGAGGTAGCTTCTTCCGGCGCGAAAGCTCGTGAACGCCGCGTCCTCGCCGCCGTGGACGATCTCGAATCCGAGCATGCGATAAAAGCGCACGGCGCGCGGCATATTGTGGGTGGCCAGCGTGACGGCACTGATGTTTTCGATCATCGCGGCATGCTCCGTATCTAGAGCATTTTCAGGAAAAGTGGGAACTGGTTTTCCGTCCGAAAATGCGACCACGCAAGAAGACCGGAGCGCATTCAGTCTCTACCGAGACTGAATGCGCTCTAGGCGGGAGTGCTGCGCCGTCTTTCGCGTTCCCGGACAGCCGCGTGTCGCTGCAGCGTCTGTTGCGCCCGTTTGACCACCGGGACATCCACCATCTTGCCGTCGACCGCGATCGAGCCGCGCCCCGCGGCGGTTGCCTCTTCATAAGCCGCGACAATCCGGCGCGCGGCGCCGACCTCTTCCTCGCTCGGTGCGAACTCCGAGTTGAGGATCGGCACCTGGCTCGGGTGAATGACCGAGGCGCCGAGAAACCCGAGGCGGCGCGAGCGCTGCACCGTGCGCCGGAACGCGTCGAGGTCCTTGTAATCCGCGACCGTTCCGATGAAGCCGAGCGGCATGACGCCGGCGGCACGCGCGGCAATCGCCAGCTGCTGCTTCGGCAGGAACAAGCCCTCGGCCTCCGGCAGCATGCCGACCGAGAGCGCGAAATCCTCCG
>WNEZ01000665.1_pt1 | contig 31377 bp, 23 predicted proteins | sample 5400521 | NCBI WGS metagenome assembly WNEZ01 (sample SAMN13153339, study PRJNA577476) | soil metagenome | isolation source: 120 cm saprolite under Douglas fir tree site 2 hole 1 replicate 1 | place: USA:California | collected 2015-04-18 | reverse complement strand
GTCCACTTCAATTTCCTGCGTCTGCCCATCCGTGCGGGTGATGGTCAATTTGGTTTCATTGATTGCCTTCACCGTGCCCAGAATGAACTTCTTGCCCATATCTTCAGGATTGAACTGGGTGCCCGGTGCGAAAGCCATGTGTCCACCCTGAGCGGAGCTGATTCTTGCCACCATTTCCGCGGGGACCACACCCAGCATGGCGGCCTGGATGATATCTCCATCGCGCTTGCCGACGGCAAACACGGTGTCTCCCGCTTTGATCTCACTCAGCTTGATGGGGTCGCGCTGCTTGTTAATGCGCGTGTCTTGGTTGACCTTGATGGTGACTGGAGTTTTCGAATCGACAGCAGCATCACTGCCGCCTTGCGGAGCGATGGTTACTGAATCTTTGCTCACGGCCGTGACTTTCCCGAAAATGCGGTCGCCGGGAAGAATTCTCCGTTGGGCCGGCTGATCGGCCGTTTGCCCGGCCAGTCCAATTGGCAGGAAAGTCAAAAACAAGACCCAGTACGTGCGTTTCATGAAAGGTCCCCCGAGGAAACAGCTTGGTTGAATGGCTTGGGCCGAATGATACAGCGAAACAGGTGAAAACGTATCGTGAATTGGAATGAAACAGCGAGTATAGGAGAGAAGAGTCAGCAAGCCTGTAAAGAAGTTTTCATAACGTGTAAAAACCATGTAAGAGTCGACTATGGTGGCTTCAGGGATGGAGTAAGAACAAACTTTAGATTTGTTGATTCGGTGGGGCACATGAGGCATAGTGAAGGAGAACGTCTCAGATCGACGTGATCACACGACATCGCCGCCGATAGACGCAGATAAACGATCTAAAAAAACGTTTTAACCGCGGACGAACGCGGATAGTCGCAGATCAGACCGGTAAATGAGAAATAGCAATTTGCAAAGGCAAAGAGCAGAACAGCGTCGGTTGGGATGTATCGCGTAAGTCCTTTAGATCTTGGGATGACTGGGGAGGGGTAGGGCCTTGGGTAATGGAGGTGATCGAGTGATCGCACGACCTCGCCGAGATCGGAAATGCAAATCTGACCACTGATTCACACCGATGACACTGATCGGAACCAAGCGACAAACGTTTTACCGCGGATTAGCGCGAATCAACGCGGATCGAAAAGCGAGTGCTTGGGATGTTTCATGTAAGTCCTTTAGATATTGGGATGAAGACGGCCGGGCCAGGGTACGCAGTTTCTGAAAGGCCCATGCGTTCACCATTCCTAAAACGTGCCATACAAGACTTATTCGCATAAGGCAGGATACAATTCTCAGTTTCGCAACAGGCTGTTGATCCAAGCCGCTAATCGCTGGAGGCACTTATGGACGATCTTCCTGATAAGCACCCTGATCAGAAAAACGATAAAGCTAAATCGAGCCAGGCTGAGACTTCTTCAACAGAATCAAAACCGGGTAATTCAAAGCCGGGGGTTTCGCGGCGCGCCTTCCTGAAGATCTCCGGCGTTTCCGCCGCCGTGCCGTTGGTGAGCCATGCCAGCGCATTGGCGCTGGAAGACCAGGTTGCTGAGCACGGCCCGGGTAAGGTTCCGGTTACGCTCACGGTGAACGGAAAGCAGCTTCGGGCACAATTGGAGCCGCGAGTCACGTTGCTGGACGCTCTGCGCGATCAATTCGAACTGACCGGCGCCAAGCGCGTTTGTGATCGCGGAACCTGCGGAGCCTGCACCATCCACATGGATGGGAAGGCGGTTTATTCCTGCTCCGTTCTGGCCATTGATGCCCAGGGCCGCCAGATCACGACCATTGAAGGACTGGGCGAGCCGGGCAAACTTCATCCCATACAGCAGGCCTTCGTGGATAACGACGCGCAGCAATGCGGCTTCTGTACGCCCGGATTCGTGATGGCGACAAAAGCTTTTCTCGATCAACATCCGCACGCCACTGCTGAAGAGATCAAGACAGGGCTGGGTGGAAACTTCTGCCGGTGTGGAACCTACGCCGGCATTAAAGCGGCAGTGATGCAGGTAACCAGAAACGGCAAAGGAGCGTAAATCATGGCCGACGAAACAAAATACACATGGCCCGAGGCCGCGGAACGCTCCCTGATTGGCAAGAGCGTCTCTCGCGTGGATGGTGCGGACAAGGTTTCCGGACGCGCCAAATATACGTATGACACGCATCGCCCCGGAATGCTGTACGGCAAGGTGGTGCGTAGCGAGTACGCACACGCAAAGATCACCGCCGTGGACACTTCCGCGGCGGAAAAGATGCCAGGCGTGGCTGCGGTACACATTGTTCAAGGCCCAGGATCAGAGATCCACTGGGCGGGTGACGATCTGGTGGTGGTGGCGGCAGTGGATGAAGCAACCGCCGCAGATGCAGCCCGCGCTGTGAAGATCACGTATGAACCGCTGCCGCACTTTGTGGACGACCAGAAACAGCCCGGCAACGTGGCTGAAGACACGAGCCCGCTGAGCCAGAGTGATCTCATCGGTATGTTCATCAATCAGGTACCGGAAGCGCAGGTGGTGGAGAGGATCAAGAGCCGGTCAGTCAGTTTCAAGGTTGATCCGGGAATGATTGAGCAGATGCGGCAGAACCACATCAGTGAAAACGTGATTTCTGCCCTGCAGGCTGCGCCGGTGAAAGAAGCCGGCGGCGGTACGCAATCCAACTATAAGAAGGAAGCAGCGCAAACTACCGGCGACGTGGATGCCGCTTTCAAAGAAGCAGAAGTGGTGTCTGAGGGCGTCTATGGCTGCCCGGTAATCACGCATTGCTGCATGGAGAGCCACGGGTCCATTGCGGAGTGGACCGATAATGATCAACTGCTGGTTCATCTCTCGACGCAAAACGTTTCCGGCGTATCCACCGAGTACGCACAGGCCTTAAAGATACCTGCCAGCAACGTCCGCATACATCAGGACCATATAGGTGGAGGCTTTGGCAGCAAGTTTGGCGCGGACCGCTGGGGTATTTACACGGCGCAGGTTTCCAAAAAAGCCGGCGGCAAGCCGGTACGAGTGATGCTGGAACGCGCTCCGGAACTGGAACTTGCCGGCGCACGCCCTTCAGCTTACGCGCATGTAAAAGTGGGCGCAAAAAAAGACGGCACGTTGCTGGCCTGGGAATCAGAGTCCTGGGGAACGGGAGGTCCGGGTGGCGGCGGCGCTCCGCCAATGCCGTATGTGGTTCGCGTACCCAATCAGCGTAAGTCGCACGTGGCGGTGCTGACCAATATTGGTCCGGCGCGCGCATGGCGTGCTCCCAACCATCCGCAGGGCTGCCTGATTACCATGAGCGCACTGGATGACATGGCGGCAAAGCTCAATATGGATCCCGTGGACCTGCTGCTCAAGAACATTGCCTTGACGGCGCCGCCGGAAGACAAGACTGGCCGCGCGAATACCTATCGCGATGAACTGATGATCGCGTCCGATCTGATGGGCTGGAAGAAAAACTGGCACCCTCGCGGACAGGGCGATTCAGGCACGGTGAAACGCGGTCTGGGCGTAGCCATCCATACATGGGGAGGCCGCGGACACCAGAGCACCTGCGCGGTAACCATCCGTCCTGACGGTTCGGTGGAGCTCAAGATGGGCACGCAGGACCTTGGCACCGGAACGCGTACGGCCATCATGATGATTGCCGCCGATACGTTGGGATTGCCGCTGGAACAGATCACTCTGAAGATCGGCGATACAAGGCACGTCGCGCAGCCTGTCATGGAAAGACGCGTGCATGCGGCTTGGAACCCAGCCGATCGACGTGACGGCTGCCAACCATGTTGGAGGCGGGCAGACGGAAAGCCTGATCTCCAGCGGTGTGGGCGGAGCCGTGATGGCTGATGTCTCCGTGGATACGGAGACCGGAATTGTGAAGATGAACAAGATGGTGGCCGTGCAGGACTGCGGCCTTATCATCAACATGAAGACCGCGGAAAGTCAGGTGTATGGCGCTCTAATCATGTCCATTGCGACTACTCTCTACGAAGAAAAGGTGATGGATCCCACCACCGGACGCATGCTCAACGCCGGCATGGATTTCTACCGACTGGCCGGCATCGGCGATGTGGGTGACCTAGTGGTGCATATGATGACCGGCAAAGGCTATGACGAGCGCGGACCAATTGGCCTGGGCGAACCGCCGACGGTTGGCCCGATGGCGGCCATCGCCAATGCCGTGACCAACGCGATCGGCGTGCGGGTTCCGTTCCTGCCTATCACGCCGGACCGAGTTGTGGCGGCGCTGAACAATGCCAACCATCTTCAAGCAAACCGTTCTCATGCAAACCAAGGAGGTCTCCATGCGAGCGTTTAGTTACGCGTCTCCCACCAAGAAAGAGGATGTTGCCGGACTGCTGGGCAAGAGCTGGGGCGAGGTGGAAATTCTCGCCGGCGGCACTGATCTTCTGGCGTTGATGAAAGATGACATCACCACTCCGCATCGGCTGGTGAACATCAAGGGCATACAGGATTTCCATGGAGTTACTCCGGGTAAAGATGTGGTGCGCATCGGCGCTCTTACCACGCTGGCGGAAATAGCAGCAGACAATGGCCTACGCAAATCACATCCGGTGCTTGCGATGGCGGCCGGTGAAGCTGCGAGCCCGCAGATCCGCAACTTGGCCACGATCGGCGGTAATCTCTGCCAGCGTCCACGCTGCTGGTATTTCCGCAGCGGCTTTGGATTGCTGGGACAGAAGGATGGCAAGTCGCTAGTCACTGCCGGCGACAATCGCTATCACGCGATTCTTGGAAACGATGGTCCGGCATATTTCGTGAGTCCATCAACGATGGCTCCGGTCCTAATTGCGTATAAGGCTCAAGTTCAGCTTTTTGATGGCCGCAGTTTTCGCGAAGTGCCGGCCGAACAATTCTTTGTGGTCCCGAAGACAGAACAGGAGCGGGAACATAATCTGCGTCCCAATGAAATAGTGAGCGCCGTGATGTTGTCATCAAAATTGCCGCCCGTAAGAGTCGGCCACTATGAAGTTCGTCAGAAAGAAGCTTTTGATTGGCCTTACGCCACGGCAGCCGTCGCACTGCACATGAACGGCAGCACGGTGCAAAGCGCGAGGGTGGTGATGGGGCATGTCGCGCCGGTGCCATGGGTTTCAACTGAGGCTGCGCAGGCGCTGGTCGGCAAAGCGGTCACCCCCGCAACGGCCGATCAAGCGGCGGAGGCTGCTGTGTCGAAAGCGAAAAGCCTTGGCCGCAATGAACAGAAAATCCATCTTGCCCGTGTTGCTGTGAAGCGGGCCATACTTGCCGCTGCGGGTTCCACCGAACACGCCGGCTTGTCGAACAACAGCAACGGATCTCACGGAGGCGCAGCATGAGCAACGTATCAGATCGCTTCAATACCAACCGTCCCGGACTTTGCTCAGCCCTGCACTGGAAGAGCCAGTACATATGGTCCGATCCTGATCCGTCTGTCCCACGCTCCAATGACGGCCTCTTCTGGTGCGCCATGACGCAGACCTGCATTGGACCGGATGGCAAGCTGGCCGAACCTGGCAACTGCTGCTCCGGCAATCGCGAATGCCATTGCGGAGCTAGTAAGTAGAAATTCAGAAGTGTGAGAAGGACATCAAGAGACAAAGGTATTTTTGCGTGCGTTTTTCTTTTGGGAGAAACATGCCAGCATTGGCCGAGACTTTGAGGGGAGTTAAAATGCAGAAAGGAGTTCGTCCCATGCGTGCTTTTGTGTTTGTGCTTCTTGCTGCTTTGTTGTCCGGAATGTCAGCTATCGCGCAGCAGCCTGCTTCTGTCGCGCAAAACTCCGCCCTACAAATCAAGGGCGAGTACATTGAGACCCGCAGTGCTGACGTCTATACCGGACAGTGCTTTGCCAACGGTGAGATGAACCTGGCCGGCGACGAAGCCATCGTGGCCTGGCATGTGATGGAAGGCAAATGGGACGGCGCTGATCTCAGCGGACTTAGCGTGGGAGCTGCCGTAAAGGCGCAAGCTACTCTGGGCGATCCTTACGCACACGCTTATCCGGCAAAGGCAGTTTTGTTCGTCGAAAAATCCGCCACGCCGCAGCAGCGCCAGGCATTGATCAACTTTGCCCAGGAGATGGGCGGCGAACTGTTGCGTCACATCGTCAAAGTCATGGACGTTCCCGTGAATTTGGAAATTCTTCAACAGCACAGCGGGCGAGCACGTTTGCAGGCCGGAGATTTTGTAACGGTGGAAACACGCGGCATCGGCCCCAAGGATCATTTATGCGGTAATGAAGCCACGTTCTATCCTCCGCTGACTCAGACCACGCACGCTATGCCCGCAGTCGCCATGACGGATGAATATCGCGGCAAGGATTTAGAAGTTTCATGGACGCTGCATGACAAGCGCAGCGCGTTCGTCGGGACATTCGAGTACGATCAGCGCAAACAAGTTTCTGGGTTGTAGCCTAATTGGGATAAACCGGATCTTCGAACTCTTGTCCGTTGAGTTCATAGACCAGCACAGTTCCCAAAGGAGCTTGCAGGCGAACGAGTTCACTGCGCAATACGGCGATACCTTTTTCTACGTCGTAGAGCTCCGCGTCAACACCGGAAAATGCGACGCCATCGCCCTCTTCATTCTCCATTGATCCGCCGCCCGTGATCGATCCCAATTCATCTTTGGCGAGCGCTGCGTCGAGAGGATCAGCATAGAGCGCGGTGCGATCTTCAGGCTCAAGATCGATGGGGATTTTGATGTAGACAAATAAAGGATTGTCGCGATTGACCTGCTCTGCCGACGTCTTCGAATCCGGATCCCAGCCCAGAACTTCTTTGATTTCCTTGAAAAAGCTCATACGTTCTCCTTCCATGAGCTACTTAGTGCTGCGATTTCTGCAACAACTCCGCCAGATGATTTCCCCAGATTGCAGGCCATGAATGCGTGCCGTGTCCACGTGTCTCATCGGTGATCGGCAGGAGCACGTACTTGCCGTTCTTCACCCGCTGGATGTCTTTGTCGATGATCTTGAGTTCCGGCGGATTGATTTGATCATCAGCGGAGTTCACCGCCGTCAGCGGGCAGATGATCTTTTCCAGTTGTGGCTCAGGATTGTAATTTCGCGAGGCGTCAAAGTAGTACAGCATGTCATTGGCGTCCGTTGCCTTTACCCGCGCCGCAACAAACTTTTCCAGAAAGTCGTCTGCTTGTTGCCGCGTTGGCTCGTCCTTCTGCATGCGTAAGGGCGCACTGCCCATGATCAGCAGCACCTCCTGCGCAGGCGCAAGGCCCAGCGGTTGTTGCTTATACTCGCCATCATTCCAGTCGGGCGAATTGCGGATATCGTCCATGATCATTCGCCGCATCATGCGATTGCGTCCGGCAATCTCGACCGGCTGGCTGGCCAGCGGCATGGCCGAGTCCATAAAGTCCGGATGCTGTTCCGCCCACAGCCACGTGTGCATTCCGCCCATGGACGTTCCCATCACCAGCCGCAGGTGGTTCACGCCCAGGCCCTGTGTGAGCAAACGGTATTGCAGCTCAATCATGTCGTCATATTCATAATGCGGGAAGCGCATGTGCAGGCCGTCACTGGGTTTGCTGGAGTCGCCATGGCCGATGTTGTCGGGCAAGATAATGAAGTATTTGCGCGCGTCCAGAAGTTGACCCGGACCAAAGACCACGCCGCCAAAGTTAGGCGTAAGAAACTGTTTTCCTGATCCGCCCGTGCCATGCAGAATCAGGACGGCGTTGCGAACTTTGCCGCTTGCGTCTTTTTGCGGCGTACCCAGGGTGTAGTAATGCAGTTTGACTTCCGGCAGCTTTTCGCCCGACTTGAACTGGAAGTCCTTAACCATGAAATCGCCGGGAGTTGGGGCAGGGTAGCTCTGCGCCTCCAGGCAAAGCCCGGATACTATGAAGCAAACCATCACTGCTGCACGAAACACCTTCATTGAACACTCTCCTCAAATTTGACGAACAGTAGTTTTACCACCGATTAACACGGATGAACACAAATCTGAGCCAAAACCTTTTAACCCACAAAGGACACGAAGGAACACTAAGGAAGGAGCAACACTCATACCACAGAGGAACGCAGAAGATGGCCGGGTGAGTACTACGAAGAGGATGATTCCGTGCTATCCAAAAAGAACCAGTAGCAAGAAGTTCCCTCATTTGCCCCCGCGTTACTTTGTGTCCGCTGTGGTAAAGGACGCTTTGCGGTTTTCTAATCCGCGCCTATCCGCGTCATCCGCGGTAAGAACCCGAAAATCAAAGCCATTTGGTCATCAGCTTGCGCGCTTCCACATTGAATCCCAATCGAGAATAGAGTGACTCTGCGGCGGTATTGTCTTTGCCGACCTCCAGGCGCAGCGCGCTCAGTCCTTCATCTTTGCAAATTGTGGTCGCCAGAGCTTCCGCTCGCCGGCCAAGTCCCTGGCCGCGGCATCTCTCGCGAACGTAGAGTTCGTCCAGTAAGCCGAAGCGGCCGTGGAACTCCAGGCTGAAACAGAAAGTCAACGCGAAGTATCCCGCCAGTGTGTTACCGCTGTAGATCAGGTAGATGCGGCCGAGTGAGCCGTCTTGGAGCAGTGCGCGCGCGGCAGAGGCGGCCACGTCTTCGTCGAACTTCATGTGCTGATGTGAATAAAGCTCGCACATCAAGTTGAGAAGGTCTCGCAAATTGCTCTCACTGAGTGGATGAAAAATGGGATCGGTCATTGTACAGCTGCTTTCGTCCAGTGAGATTGCCTTCCGGCAAATCTCTCCAGCTATAATGCCAAACATTATTGCAACATAATCCCGTGTGCGCTTGCTGTGATGTGCGCTACGGTTCAGGAGATCAACATGCTTGATCGCAGGGCTTTCCTTGCTGTTTGTTCGCGTTTGGGTATTTCTGCCACATTGCTACCCGGCGTCCTCTGGGGGATGTCGGACGAAAAGGGCAAGGTCACGCGCGAAATGATCGATAGCGCCGCCACCATCGCTGATGTCCATATTCCCGACGAATGTAAGGACATGATGCTGGAATCTCTCAACGATTTTTCCAAGGGCTTTGACGCGATCGCGGCGCTGCACATGAAGAATGAAGTTGCGCCAGCCATTCTGTTCGATCCCGTCCTGCCGGGCATGAAGTTTGAGACGGAGCGCCGTCGTATCAAAATCTCGGCCGCTCCAGCGACTGCCAGCAGCGCGGTACCGAAGAACCTGGAAGATGTTGCGTTTTATTCCGTGCGGCAATTGGGTGAGCTCGTTCGCACAAAGAAGGTTTCATCATCGGCGTTGACCGAAATGTATCTGGAACGCCTGAAGCGTTACGATCCCAAACTGCATTTTGTCATCACGCTCACTGAAGATCGTGCTAAAGCTCAGGCCAAAGAAGCTGACCGTGAGATTGCCGCCGGGAAGTATCGTGGTCCGCTGCATGGATTGCCCTGGGGCGCAAAGGACCTTATTTCCGTAAAAGGTTATCGCACCACGTGGGGCGCCGGCGGATTCGAAGACCAGAAGTTCGAGGAAGATGCCACAGTCGTGAAGCGCCTGGACAAAGCGGGCGCGGTGCTGGTAGCCAAGCTCACTCTCGGCGCGCTTGCGCTCGGCGATAAATGGTTTGGCGGCATGACGCGCAATCCGTGGTTCATGCAGCAAGGCTCCAGCGGATCGTCGGCCGGCTCTGCCTCCGCTACCGCGGCGGGCTGCGTTGCCTTCGCGGTGGGATCGGAGACTCTCGGATCAATTTCATCTCCTTCTACACGCTGCGGCACCACCGGATTGCGTCCGACTTTCGGTTTCGTTCCGCGCACTGGCGCCATGGCTCTTTCATGGACCATGGACAAACTTGGACCCATCTGTCGGGCCGTGGAAGATTGCGCGCTGGTGCTCAATTCAATTCATGGTCCTGATGGTCGCGATCGCACTGTCAAGAACGCGGCGTTCAACTGGGACGCGAATGTTGATTGGCGCAAGCTGCGCATTGGATATCTGGCCAAGGATTTCGAAATCCAGCCGCCACAGCCTGAGCAGCAGCCGAAAGAAGAAAAAGATCTCACCGAAGCGGAAAAGAAAAAGCGTACGGAGGATGCGCAGCAACAGGCTGGATCCCGTGCACGCCGTGAATATGACCACAAATACGACCAGGCCGCGCTCGATAAATTCAAAAGCCTGGGCGTGAATCTTATTCCGCTTGAGTTGCCCAAGCTGCCTTACCAAGCCATGATTTCCATGCTGGAGGCCGAAGCCGCTGCCGCCTTTGATGATCTGACGCGCAGCGGACGTGACAAGCTGCTGACCAGCCAGAGCAAAGACGATTGGCCAAACTCATTTCGCACCTCGCGCTTTATTCCAGCCGTGGAGTACATACAGGCCAGCCGTGCTCGCACCGTTGCCATGGAGCAGGTGGCAAAAGTCTTTGAACAGGTTGATGTGATTGTTGCTCCCACCTTTGGCACGCAGCTATTGGTTACCAACTTGACCGGACATCCCGCGCTGATACTGCCGAACGGCTTCCGCGGTGATGACGCGCCTAAACCGCGGGTTCGCGACAACGGTGACATTGATGGCGGCGGTCCGGGTACGCCGGTCAGCCTTACTTTCCTTGGGAACTTGTATGGTGAGGCCAAAATGCTGGCCGTGGCCAAGGGTTATCAGGACGCAACGGATTTTCATCTGAAGCATCCCAAACTCGACGTGTAAAAGTTCGGGCCGACGCTCACATCAACGTCGGCCCGATTGCTTCAAGTACGCTCCAACAAATGCGACTTACAGGTTGTCGTCCTCTTCCTCCTGCTTTGGTTCCGCTGCCACACTTGCAGCGTCTGCCGGTCTTGACAGGACTATGGCTGGGACATCCAGCTTCTTGACGGCATCGTTGTAGGCTGGAACATCCGTCGCCAGAATCTGCTTCCACTTGGCCATCTGTTCATCCACCTGCTTGCTCAACATGTCATACACGTTCAGCGAGGCTTGTGTCGGAGCTGAATCAGAGCTTTCCACCACGCCGCCCAGCGCCACCAGATAATTATTCAGACGGATGGGATAATTCAGAACGTCCTGACTGCTCTTGGCTTTGGTCTGGATCAGGACTTCCTCGACCTCTGTCATCTTTTTGTCCAATTGTTTGCCGGCATCAGCTACAGGCTTTGCCTGCGATTGGCCTTCCAATCGTTTATTGAGCGCCGTGATCTGTGCCCGTATGTCGCGAATCTGGTTCACGGTGTCATGCGTTTGCGTAACGCGCTCGCGGATTTTCATCAGCAAATCAAATTGCTTCTGCAAATCCTGCTGCGTCACCTTCAAACGCGGATCAGGTTTGATTTCCAGCGGTGCGGTGTAGCTCTTGCCTTGAACCGTCAGGCGGACCTGATACGTTCCGGGCAACGCTTCCGGTCCATCGGTGCTTCCGGCCCACAAGGGTGAGTGTGGAACTTTGCTGGCGCCTTCATAGTGCAGATCCCAGACAAAACGGTTAAGTCCTGCTTCAGCCGGCAGGGTTTGTTCACGTGGACGGCCAAAGCCCTCCTCATCACCGGCTTCATCTCCAGGCTGGCGCTTCGCCGGATACTTTCGTACCAGCTGCCCCTTGGCATCCAGAATCTCCAACGTGATGGGCGGATTCTTTGCGGCCTCAGCATTCTCGCCGGAAGGCTGTTCTGGCTTGGCCGGCACAGGTGCGTTTGCGGGCTGCGATTGTCCTTGTTCTTTGTTCGGTGCAGCCTTCTCCGCCTGGGCCGATTTTTCCTGGGCGGGCGCAGGAGCAGCCGCGTTCGCTGCCGGCTTTTTGTCTGCGGGTTTCAGTGAAGTCTTCAGCGAGTAGTAGATCACCGCTCCGGTTGGCGGGTTCTGCCCCGCGAATTGTCCGCCGAAGAACCCTCCGCTGAACTGTGTGTGGTTCGCGACTCCCGGAGCATACAGGTGCACATCAGCGCCGGCGATTTCCGGTTTGTACTGCCGCAACGGTGAGAGGTCATCCAATACCCAGAAGGCGCGACCATGCGTGGCTGCAACCAGGTCATTGTTATGGACCACAAGGTCCCATATAGGCGCGGGCGGCAGATTGCTCTGCAATGCCTGCCAGTTCGCTCCATCGTCGAAAGAAATGTAAACGCCTTTCTCGGTACCGGCATACAGCAGGCCTTTGCGAGTGGTGTCTTCGCGGACGGCATGAACATAATCGTCTGCGGGGATACCGTTCGTGATGCTTGTCCATGTCTTACCAAAATCCGTTGTCTTGAAAGCATACGGAGCAAAGTCGTCCATCTTGTGGCGCTGCACCGCCACGTAGGCTGTGCCTGCATCAAACGGAGACGCTTCTATCATGCTCACCGTGCCCCAATTCGGCATGGCTTTCGGTGTTACGTTCTGCCAGTTCTTTCCCGCGTCCGTCGTGATGTGAATCAGCCCATCGTCGGACCCGGCCCAGATCAGGTCTTTCTGTTTTGGCGATTCCGTGACCGCAAAGATGGTGTCGTAAACCTCAATGCCGGTGTTGTCTTTTGTGATGGGTCCGCCCGCAGCGGCCTGCTTGGTTTTGTCATTGCGCGTCAGGTCCGGACTGATGATTTCCCAGTGCATCCCTTCGTCCGTCGTCTTGAACAAAACCTGCGAAGAAAAATAGATCGTCTTCGGATCGTGCAGAGAAAAGACAATCGGTTCCGTCCACTGGAAGCGATATTTCTGGTCGACGGCCGCCGCGCCAATCGGGTTGATCGGCCATGGCGTTACGTTCTTCTCTTGACCAGTGTGGTGGTCATAACGGGTAATCTCGCCACCGTAGGAGCCGGCGTACACGATTTCCGGATCGTTCGGATCCGGCGCAATGTATCCGCTTTCGCCGCCGCCTACCGGATGCCATTCGCTGCGATCGATTCCTCCGCGCGCAGCCGTCGCAATGCCGACCGATGAGTTGTCCTGCTGCGAACCGTATATCCAGTAGGGAAAACGATTGTCGGCGACCACGTGGTAAAACTGCGCGGTTGGTTGATTGGTCTGATTGGTCCAGCTTGCGCCGCCGTTGGTGCTGACGTTAGCGCCGCCGTCGTTCGACTCAATCATCCGATTCGGATCATTGGGATCAATCCACAATCCGTGATTGTCGCCGTGAGGAACGCGAATCGGCTTAAAACTCTTGCCGGCATCGTTGGAACGATACATTCCGGTATTCAGGATGTACACACCGTCCGCCGATTGCGGGTCGGCAAAGACATGCGTGTAGTAGAACGCACGCTGGCGATACTGGCGGTCACTGTTAACCAGCGTCCATGAATCGCCGCCATCATCTGAGCGGAAAAGTCCGCCCTTTTCCGCTTCAATCAGGGCCCACACGCGGTTGCCGCTGTAGGCTGCCGCCACGCCAATGCGCCCGAGAGTTCCATCCGGCAATCCGTGGCCGGTCAACTGCTTCCATGTGTTGCCGCCATCCGTGCTTCGATAAAGCCCGCTGCCCGGGCCGCCGCTGTCCATGCCCCACGGCGAGCGTCGCGCCTGCCACAGGCCTGCATAAATTGTGTTCGCATTCGTGGGATCAAATGAGAGATCAATACCGCCGGTGTTCTCGTCTTTGTAGAGAACCTTGCTCCATGTCTTGCCGCCATCGCTCGTGCGAAAGATGCCGCGTTCGGCGTTTGCACCAAATGGATGGCCGAGAGCCGCCACGTAGGCAACGTCAGGATTTTTGGGATGAACAATGATGCGGCCGATGGCGTGTGTGTCTTTCAGCCCGACCGAGTTCCAGGTCTTGCCCGCGTCAGTGGATTTGAAAACTCCATTGCCGGAGACGATGTTGCCGCGAATGCAGGCCTCGCCGGTGGCTGCGTAGATCACATTCGGATCAGACGGAGCCACAGCGATTGCGCCGATGGAAGGCGACATGTCTTTGACTTTGTCCGTCATTGGGCGCCAGGTAAGTCCGCCGTCCGTCGTCTTCCACACACCGCCGGCAACGCCGCCGAAATAATAGGTGTGCGTGTCACCCACAACGCCGCTTACGGCCAGCACGCGACCTCCGCGATATGGCCCAACCAGTCGCCAGGTCAACCCATGCCACGGGCCTTTGTTTTCTTCCGCGCTGTCATCCTTCGGGGTTGGAGAAGCTTCGGCCCTGGCCGCTGACGTTTCTGCTTTTGCTGCCTGCGACTTCGGCTGCTTGCCTTTGTTCTTGCTGTCCTTTTCTTGCGCTACCAGAAGTGAACTTCCAAATGAAGCTGCGAACAGTACAATTGCAAACATCGCCAGCAAGGTGCGCTGGATAACCACCACGGGCGCTCGTGACATCGAATCCTCCGGAAAATGATCGTGACTATGTGCGGGATCGCACAAGACGACCCGCAATAGTAAATACCTGAGCGCGATTTGGCGAGTGGGAGCGATTCAAGGATGAAGCATGTCCAGCCTCTCTTTTTTTGATTCGTGTTTATTTGCGTGATTCGCGGCTAACGCTCGCCTTTCCGATGTCGGCCATCCCGGCGATCCCTTCATGATCGCCTACCTGAAGAAAAAAGCAAGTGATCTTAAGTTTCCCGATGCCCTTCTCGTCGCTCAGCAGGATAGAGACGTATTTGTTTCGTATTCTGTTGGCAATAAACTAACTTTTATAAGCAACAAACATTGGCTGTCTAGCCAATGACCTATATCTAAAATTAAATTTCATCTCGCTCCTGGCAACATTGACCTAAAATTAAGCTAAATTTTCCTTGGGATCATTTATCCAGCTCTGGTAATTTCTTTTCCAACTCCCCCTTGGCAGAGTCCGTCATTCCGAAGCGGGCCGTAGTTCAATGCTTTCCAAAAAACGCGTTTCCGCCGACGCACGAAAAGCGCCGCCCTTTCGTTTTAGGGCGGCACTACTTGTTGAGAATTAAGAAACAATCGCTGCTTGGCGTGGCAGGAGGAAAGAATGCCAACGTATTTCCGTGCGAAAGGCTTTAGGATTTCATATCTGACAACTTGCTTTATGATTGTTCTACTTGGCCTGTTGTGCCGGATTGGGGACGCCCAGGTGACTCAATCTTCATCGAACCTCAGCAATCCATATAAGACGCTCGACCGCGCTGCTAAAGATGCAAGTGCTGGGGATGATTCGTCAGTACGCGCTTTGAGCGAAGCAGTATTCAGCTTTCCGCGGATGTTAGGACGGATGCCTGAAGTGATTGAAAATCCAGTCAAAGACCGCTTGATCGAAGCTGAATTGTCGTTTCGTCGAGGCGCCCACGCGGGTGTGCGGGAAGAAGATATTGTCAAGCTTGTAAACTCCATGGCCGACAAGCTTCAAGCTCCCTCATATGCAAAAACGAGTATTAAGCAGGTTCGAGTCCTGCGAATGCAGCTGGTTCTTGCATCGCCAGTGTTCATGGGACAGGCGCTCACTTTACCTGGGGCCTCTGCCGGGGACTCGGTGCGTTCCACAATGTCGCCTTTTCAGGCGGCGCATCTCCTGAATTCCCTAATTGATCAGAAGCTGATCAATCCAGCCTTTCAGCTGGAACCTGAGGATTGGGAGGCGTCCCAAGCATCTGTCGAGATGGACCGGATAAAGGCAGGACAAGAAAAGCTGCGATCTGCTCAGAATGCCTCAGATCAATCACCTCGAGTGTCTCTAACGACTCACAGGCGTAATCGGGACTTGCACAACAAGATACTTCAGGCGAGTTCAAATCTATCTCTGTCGGATGGTATAGCCCTTGTAGACGAGGCGTTAACCACTTTGAAGCTGAACCGCTAAAGGGGGAGAATCACAATGCGAAAACTGCTGGCTTTACTCATTCTCCTGTCAATGGTCTTGATGACCGGCTGTCCCACTCCGACGTTACCACCAACGACTTCTGGCGGGGGCTTTTTTGTGAGCACATTCACGTCCTTTGACTTGGGCCCGCCTGTTATCGCTCCTGTTGTAGGGCTCAGGCTTACATGGAAGAAAGACCTGACGGGGGCGGCCGGGAGCGCGAGTACGCAAAACATAACTACGAACTCTGCGGGAGTCGGTATCGTCTCGAACGGAAGAGTTCCTGCAACTTGGAACTTTAAGTGGGTATTTAGTGTGACCGGGCCATGCGAGGGACTGTCGATTGACCAGGATGCGAAAGAAATCGATGATGATGTGGGTCTCGTGTGCACCGTCGAGACCTTTCCTGGCAACGTTCAGGTAGCTACTGCATCATCATTGCCGAGTTACACATTCTCGCCTGACCCGATTGCAACTGACCGTTCCACGGGAGATGAAGCATTTATTCTGGGATCAGGGTTTAACCAACAATTTGGAATGCCCCTTCTTCAATACTTCGATCTGAATGGGAATCTCGTAGCACAGTCATCTGCCGATGCGGTGGCAGCCGATGGCAGTTGGATGTCCACACCCGTTCCCGATATCTCGCAGTTGTCGGTTGGAACGTATGTAGGAATTCTTAACAATGCAAATTCCGCGGGAGGCTACGATATACTTGGGGTCGTCAGCGTGCAAGTTGTTCCACCTCCGCCCCCGCCTCCTATTGATCCCTGTCCTGGCGGTCGGTGTATCAATCAGTGTGATGAAATAGGGGAATGGTGGCCACTGTGGGCTGCTTTGCTCATGTCGATCCATCCATAACAAGTATCTATTTGAGTAGCGGCTTTGCTCGAGGCTGAATCTTCACAAAGGTTCAGCTTCTAGCAACGTCGTAATCGGCGGGTGAACCACCCTTTCCTCAGTGCTCTTTTCATCTCACCCTAGAAAACTGAGCGGGTTCTATAAAAGCACTTTTACCGTGCCTCCCGCACTGGGCGGTAAGACCATTCATCCGTATAGCGATTTCCTGTTGCATAACATCGGCACCGGTGACGGCATTGTTCAGAACGGGCCGCCTGACACCGCCAGCAAAATGCGGACAGCGCCTCTGTGGGGCATGCGGGCCAAGAGCCGGCTGATGCATGATCTGCTTTCAATGACGCGCAATGAGGCAATCATGCATCATGAGGGTGAAGCAGCAGGTGTCACTAACAACTACCGCGCGCTGACAACCACACAGAAAAACCAGCTTATGGTGTTTCTCAACTCGCTCTGATGTACCACTCCCAAGGGCGGACCTTTCTCCGTGTCCGCCCTCTTTTTGCGTTCCGTTTTGGAACTCCCACGCCTCAGATTGAGACGGCTGTATCCCACACGCATTCTGCGCTTTGATTCCTATCTGCATAGCGAATGAATGACTTGAGACAGTCTTATGAATGTCTCCCCATTCTATGAATTCCTCTAAGTTGAATAATTGTTTGACTCTGAATCCTGAGATGCTGTATTTTCTCTCAGCTTGTGGTGAGCGTTTTCTTACGCTCTCCCGGGTGCAACTGTTCAACCCTTCCCGTCCACTTTTGGCAGACAGTTCTCAATCGTCTGCAGTGCGGCAGAGTTCTCAAAAAAACCTAAATCTTTGGATCCGTAACTTAGGAGGAACTCGCAATGACGAGGAAATTCCCATTTCTGACGTTAACCATCGCAGCGCTGCTTCTTGTTGGAAGTGCGTTTGCACAAACTGATCCCGGAGTCCGCACAGGCGCGGCCGCTGCGGGTGGTCCTCTGGCTTCTGTTGCAGCCAATAACCCTGCCGGCAGTCTCACATTCTTCAACACAGCTCTGGACACATTCAGAGAAGTTGACTCAGTATCGGGCACCATTGAAGCTGGATCCGGCCTTGGTCCCCGCTTCAATTCCAGGAGCTGCGCTTTCTGCCATGCGCAACCGGCAACGGGCGGCAGCAGCCCATCCGTTAACCCACAGGTAACAGACGCCACCGCGGATGGCGCCAGGAACACCATACCGTCGTTCATCACGACAAGCGGGCCAGTGCGTGAAGTACGCTTCCCGTTTTTCTTTGACCAATTTGGCAACCCTGACACCACGCGGCCTAACGGCGGAGTGGAAGATCTGTTCACCATTACCGGTCGTAGCGATGCGGGCGCCTGCAACATCTCTCAGCCCAGCTTTGCTCAGGCCCAGGCGACCGGCAACATCATCTTCCGTATTCCCACGCCGACTTTTGGCGCGGGTTTGATGGAAAATATCGATGAGACAACTCTGCTGAACAATCTTGCCGCCAACTCCGGTACGTTTGGAATCAGCGGTGCACTTAACCGCAACGGTAACGACGGCACCATCACCCGCTTCGGCTGGAAAGCACAGAATAAATCTCTGCTGATCTTTGCCGGTGAGGCCTATAACGTTGAACAGGGCGTGAGCAACGAACTGTTCCAGCAGGAACGTCCGCTGCCTGGTGAAGGACAGACGACAGGCCTGCCCGCCAACTGCAAGATCAACGGAACGCCGGAAGATACCACGCACTTCAACGCCGCCAACACGGGTACTTCAAGCGACGCGGTGCAGTTTGCCATCTTCATGCGTTTGCTGGCTCCGCCCACTCCATCCACGACCACACCTGGCGGGGCAACGTCCATTGCCAACGGCAAATCGCTGTTCTCGGCGATTGGTTGCGCGGCTTGCCACACACCTTCGCTGGCAACCGCGGCTTCCAGCGTTACGCCTGGTCTGGGCGGTGTGACGGCTAATCTCTACAGCGATCTGGAAATCCATCACATGGGCAACGGCCTCAATGACAACGTTGGTCAGGGCGGCGCCGGTGGTGATCAGTTCCGTTCAGCGCCGTTGTGGGGACTCGGGCAGAGAATCTTCTTCCTGCACGATGGCCGCACCAGCAACCTGATCACGGCGATCGGCCAGCATGCCAGCAGCGGTTCAGAAGCCAACGGCGTGATTGCGAACTTCAACTCTCTTACGGCCACGCAGAAGCAGAACCTTCTGAACTTCCTGCGTTCGCTCTAGCAGCCACGTACCCAACTCGAACAAAAGGCGGGACACGCAAGTGTCTCGCCCTGTTTCCCTTGGCGCGCGGCGGGCGAGAGCATGCAAGAGTAGAGATAGGTACTCCTGGCGCTTTCTAGACAGCACTTGCAAATTCGTTTCCGTGGACTGTAACTATGTTTGTAAAGTATCGAATTTCATTGGTCTTTCTCCTGGCGTTGGTTGGTGGCCGCGCCGCTGCATCGGCGAACACGATTTCGGGCCGCGTTACGAACCAGACTGTGGCCAGGGCGGCGGCTGGTGATGACGTGATACTGCTTCGCCTGGGCGAAGGCATGCAGGAAGTTGAGCGCACGCGAACCGACGCGCAGGGAATTTTCTCTTTCTCCGCCAATGGTTCAGACGCCGATTACATAGTCCGCGTGCTGCATCAAGGCGTGAACTATGACCAGAAGCTGAGTGGCTCTTCTTTGCGGCAGGAAATTACCGTGTATGACGCGGTAGCGAAGATTCCAGGTCTGGTCGGCACCATGGGCATCGTGCAAGTGGAGTCCGACGGCGCCAATCTCAAAGTCACTGAGATGTACGCCATCGGCAATGCCTCCAATCCTCCAGTTACACAGGCGAGTGCGCACAATTTCGAAATCTCATTGCCCACCCGAGCAGCGCTGGATTCATTTCAAGTGAAACGCGCCGGCGGTATCTGGGTCAATGCAACGCCATCTCCTGTTGCAGGCACGAAGGGCCGCTATGCCGTAGATTTTCCGCTGCGCCCCGGCGATACGCTTTTCAGATTTGTTTACCACCTGCCCTATCACACCGGGACCGCTCTGAAGGTGCAGCCCGCGTATCCGGTCAAGAGCTTTGGCGTGGTCCATCCACCCTCCATGGTTTTCAAATCTTCCCGCCCCAAGGCCTTTTCAAGTCCGGGCGTAGTCCAGGGACTTCAGCTTGAACAACTCGTTTCTTCAGGCCTGATACGCGAGGTCCCTGCATTCGAACTCTCAGGTGTGGGCTTGGCTCCGCCGCCGCAACTGGCCCATGCAACACCGCCTCTGGGTCGAGCAGCAGCACTGTCCGCGGCGGTTCCAGCTCAGATGGTTCCTCCAACTAAACGTGAAGAGAAGCCGGGCAGAGAGTTTTGGGCCATTCTCTCCATCATGACTGCATTCCTCACGGCGGGAGTTGTTTTCGTTGTGCGGAGAAGAAGACGTCCTTCGAAAACGGTGGCTGCCAACGACATTGAAGATGATTCTTCGGTGATTAACGCCATCAGAGACGAGCTTTCTCAGCTCGAAACCGAAAAGTTATACGGGGTGATCTCGCCCGAAGAATATGAGACTGCGAAACAGGCGGTGAGCGTGAGCCTTGAGCGTGCGCTGACGCGTACCCGGAATTAGCTTTTCGATTCTTTCAAGGGGAATACACGTAACAGGGCATGACTTTAGTCGTGCCGATAGCGGCACCAAATTTTTGCGGCTCGATGTGAGCAAAGCGAATGAGAGTCGCCGGGAATTTTTCCAGACAAGTGTCAGTGCACGAGAAAGCAAGAACTTGGGGGTTCCGTGAAATTCAAATTCGTGATCGCGCTTTTTGCTTTTACTCTGTCAGCATCTTTAGCGGCTGTTGCACAGGATGCCGCAGAGGAAAATCCGCCGCAGGGAGGCGATTTCTCCAATAATCCCAACGCCAGCAAGGTCCCGCAGGGCGTAATCCTGATCACAGGCGCAATGCCCAGCGCAAGCGATGCCAGCACTCCCGTCCCGGAAGGCGGGACTGTCACAGAAAAGGCTTTTCTTGATCCGTATTTCGGCATGGCGTACCAACTGCCTTTGGGCTGGACGCAAAAGTATGTGGGACCGCCGCCCTCTGACAATGGCTATTACCTGCTGGCGCAGATCGAACCGGGCCAAGGCTTCAAAGGTGATGATCCGGGAACGATTCTCATTACTGCACAGGATTTATTCTTCAGCCTTGCACCGGCCCGCGATGCCATAGAGCTGATCAACTTCCGCAAAAGCAGACTGAGCGCGGACTACAAGGTGGAGCGCGCACCGGTTGAAGTCAGGATCGCCAATCGTTTGTTCATACGCATGGACTACATGTCACCGGTTGCGGAACTCCACTGGTACACACTAGCCACTCAGATTCGCTGCCATTCGGTTGAGTTCCTGCTGACCAGTCGCGATCCCGCGTTACTGGAACGGTTGGTACGAAGCATGGAGCAGATGGTGCAGCCTGAAAACGCAGGCCCGGCGACGGGCAGAGGAGGCGGCGATGCTCCGATTTGCGTCAAGGATTATGCCAGCGGCGATAACGTCATGCACAGAATCAATCCTGTATTCACTGAGCGAAAATTTAACCCGATCCCTGTTCGCCTGGTGATCGACAAGAATGGCCGCGTCAAGCACGTCCACGTGATCAGCGCATTTTCCGAGCAGAGCAAAATCATTAAGGACGCGCTGTTGCAATGGGAATTCAGACCGTATCGCGTGAACGGACAGCCGGTTGAAGTGGAAACAGGGATCATGTTTGGAACTGCGCCGCAGCCGCAAAGGAAAGCAGCCACGAGCTCGCCAGCCGTTGCCGACTAGATCGCGAGCTGATGCTCAAGCTTGACCGCGCATCATCACTTCATCTATAACTCTCGTCACCCGAGTTCTAGACAAACAAAGCTCAGGCGCGCGGTGTAAGTCCGCGACACACAATTCAATTCCCAGCACGATGCTCGGGAAAGCGGTGTGAATCCGCTACTGCCCCGCAACTGTAAGCGACTGCAATACGGGCCCGGCAATGCCACTGCCGCAAGGTGGGAAGGCGCTGAAGCCAAAGTCGTAAGTCAGGAGACCGGTCTTGCTGGTTGTTGCCTCTTTCTAGGGGAAGGAGACTCACCATGAAGTCCGTCTATGGCGCCTGCTTCGCGCTGGCGCTCTGCCTGTCTTTTCTCGCTACGTCCTTCGCAGCCGACCGATCTACACTTCACGGAACCATCAAAGATCCTCTGGGCGCTGTGGTTCCCAATGCCCGCGTTTCTCTCATTCAAAACGGCAAAGCAACAGCCATCACCACCGATGCAAGCGGCGTTTACGTTTTTAGCTCGGTGCCAGTGGGCCGTTATGTGGTCCGAGCGGAAGCCGCGGGTTTCTCCGCACAGCAAAGTGACACGATTTATGTAAGCGGCACAACCACACTCGATCTCACTTTGAAGATCGGGGTTGTTTCGCAGGAGATCGTGGTATCGGCTACGGGAACCCCGGTGCCGGAATCTCAGGTCGGCGCGTCTATTACGGTGCTCACGCGCAACCAGTTTCAGGACCGTCTGGACATCCTTGAGCCTCTTGAGCAGGTCCCCGGAGCACAGGTGGTGCAGTCCGGACAGCGCGGCGCTGCTACCTCTCTCTTTCTGCGCGGTGGCAACAGCAACGCCAATAAAATTCTGCTCGACGGCGTGTCCCTGAATGACATTGGCGGCGTGGTCAACTTCGGTACTCTGGCGACCACCGGCATTGAGCAGGTTGAAATCCTGCGCGGCCCCAACAGTGTTCTTTACGGTCCGGACGCAATGGCCGGCGTAGTAAGTCTCACCACGCGGCATGGCACCACGCTCACTCCGGAACTCGATTACAGCTTTGATGGCGGCAATTTCGGTTCGCGTCGCCATGATGTCTCGCTCTCAGGCGTTTTCAAGCGCGTGGATTATCTCGGCGAGTTTTCACGCTTTGATACGAACAACAGCCTGCCAAACAGCACCTTCCACAACGGTTCCTATGCTGCGAACTTTGGGTTGGCGATCAACTCAAAAACCGACCTTCGTTTCACCGGCCGTTACACCACCACGGTGTTGGGCCAGCCGAACGCGCTTGATCTGTTTGGCATTGCGGATGACTCTGTTGAACGCGATCAAGATGCATATGCCAGTGTGACGTTCCAGAACCAGACCACACAGAAATGGCACAACCTGCTGCGCTACGGCGCTACCCGGCTTCGCCTGCAAGACGATAATCCATCGCCTACAGGCACGCCCTTTGACAACGGATTCGGCTCCGGGATCAACTTCCTGGGCAATCCTGTGGTGATCAAGGGAGCGAATGGTTTCAGCGTTACCGGACCGGCCATCCTCGATTTCGCCGGGACGTATCCGGCACTTACCAGTAGTTCTTCCAAGCGTGACTCCGTTTATTACCAGTCCGACTATGCTTTGAACCGGCATATCACCGGTCTGCTGGCTTTTCGTTTTGAGCAGGAGCGCGGATTTACTCTCGCCTTCGGCAGCAAGACGCCGGCTGATCGCAACAATTTCAGCTATATCGGTGAAGTCCATGGCGCCTTTGGACGCGCCTATGCCACGGTCGGCGGCAGCGTGGAACGCAATGCGATCTTTGGAACTGCCGCCGTTCCCCGCGCTTCGCTGGCGTATTACCTCATTCGTCCGCGGTCTGACGGCTGGTTGAGCGGTACCAAACTCAAGGCGAATTATGGGCAGGGAATCAAAGAACCTTCGATCTTTGAATCCACTTCGTCTCTGTTTGATCTGCTGGCCCAGGCTGGACAATCGCCGTTGATTTCGCAATTTGGGATCAGGCCGATTGCAGCGGAACGTTCCCGCAGTTACGACTTAGGCGTTGAGCAACTGGCGGCGCAGGGGAAGGTGAAGATCTCCGCCACGTTCTTCCACAACCAGTTCACTAATCAGATTGAGTTTGTTCCGAATACAGCGTTGCCCTCGCTTGGCGTTCCGGCGTCAGTCGCCGCACAGGCCGGCTTTGGCGCGACTATCAATTCCGGTGACGTTCGCGCACTCGGGGCGGAAACGGAAATCGAAGCCCATCTTGGGCATGGATTGACCGCACGCGCGTCTTACACCTATCTCGACGCGGTGGTGCAGCGGTCATTCACCAACGATGCTTTCTTCTGCTCGCCACCCAATCCTCAGTCCTTCTGCGGTAATCCGGCATTTCCTGGAGTGCCGATCGGCGCTTTTGCGCCGCTGTTGGGTCAGCGTCCGTTCCGTCGCGCCCCGCACACAGGGAATTTCTCCGTCGATTATGTAAGGCAGAAGCTCAATCTTTCGCTCAATGGATATCTGGTGAGCCGTCGCGATGACAGCACCTTCCTGAGCGATCCATTCTTCGGTAACAGCCTGCTCCTGCCGAACAGGAATCTTGCGGCTGGATATCAGAAGATTGATCTGGCCGGCAGTTATCGCATTAATTCCCATCTGAAGCTTTTTTCCGTCATGGAAAATCTAGTCAGCCAGCACTATGACCCGGTTTTCGGCTTTCCCGCCCTGCCTTTCAGTTTTCGTGCTGGTTTTAAAGTCACCATTGGGGGCGAAAGCTGGAAATGACCGAGACGAGGCCTTTGGTTTCCGTGAAACTTGAGCCTCTTCGCGGTGACCAAAGGCCATCAACCTAAGGCCTGATGTGTCTGATGCCTTTCGGCCATATCATTACGGGTGGCAGGCATACGCCTTAACACTCCCCAAATGGAACTTGCGCCAGACACAAGGGCTTTTACGTCGTACTCGCCCACTTCCACGCCAATACTGGACGTGTTGCGTCCAGCGCCCCGGCCTGCTTTGGGAAAGCTCACCACCGGCGAGTACTTTTTTGCCAGCAGCGTCCTTATTCTTGCCGTCATAAGCCTCTCGGAAATACGACTGGTGCTGGGCTACGAGAAACTTACTCCGGCGGGACTGGTTGTCTCTTTAGGACTGCTCACATTCGGCTCTCTACTTTTGGCCGCGCTTGTTCATCAACTTGGCCATCTGGTGGGATCACGATGGGTCCAGTTCCGTATGGTCCAGGTCCATATTGGCGGCGACTGGGAAGATTCCTGGCCCACCGACTCACCGCTTCAAGCCTGCGGAGCCATTCACCTTGGAGCTATGACGCTCGCGCCGAAACATGCAGACAATCTTCGCAAAAGGCTTTCCGCCCTGGTTCTGAGCGGCCCCCTGGCGAATCTGCTCTTTGCCTGTCTCGTGATGGCATGCCCGTATTGGTCAGAAAAAGGTGTAGGAACCCAATTCGTGGCTTACGTGGTGGCGATCTTCAGCACCTTGTACGGACTGGCCGCCCTGCTGCCGGACATGGATCGCAAGGGTAACTACTCTGACGGTGCGCGCCTGCTCATGCTGTTAAAGAATGACGAACTGGCAGCGCGCTGGCTCGCGATCCTGCAACTTGAGATGCAGCTTGGCCAGGGAATTCATCCACGGGACTGGGACAAGAGCGCGCTTGTCCGGGCGACGATCAGCAATGATGATTCACGCGATGCAGTAACCGGCAATTGGCTGGCTTACCTCTGGGCATTCGAGTCGCAAGACATCACTTCCGCCACGCGCTATCTGGAAGATGCGCTGGCGGCGCCACCATCCTCATCCAATTGGCTGCGGGACCGTCTGTTTGTGGAAGCAGCCGTGTTTCAGGCATGGTTCCGTGACAACCCCGTGAAGGCCCGGTCATGGGCCGCCATGATTCAGGATGGAAAACTCCTGCCTGCGCACAAGGAGCGTCTGAAGATTGTTTTGCTCTGGGCGGAAGGCAAGCCTTTTGATGCCTGGGAGCAGATGGCTGAATACATCAACCTGCTGGATGGAATTCCCGATGACAAGGCGCGCGAACTGGCTCGCAAAAGCGCGCTCGAGTGGAAGCACCAGATGGAATCGCGCATGCTCACACGTGCATGGCGAACCATGTATGCCATGTCACAAGAAGTGGAACGCTCGGCCACTGCCGACACCGTTTCTTCTTAAACAACTCTTCAAATTGGCATGTTAGTATCGCTTTGTGCCACCCGCGGTAAAACCCAAACGCCCACGCAACCCAAAACCGCGATTGCATGACGGCGCCAGCAATCTTGTGATCATTACCGGCATGTCGGGGTCAGGAAAAGCTTCTGTTCTGAAGGCATTTGAAGACCTGGGTTATTACTGCGTGGACAATCTGCCCATCGGCCTGATTCCTCGCTTTGCCGATCTGGCCAAGCAATCTTCTGAAATTGAAAAGGCCGCGCTGGTGGCCGACATCCGCGAAGGCGAGCAGCTCAAGCGGCTTCCGGCCATCATCCGCGGGCTTAAAAAGCAGGTGAACACCACGGTATTGTTTCTGGAGGCGTCAGACGATGTTCTGCTGCGCCGTTTCAGTGAAACACGCCGCCCGCACCCCCTGGGTAAAGATTCAACCGTGCAATCGGCCTTGAGTGAGGAACGCCAGCGCCTTCAACCTATCCGCGACATGGCAGACTTTGTGGTTGATAGTTCGCGTTTCAATGTCCATGAGCTGCGCGCGCATATCACCTCAAAGTTCACTGCGGGCAGTACGGAAAAGGACATCCTGATTTCGATTGTCAGCTTTGGCTACAAAACCGGCGTGCCCAGCGATGTGGATCTGGTGTTCGATGTACGCTTTCTGCCCAATCCGCATTTTGTGCCGGAGTTCAAGCCTCTTACGGGACGCCATCCCCAGGTCGCCAAGTACATACGCTCATTTCCGCAGACCCAGGAATTCATCAATCGCATTTCTGACTTGTTGATCTATCTGATCCCGCACTATATTCGCGAAGGCAAAAGCTATCTGACGATCGCGTTCGGCTGCACCGGCGGCCAGCACCGCTCAGTCATGATTGGGGAAGACGTGAAAAAGCGCCTGGCGAAAGCTGGATATCGCGTAAAGGTGGTCCACCGCGATTCGCCCAAGTAGTTCAGCCAACGCCGGATAACCAGCGCAGGTTAACTAACCACTCACCTCAGGGATATCCCCTCTGCCCCTTTTGAGCGCTGCTCCTTTAGAATAAGGACGATGCGCTCATCCGGGACTGGAGAACTATGCGGCAACTAAGACGGTTGTTCGCCTTTCTCCGTCCATACTCTTTGCAGTTCTTTGCTTCGGTTGGACTCATGGCCGTTGTCGGCGCCATGGACGCCTTCCGGGTTCTGCTGATCGGGCCTGTGTTTGATGAGGTTTTAAAGCCGGCGACCCCGACGCGGCACCTTACGCTTATTCCAAAATTGCCGATCATTCAGCGTGCCGTAGACCTGCAACAGTTTGTGCCAAAGTACTTTCACAATGCCTGGGTGGTTGTGGCCGTGGCCCTGGTAACGACAACCGTGCTTAAGGGCATTTGCGATTATCTGGGGACGTATCTGGTGAATTATGCAGGGTTCGGCATGGTCACTGATCTGCGTAACAGACTATACAGCGCAATCCTGCGCCGCTCGGTTGGCTTCTTTTCCCGGCACACTACCGGCACCGTGGTTTCTACGGTGATCAATGATGTGGAGAAGGTCCAGTTCGCCATTTCCACGGTCATGGCGGAATTTCTGCAACAGTTTTTCACCTTGATCTTTCTCATTGTTGTGGTTGTGGTGCTTGGAGGCAAGCTGGCGTGGGTGTTGCTGCTGTTTGTTCCATTTGTCATTGCATCGTCGCGCAAGATCGGACGGCGCGTGCGCCAGACCACTCGCAGCGGCCAGGACAAACTGGCTGACATCCAGAACATCCTGCATGAGACAGTCACGGGAAATCGCATTGTGAAGGCCTTCGGCATGGAAAGCTGGGAGAGTTCGCGTTTCTTTGCTGCGGCCAGAAAGCTCTTCAAGGCCAATATGCGATCGGTGGCCGCACAGGCCATCAGCTCTCCCCTGATGGATATCATCGGCGCCATTGCCATTGCACTTCTGCTCTGGGTAGGCCGTAACCAGATCAAGGGCGGCTCATTTACCAATGGAACGTTTCTGGCTTTCATCGTGGCGGTTTTCAAGCTCTACGATCCTGTCCGCAAGTTCGCGTCGTTCAATAACAGCTTTCAGCAAGCGCTGGGCGCGTCAGAGGAGATGTTTCGCTTTCTTGACGAGCATGACGAGATTCCGGAGAAACCCGGAGCTGCGGATCTTCCGGCGTTTCGTGAGCGGGTGCGCTTTGAGAACGTAAGCTTTTCCTATTGCGGCGATCGCGGCACGGAGCCGGAAATTTTAACCGGCGTTGATCTGGAGACGCGTGCGGGAGAGATCATCGCCATTGTGGGCTCGAGCGGTGCAGGGAAGAGCACACTCGTCCATCTGATACCCCGTTTTTTTGATGTGACCTCCGGCGCGATCAAGATTGACGGCCGTGACATACGCGATGTGACGCTAGCTTCGCTGCGGGCACAGATTGGAATCGTCACCCAGGAAACCATCCTATTTAACGACTCCGTACGTAACAATATTGCTTATGGCCAGCCACATGTAACGCAGGAAGCGGTGATGGAGGCGGCAAAGGCGGCACTGGCCCACGATTTCATTCTGCGCCTGCCAGAAGGTTATGACACCATGATCGGCGAGCGTGGCTTGCGGCTTTCCGGCGGCGAGCGCCAACGCATTGCCATCGCCCGGGCCATTCTGAAAAATGCGCCTATTCTGATCCTGGATGAAGCGACCTCGGCGCTGGACACTGAATCAGAGTCGCTGGTCCAGACCGCATTGCATAATTTGATGTCAGGTCGAACTGCTTTTGTGATCGCCCACCGGCTCACGACCGTCCGCCATGCGGACCGCATCGTTGTCCTGGAGAATGGCCGAATCGCCGACTCAGGGACCCATGAAGATCTTTTGACCCGCCTGGGGACCTATCGCAAGTTGTATGAGCTACAGTTTGTGGAAGTTGAAGCCCAAAATGGGTGAAGAGGCCATTGACGGAAAAATCGTCTGATTTCTTCCGACTCCGGCTGATGTTAAATACAGCTTTTTCACCCAGCTCGGGTAAAATCACTCATTCATGTCCATCCGCTCCATGACCGGGTTTGCCCAGGTGAAGTCCCACGCAGGGGAAAGCATTGCCTTCTCTCTTTCTCTGAAATCAGTGAACCATCGTTTCCTTGATCCTCAGCTCAGGCTCCCTCCGGATATGGACGAGCTGGAGATGAAGCTGCGTCGCATCCTCAAAGAGCGGCTTGCCCGTGGACACGTGGAAGTTACGCTGAGTGTCGAGCGCCGGGCAGGGGAAGGCTTTGGGTTTAATCGCGAACTTGTGGGCGGCTATGTGGCTGCCTTTCGCAAAGCCGCGGCAGAGTTCGGCGCACCCGGCGAACCCGATTTAAACGTCGTCTTCCGCATGCCCGGAGCATTGGGCGAAACCGCCAGCCTTGATGGTGAATTCCAGAATGCAGTCCTGGCTGCCATGGACCAGGCCATTGCAAAACTCAACCTGATGCGTGAGCATGAAGGTGAGGGAATGGAAAAGGAGATGCGCCGTCGTCTCCACAATCTTGAGCAGGCTACCGAAGAAGTTTCACGCCTGCGCTCCGCAGTCACCCGCGCAGTCATGGAAAAGGTCCAGGCAAGAATGCAGGAGCTGCTGGAGAACGTTGACCAGGACCGCATCGTTCAGGAAGCTGCCATCCTGGCCGAGCGTAGCGATATTCAGGAAGAGCTGGTGCGGCTGCAAACTCATATCGAGCACTTTCGCAAACTGCTGGACCAGGGTGGCGAGGTGGGCAAGAAACTTGATTTTCTGCTCCAGGAACTCAATCGTGAAGCGAATACGCTGCTTTCAAAGACCAGCGGCATTACCGGGGAAGGCCTTCGCATCACCGAACTGGGCTTACAGATGAAGTCTGAAATTGAAAAGTGCCGCGAGCAGGTGCAGAACCTGGAATGAGTGGAATTTTATTCATCATCTCTGCGCCGTCCGGATCGGGAAAATCCACGCTGGTGAATGAACTGCGCAAATTTGTTCCCAACCTGGAGTTTTCCGTTTCCTATACCACGCGTCCACCGCGCGGCAGTGAGCAGGACGGACACGAATACCACTTCATTGGTCGGGAAGAGTTTGAAGGCATGATCATGCGTGACCAGTTCCTGGAACATGCCGAGGTCTTTGGCAACTACTATGGCACAGCCAAGACCGTGCTTGAGGAAGCGGAACAACGCGGCAATGACGTGCTGCTGGACATTGACGTACAGGGCGAGCGCCAGGTCAAAATGAAAATGCCGGACGCGGTGAGCGTGTTTGTTCTGCCGCCCAGCCGCGAGGAGCTGGAATCACGGTTGCGGAAACGCAGCATCAGTGAGAACGTTTCCCCGGACGTGATTCGCCGCCGCCTGGATACGGCACGCCGGGAGATTGTGAACTATCCCAATTACGACTATATTCTTGTGAACGACCACCTGGAACAATCACTGGACCGTCTGGTTGGCATTGTGATGGGTGAGCGTGTGCGGCGGTCAGGGAAAACACCATCGGCTGAAGAAGAACGCTACTTAGAGAAGGCTGATAAATGCCTTAAACCCAGAATGGAAGGCGAAATTAAAGGTATTCTTGCTTCCTTCGATGATTCTCAGACGACCGCGATTGAATCGAGAGGTGACAGGTTATGAAGCTGAAAGATGGTTTTGACAGCAACTACCGATATGTACTGGTGGCTGCCCGTCGCGCCCGGCAACTCTCCGGCGGAGCCCCTTCGCTGGTGAACACCACTTCGAGAAAAGTCTGCAAGATCGCACAAGAAGAAATTGACGCCGGCAAAGTGCAGTTCATCAAGCCTGATGAGGCAAATGCCGCCAAGCCCGGTACTCCCAAGCCAGCAGATAAATCAATCACTTAAATCGGGCCGGCTTTCCCTCTTTCTGAGATAGCCTGCGAGTCAACGCAGGCGTGTGCCTGTTTGGCGTAACGCCACAAGAGATGTAGCCCCACCAGTAACTGTCACGGCAGCGGCAGGCGGCATACAATAGCTGTATGAAGGTTGCGCTTGGAGTTACAGGAGGCATTGCCGCGTACAAGGCAGCCGAACTTGTACGCCTGCTGCAGGATCGCGGACTGCGCGTGCAGGTAATCATGACCCGCGCTGCCCAGGAATTTGTCCGTCCGCTTACCTTTGCCGCTCTCAGCGGGGAAAAGGTCATTACTGACCTGTTTGGCGCCGGAGCTGAAGAGCCAAATATCGATTCCGCGGTAGAGCACATCGCTGTGGCCCAGGCGATTGATGCGCTGATAGTGGCGCCGGCCACGGCTGACGTGATCGCGAAGTTTGCTCACGGCGAAGCCAACGACTTTCTGACCACGCTTTTTCTTGCGACCACCGCACCCGTGGTTGTGGCTCCGGCCATGAACGTAAATATGTGGGACCATCCTGCGACCAGGGCCAACGTTGAGATACTCAAGAAACGCGGCGTGACCATTGTTGATCCCGACAGCGGTTATCTTGCCTGTGGGATGGTTGGCGCGGGACGCCTTGCCGCCAACGACAAGATTCTGGACGCGGCGCTGCGCGCGCTGCATGAAACCTCTGATCTGGCTGGTGAAACGGTGTTGATCACCGCAGGCGGTACGCGTGAGCCTATTGATCCGGTGCGCTATCTCGGCAACCGGTCCAGCGGAAAAATGGGATACGCTCTGGCGGAGGCTGCAATGCGTCGTGGCGCGAAGGTGATTCTGGTCACCGGACCGAGTGCGCTTAAGCCGCCTGCAAATGCCACCGTCATTCGAGTTCAAACCGCTGCGGAGATGCGCACCGCGGTGATGTCATCTCTTTCCGAAGCCACCATCATTATTAAGGCGGCTGCCGTGGCTGACTTTACCGTTCGGCACGCTGCTCCGGAGAAGATCAAACGCAAGGGCCCCATCACTCTGGAACTTGAGCCGACAGTGGACATACTTGCTGAAGTTGCCGCGCAGAAAAACGGCCGTATTGTGATTA
>WNEZ01000507.1_pt1 | contig 31439 bp, 27 predicted proteins | sample 5400521 | NCBI WGS metagenome assembly WNEZ01 (sample SAMN13153339, study PRJNA577476) | soil metagenome | isolation source: 120 cm saprolite under Douglas fir tree site 2 hole 1 replicate 1 | place: USA:California | collected 2015-04-18 | reverse complement strand
GCGTGTCAAAAGGCCGAGCAGCAGCAGACGACGCAGACTCCGGCCGACACGTCCAAGATGATGATGTCCGATACGTCGCACATGATGATGGCCGACACGTCTCACAAGATGGCGGCCGATACGGCGAAGGCCGCTCCAGCCAAGCCCGCCGCCCCTGCCAAGAAGAAGCGCCGCGCTTAAAGCGCGAACAGCGCAGGACGGTGACGATGCCCGGGACTAGTGCCCGGGCTTTTCGTTTTCGAGAAACCAGGCGACCGTGCGCCCAATCGCCTCTCGGGCCTGAGTCGGCGGCCGCCAACCGAGCTCGGCGCGGATGCGCTCGTCGGTGTACGGGTTGTCGCCCGAGGCGAAGGACACCGCGGCGCGCGCCAGCCGACGGGCGGTGAACAGGCCGATCACCAGACCGGCGAGCGGCATGGGAATCGGAATCGACCAGGTGCGCCGGCCAAGGGCGGCCGCGAACGCGGCGAAGAACTCGCGCTGCGACAGCGCGGGCGGCCCGTCGCTGGTCACGTTGTACGCGCGGAAGCCCTGGCGCGGTGCGTCGAGCGCGGCGACGGCGGCGGACGCCACGTTCCCCGCGTACACACACGACAATCGGTTCGTGCCGGGGCCGATCCGGGGCACGAACCGGAGCCGCGTCGCGCGTATCACGCGGGGCGTGAACAAACGGTCCCGTTCCCCGTAGATGACCGTCGGGCGCAGCGCCACGACTTCGAGGTCGCTATGCGTCGCCGCTTCGCGCACCACGTCCTCGGCCATTCGCTTGCTGCGGGCGTAGAAGTCGGGTGCCGCGATCGTCTGGAAGGGGAAGTCCTCATCCCGCCGCTCGGGAGTCCCGGGATAGGCCGCCGAGCCGGCGTACACCGCCACGGACGAGATGTGGATCAGTCGCGCGCCCGCCGTCCGGGCGGCGTCCACCGCGAGTCGGGTCCCGTCGACGTTGGCCGCGACGTACTGATCCCACGAAGCCCGGCGCTGCACGATCGCAGCGGCGTGCACGATGGCGCGGACGCCGCGCGCCGCAGCCTGCCACGCCGCCGGGTCGGTCACGTCGCCGGCCACCGCCTCCGCCCCGAGACGCAGCACGGCGGCGCGACTCGCCGGCCGTACCAGCGCGCGCACCGGCTCGCCGCGCGCGGCGAGGGCCTCGACGACGTGACTGCCGACGAGGCCGCTCGCGCCCGTGACGAGCACGCTCATGCGGGCCCGGCGATCGGGAAGGCGAAGGGGAGGTCGACCACGCGCGCATCACGGCCGGCGGCGCGCACCACGGAGCCGGGCTCCACCTCCCGCCGGATCAGCGCCAGACCGATCCAGCGCCCCGCGCCGGCGACGCCGCCCTCGGGCACGAACGCCAGGCTCGTCACCCGGCCAACGTCGCGATCGACGTACGTGACCACGCTCCAGCCATCGGCGGGGGCAGCCGGCGGCTCGGGATCGAACAACAGGCCGCGGATCTGGCGGTTCACGTGGCCTCGGAAATGCAGCCGCGCGACCGTCTCCTGGCCGGTGTAGCAGCCCTTCGTATACGACACGCCCCCGATCTGGTCGAGGCGGGCTTCCTGGGGGATGGTTCGCTCGTCCACCTCGGCGCCAAGGCGCGGCCAGCCCGCGAGGATGCGGCTCAGCTCGAGTGTCGCGGGGCCGGCCGCGACCGCGCCGACGGCCTCCAACCGGGCGGCGAGCAGGGCAGCCGCTGCCGCCGGGACTGTTACCTGGAGGACGAACGGCGCTCCTTCGGTGGCCCGCGCGGTCTCCACGCCGTCGGGTCGCAGCAGTACGCGGCCGGCGGCGGGCGGCACCTCGAGGCCACCCGCGACCGCGACCGCGAGCGCGCCCGGACCGGCCAGACGATAAACCGTCACGTCGGAGGTGCGGTCGCTCACGCGAGCGAGGCGCGGCGGCACCGAGCGCGTGAGAATCGCTAGGACGCGCTCGCGCCCCCCGCCGTCCGCCGGGACGGTGTAGCTCACCGTGGCGCCGAGCCGGGCGGCCCAGCCGTCCACCACGATCATCCCTTTGGGGGTAAGCAGCGCTCCGTAGACGAACGAGCCGTCACCGGGAAGCTCGATGTCGTTCGTCAGGAGTCCCTGGAAGGACGTGACGGCCCCGGGGCCCGTGAGCGCCACCACTCCGGCCTCGACGCGCGAGACCAACGCGCCGGTATACAGCGCGGTGACGAGCGCCGGCGTGACGTCACCAGGCTCGACCCGCGCGACCTGTGGCGGCCCTTCCGTCATCCCTCAAGCATAATAGCCCGCGGCCTGATAGGACTCGTCGAGCAGCTCGACGGGGTGGCGCACCGCGGCAGGAACACCCGCGGCGGCGAGCCCGGCGCCGAGCTGCATGAGACACCCCGGGTTGCCGGTCGCCACCACCTGGGGTCGGGCCTCGGCGAGCGAGGCGAGCTTGGGCGCGAGTACCGCGCGCGACATCGTGGGCTCCACGAGCGTGAACAGTCCCGCGCTGCCACAGCACTGTGCGGCGTCGGGCATGAAGATCACGCGCAGCACCGGGATCGCGCGCAGCATCCGCTCCGGCGGTTCGGCGATCCGCTGGGCGTGGAGCAGATGGCAGGGAGGATCGTACGCGACGGTCACGTCGAGCGGCGCGCCGGGCCGCGGGCCCCGCTCGGCCAACAGCTCACTCACGTCCCGCACGCGGGCGGCGAACCGCTTCCCCTCCTCCGGCACATCGACCAGGTGTCCGTACTCCTTGAGCATCGCCCCGCACCCTGCGCTGTTGACGACGATGGGCGTATCATCGTTGCCGAAGGCGGCGAGGTTCGTGCGCGCGAGCCCTCGCGCCTCGTCCCGCAGACCGGCGTGCGCGTGCAGCGCGCCACAGCAAACCTGCGCCGGGGCTTCGCCCACCGCGTAGCCGTTCACCTGCAGCGTGCGGATGGTGGCGTCATGCACGTGGGAGAAGAGGCCCTCCATTACGCAGCCGCGAAACAGCAGGACGGGGGTTAATGCGGAATGCGGAGTGCGGAATGCGGAATTGACGCGCGAACTTCGATTCCTCATTCCGAATTCCGCGTTCCGCACTGGCTTGGTCGCCGCAAGCATTCCCATCGCGAACCGCATGCGCCCCCATCCCGCCAGCCGGCCGGGGACTCCCGTCGCTCTCACCAGCCGCGCGAGGGCGTACACGATGCGTGACGCTTCCGCGACCGTGAGGGCCCCGAGTGCCGCGCGCACCAGCGACGGCACGCCGCGGCGCTGCGTCAGCAGCGCCCGGGCCGCCTCGAGCCCGCGACCGTAGCCCACGCCGGACGGACAGACTGGCTCGCATCCCCGGCAGCCGAGACAGCGGTCGAGGTGCAGGGCGACGCCCGGATCGGCGGGAGCGAGCTCGCCCGCCTCGAGCGCGCGCATCAGCTCGATGCGGCCGCGTGGGCTGTCGGATTCGTCACCGGTGGCGAGGAAGGTGGGGCACGCCTGGAGACAGAAGCCGCAATGAACACAGGAATCCAACCCTTCGAAGCCGCCCCGATCCGTCATTCCGTACCTTCGACGGCCACCACGAACGCTTCGCCCGGATCGAACGTGCGCCGCAGACCGGCGACGAGCGGGCCCACGCCTTCGCGGTAGGCGCCGAAGTGACCGACGGCGGCGCGAACCGGCCAGGGCGCCCGCTCGAGCGTCAGCGGTACTTCGAGCCCGGCCAGCGTGCGGCGGAGCCGTCGCAAGCGGTCCACGGTGGTCTCGCCGCCCCAGCGGATCGCGCCGATGCCGGGGCTGGCCGAGATCCACTCGTCTCCCACCTGATGCTGCAACAGGTCCATCAGCTCGTCGCTCGAGTCGGGCAGTCCGCCCACACGGAACGTCACGGGCCGCGTGGCGAAGCTCTCCGCGGCGCGCATCCACAGGGCGTGCGCTTCGTCCGCGCGCAGCGTGGTGAAGCGACCGCCGGTGGCGGCGCGGAGCGCCGCTTCTTCAGCCGAGACGAGGGCCGCCGAGCCGGCGAAACGGACCGCCAGCAACCAACGCTCGCGCCGCGCGAGGGCCGGCGACATAAGCTCATGCGCCGCCGGCTGCACGGCCGCCGCGGCGATGTCATCGGCCACCTGGGTCAGGTCCTCGCGCGACCCCTCGAGCACGAGCGTCTGGTCGGCCCGTGGCAGGGCGCGGAGCCGCAGGTGCACCAGCACGATCACGCCGAACGCCCCGAACCCGCCCGCGGCGAGCCTGGTGAGATCGTACCCCGCGACGTTCTTCATCACGCGTCCGCCGCTCTGCACCAGACGCCCGTCGCCGGTGACGAACGTGACGCCGAGCAGGTGGTCGCGCACCGCTCCAAACCCATGACGCAACGGGCCCGCCGTCGCGGTCGCGACCACCGACCCGAGCGTGCGGCCGGCGAGCCCCGGTGGATCGAGCGCGAGCCATGTGCCGCGGTCGGCGAGCTGCTGGCGCAGCAGATCGCAGCCGATGCCCGCCTCGGCGGTCGCGGAGAGGTCCTGCGGCTCGATCGCCGGGACCTTGTCGAGCCGACGCGTGGTGAGCGCCAAGTCGGCGGGCGCGTCGGCGGGCAGCCACGTGCCGGCTCCTTCGACCCGGACGCGCCACGCCTCCTCGCGCGCCGTGCCGAGCAGCAGCCCCACGGCGTCCGGCGATCCGGGAGCGACGCGCGGAACGCCGTCGGGCGTCGGGGCGACGTCCACGGCGTCGTCGCCGAGCAGCGCGCGGACGCGGTCGACGAGGCTCATGATTCCAACGCGGAAGCCGGAACGCGGAAGTCGGAACGCGGGCGCGCGACCTCGTTCCGCGCTCCGCGTTCCGCATTCCGCACTCCCGACCACTCCCGGCACGCGTGCACCGGCACCACCTTCCCCGGGTTCACCCGCTCGTCGGGGTCGAACACGCGCCGCACGGCCCGCATCGCGGCCAGCGCATCGCCGTCGAAGATCAGCGGCATGTAGCGCAACTTGTCGAGCCCCACGCCGTGCTCGCCCGTGATCGTCCCGCCGGCGGCGATACACGCCGCCATGATCTCGCCGCTCGCCTGCTCCACCCGCGCCTTGAGGCCGGGCACACGCCCGTCGAACGAGATATTGGGGTGCAGGTTGCCGTCGCCCGCGTGGAACACGTTGCTGACGGTGAGCCCGTAGCTCGCGGCGATCTGTGCGATCGTCTCGAGCACCTGGGGCAGGGCGGAGCGGGGGACCACGGCGTCCTGCACCACGAGGTCACGCGACAGGCGGCCCATGGCGCCGAACGCCTTCTTACGGCCCTGCCACAGCCGCTCCCGCTGCTTCGCGTCCGCGGCGCCGAGCACGCTGCGCGCCCCGTGCGCACGCAAGATGCCGGCGATCGTCTCTGCATCGGTCGCGACCGCTTCCTCCCGGCAGCCGTCGAGCTCGAGCAGGAGCACGGCCGCCGCATCCCGCGGGTAGCCCGCCGCGTACACCGAATCTTCGACGGCATTGATGCATGACTGGTCCATCATCTCGAGCGCGGCGGGCACGATGCCGCTGGCGATGACGGCGGACACGGCTTCTCCCGCCGTGCGCAGCGCGCTGAAATCCGCGAGCAGGGTGCGGATGGCGCGCGGTACCGGCAAGAGGCGCACGCTGATCCGCGTCGCGATCCCGAAGTTGCCCTCCGAGCCGACGAACAGGCCCACGAGATCGGGGCCCCACGGCTCGCCTCCGGGGCTGCCGAGCTCGACGATCCGCCCGTCGGCGAGCACGACCTCGAGTGCGAGGACGTGGTTCGCCGTCACGCCGTACTTGAGGCAGTGTGGCCCGCCCGCGTTCTCGGCCACGTTCCCGCCGATGGTGCAGGCGGTCTGGCTCGACGGATCGGGGCTGTATTGGAGACCGTGGGGCGCTGCCGCGGCCGAGAGACGCACGTTCACGACGCCGGGCTCCACCACCGCGAGCCGGTTCACGGGATCGATCGCCAGAATGCGGTTCAGCCGCGTGAGCACCATCAGCACCGCGTCATCGTCCGCGAGCGCGCCCCCCGACAGGCCGGTGCCGGCGCCCCGGGGCACGAACGGCACGCGCAGCGCGGCGAGCAGCCGCACGACGGCGACCACCTCGTCCCGGCTCCCGGGCAGCACCACCACGCCGGGGACGCGCCGATGCGTCGGCAAGCCGTCGCGCGCGTACGTGACGCGCTCGGGGAGCGCGGTGCGCACGTGGCGCGCGCCGACGATCTCGCTGAGCGCCGCGGCCAGCGATTCCCCTAGCCCGCCTCTTCCTCGGGCGGTCACGTGGCGCGCTCGATCTCGGGGTGGCGCCCGCCACGCCCGTTGCCCCGCGCCTGTTGGCGCACCGCCGCCCGGCGCTCGGCGTCAGCCGCGACCGGACCAAGCAGGTTCGCGAGCTGGCGCAGCCGGGCGCTGGTGCTCCGGATCGCCTGCAGCGCTTGCTTCGCCGGCGCCTCGAGCTCGAGCGACGCCGCGACCTGGAACGAGAGGAGCTGGGGATCAGTCGCCAGCTCGACCTCCTCGTCCTCTCGCTCGGTGAGGACGCCGAGCGCGCGTGCGAGGCGCCCGAAGCCGTCCCGCACGTCTGCGGCGAGCGTGGTCACCTCGGTGGCATCGGTCGGGTCGTCGTCGAATTCCTCGATTTCGGCGACCCGGTACGGACGCGTGCTCGAGATCCAGCCCCGCAGTACGAACCGACGCTCGCCGACGGTGAGGACATTGGAGCGCCCGTCCGGGAGCGGCTGGTTCGACCGGATGAGGGCGACGCAGCCGACGTCGCCCGGATTCGGTACGGGATCGGCGTCCGGCGCGGGGTCGGGCGCCACGTAGGCGATGCCGAAGCGCCGGTCGCCGGCGAGACAGTCGTGGAGCAGTTGGCGGTAACGGGGCTCGAAGATGTGCAATGGCTGGGGGGCCCCGGGGAAGAGGACGATAGGTAACGGAAAAATGGGGAGCTCCCGGGCCATGACTAATAGTATGTAGACGGTGAGGCAGACGCCTAGATGCCGAGACGCCGAGTGGATATGAGCGAAAAGTGGCCAGGAAGAGCTCTTCCTGACCACTCGCATCTCACATCCACTCGGCGTCTTGGCGCCTGTGCGCCTACCTCAGCGTCTACGCCGCTCGCCAAAAGCCCTTGAGTGCTCTCCCATCCGGTGATTCGCGCAGCTTTTCGAACGCGCGCTCTCTAATCTGCCGGATGCGCTCCCGGGTGACGCCCATCAACGCCCCAATCTTCTCGAGCGTCATGGCTTCGCTGCCTTCTTCGAGGCCGTAGTAGAGATAGAGGATCTTGCGCTCACGTGGGGTCAAGTACTTTTGGAAGATGCGGTCGATGAACTCGCGCATCAGCTTGCCGTCCGTTTTCTCCTCGATCTCCCCGCCTTCTTGGCCCGCGAAGCGCTCGCCCAGCGTCGCTGCGTCCTTGTCGCTCCGGTCCACCGGCGCGTCCAGCGACAGCTCGGCCGCCGTCATGCGGCGCGCGGTGCGCACGTTCTCGACGGTGTCCTCGAGCGCCATCGCGATCTCGTCGTCGGTCGGCTCCCGGCCGAGCTCCTGCGACAAGTACGTCTCGGTCCGGCTCATGCGGATGAGCTGGGAGTTCTGATTGAGCGGGATGCGGACACTGCGGGTCTGCTCGGCGAGCGCCTTCAGGACCGCTTGACGTACCCACCATACCGCATACGAGATGAACTTCACGCCCTGATCGGGATCGAACTTCTTCACCGCCTTGAGCAACCCCTCGTTCCCGATAGCGACCAACTCGGAGAGGTCGAGGCCGTGCCCTTGATACTTCTTGACGTAGGAGATGACGAATCGGAGGTTGGCGGTGACGAGTCGCTCGGCGGCTTTTTCGTCGCCCCGCTGCACGCGTCGCGCGAGACGGCGTTCTTCAGCGGGATCTTTGATGAGTGGGAGTTTTTGGATGTCCTGCAGATACTGGTCGAAGGCACCGGAAGGATTGGCTCGAAAGAACGCCTTCGCCTTGCCTCCGCTCGACCGCGCCATAGCTAGGGCTCCGACGCTAGACGACAACAGTAGTGTAAGGGATAGTCGCGACCGGCGCTCAATATAGGAATCGCCCGTCAATGGTGCAAATCTATACATTTTTCCACATCACAAATTGTGACGTTGCCGCATGGGTGCGCGGTTTATCCACTATCCACATCGCATGTGGAGAAATTGATGTTGATCCGAGGTTGATTCGTTCCGTCGCCGATGTGGAGACGTGCACACCTGTGTGGGAAGTTGTTGACGGGTATGTGATTATGTCAGGAAGTGATGGACGACCTAGCATCTCGCCGAACCCTGCCCCTATCGTGCCCGTCCCCTGTCGCCTCGGAGGACCGCATGAGCAGCCTCATCATCGGCGTGATCTTCATCGTGGGCGGGCTCTCGGGCAAGCTCGCGCTCGTCGGCACGAATAGCGGGATTGCACTCGCGGTCGTGGGCGCATTGCTCGTAGCCCGAGGGATCTACCGTATCCGGAAACAGCGCGCGCAGCCGCAAGTGCAGTAAGCCGCTCGTCGCACACGCGATCTGTGTAGGGGCGCAGCATGCTGCGCCCCTACGTTTTACGCCCGCCCGCCCATCGGTTCTTCCAGCACATCTCGCACGACATTTTCCGGCGCCGCCACCGTCCAGCTCTTCCCGTCCGCGTACATGCGCCCGATGGCCTGCGGCAGAGCGAACCGCACCGAGCCGTCCCGCGCCTTCTTGTCGAGCTGCATCGCGGCGAGGAGCGCGTCCACTGTTGCCGACGCCGGCAGATCGAGCGGCAGGTTGTAGCGCTCCAGCAGCCGCTGCACGCGGTCAGCGGTGCCTGCCTCGGCGATCCCCAGCGCTTCCGCGAGACGCGCCTCGTACGCCATGCCGACTGCGACCGCCTCACCGTGCAGCGTGGCGAATTGGGTGGTCGCCTCGATCGCGTGGGCGACGGTATGGCCGAAGTTCAAGATCGCCCGGCGCCCCGCCTCTCGTTCATCCGCCCCCACGACCTCGGCCTTGATCTCGACGGAACGCCGCACCACGCGCTCGAGCGCTCCTACATCCCGTGTCGTCACCGCCGCGTGCTCCTGCTCGAGGACATCGAAGTACTGTCGATCGGCGATCACGCCGTGCTTCACCGCCTCGGCCATGCCAGCCGCGAGCTGGGGCGGAGGCAGGGAGCCGAGCACGTCCAGGTCGGCGACGACCAGCCGGGGCTGGTGGAATGCGCCGAGCAGGTTCTTCCCGGCCGGGACGTCCACGCCCGTTTTGCCCCCGATCGAGGAGTCGATCATGGCGAGCAGCGTGGTGGGCACCTGGACGCAGGGGATGCCGCGCAGGTACGTCGCCGCCACGAAGCCCGCCACGTCGCCGACCACTCCGCCGCCCAGCGCGATCACCGCGGAATCGCGTCCGATCTGGGCCGCGAGCATGCGGTCGGAGAGCAGCGCCCACGTTTCCCGCGTCTTGTTCGATTCTCCGGCGGGAAACTCGAGCAACTCCACTGGCAGCCCGGCGTCGTGAAATCGTGCCATGAGCTCGTCGCCGTACAGCTTCGCCACGTGCGAGTCGGTGATCACGACGTAACGGCGGGCCGGGCAGGCCGCTTTCACGAGGGCCGGCAAATCGGCGAGCAGCCCGCGGCCGATCACGATGTCGTACGAGGCGTCGCGCTGCTCCGAGATGGCGACCCGGAGCTTCACCATACGATCTCGGACGCCCCGGCGGCATGATTTGCGACTCGGGCGAGTACGAACAGCAGATCAGACAGGCGGTTCAGGTACGGGAGGACCGATGATAGGCCACCGGTCTGGTGCTCTCGCTGAAACCGGACCACCGCGCGCTCGGCCCGGCGACAGACGGTGCGGGCCAGGTGCAGCGCGGCCGCCTTCGGGACGCCCCCCGGCAGGACGAACTGCTTCAGCGGGGGGACCTGTGTCTCGTAGCGATCGATCGCGTGCTCGAGCGCGTTGACCTGCTCAATGCCGACCGGCGGCCCTCGCAGCGCCTTCGCGAGCTTCGCCGCGTCTGGAGTGGCGAGCTCGGCTCCGATCGTGAACAGGTCTCGCTGGACCGTCTCGAGCAGCTCGCGGCAGAAGGTCCGGGGGTCGAGCGCCATGGCAAGGCCGATCGCGGCGTTGAGCTCGTCCACCTCTCCGTAGGCATCGACCCGGAGGTGATCCTTGGACACGCGACCGGCGCCGAAAAGACCGGTTTCTCCGTCGTCCCCCGTCTTGGTGTAGATCTTCAACCGCTCCCCTCTCCCTTCTCCCCGGGGGTTCCGTTACGATTGAAGCCCATGGAGGACGTCAAAGATATCACGATTATCGGCGCCGGCCCGACAGGGTTGTTCGGCGCTTTTTACGCGGGAATGCGCGGGGCCTCCTGCCGTCTGATCGACAATCTCGACCAGGTGGGCGGCCAGCTCACGGCGCTGTACCCGGAGAAGTACATCTTCGACGTCGCGGGCTTCCCAAAAGTCCTCGCCAAGGATCTCGTGAAGGGGATGGCCGAGCAAGCCTTCCAGTTCAAGCAGCCCGTCCACTTGGGCGAGAAGGTGATGGATCTGAAGCACGACTCACAGGACGGTCAGCCACGCTTCACGATCGTTACCGAGCGGGACGAGTACCCGTCACGCAGCGTGCTCATCGCGGGCGGAATCGGCGCGTTCACGCCCCGGAAGCTGCCGCTCAAGGACGCGGATCGCTGGTACGGGAAGGGCCTCCACGACCGCATCCTCGACCCCAAGGTGTTCACCGGGAAGCGCGTGCTGCTGGTGGGCGGCGGCGATTCGGCATTCGATTGGGCGGTGAACCTCCAGGGGATCGCCCGCTTCATCCTCATGATCCATCGGCGCGACGGCTTCCGGGCTCACGCGGCGACGGTGCGCCAGGTCCACGAGTTGTGCGCGGCGGGGAAAATGGAGCTCCGCACGTTCTGGGAGCTGAAGGCGATCCACGGCGGCGACGCGATCGAGGCCGTGACCATCTTCAACAATAAGAGTAAGGAAGAGGAGCGCGTCGCCGTCGACTGCGTGATTCCGCAGCTGGGCTTCATCTCCTCGCTCGGGGCGATTGCCCAGTGGGGCCTGGACATCGAGAAGGGCGAGATCAAGGTGTCCCAGACCATGGAGACGAACATCCCCGGTGTATTCGCCGCGGGCGACATCACGACTTACGCCGGCAAGCTCAAGCTGATCGCCACCGGCGCCGCGGAGGCCGCGGTCGCGGTGAACCACGCAGTCCACTTCATCAATCCCGCCGCCAAGGTCGAGCCGGGGCATTCCTCGAACATGGCACTCTTCGGGCAGACGGAAGACTAGGGCTATTTCCGCCCGATCTGCACCACAACCGAATCGATCTGGTTGAGCATCTGCTGATACGGCACGGCATGCCCATTTGCCTGGACGCTGAACGTAATGGTCCGGCCCCCCCCGCCCCCCCCGTTCGCGGGCTCGATGTAGCCCGACAGGCTGTTGACGCGGTCGATGCTCCCCGTCTTCGCGATCACGCGGTCCTCGAGCGAAGTGCCCACGAAGCGCTTGAGCAGCGAGCCGGGCTGCCCCGCGTGGGGCAAGCCCGCTACGAACGGTCCGCCCTTCGGGTGGCGATGCATGTACGCGAGCAGCTTCGCGAACGCTTGCGGCGTGACGAGGTTGCCCGCCGCGAGCCCCGAGCCGTCCTCGAGCGCAAAGGCGGTCGAGTCGATCTTCACGGAGTCGGTCAGGAACCCCCGCTCGACGCCCAGCCCCGCAGACCACGAGCCTTCACCCTTCAGCTCCCGGCCCAGGATCTTGAGCAGCATCTCGGCGAACCAGTTCTGGCTCGAGTTGAGAATCGGGAAGATGATGTCGGGGAGCGGCCGGCCTCGGAAGTCGACGAGCGGCGGGGCGCAGCAGCGCACCGTCCGATAGGCGAGCGAATCGGTCGTGCCCACCGCTCCTCCCTCCACGGCCACTCCGCGGCGCGCGAGCGACGTCGCGAGCGCCCGCGCGGCGTACAGATTCGGGTCGGGGAGCGCCACGCTCTCCATACGGGTCTTCCTGCCGAGCGCCACCGTCCCCTCCGCTCGGATGCTCCAGCCGCCCCCCGTCCGGAAGAAATTGTCGCCGATCGTGGAGGTCGACTCGGAGGCGACCGTGCGGGCGCGGTTCTCGAACGTGATCATGCCGAGGTCCGGGGACCAGGCGATCACCGGTGGCGCGTCGACGCCGGGACCGGGGTCGATGCGGAAGTCCACACTGTTGTCGTGGAAGCCGAGTCCCGACACGGGAGCCGCATACCACCAGGTGAGGTCCCAGGCGTTCCACGCGTAATGAATCATGGTGGGCTCGAAATAGGAGCCGTCGCCCACGAGCTTTCCGGTGATCCGTCGAATCCCCTTGGCACGCACCGAGTCGGCGATCGCGTCGATGGCGGTGAAGGTCGAATCGCACACGCCCGGAGCCAGCGTGTCCACGGCGTAGCAACGCGCCGACCACGTGGGATCGCCGCGTCCGTACAGAATCAGATCTCCCTGCAGCACCCCGGCTTCCACCCGGCCATTCACGTACAGGCTCGTGGCCACGCGATAGTCCGCCGGAAGCAGCACGGCCGCCGCCGCCGTGACGACGAGCTTGGTGTTGCTGGCGGGCACCGAGAAGCGATCCGCGTTGCGCTGATACAGCACGCGGCCGCGGTCGTCCACGACGTAGATCCCCCAGGTGGCGCGGTTGAAGGGGGGTGCGTCGATCAGCTGCGCGAGCCGCTGCTCGAGCGATCCCTTGAGCGGCGCGGTGCGCGGACGCGCGGCGGGCGTCTGGGCGGCGACCGAGGAGCTAATCGTAAGCGATGCGAGGATCAGCTTTCGCATAAACCAGGTCCGTCACGAGGTTGACGAGCAGGAACACCAGGGACATGAAGAGAATGCTCCCCTGGATCGCGGGGAGATCCCGTTTCTCGATCGCGCTCAGCACGTAGCGACCAAGACCCGGCCATCCGAAGATCGTCTCGGTGAGGATGCTGCCGGTGAGGTAGCTCCCGGTGTCGAGCCCGATTACGGTGATCACCGGGATCAACGCGTTACGGAAGCCGTGTCGCAGGATCACCGCGGCTTCGCTCAAGCCCTTCGCCCGCGCGGTGCGGACGAAGTCACTCGACAACACGTCCAGCATCGCGGCGCGGGTCATCCGTGCCAGAAACGCGATGGAGCGCATGCCGAGGGTCAGCGCCGGCAGCACGAGATACGCGAGCCCGCCGGAGCCCGACGGCGGGAGCCAGCGGAGCGCCACCGCGAACAACAGAATGAGGAGCAGTCCCACCCAATACACCGGGAATGATACGCCAAGATACGAAATGAGCATGGCGATGCGGTCGACGGCCTCCCCCGGCCGGATCGCCGAGAGCACGCCCAGCGTGATCCCGCACAGCGCGGCGAGCGCCATGGCGGCGAGCGCGAGCTGGACCGTCTTGGGGAAGCGCGCGGCCAGGTCCTGCGCGATCGGCCGCTGGGTGATATAGGAGCGGCCGAGATCGCCGTGCATCACTGCCCACAGATAGTGTCCGAACTGGGCCGGGAGCGGGTCGTCGAGATGCAGCTCAGCCCGGAGGCGGGCGATGGTGGCGGTGTCGGCGCGCTCCCCCACCATCGCCGCCACCGGATCGCCGGGCGCGACGTTCAATAAGAGGAATGCGACGACCAGCACCCCGAACAGCGTCGGTAGCGTCATCAGCAGCCGGTGTCCGACCAGGCGCATCACCGCGGCGCAACCCGTGCGAGCGTCCAGCGCTGGCCATTGAAGATTACCGGCAGATCCCAACCCACGAGCTCCGGCCGCCGTGCCCACAGGTCGGTGGGAAACCAGAGGTACAGCCAGGGCGCGGCGCGATACACGCGCTCGTCGATGCGGCGGTACAAGGCCGTCCGCGCGGTGTCGTCCGTGGTGCGGCGGGCGCGGAGGATCAGCGAGTCCGTGCCCGGGTCGGCATAAAACGCATAGTTGCCTCCCGGGCCGGCGCTCCCGGAGTAGAACAGAGGGTAGAGAAAGTTGTCGGCGTCGGGGTAGTCGGCCCACCAATCCAGGATGACCATGTCGGCTTCACCCTTGCGCGCCGCCTCCCGCTGGCTCGACGCGTCCCGCTCGACCAGCTCCACTCGCACCCCTACCCCCGCCAGCTGCGCCTGGATCGCCTGTGCCACCCGCGACAACTCCACGTTCGTCCCCGTGCGCCACAGCCGTACGTCGATTCCGCCCGAATACCCCGCCTCGGCTAGGAGCGCGCGCGCCGCCGCCGGGTCGTACCCGTACCCCCGCCGCGTGGTATCGCTCCCGGCGAGCCCCGGCGGGATGGTGCCGTGTGCGAGCACGCCGCGACCGCCGTACACCGTGGCGAGGATCTCCGGCACGTTCACCGCATGGTTGATCGCCCGCCGCACGCGGGCGTCGCGCAGCGGGCCGCGCCGGTTGTTCAGCGCCACGTACACCACGCGCAGCGCCGGCTTCTCGACCAGCTGGCCGGGCCGCTCCGCGCGCCAGCGCGCCGTCTCCCCGAACGGTACTTCGATCACGCTCAGGCGTCCGGCCTCGAACTCCGCCGCGCGGGTGAGCGGCTCCGGGATGATCCGCACCGTGAGCGTGTCGCCGGCCGGCGCACCGCCCCAATAGCTGGGATTTCGCGCGAACAGCAGGTAGTCGTCGTGCTGCCACGCCACGAAGCGCCACGGTCCGGTGCCGACCGGGCCCTGCGTCAGGTCGCCGGGGGGCGACGCCGGGACGACGCTCGCCACCGGCATCGCGAGGAACTTGGGAAAGATGGCGAGCGGCTCGGTGAGGGTGAACGCGACACTAGAGTCCCCGAGGACGGTAATGCCGCTCACGTCGGCCGCGCGGCCGGCAGCGTACGCTTCAGCCCCGGCGATGGGGTAGAGCGGCCACGGCCGGCCGCCCTTGGTGGCGGGGGACAGGACCCGCAACAGGCTCGCGCGCACGGCGGCGGCCGTGAGCGGTCTGCCGTCGTGGAACTTGACGCCCGGTCGCAGGTGAAACACGTACCGGCTGCCGCTCCCATCCTGTCCCGCGGTCCAACGATCGGCGAGCGCTGGGAGGAGGCGGCCATCCGCGTCGAACTGTGTGAGCCCATCGAACGCGAGCGTCACCATCTCACCCGTCGGCACGTCGGTCGAGAGGGCGGGATCGAGCGAGCGTGGGTCGTAGGATTCGTAATAGGTGAGGCCTCGACCCCCGGCGCTCGTGCGTTTCCCCCCGCAGGCCGTGGCTGCGGTGAGGCCGACGAGGGCAAGACCGAGGAGTGCGCGCATGTCGTCAGGTGTCGAAAAGGTTGACAGTGCGGGGGGAGGTAGCCAACATAGGGATGCAGCTCGACTGCGTCAATTGCGCGCGCTCCGTTTGACCCTGCTCGTCGCCGTGTTCGCGGCGGCTCCCCTCGCCGCGCAGCAAGAGCAGCAGCGGGTGGTCCGCGGGCTTTCCTTCGAGGGCAATCACGCCATCGACGACTACACCCTGAGCACGGCGATCGGGACGTCCAATTCCAGCTGGTTCGCGCGCGCTTTCCCGATCCGTCTGCTCGGCCTGGGCGAAAAGCGCTTCTTCAACGAGCTCGAGTTCCGTCGCGACGTCATCCGGCTGCTGCTGCTGTACCGCCAAAGCGGATATATGAACGCGGTGATCGACACGCTGGTGCGTCGCGAGGGCCGGGACGTGTACCTCAAGGTCCGAATCTACGAGGGTGACCCGGTGCGGCTCGCGAGGCTCGACATACTGGGTGTCGATTCCATCCTCGACGTGCGGCGCTTGAAGCGCGACCTGCCGCTGCTGGAGAGCGATCCGTTCAATCGCGCGTTGTTCCAAGCCTCCGCCGACACCGTCGTGAGCCGCCTCAAGAACCTCGGGTATCCGTATGCCGACATCCTCCGCAACTACGACGTGGACGTCGCTGCGCTCCGGGCCGTGGCGACGCTCGAAGCGCTTCCCGGCCCGCGCATGCGGGTGGGGCAGGTGCTGATCACCGGCGCTGAGAAGGTGGACACGGGAACCCTGCGTCGCATGCTCTCGGTGAGGGCGGGGGACTGGTTCCGCCAGGATCAGCTGTACCTGACGCAGCGCGACCTATACGGGCTGGGGATGTTCCGCTCGGTCAACGTGGTGCTCGCGGATACCACACCCCCGCCCGGCGACTCGACGGTGCGGGTGGTGGTGCGCGTGTCCGAGGCGCCGCGGCACCGCATTCGGGCCGGGGCGGGGTACGGGTCGCTCGACTGCTTCCGGGTGCAAAGCGGGTGGACGGCATACGACTTCCTGGGAGGCGCCCGCTCGCTCGACCTCACCGGGCAGCTCTCCAAGCTCGGCGTCGGCGTTCCCGCGAATTCCGGGTTCAAGCAGAACGTGTGTCACCCGCTGCACGACGACCCGACATCTGATACTGCGAATTACAACGCCACATTGACGCTCCGCCAGCCGGCATTCCTGTCGCCCCGCCACACCGCGAGCTTCGCCGTCTTCGCCGAGCGGCGCTCCGAGTTCAAGGCGTATACGCGCCAGGCCGTGGGCGCGAATCTCGCGGTGACGTTCAACGCCCGGCGCGACGTGCCCGTCACGGTGGGGTACGGCTACTCGGTGGGCCGCACGACCGCGGACCCGGTCGTGTTGTGCGAGCGGTTCCTCCTGTGCAACGCCTCCGACCAGGCGTTCCTCCTCAACACGCGGCCGTTCGGGGCGATCACGATCTCCGGCGTGCGTGCGCGAGTGAACTCGGTGCTCGATCCCTCGGCGGGGAGCGTAATGCAGGTGACCCTCGTCCACGCCTCGCGCTACGTGCTCTCGGATACCTTGTACGAGTTCAACCGTGGGGAGCTCGAGGTCGCGAAGTACTACCCCCTGTCGCGCCGCAGCGCGTTCGCCTGGCGGATCCGGGGCGGCACGATCTTGCCGCAACGCCTCAGCTTGTTGGGCCAGAGCACCCAGTTCGTTCCCCCCGACCAGCGCTTTTATGCCGGTGGCCCGAATTCGGTGCGGGGCTACGCCCGCAACGAGCTCGGGCCCCGCGTGTACGTCACGGACAGCATAATCGTGCAGGGGACCGATACGACGTTGAGAAATCTCCGGGCATCACCCACCGGCGGTAACACGGTTGTCACGGCCAACCTGGAGCTGCGCGTTCCGACGCCAATTTTTCCGGACCGCGTGCGCCTGGGTCTGTTCGTGGACGTGGGGCAGGTGTGGGAGCGCGGAGACACGCTGACTGCGGTCAGCGGTCTGCGGGTCACTCCGGGCCTCGGGTTGCGGTTCATCACGCCGCTCGGCCCGGTGCGGCTCGACGCCGCGTATAACGGCTACCCGCAGGAGCCCGGTCCGCTGTACCTCCTCGACAACACGAACAAGAGCCTCACCGCCGTGCGCGACCCGACGGGGAAGCCGTTGTTGCTCCGTCCCCGATTGCCGGGTGGCTTCTGGCGGCGGGTGGTGGTGCAGTTCGCCGTGGGGCAGGCGTTCTAGATGATCCGCCGCTCGCTCGGGGCCGCACTATGGACGCTGGTGGGGCTGCTGGCCGGCTTCCTGGGGGCCCTGTCGTCACTGGTCGGGACGGGAGCCGGGCGCGCGCTGCTGGCGCGCGTCAGCGAGGGGGCGCTGCATCAGGTCTTCACCGGGACGATGGAAATCGGCGACGTGCATGGGTCGCTCCTCACCGGGCTGACGCTTTCTCAAGTCCGGCTGTTCGACGCCGACACGACGCTCGTCGCTTGGCTACCGCAGGTCAATGTGAGCTACAACCCGTTCGACTTCGCGGCCGGCCGGGTCGTGCTCTTCGAATTCGACCTGCGCCAGCCGGTGATCAACATCGTGCAGCACCCGAACGGCCGGCTCAACATCGAAGAGCTGTTGCGCCTCGGGGGTCCCGACAAGGGCCCGCACGGGCCGGCCGCCCTCATCTTGTTCCGGAACGTCCGCATCACCGACGGGACGGTGACCCTGCGACTGCAGGCGAAGCGGTCCGAGCCGGGCGACTCGAGCCTCGAGATCGCGAGCGACGGCCCCAACGGGCGGCTGCGCGTCCGTCGCTTCGAGCACCTCGACGCGCGGCTCTCCGCCCTGCAGGTGTCCTCCCCGCGTGAGCGGGGCGTCCGCATCGACATTTCCCGGCTGGCCATGGAGAGCTCGGACCCGGCGGTCCGCCTCGAGGACGCGTCGGGACGGCTGCGGGTGATCGGTGACTCGATGGATGTGCAGCTCGCGCGCGTGCGGCTGCCACATTCGGCTCTGCGGGACGCGCGCGGCACGCTCCGCTGGCCGCATGGCCCGCTGCTGTTCGATCTGCGGCTGCGCGCGGACTCGGCGAAGCTCGATGATTTCCGATTCATCGACCGGCGCTTCGCCGGCGTTCCCGGCGCGGGCGTGGTGTCGGGCGACGTGCGACTGCGCTCCCACGGCGAACGCGTGCTCGAGGTCGGGCTCGACCCGCTGCGTCTGGCGTACCGCGGCGGCGCGGTCGCCGGCCGGCTCACGGCGCTCAGCGTCGCGGACTCGGGGCTCGTCGCCTTGCGCGACGCCGACTTAGACGCCCGCGAGTTCGACCTCGAGTTCGCGCGGCCCTTCCTCGATACGCTGCCGTTCGCGGGACGGCTCACAGGACACACCCTGGCCACCGGGCCGCTCGCGGCCCTCGCGCTCGAGACCGATTGGTCGTTCCGCGACTCGCTCGTTCCGGGATGGCCCGAAACCCGCATTCGCGGGAAGGGCGAAGTGAACCTCAAAGCCGCCGACGGTATCCATTTTCAGCCGTTTGCGGTGGAGGCGTCGAGCGTCGACCTGGGCACCGTCGCGCAGCTCGCCCCGGCGGTGCAACTGCACGGGACCCTGGACGCTCAGGGGACCCTCAACGGTCCGTTGCGTGACGCGCAATTCGTCGGCAGGCTCGAGCACCGGGACGGCGCGCGGCCCCCGAGCGTGCTGACCGGGAGCGTGCGTCTCGACACCCGCAGCGAGGCGCTCCGCATCTACGCCGACGTCACGGCGGACTCGCTGTCGTTCGACGGGTTGCGCGGCAGCTTCCCGACGCTGCCGCTCCAGGGTGCCGTAACCGGGCCCGTGAAACTCGCCGGCCCGCTCGGCGCGCTCGAGACGCACGTCGATCTGCACTCGCGCGGCGGCGATGTGCGCGGCGACGGAACGTTGATGCTCGACCTGCCGCACTACGGCGCCCAGGACCTGCAGGTCACGGCCCGCGACTTGGACCTCGCACACTGGCTCGGACGTGTGGCCCCCTCGTCACGCCTGAGCTTCACCATCCACGCAGAGTTTGCGGGGGACAGCGCGGTGCCGCCGCTCGGGACGGTGCAGGCGACCCTCGAGCCATCGCAGTTCGCCGGCGCCGGCCTGGACTCGGGTACCGTACGCGTACGGTTCGCCGACCGGCGGATGTACGTGGACTCCTTGCACGTCGCGCAGTCGGGTCTCACGACCACGGGGTCGGGATCCTTGGGGTGGACTCGCGGGACGCGGGGGCAGCTGGCGCTCGACTTCGACGCTGACAGTCTCAACGTGCTGGACCCGCTCGTTCGGTGGCTCGCGGGCGGTGCACCGGACGCGCCCGCAGACCCCCGGGGAGAGGTCGAGGGAACCGCGCCCCTGGCCGGCTCGGCGCACCTCCTCCTCAGGCTCCAGGGCTCGCTCGACTCGATAGGCCTCGACGCGCGCGCCACCGTCGAACGGCTCGCGTGGCGGGCGTGGCGGGTCCCCGCCGGCCGGGGCCACTTCACCTGGCAACCGGGTCCCACCCCGGCGTTCGCGCTCGAAGCGACCCTGGACTCGATCGCCCAGGGCGCCTTCGGATTCTCTGGTGCGTTCGCCGCCGCGCGTGGGACGCCGGACTCGCTCACGTGGCTGGCGCGCTCACGTATCGGGGAGGGCGCCGCCTTCCTCGCCGGAGGACGGTTCGCCCGCCGAGCCGCTCAACCGGGAGGCGGCGCGCTCGCCGTCGGCGTGGACTCGCTGGCCGTCCAGTTCCCCGGCGATGCGTGGGTGCTGGAGCGGCCCACGGAGCTGACCGTGACCGACTCCGCGGCGACGGTGACCGGGCTAGTCCTCCAGAGCGCATACGGAACGGGTAAGCTGGTGCTGCAGGGGGCTCTGCCGACGCGCGGTCGGGCGGACGCCCACATCCAGCTGGAGGGCTTCCCGCTCGTGGGGGTGTACGCGCTGCTCGAGCGGGACACCGCGGGCGTGGGTGGGACGGTCACGGTCACCGCCGGGCTGTCGGGCACCCGGGCCAGCCCCGTCTCGAGCGGCTCGTTCTCGCTCTCGAACGGCGTGCTCGGAGAGTTTCGTGCGCCGTTTGTGGACGGGACGTACGACTACCACGACCGGCGCTTGCTGGGCGCGGTGCACCTGTGGCGCTCGGGCCAGCAGATCCTCGGGGTGCAGGCGTACTTGCCACTGGACTTGGCACTCGAGCCGGTGCCGCGCCGCCAGCTCCCGGACACCCTGTCGGTTGGCGCAAGGGCGGACAGCGTGGACCTCTCCGTCCTCGAGGCACTCACGCCCGCCCTGCAGCGTGTGACCGGGGTGTTCTCGGCGGACCTGGGGATCGCGGGGACGTGGGACGCGCCGCGTCTGCGAGGCGAGCTGCAGATCGCCAATGCCGCCGCGACCATCCCGACCCTCAACGTGCGCTACGAGGAGGTCAACGGGCGGCTCACGCTATCGGGCGACACGATCGCCATCCAGTCGCTGTCGGCCCGAAGCGAGCGCGGCCGGGCCGACTTCACCGGGATCGTGCGGCTCGAGCAGCTGACGCATCCCGTGCTCGACCTGCGGATCGCCGCGGACCAGTTCAAGGCCCTGGACCTGAGGAACAACGTGGCGATCACCGCGAGTGGCCGGCTCTCGCTCAAGGGGCCGGTGTTTGGCGCCACGCTCACCGGTGAGGCCAAGGTGACGTCGGGTGTTCTGTACTTCGCCGACCTGGTACAGAAGCGGATCGTGAACCTGGACGAGCTCGCCGACACGTCACTCGCCGCTCTCATCCAGCAGCAGCGGCTCGGCCCCGAGTTCGAGAACGTGTTTCTCGACAGCCTGCGGATCGAGGACCTCGAGCTCGAAATGGGGAGCGACGTGTGGCTCCGCTCGGACGAAGCCAACATCCAGCTCGCCGGCTCCGCGCGGCTCACCAAGCAGCGCAACCAGTACCTCGTGAGCGGCACGCTGCAGGCGGTGCGGGGGACATACCGCCTCAAGGTGGGACCAGTGTCGCGCGAGTTCGTCGTCACCGACGGGACGGTGCGGTACTTCGGTACTCCCGATCAGGACGCGGCACTCGACATCAAGGCGAAGCACGTCGTGCACCCCGTGCCAGCCCCGGGTCAGCCGAATGACGACATCTCGGTCGTTGCCCATATCGGCGGTACCCTGCTGGTGCCGAAGGTCACGCTCGAGGCGGAGAAGTACGACTACTCACAGACCGAAATCATCTCGCTGCTGCTGTTCGGGAAGCGCACCGTGGACTTGGGGGGCGATCAGGGCGGGATCGCCGACCAGCGTGCCGTGGTCCAGAGCGCGCTCGCGATCCTGTCGGGAGAAATCGAGCAGACGATCGTCTCGGGAGGCGTGCCGGTGGACTACGTCGAGATCCGCCCCGGCGGTGGGGGGCAGGGGACGGTGCTCTCGCCCTGGAATGTCGCCGTTGGGCGACAGCTCGGACCCAAGACGTTCATCGTGGTGAACGCGGGGTTCTGCGCGGGAGGCCCGGTGGGGGTGCAGAACATGCTCGGTCTGTCGCTGCAGTTCCGGATCAGCCCCGAATGGCGCACGGAAGCGAGCTTCGCGCCGGTGCAGACGTGCAGCAGCGATGCGAACGCCACGGTAGTGAACCAGCCGCCCCGGCAGGTCGGTCTCGACCTCTTCTGGGAGCGGCGCTACTAGTGACGCGGGCCCTGTTGATCGCTAACCCGGCGGCGGCGCGCACCGAGGCACGCGCGGTCACGACTGTCCGCGACGCCCTAAAGCGCGGCGGCTGGGCGGTCGAGGTGCTCGCGACGGCTCGCGCGGGCGACGCGCGGCGCTTCGCCCGCGAAGCGAAGTCCCAGGGGTTCGACGCCCTCGTCTGCTATGGGGGCGACGGCACGGCCATGGAGATCGCCGCCGGCGCGGTGGGGAGCGGCATCCCGCTGGGGTTGGTACCGGGCGGCACGGGGAACCTGCTCGCCGGTAACCTGCGGCTGCCACGGGATCCGGCGTCGGCGGCGCGCGTGATTCTGACCGGCCGCACGGCGGCCATCGACCTGGGCAGCGTGGAGCGCGCCGACGGTACGCACTATTTCGCCGTATGTGGCGGCACCGGCTTCGACGCCCTGTTGATGGCCGGCACGGGGGCGGCCGAGAAGCGGCGCTGGAAGATGGCGGCGTATGTGATGCGGGCGTTGGCCGCGCTCCCCTCCGTTACGAGCCCACTCCATCGCGTGACCGTGGACGGCGTAGCGCGTGAGCTGCCCGCCGCCATGGTCCTGGTCGCGAACTGCGGCGAGCTCGTGCCGCCCTTCCTGCGGTTACGCCACGACATCGCGCCGGACGACGGCTGGCTGGACGTGCTCGTCCTGCGGGCCGAAGGGGTGTTTCAGAGTCTGAGCGCGTTCTTCGAGCTGTTGCGCCGGCCCGCGAACGGCCCGCGGCGGTTGTGGTTCGGCCGCGGCCGCACCGTACGCGTCGACGTGCTCGAAGGCCCGCCACGGCCCATGCAGCTCGACGGGGAGCCCTGGGGTGACGCGCCGTTCGAGGCCCGTCTGCTCCCGGCCGCGCTCTCCGTTATCGTGGATCCCGCCACCGCGCCGCTCGGCACGTCGCGCCGTGGCTGACAGCGTTCTCCTGATCGATCACGACGCCGATGAGTTGCGCACCTTGGGCGACTACTTCAACGGGATCGGCTACGCGGTGGAGCGCGCCGGTGCCGCCGAGGCCGCCCTCGAGGCGTTCGATCGTGTCCGACCCGACGTGGTCATCCTCGACCGGCACCTCCCCGACCTCGACGGCCTGGAGGTCCTCGAGCGCCTACGGTCTCAGGAGGGCGCCGTCATTCTCCTCACCGATCAGGGAGACATTGCGACCGGCGCGCGTGCCATGCAGCTTGGCGCCGAGCACGTCGTCACCAAGCCCGTGGACCTGAGTCACCTAGCCGCCGTCACGGCGCGGGTATGCGACAAGGTCCGGTTGATGCGTCAGAACGCGCTGTTGCGAGAAGCGCTGGACCAGCTCCTGTCTACACCGCGGCCCGGGAAGGCGCGCGAGATATGGAAAGCCGTCGAGCACCTGCCGGCGGACTTGCGCAAGGGTGGGGGTGGCGGAGATGGGGGTGGGGGTGGGGGGGGACGGCGCCACCAGCCCCAGGCGCTCGCTGAGGTGGAGCGCGTGCACATCGAGAAGACGCTTCGGTTCCATGGCGGCAACCGCACGCGCGCGGCCAAGGAGCTCGGCATTTCGCGCGCGACGCTGATCAATAAGATTAAGGGGTACGGGCTCGACATCTGAGGTGGACCAAATGACCGACAAACCGAAGCTGATGGAGCACGACGCGATGGTGTGTCGCTCCTGCGGCAATGAAGAGCGTGCCTCCGAAGGCTATCCCTGCGCCGACTGCGGCACGTTCATATGCCTGATCTGCTCATTTCGCGGTGTCACACGCTGCAAAGCGTGTGAAGAGAAGGCCAAAGCGTCCCAGAAAGCCTAACTCTTCGACTGCCGCTTCCGGACCTCGCGCGTCACGTCGTCGGGCGAGGTGCCCAGCTCCTTCGCTAGTTTCTCAATCGCGTCGGTCGCCCCCGGCCAGTCTCCCGCGGCCGCCAACGCCGTGAGCGCGACGTCTTCGACCACGGTCGTGCGCTCCTCCAGATCGCGCGTGCGCACGGCGACCTCGCGCGCGAGCCACTGCTCCAGCTCGCGGCGGTCGATCTCGAGCTGCCGCTGCCGCAGCCCGCTCTGGAGCGACATCTCCAGCTCGTCCAGGTCGACCGGTTTGATGAGGTAGTCGTACGCGCCGAGCTTGAGGCACTCGATGGCGGTGCGGGGCTCGTCGATCGCCGTGAGCATGATGATGGCGAGGTCCGAATCGGCCGCGAGCGCCTTGGGGACGAGCTCCACGCCGCTCATGTTCGGCATGCGGATGTCGGAGAGCATCACCTGCGGCTGCTCCGCGGCCTGGCGATCGAGCGCCTCGGCGCCGCTCGCGGCCTGCAGCACCCGGTAGCCGAGCCGCGTGAGAAACCGATCGAGTGCCTGGCGGATGCCGTCTTCGTCGTCGACCACCAGCACCGTGGTCGGGGGGCTCTGCGGGTCGGGGTTGGGCATGGCGCTAACGTATGTGCCCTCCACAACCCGAGCAAGCCGAGCTATTCTTCGCGCTCCCATGGCGTCCTCCGCTCCCGCCAGTCTCACCGCCGTCCGAGGTATTTCGGTAGGGCATTGGACCGACCTCGACCGGGCCACGGGTTGCAGCGTGGTACTCGGGCCGGAAAGTGGCATGCGTGCCGCCTGCGCGATCCGTGGCCGCGCCACCGGAACCCGCGAGCTCGACGCGCTGAACCCCCGCCACGTAGTCGACCGCATCGACGCCGTCCTGCTCACGGGCGGCTCGGCCTACGGGCTCGGCGCCGCCGACGGCGTGATGCGCTGGCTCAAGGAGCGCGGGCGCGGCCTGCCGGTGGGTTCCGCCGGCATCGTGCCGATCGTCCCGACCGCGGTGATCTTCGACTTCGACCTGGCCCCCGGGGGCAAGGCGGACCGCTGGCCGACGGCGGACGACGCCTACCGTGCCTGCACGGCCGCCTCGACCGTCGTCGTCGAAGGGTCGGTCGGCGCGGGCACGGGAGCCACCGTCGGGAAGGCGTTGGGGCCGCGCGCCGCCATGAAGGGCGGCGTAGGAAGTTGGGCCGCGAGCGGCGGCGACATCGTCGTCGGTGCGCTGGTGGTGCTGAATGCGGTCGGCAACATCCTCGACGGCGCGGGGGCGGTCCTCGCGGGTGCACGCGCGGCGGACGGCACATTCGCGGACGCCCTGACGCACTTCGCTCGGGGGGGCGCCCCGTTCGGCGCAGTCGGGAAGGCGCGCAATACGACGCTCGCCGTGGTCGCGACCAACGCGACGCTCGACCGGATCGCCCTCGAGGCCCTGGCCCACGCGGCGGGCGACGCGCTGGCCCGGCGCATCGTTCCGTACGGCACGCTGTTTGATGGCGATGTCGTGTTCGCCGTGAGCACCGCCACCGCGGCGCCGGCGACTCCCCTGCAAACCGAGGCCCTCGCGGCCCTCGCGGTGCCAGTGGCGGTGGAGCGTGCCGTGCGGCTCGCGCGGGGACTCCGGGACATCCCGGGCCTCGCTGACCAGGGTGGCCGGTGACCGATCGTCTCGAACGCGATGTCGCGGATGTGGCACGCAAGTGGGTACCTGATGCGCGGCTCGGCGTGCTCGAGGTGTCGGTCGAGCCGCAGCGCCTGACCGGGTGCACCACCAGCCGCGAAGCCTTGGCGGCGCTGCGGCGCATCGCGGCCGACGCCGGCCGCGCGGCGGACATCCGGCTGCTCCCTGACGCCTCCGTCCGTGACGAGCCGGCGGCGGTGGTCACGGCCGCGGTAGCGCCGCTCCTGCGCGAGCCGCGAATCGCGGCCGACCGGTTGAGCGAGGCGCTGCACGGCGAGGCGCTCGCCCTGCTCGAGCGGCACGCGGAGGGAGGGGTGTGGCTGCGCGTACGCGCGGGCGACGGCTACCACGCCTGGACCCACGCCGGGTATGTGGCCGCGGGTTCGAGTGAATGGGCGGAGGACTGGACCACGCGAGCCACCGGACGCTCGCTCGGGGCCGAGGTCAAATTCGAGGATCAGCGTCTCCGGCTCGCCGTGGGCGCGCGCGTCGCGCTGCGCCGGAAGGGGCAGGTCGAGACGGCGGACGGACGGGCGGGGAGCGTCAGCGCCGGCGTCGTCCGGCCGGAATCGGAGCTCCGAGCGGAGGCGCGCCTCCTCGCACCGCCGGAGTGGGCGCTGCGCTGGTTCTCGGGCGCCCCCTATCTGTGGGGCGGGCGCACCGAGTGGGGCATCGATTGCTCCGCCCTGGTCCAGGGAACCTACGCGGCCCGGGGGATCGCGCTCCCGCGAGACTCGGACCTCCAATCGCTCGTGGGCCGGGAGGTGAAGATCGACGCCGCGGGCTCGGGCTACGAGGCGGGCGATCTGTTGTGCTTCGCGGACGGGCACGGGGTTTCCCACGTCGCCCTCTGGGCGGGGGCAGGTCGGATCGTGCACTCCGCGCTGGCACGCGGCGGCGTCGGGTCGGACGACCTGCTGGGCGACACGCCCGGTGCGAGGCGGCTCAAGGACATGTTGGTAGCGGTGCGGCGCCTGACTGTGCCGCGACGCTGACCGCCCCTATTTTTGTGTCATGAAGCTCGTTCTCTTCGACATCGATGGGACGCTCCTGTGGACCGACGGCGCCGGCCGCCGGGCGATCCAGCGCGCGCTGATCGACGAGGCCGGCACCGCCGGGCCCATCGACACCTACCGCTTCGACGGGAAGACCGATCCGCAGATCGTGCGGGATCTCCTGTCGCTCGCGGGGCATTCGGGCGCGGAGAACGCGACCGTAATCCAGGCGGTCTGCCGACGGTACGTCGAGCATCTCCGCACCGAGCTCGAGCGGCCGACGCAAACGACGCGGCTGATGGTGGGGATCGCCGAGCTGCTCGCGGCGCTCGAGCCGCACGAGGCCCGGGGCCGCGCGCTCGTCGGCTTGCTCACGGGCAACGTCGCGCCGGGAGCCGCCCTCAAGCTCCGATCGGGCGGACTCGATCCCGCACGCTTTCGCGTCGGGGCGTACGGCTCGGACTCCGCCCGGCGCGCCGAGCTCCCCGCCGTCGCCGCCGGCCGTGCGGCGGCCCTCATGGGCGCGACCTTCACGGGATCGGACGTGATCATCGTGGGCGACACCCCGGACGATGTGGCGTGCGGTCGGCCGATCGGCGCTCGCAGCGTCGCGGTCGCCACGGGCTCCTACGACGTCGCCGCCCTCCGCGCGACCGGGGCGACGTATGTATTCGAGACCCTGGCCGACACCGCCGCCGTGCTCGACGCCATTTTCGCGTGAGCCAGCTCTCAGCCTCGCCGGCGGACGAGCTCGAAGTCAAGGCACGGATCGACGATCCCGATGGGCTGCGCGCCGCGCTGACGCGCGCGGGGGCGGCGCTCGACTTTCGGGGCGACATGATCGACCGACGGTTCGATCGAGGCCGCACCCTCACGCAGCGCGATCAGGTGCTTCGGCTGCGAGAGTTTCGACCGGCCGACGGCAGTCCGGCCTATGGTGTGCTCGGGTGGAAGGGCCCACCCTCCCAGCGTGGGAGGTACCGCCACCGCGCCGAAGCGGAGGCACGCGTTGCGGCCCCCGACTCGGTGGTGACCATCCTCGAGCAGCTGGGGTATGCGGTGGCGGTGCGCATCGACCGTCGCGTTGAGGTATATCGGCTCGGCCAGGCCGTGCTACGCCTCGAGTGGTATCCAGCAATGGATGTGTTGCTCGAGGTCGAAGGCGAGCCGTCCGAGATCGAGCGCGCGATCGCGGCGACGGGCCTCGCCCGGGACCGCTTCCTTCCCGAGTCGCTGCCGTATTTCGTGGCCCAGTACGAGGCCCGCACGGGTCGGGCCGCCCTCCTCGCACGATGAGCGCGTCGGTGAAGATTCCCATGCCGCTGCGCGTTCCCGAGCTCGCGCCGTCGCTCGGCCGGGTACTCGTGCCCCGCCGCCTGGAAGAGCCGTGGGTACCGCTCGACGACATTCGCGAAGAGCTCGCGACGCGCGTGATGGAGCTGGGCGGCGAAGCCCGGGCCGCCGCCGCGCGCGAGGATCGCGACCGCGTGCTCGACGGGGTGAGCCGGCGCGCCTGGCTTGGCGCGTGGGAAGCGGCGGTGCGCCGGGCGGGCGAGCGCGTGACCGCCGCGCTCGCCGGGGAGATCGAGCGGGCGGCCCGCCGCGTTCGCATGCCGCGACGATTGCGCCGCCGCCGCCTCCTCACGGGTCCCGAGAAGCGGGCGATCGCCGCCCGGTTGGCCGCCGGTGGCGAACCGCTCGTGGCTGCGCTCGATGCGCTCGACGCGGTCGCCACGCGCGTGCGCGAGGCCAGCGTTCTCGACAAGGCGGCGCACGCCGAGTGGCAGGAGGCGCTCCGCACCGCCGCGCGCCGTCTCGAGGCCGCGTGGCTCGCGCTCGAGACGCAGGTCGCCGACGAGCACCGTCGCTGGGCCGACGAGATCGACGCTGTTGAGCGCTGGCGGCCGTCGCTTTGGCCGCTGGTCGCGCTGTGGACGCCGCTCGCCGTGGCGCTGGTATGGCTCGGACTGGTGCTGGGCGGCTACCTCCCTGCCCCCGCATGGCTCGCGGCTCGCCTCGGCTTCTGAGCGGCGGGCCGTGACCGCGATCGGCGTCGGTGTCGATCTGGTCGAGGTGTCCCGCGTTGCTGCAATCATCGCCGACAAGGGATCGCGCGTCTTCGAGCGCCTGCTCACGCCGACCGAGCGCGCCTACTGTGAGAGCCGTCCGGACCCGGCCACCCACGTGGCCGTGCGGCTCGCCGCCAAGGAGGCGGTCTACAAGGCACTGCAGGGAAGCGAAGCGGCCCGCGGAATCGGCTGGCGGGAAATCGAGGTCATCCGCGCTCCCGACGGCCGCCCCGATGTTCATCTCACCGGGTTCGCTGCGGCCCGGGCCGAGCAACTCGGGGTGGAGCGGGTGCTCTTGTCCCTCTCACATACCCATCAGGCGGCCGTGGCCGTGGTCGTGCTCGAGCGGGGGTGATTCATCAGCTTGAATTCCCGACTAGTTTACTCTAGTATTTGAAACCCCCTTATTGAGAATCATTCCCATCTACTGTAAGCCCCTCTTTGGCTTGCTGTTGAGCACCTGCTTGGTGGCCCCCGCGGCGGGCCAGGCGACGGATTCGTTGTCGGTGTCCCGGCGGATCGTGGCGGCGGCCTCGCTCGCCGCGAAGGAGTACGCGATCGGGGTCGCCCCACGCGGCGGTCGGGTGACCGTACCCGAGGAGGTCTCTGAAGCGAGACAGTTCCTGGAGCAGGCGCGCCTGGACGTGGGGTACTTGCCCCGCGCCGTCCGGGCCGTGGCCGACTCGGACCTCGCCCGCCTGGAGGCGATGATCGATCGCGTGGCACCGCCCGACTCCCTGACCCAGCGGGCGGGAACGCTGATTCAGCGGATCGCCGCTGCGGCGGGGGGCGCGCTCGATCCGTATCCGCAGCGGCCGCCGTCGCTCACCCGCGGCGCGGCGGTGTTTCAGGAGCAGTGCGTACAGTGCCACGGCGCGACGGGCCGGGGTGACGGGCCCAAGGCGCGCCGGCTCCAGGGACCGCCGCCCGCGAGTCTCGCCGACCGTGCGGCCATGAGCACCGTGTCTCCCGTCGACGTGTATCGGAAGCTCACGATCGGGGTCGCCGGCACGGCGATGCCCCAGTTCGAAGAGACGCTCTCCCCCGAGGACCGGTGGGCGGTCGCGAGCTATGTCGCGACGCTCCGCGCCGACGACGCGATGGTGCGCGAAGGCGAGGGGCTCTACGCCGCGCAGTGCGCATCGTGCCATGGCGGCACCGGGGGAGGAGACGGCCCGCTCGCGAAGTCCCTTTCCGTGCGACCGCCGGCGCTCGCCGACCTCGCCGTGCTCGGGCGCTTCACCGACCAGGAGCTCACGTGGCTCATTTTGCAGGGCCGTCCGGGGACGCCCATGCCGGGCTTTGCCCGCACGCTCGATTCGGGCCAGGTGGCGAGCCTCGTCGCGTTCCTCCGCGTCATGCCGACGGCAGAGCGACAGCGGCACCAGACATCGCCTGCGGCCGCGACGTTCTCCACCCTACGGCGCCAGCTGGACTCGGCGGTGGCGCTGCGCTCCGACAAGATCGCCTTCGATGCGTACCTCACCTTCGAGCAGGTGGAGACGGACGTGCGCGCCAGGAACGCCGCGCTCGCGAGCGACCTCGAAGACGCGTTCGCCAGCTTGCGCGCCCGGGCCGGCGCGGGTGCGGGACCCGAGGAGCTCGATGCGATTCATGCCCGGCTGCTGGCGGGGCTCGAGCGGGCCGAGCGGCTGGTCGCCGATCGGAGCTCGGGCGCGAATCTCCTCATGCAATCGTTCGTGCTGCTGCTGCGTGAGGGGTTCGAGGCCATCCTGATCGTTGCGGCGCTGATGGCGTTCCTCGCGAAGGCTGGCGCGGTCGAGCGCCGGCGCCATGTGGCGCAGGGCGCCTGGGCGGCGGTGGGCGCAAGCCTCGTCACCGCCGCGGTGGTCGAGCTGCTGTTCGAGGTCACGCCCGGCCAGCGCGAAGCGCTCGAGGGTGTCACCATGCTGCTCGCCACCGCCGTGTTGTTCTACGTGAGCTACTGGCTGCTGTCAAAGATCGAAGTGGCGAAGTGGAACGCGTTCGTGAAGGGCCGGATGGAAGAGGCGCTCTCGACCGGCTCCGGGTTCGCCCTCGCCTCGGTGGCGTTTCTCGCCGTGTATCGCGAGGGCTTCGAGACGATCCTGTTCTACAAGGCGCTCCTGACGTCGGCGGGATCGGCGAGCGGTGCGTCGGCGGCCGGGCCGGTGGCGGCGGGCATTCTCCTCGGGGGGGTGGCGCTCGTGATCGTCTACGTCGCGATCAGCCGCTTCGGGATGAAGGTGCCGCTCAAGCCGTTTTTCGCGGTGACGAGCGCGATGCTCTACTACATGGCCTTCGTGTTCGCGGGCAAGGGCATCGCGGACCTTCAGGAGTCGGGGATCCTGGGCACGAGCGTGGTCGAGTGGGCGCCGCGCATTCCGGTGCTCGGCATCTACCCCACCGTCCAGTCTCTGTCGCTTCAGCTCCTGCTGATCGTCCTGCTGGTCGTGGCAGTCGTGTGGCTCCAGCGCAATCGGTTCAATGGCGCCGAGCCAGATCGTCGGCGGCCGTCGTTCCCATGAGCGCCGCCGGCACCGGGGCGGTCTCGGGCTCGCGTAGCCACGCGATCACCCACACACCGGCGGCCATCACGAAGACGCTGGTCAGCTGCGCCAGCGTGAACGGCCCCAGCAGCCGGTCGTCCTTGGCGCGCACGAACTCCACCAGAAGCCGCTCCGCCCCCGCCAGCACTAGATAGACGCCGAACCGCCAGCCCACGGCGTGCCGGCGAACCCGCAGGCGCCACAGCCACCAGAACGCCAGCAGCATCAGCGCCGTCTCGTAGATCTGCGTGGGATGCACGGCCACCAGCGTCGAGGGGTCCGCGAGGTTGGTGCCGGGCGGGAAGGCGGTCACGTGTAGGTTGCTGCTCAGCTGACCCACGGTCGTGGGGGGCAGCCCCTCAGGAAACGTCATCGCCCAGGGCAGCGTGGACGGGATGCCGTAGTCGTCGTTCACGAGAAAGCAGCCGACGCGTCCGAGCGCGTAGCCGAGCGCCAGGGGCGCGGCGGTGAGCTTCATGGACCAGCGCGCGGGCACTCGCCGCCACCAGCCAAGCCCCAGGA
>WNEZ01001546.1_pt1 | contig 31497 bp, 26 predicted proteins | sample 5400521 | NCBI WGS metagenome assembly WNEZ01 (sample SAMN13153339, study PRJNA577476) | soil metagenome | isolation source: 120 cm saprolite under Douglas fir tree site 2 hole 1 replicate 1 | place: USA:California | collected 2015-04-18 | reverse complement strand
GGTGTACGTTGGGCTCGGCTTCAGGTGAGACAACGCCTTCGGGCAGGCGTCCTCCGTTGTATTCAATGAGGCGGTTTTTCCATTTGAGGAATTCGGTGATGGTCTGAGGCTCAATGCGGACTTCCACGCGGCGCAGGCTGGCAAGAAGCAAATTCATCTCCCACATCAACCCGGCTTCACAACGCTGGCTGTTACGCGCCGGCTTTACGGCAAGGTGTACCTCGCGCGCTTTACATTCCAGCAGCCCCCAGCCTTTGGGCAATTCCTGCGGACTGACCAGTCCCAGGGGCACAAGGTAGAAACGCTCGCATCCCATTCCCTGCGATGGATCTTTGCGGTAAAGCTTTTCCCGGTCGGCGAGGAAATCAGCGCGGGAGACTTTGCATTCGATCAAGACGGAGCGGTTTTTGCCTTTCCAGCCAATGACGTCCGGTGTTTCTCCGCTGGCACAAGATTGTTCAGAGAGCACGATTCCGCAGCGATAGCGGGTGCGCAGCCAGTGTTCTCCCAAACGGACCAATTGAGCGTGGGTCATGTTAGTAGTTGTAGCGCAGAGCGGACGGCATGACTAGTGGCTTGAAGATTTCCCAAACTTTAGATTAGTTGATTCGCCGGGCGAGATAGGGCATAGTGAGGCAGCCCCCAGGGGTGGAATGCCAGCTCTTTGACAAAACACTTGGCCCAGGGTGGGCGCGCGCAAACACGCGCCGATTTGGCCGTGATCGCACGCGACCGGAAAAGACATCTTGCCGCTGATGAACGCAGATAAACGCTGATCACGACCGGTAAAAGCAAAATTGTCTCAGCAAAGCGTCGCCAGCCGAAGAGGTGCAGCTCATATGGAAAGCATGCCTTGGGATGTTTCCGGTAAGTCCTTTAAATCTTGGGATGAACAGGGTGGGGTAGGGCGCCACACAGTGAGTAATCGGGTAATTTGGTAATCGGGTAATTGAAACCCGAAATTGGTGGAGCGTGGGATGTTTCGCGTAACTCCTTTAGATCTTGGGATGAACGGGGAGGCGCCTATCGCCGAGATCGAACGAAATCGCGCGACATCGCCGTGATCGGAAACACGGAACTTAGCCGCGAATTCACGCGAATGAACACGGATCGAAAAGGAAGTTCCTTGGGATGTTTCGCGTAACTCCTTTAGATCTTGGGATGAACGGGGAGCGGCAGGGCTGCCGGCTGCGAGATTACCAATTACCAAATTACCCACTTACTCAACCGACAACGATCCTCATAATGTCATGCTTCACTGAAACCTTGCGTCCGGGAAACGTTGACTCAATATGCTGCTCCACCTGCTCCACTGTGGGGGCGCCGTTCTGGCCGCTAAGGCCACGGGCATCATCCATAAGAATGATGTGGTTTTTGATCGAGTGTTCCAAAATGGAATCCAGCTCAACCGTGAGTCTTTGTTTATCGCCTTGCAGGCCGGCCCAGCCGTAATAGCCGGCATCCAGCCAGAAGAATGCCGGCTTGGTCAGCGTTGAAAGAATTTCTGGGATTTTCTTCTGGCTGTCGCCCTCAAGAATGTGGATGTGGGGCCAGCGCGCAAATTTCTGTGCGGCACGCATAGCCAGCGCATGGTCGTATTCAATGGAGTAGATCTCATCGAATCGCAGGCGCATGGCCGCGACCATCTCGCCATAGTAGGTTCCGGTTTCCACCAGAACGCGCAGGCCGTAACGATCAGCATACTCACGCACGGCACGCTGCTTGACCAGATGCGGAGAGCGCAACGGTTCACCGCGCAGCTTCCAGTACCAGTAATCGGGATAATGTCCCGCTGCTTTGTAAAGTCCGTAGAACGGCGTGCGTTGCAATAATTTTCGGAAAGCCTTCAAAGGTTTGCCTTGATATGCGCTGTTACACTGAATTGTAGAATACTGGATTGCAGAATAAGGTTGGAGGATGACTGTGTCAAACCAGGGTTGCCGCTTGCCGTTTGTTCAGATGGATGTCTTCACCGCCGTGGCGCTGGAAGGGAATCAGCTTGCCGTGTTCCCGGACGCCCGCGGCCTGAGCGATTCAGAAATGCAGGCCATAGCCCGCGAGACCAACCTTTCTGAGACAACCTTCATCTTCCCGCGCGACATTGCCACTGAGCAGGAACGTGGCACGCGCGTGCGCATTTTTACCACGACAGAAGAGCTGCCGTTTGCCGGACATCCGACGCTGGGGACCGCGATGGTGCTCCGAGGTGACACGAATCGCGAAGAGGTGGCACTTGAGCTGAACGTCGGCAGGATTCCGGTGCGCTTTTCCACACGCGATGATCTGCCGTTTGGAATGATGTCGCAACGGAATCCCGAGTTCGGACAGGTCCACGCGCGTGAAGATGTTGCGCGCGCTGCGGGAATCTCCCTGGATCAGATTGCCGACGACGTGCCGATCCAGACAGTGAGCACCGGAAACGCTTTCGCCATTGTGAAATTGAAATCGTTGAGCGCGCTGCAAAAACTATCAGCGTCGTGGTCCTCGCTTGAACCTTACTTAAGGAAGACTGATGCGAAATTCCTTTACTTCGTCTCTACGGAGGCGCTGAATCCTGAAGCAACACTTCAAGCGCGCATGATTTTTTACAACGGAGAAGATCCCGCCACCGGCTCGGCCGCTGGTCCATGCGTAGCGTGGGCGGTGAAGAATAACTTAATTGGCTCCGGCAAGCAAGCACTGATTGAGCAGGGCGTGGAGATGAAGAGGCGCAGCCGGATTTATGTGAGCGCGGAGCGTGATGGTGACAAGATCGTTAACGTGCGCGTTGGCGGACATGCAGTGGAAGTTGTGCGGGGAGAGCTTTCATTCTGAAAAAGTGATTGCGGAATCGCCAGATTCGGCGCGGATTTTTTCTCCACAGGCAATCAACAGGGATTCGCACAGAAATTTTTTTCTATTGGCTTCAATGGTACTTTACAGCGACCGCACTCACGCCTATGATCGATTCACTTCATTTGCTTCAAGCGTTCAACATCAGCGCCAGCCAATAAAAAATTCTTTTCCATCAGCCGCCCTGCTCTGGCCGGTCATTGGAAATATGAAATCGGTGAAAGATGCGACCCAAGAAGACGATCCTCTGCGTTGACGATAATGAACAGGCGCTCTCCATTCGTAAGGTAATGCTGGAAACTCGCGGCTACCGCGTACTTGCCTGCACCACCGGCCATGCCGCACTCGAACTTTTTTACCAGGGCGGCGTTGACCTGGTTTTAAGTGATCTGCTCATGCCCGGGCTCGATGGAGCCAACCTCATCAGCAAAGTAAAAGACGCCTCTCCGGAAACGCCGGCGATTCTTTTTTCTGGCAAGATCAAGATGTATGACAAGGACCTTCGCGCCGACCTCTTCCTGCCCAAGGGAATGTATGCGCCCATTGAGTTGCTGGAGCGAATCCGGATTCTTCTCATCAAGAAGCGCGGGCCCAAGCGGGCCAGCGCGTTGCCGCAGCATCGCATTCCCATCGCTGGGTAAGAATAACGACCACCTCAAGCATGCGGCGGAACTCCAGGAAGTGAGTGCGGGGACAGTGTCGCGCTTTGCCGCACCTTGTCTGGACTGATTTCGCCGTGTTGTCTGTTAATATCAAAGTGTTCCGTGGCCCAGATTATCCAAGTTGAAAATGTGTCCAAGGTCTACCGCATCGGCAAGGTCGATGTGGTGGCGCTGGATGGTGTGAGCTTTGCCGTTGACGCCGGCGAATTCGTAAGCATCGTGGGTCCTTCGGGCAGCGGTAAGTCAACGCTGTTCTATATTCTCGGCGGGCTTACCACTCCCACACGCGGACGCCTGATCATTGACGGCGCTGATTTTTCCCAGCTCAGTGACGCGCAGCGGACAGAGAAGCGCAAGAGCATGATTGGCTTTGTCTTTCAGAAGTTCAATCTTCTGCCTACGCTCACGGCCCGCGGCAACATTGAAATTGCCCGCGAAATTTCCGGACGCAACGGTAAAGATGGCGATTTTTTTCGCACCGTCACAGAGATGCTGGGCGTTGCCGGAAGGCTTGATCATCGTCCTTCGGAAATGTCAGGTGGTGAGCAGCAGCGCGTTGCGCTGGCGCGGGCGATTATCAATCGTCCGTCCATCATTCTGGCCGACGAACCAACAGGGAATCTCGACTCCAAAAACTCTGATATCGTGCTGAAAATGCTGCGGGAAGCCAACCAGAAGTTCGGCCAGACTGTGCTCATGATCACGCACAACCCGCAGGCCGCTGCCATTGGCGACCGTATCATTCATATGCGCGACGGCCACATTGTTTCAGCCGAAGAAGATCCACAGTGGTCGCGGCACTAAACGCAATCCATCGCTCCACCGGAATCAGATTCTCTGATCCAGCCCTTATCTAAGCTTCTTTTTAGTTGTAAAACCCACCTAAACAGAGTATCTCTCTAAGGCTGTTGAAAGGCGCACCCGCGATGCTGCGAAGCTTCAGGTCCATTTCCTTCGCTCTGGGTTTTCTATTGCTTTTCCTGCTTTCTCCTCTGGCCTATACGCAGACTTCCAGTAGCGGTACTCAGGATGGAAAGGATTCCGCGACGGACAAGGTCGCTCCTATTAAAGTGAACACTCGCATGGTCATTGTGGATGTTGTCGCTCGCGACAAGAAAGGGAATGCCATCACTGACTTTCAGCCTTCGGATCTACGCATCCTTGAAGACGGCAAAGAGCAGGAGATCAAGACTTTCACCTTCTACAAGCCGTCGTTCGCATCTTCTTCAGACAGCAAGGCTGCGTTTGTCCCGGCCGATCTTCCAGCCAACCATTTCGGCAACCCACACAAATTCTCTCCTGACCTGGCGTTGAACATAGTCCTGCTTGATTCCATCAACAGTAATCTCCTCAATCAGGCCTATGTGCGTACTGAGATGATCAAGTTCCTGGAGAAACTTCCGCAAGGTCAGCCAGTGGCGATCTTTACTCTGGGCAAGAAGCTGCAACTACTCCAGGACTTCACCACAGACCAGACCGCGTTGAAAAGGACTATTCAGGCTTTCAAGCGAGAGTCTCCATTGCTCTCGCAGAATCCCGGCGGAACATCTGAAGTCTCCATGGCTCCCACCGGAATGGCCGAGCAGATTCTATTAAGCAGTCCCGCAGGCGTCCAGTTCCTGGCCAAAATCAAGGATTTTGCTGAGGATTCCACTGCCGATCAGAGTGACATGCGCATTCAATACACCTTCGCCGCGCTTACCTCTTTGGGAAAGACTCTGTCACATTACCGCGGACGCAAGAACCTGATCTGGATTTCAGAGTCGGTTCCCATGAACATCTTCAGCGATTTCAATACCATCACACGAGAAAATCCGAATGGCAGTGGAAAGGCAGGGGGAAGTTCGGTACAGCTCGGGCAAAACACGGGTTATAAGAGGGATCATCAGTTCGGACAGCAACTTGCCATGCTCGCCAATCTCCTCGCGGACGCGCAAGTTGCCGTTTATCCCGTGGATGCCCGCGGGCTGATCGGAAGTCCGCTGTATAACGTTGCCAGCAACATTCAGGCTGGTGGCGGCGGAGGCGGACTGGGCGGAATGGCCATGAAAGCCGAAGGCAAACAGGCAGAAGAACTCTTTCAATCTCACGTTTCCATGATCGATATCGCGGACAAAACCGGCGGCAAGGCTTATTACAATCGCAATGATATTGATGACGCGCTGAGTGACGGCATAAGTGACGGTTCCACTTATTACACGGTTGGCTATTATCCGCAGAACAAAAAGTGGGATGGCAGGTTCCGCAAAATCGAAGTGAAGACCAGGCGTCCCGGTGCACACCTTCGCTATCGCACCGGATATTTCGCTCTCGACCGTGATGCCTTCTCGGCGCGTCATCCTGAGCAGAGCGACCTGGACTTTAGCCAGGCCCTGAGTTTTGATGCGCCCGTGAACACCGCTGTTCAATTTCGCGCGGGATTACTTCCGCCATCACCAGGTTCCAGCACCGTTGTATTGCGATACACGGTGGACCCAAAGTCCATCAGCTTCATGCAGGGTTCAGACGGAATGCAGCATGCCCGTGTCGATTGTGCGGCCCGAATCTATGATCGCGAAAAACCGGACAAGCCGGTGAAGACGGAGGCGACCAAAGTCGAGGCCGTACTGAAGCCGGAAGTGTATGAAAAAATCGTCCATTCTTTCTTTCCCTGCGAACTTAAGGTTGACGTGCCGCCGGGACAATACCTTCTCCGCTTAGGGGTTCGTGATAAGAACACTGACAAGATCGGCACTGCGAATGCGGAAGTCACGATCCCAGTGCAGACAGCAACCGCGGAAAGGAAACCCTGAGTCGGTCTGGCGCGGTACCGGTTGTCATACTGGACGCGTGTCTCATCAGCAAAAAACGAAGGGCTCCAGCATCCGGAGCCCTCCGTTTTCTTCTCGCAGTTGATTTCTTCCTGATTTAGCCGGCGTTCGCAAGGACAGCGTCGTAGATCTGCATCGCGTTCTTGTCTTTATCCATAGAGCAATGGACTTTTACTTTTTTGCCCATCTTGCCCATGGTCATCTTCGGATTTGCCACTTTGGTGGCTTTGCCCTGGTCATCAACAAACATGGCATCGCCGCCTTTCTCGGTACAGTTCAGATCGCAGGCAGCTTTGCCTGCGTCCTGCTTTACGCACTTTGAATCGCAGAAATATCCGACCATCTCAGTGCCTTTGTTTGCGGATCCCTGGTCCATGCTGCCCTTGCTCGTGTCCTGAGCAGACAGCAGCAGTGTTGAGCCCAATACGATTGTTAACAGTCCCAGTATTTTCTTCATTTGTTATTCTCCTGTAAGTTGGGCCGTTCGCCGGCCTGCCTCGAATGTGATTCGCGATTTCTGGCGAAGTTACAGGCGCTTGAAATTTCATTTCAGCCCGCCTGTGCTGGCAACTGTTCACGCCGAACGATCAGGAACTGCATGCCGTGGCTTCGGCGCTGGCCCGATGCGCGTCCGACATCCTGTCAACAATGCGCGGATTTTGTAATTCAACAGTACATTCCGGTTATTGAGATACCCCTTGAAACCATGTGTGAGCGGGTTGCTTCAAGCCCAGGCGTCTATCCTGGTATGCATCCCCAGACTGAGAAGGGGGTTGAGCCTGGCCCCCGCGAAGCCGAGCTCTAATCCGTTCTATGCGAGCGGATTGATTTCCCCTGTCTTGTCCTTGACGTTACTTTAACGCCATCGGTTGCTCTCTCTGCCGAATGACTCCGTGATCGGAGTAAAGAGGCTGAGCTGATCAGCTAACATTCCTCTAACCAGGCGATTAACGGTGCTACTAACGTAGGACATATCGAAGAATGATCAATAAAACTTCCATTGCACAATGTCCGCCTTTCCAAAGTCTGAAAGGTCTATTTGATCACCGCAGCGAATTTGGGCGGTATAGTCGTTGCTCGATCGCGGATTCACATTCTTAACTACGGTAAAACCGATCGGAAAAGAAAAAAGCCGCGCTCGAAAGCGCGGCTTTTGCTGGTTGGAACCTTTTACTGGCAGGTGCCAAGTTTGAAACTGCTCACGTGTGTGCTCCAGATGAAATCGCCGGTCGAGTTCAAGAACTCATTGGCGTAGTAGAACGTGCAATCATCTGTGGGGTCCACGCTCATGCTGGAATAGTCACCCCAGCGTGAGTGGCCGCTTTGCGAACCGGTGCCTGCCAGCAGGCTGGTTTCGGCTGAAAGCTGGCCGGCCGGATCAGTTGGCGCGCGTGAGGCGAAGCGAATTCCAGGGTTGATGGTGGAGCTGGAAACGCTATAGCCCGCCGCGATGTTCCCCTGTTTATCCTGGGCAATTGATCCCATCCAGCGGAAGGTGCTGTCAGGAGCATAAGTGCCCTGCTGGGAAACGCTCGGGCCGGCGCCCGTATCTCGCAGTTCGTACCAGCGGATTCCGGTTGATGAACCGGCTGTAACAGAATGGTTCACCAGCAACGACGCGAAAGTGCCGAAGTTGCGATAGGACAGCCGGTACATCACGCGGTCCGCCAGGGAATCCAATTGCTGGGTCACGCCGGCTTGAGGAATACAAGTGCCGCCGTTGCATGCCTTGGAGAATGACGCCACAGGGATGTTGGTGGGACCGGTGACTGTCACCGTGCCTGCGGTGTAGTTTGGCGCCATGCGCCAGACGTTCAGCGAGTTGGTGCCAAAATTAACAAAGTACTCTTGCGTGCCCGCGGGCGGAAGAGCGGTGGTACCGGTTGCGCCCGAAGCGCCATCCAGATCGGCCGGCAGGATGCCGCCGAAACTGGTGGTGGTCTTGAAGCAGATCAGCTTGGCAGCGCCGCCGGCGATCGCCGTTGTGCGGTCCAGAGCGCACATGTCCGCACCCACGAAGCGAGTTCCGTGAGAAAACAGGTTGAAGGTGAAGTAGTAACCGTCAGTCCATACGCCGACCTTGGGATAATCCGGGAAGTTGGTGCTGAACGAATATGCGTAGCGGTTGTATGGGCCAGTGGCGTCCGATGTTTGCGAAACAGCTACACACTGGAAATATGGGCTTGAGGAAACGGCAAATTGCGTGAAAATCCAGCGCTGTGCCTGCTTGTCATACAGCACAATCGGGTCGCCGGAGTTGTCAGTATTGCAGCGGCCGCTCGTGAAGCCGTTCCAGATACTGTTACCAGCGGCGAAGCCGGATGCTGGAAATACTTTCGCATGCGTTGCCTTGTCGTAAACAGCGAATGATGTGTTCACCCACACCACTACCTGGGTTGCACCCACCGATGCGTTCGTGTCTGGTGGTTCACCGCTGATGCTCAGACCCGTGCTGACGCCCGGACCATCGAATCCGCTGAGATTGCTGATGGTGGCTGAACTCTGTATAGGAGCTGTCTGCAGCGCCCCATCAGGCCCGCCGTTTGGACGTGCAGGGATTGGCTTCACCATGTGAAGGTTGAAGTTCTCAAACATTGGAGGCATAGCGCCCATTTCGCGCAGCGGTTGAGAGACATCGTGACCTACCGGTTCCAGGACTACTGTTTGAGCGTGCAAATTGAAGGGGAGTGCGAGTACCAGCAGCAGAGATAATGCTGCGAAGCTTCGAAAAGCAGTCATATCGTTTTCCTCTTTTCAGGGAACTTCTGAGATAGCACTTCCACGCCGGCAAAATAAAAAACTGGGGATGCGGAGCTTGAGAGGTGTGCATCGTCCGGTTCCATCCTGCGAAGTGTGTCGTTCTTAACCGACCTTCATCCTTACCCGGAGGCACTTTCCAGTTGCAGCAGTCTACTACGCTCGATGGTGGTTGCGGAGAATAATCGAAGTTCCAATATGGGAACGCAACACATGAAAAATGACGAAGCTGAGCAACCGTGTTTCACGATCCCGCAACTGCGTTTTGCAGTTTGCCAGGGGTACCGATGTTTGCCTCAGCCAGAATGCGCGTTTTTCCGATGCTCGCGTTGTACTCATGAACGCGAAAGATATCTGGAACAGAAGACACCTGCGGAGAAGGAGAAAATTGTCATATCTGGTGTGCGGTTGCGAAATTCTCACGCCGGATTCCGGGAGGCTGGCTCCATTTGCGTTCTACTGGTAAGTAATACGGCAAGTAAGCAAGATCAATGAAACGCGAACCGATTCGGCAGATGACAGGCGACGCGCCGAACGTTCTCGCCGAAATTTCCCGGCCAGCGGTCACAGTGTCAGCTAACTTGATCAGGAAATCCCGAGAAGATGTAAAATAATCGCCAAAAGGCGCTGCTACCGGGCAGCCGGGGAGAATCAGGTTCGCAGCGAACGTTGTGAGTTACTCCGAAGACTTTAAGCGATTTTTGTGGTCAGAAGTTGGTTGGGGATGATTTAATGTAGCTCAATTCGGGAAACTAAGTATTTCCTAATTTTCATGACAGAGGCAGCACGCACGGATTCTGATTCTGTCTTACAATGACCCCCTAAAATGGATTCAAATCTAAAAAACGACAAGCTTTTAGACCAAATCGGTTGGAAGTTGTTGAATGAACTGCAGATCAACGGACGGCTTTCTTATGCGGAGCTGGGCCGCCGGGTTGGTCTGACCACGCCGGCAGTTGTGGAACGCGTGAAGCGCATGGAAGAGGCGGGAATCATTGTGGGCTACCATGCCGATATTGATCCCATGCGGGTTGGCATGCCAATCACCGCTTTCATTCGCATGTCAGTGGTGGGAGACGTGTTCAGCCGGATCACCTCAGCGGTCAAGAATTTTTCTGAAGTGGTGGAATGCCATCGCGGCACCGGCGCTGACTCCTTCATCATGAAGGTGCATGTGCGTTCGGTGGAGCATCTGGAATCTCTGATTGACCGGCTGACACCTTTCGGTACAACGTCCACGTCCATTGTGCTTTCGTCCCCGGTGGAACGACGCGAAATTCAGAAGCCGGAAGAATTTGAGATCGCATCCTCGGCGCAGGCAGCTCCGAAGAAATAAGTCAAAAATCAGCACTCAGCAATTGCCACTCAGCAATGAGCCTATGCGTGACAGAGTCGCGGGCTATTTTGCACGATCGTATTGCGGTGGCCATTGCATATCATGTCCCAGGGTCCTGGCCGCCTTGAGAGGCCAATAGGGATCGCGAAGAAACTGGCGCGCCAGAAAAACCACATCCGCCTGCGATGAACGGATGATCTGATCGGCTTGTGCCGGGTCCACGATCATCCCCACAGCTCCCGTGAGAACGCCTGCTTCACGGCGAACTTTTTCAGCGAATTCCACCTGATATCCGGGGCCGACAGGAATTTTGGCGCGGGACACGTTGCCGCCTGAAGAACAATCAAAAAGATCAACGCCCTGGGTTTTGAGGACCCGCGCCAGCGCAACCGACTCGTCGGGCGTCCATCCGCCTTCGATCCAGTCAGTAGCGGAGATTCGCATGAAGAGCGGATACTTCTCCGGCCAGACGTTCCTGACTGCGTCCACCAGCTCACAGACGAAGCGGATGCGATTTTCGAACGAACCGCCATATTCATCCTTACGATGATTGCTGGCCGGCGAGAGAAATTCATGCAGCAGATAACCATGTGCTCCGTGCAGCTCAATCACTTTGGCGCCGGCTACTTCAGCCCGCTTGGCGGACTCAGCGAAGGCAGCAATGATTCTTTTGATCTCCGGCTTGGTGAGCTCTTTCGGCGTTTGATACCCGTCAGCAAACGGAATGGCAGAGGGAGCGAGAATGGGATTCCAACCACCTTGCTCCGGGGCAAGCGGACGGCCGCCTTTGAAAGGAGCGCTGGTGCTGGATTTGCGTCCCGCGTGGGCCAGTTGCATGCCGGGTACAGAACCCTGCCGGCTGATGAACGAAAAGATCCTGTGCAACGGCTCAATGTGTGCATCACTCCATATGCCGAGATCATCCGGGCTGATTCGTCCTTCCGCCGTGATTGCGGCAGCCTCTGTGAGGACGGCTGCTGCCCGGCCAACTGCCCGCGAGCCCAGGTGAACAAAGTGCCAGTCATTGGCCATGCCGTCAACGCATGAGTACTGGCACATGGGCGAAACAAAAATTCGATTGGTAAACTCAACTTCGCGCAGCCGGAGGGGTTCGAAGAGATTAGCCATAGTTTTCTGATTTATCAATTTTAAGATGCGATTGTAAATGGGAACCAGCTATCGCGGTGCCGGCACAATTTGTATGGCGATGGTGCTGGAAAGAACGAAGAAAACCTTATCTAGGTGATTTTCAACATTGAATTTTTCAGGTAAATTGGTCAAATTGGAGTTGTATGCCAGACACTCAGCCACGCAAAGCAAAAGTCCACGAAGATGATTGGGGAACCGGCGCCCGCGAGGGCTATGAAGACCGCGGTGTTTATCGTGTACAACGGGGCAACCGCCCCGCTCCCGGTTCGCCGCTACTGCGCACGCTGGGTGGAATTTGTATTGTCGGTGGCCTGTGCTGGGCCGCTTATCTCTATACCCAGAGCAGCGATTTCATGTCGGCTTTGCAGACGAACCACGGTCCTGTAGCAATTCTTGGCCTGGGCGTGGTGGCTTCATTGCTGGGGAAATACATTCGCGGTTGATTTGGTCTCAGGGGCTAAAGCGACTGTGGGGATTTTTCGGTTACTGCAGGCATGAACGTCTGCTCCAAACACTCGCACAGCCGAGGGCGCGGCTGTGCCACACGAGCATCGTCGCAACGGAGTGATCAAAGGCAAAATGCATAGATCCCTCGACTGCGTCATCGCACTCGAGACGAAGGAGGCCGTATATGAAGTATATAGGTTGTGACTTTCATCCGAGCTTCCAACAGATCGCAATGTTGGACCAGGAAACGGGCGAAGTGGTGGAACGGCGGCTGCTGCATACCGAGGAGGCGCGAGCTTTCTACGAGGGACTGCAGGGGCCTGTGCTGGTAGGGGTTGAAGCCAGCGGGAACATGCATTGGTTTGAGAGTCTGCTGGCAAGTTGCCGGCACCGGTTGTGGATCGGGGATGCAGCTGCGATCGCGCGGCAAGAGGGGCGGAAGCAGAAGCATGACCGGCGAGCCGCGGCGCTGATTCTGAAACTGATGTTGGAGAATCGCTTCCCCAGGATCTGGGTACCGACGGTGGAGGAGCGAGACCTGCGACAGTTGCTGATGCATCGGCAACAACTGGTGCGGATGCGGACGCGGGTGAAGAACCAGCTGCAGCACATAGCCTTGAACCAGGGCTGGCAGAAGAAGCGCAAGCTGTGGAGCGAGGCGGGGCTGGAGTTGCTGCGGAACCTGAAACTGGGGCCGTGGACGCAACTGCGACGGGACACGTTGCTGGAGCTGCTGGAGGAACTGGAAGAGAAGATCCGGCCACTGGACCAGGCAGTAGCGAAAGAAGCCGAACAGCGTGAAGCAGCGCGACGGCTGGCGACGCATCCCGGAGTGGGGGCGGTGATATCACTGGCCACCGTGCTGACGATGGGAGACGTACACCGGTTTGCCGACTCGCGCAGTTGGGTGAGCTATCTGGGGCTGAACCCGTCGGAGCAATCCAGTGGGCAGCGACGGCGGCTGGGGTCGATCAGCAAGCAAGGCAATCCGTTTTTGAGACAACTCCTGGTGGAAGGTGCAGCAACAGCCGCCAGGGGAGACAAGGACTTGGCCCGCATGTATGCCCGACTGAAGGCCAAGAAGCACCACGGCGTGGCCAAGGTGGCGGTGGCCCGAAAGCTGGCGGTGCGGTTGTACTGGATAGCGCGCACAAAGAAGTCCTATCCAGAGGTCGTTCGCACGCAGGGGAGCCAGAGTCATCCCGTGGTTGAAAGAAAAGGCCGATCGCTTGAATAGGCCCCCTGCCTCCCGTCAGTAACTAGCACGATGGGAGTCTGCATTAACAATCATGATCGCAGTAGGTGATCGAATACATGGTTGGTGGAACGACAGAAAGTGATTGAACGCAAGGCTGCGAGCTCCAAGGTCATGAGCGAAGTACAAAAGCAAAAGCAACACCCCATTCCGCCAAGGTTGGAAGCTCAGCTGAAAAGCAAAGGCGCTTCGCTTCCAACCCAGGACGATTATGGGGGTGCTGGAAACGCCGTCAAGGGTCAAGATGAACGCCCAAAAACGGCGCCCTTGACTGCGTTTCCAGCGCCGATGCTCTCGTGCGCTCTTTTTACGCTTGACTCAGGCCGTTGTCGTCATACACGGGATGACAATCGGTAAAAAATAATCGCGAGTGATGGTCTAATCCACGACGCCTCGAACTAGCGATCCAGGTAATATCCATCCCGTGCCTGCACCACCAGGTCCTTCTCTTTGCTCTTAAGCCTGACGGCAATCTTGTGATATCCGGCGGCGAGATCTGCGCGGTCCGGTGAGTAGCCCAGGCTGTACTGGCTGCGAAGCTCCTCTTCTATCTGGCTGTAAATTTTCTCGAGCGGCAGTTTTTTGGAGACTTCAAACATTCTGCCGCCGGTTTCTTTGGAAATACGTTCCAGCACTCTCTTTCCATCGGGATGATCTTCATGCGGACTGCCGCCGCGGCGTCCCATGCCGCCGAAACCACCAAAGCCTCCACGACTGCCGTACGCCGATTCATCAGAAAAGAGGATCGAGTAAACGATGGTGTCCGCGCGTTGTGATGCCTCCACCGCGCGTTCCAGCGGAAATTTGCTGCCGGTATCAACGCCATCGGAAAGAATAATGACGGCCTTGCGACCTTGCTGTTTGCTCATCAACTCGTCAGAACCAAGGAAGACGGCGTCATAAAGAAGAGTGCCGGGAACGCGGGGAAATCTACTGCCTCCGCCGCCACCTCTTCCGCCTCCACCACTGCCACCGCCGGGATAGCCTCCGCCACCAGGATAACCTCCGCCACGGCGCCCTCCGGGGTAACCACCGCCCGGATAGCCACCGGGATAGCCTCCACCGCCGGGATAGCCGCCGCCGGAAGTGCCGCCGCCACCACCGCCACCATTTCCGCCACCGTTACCTCCGCCACCAGAGGCACTCTGATCATCCATGGAAGGTGTATGCAGCGATTGCAGAGCGGACTCAAGTTTGTTTCGCGACGAAGTGAGATCCTGCAACAATTCCACCTCGCGATCAAAGTGGATGATGAAAGCCTTGTCCTTGTCTTCACGCAGGATGCGGCTGAGAAAGGCATAACTGGCCTGCCGCTCATCATCGAGCACGCGACGCTGGCTCAGGCTGGTATCCACCAGCAGACCCAGCGTGAGAGGAAGGTCGGTTTCACTGGAGAAATAACGAATGCTCTGGGCATGACCGTCTTCTTCCAGCAGGAAATCATCCCTGGTAAGGTTGCGTTTGATCTCGCCATGTTTGTCCCGCACGGTGACCGGCACGTTCACAACTTTTACTTTGACCGAGTAAGTGCCGCCATCCTGCTGTGCGTGGAAGTGGTACGTAAAGAGAAACAATGAGGACACACAGATCGCGAATGAAAGGGAATTGCGCAGACTAGAACGCTTCATGGGATCTCATTTCGTTCTTGTTAACTTGGAGTCTTAAGACCATCTAAGCACGTGAGCGACAGCGCTTTTGTCATGGATATGTAAGAAGAAGGTAAATAGGCTGTAAGTCAGGGACCGCTTGCGATGGAATTTCTTTGCGCGTGGAGCAGACGATCACGGGAAAGGAAGGTTTCGGCACAGCTGAGGCTGTGCCCCTTTAAAGCCAATTTATGAGATGGCTTTCAGTCTTCGCGAATCAGTGGGTGTTACCGGCGTAACGCGATCTTACCTCAAAAAGTTTTTCGAGTTGATCATCATCCAGCGAGCGGGCGCAGCCAAGCTGGCGGGCTGCGAGAACAATTTTGGCGAAGTGCTCAACCGCTTCCATGCGCAGATAAGCCTTCCGTAAATCGTGGCCGTAGGTGACAACGCCATGATTGGCCATGAGGATTGCGTTATGGTCGGGAATAAACGGGCGTAATGAGTCACTGAGTTCAACGGTGCCGGTGGTTGCGTAGGGCGCCAGCGGAACTTCACCCAGAGTGACAACCACTTCAGAGCAAAGGGGTTCATCCAGAGCCAGTCCCGCGGAAGCAAACGCAGTTGCGGTGCAGGGGTGCGCGTGCACCACGGCGCTAACATCTGGCCGCATGGAATAAATGGTCAGATGCATGGCGATCTCGCTGGTGGGTGAGCAGCAACCGCTTACTCGATTTCCGTCCATGTCCACGATGACCATTTCCTCAGGTCGCATCATGCCTTTGCTCACACCCGTCGGCGTGACCATCACACGATCCTGATCGAGGCGGACAGAGAGATTGCCGTCAGTAGCAGCGACAAAGCCCTGGCTATGCAGCATGCGTCCGAATTCAACCAGATCATGGCGGACCTGATCATCCGGACTGGTGGGGCGTCCAGCGAACGGCAGTTTCACAAAAGGCAGCAGCGTTGCCCCTTCGAGGATCTTTTTTATGAAGCTCATTGCGGACCGCACCTTCCCGTAGCATGGTCTTTCAGGTTCCAGTTCATCTCAGGCGCGAAGACCCCGAAGGCCGGTCGAGGCCCCGGAGCACATCTCGCGAAAGCTCTACTGCACAGAGCCTGCGGCGCGAAAGCTTCGCCTAACAGAGTCTGATGCAGAGCCGTTCGAGAACATCGGAAGCGGAAAGCGCACCCGAATCCAAAGTGCGGGACAGTACTGAAAGAAGTAAAAAGCAAAAAGCCAGCAGAGCGTACGTTATGAGTGCGAAAGTTGCAATGGTTGATTTAGCGGAAATGGCGGCTCCCAGTTCCGGTATCGGCATGAGCAAGACATAAAGGATGCCGTAAATCACCAGAAGCCAGATCGCGCGCTTGACACAGACAGCCACGCGACACATAGTATCCGATTTTTTCGGCGTCAGACAACAGTTAAAGAGAACAGCACAAACGCACTGTGATTTGCATGACTCTTAAAAGCTTGCGACTCCAGCAGAAGTCACGAGTTGTGCCCCTGTTCCGGTACCCAACTCACTGAAGAAAAGATTTGCAAAGACGGGCAGAGTTATTCATGCCGCAAGGCGATCATGGGGTCAACCCTGGTAGCGCGTCGGGCGGGAATGTAAGAAGCCGCCAGGGCGATGGCAAGCATGAGCAAAGCGGCGCAGACCAAAGTCACGGGATCGCTGGGTTTGATCCCATACAGTTGGCTGCCCAGGAGGCGTGTAAGCGCCAGAGACCCGAGCAAGCCACAGGCCGAACCAATCACAGCGAGTTTTGCGGCTTGTTTGATCACCAATCGCAAGACACCCTGCGGTCTGGCGCCCAAAGCAATGCGGACTCCCATCTCATGTGTGCGCTGGCTGACTGAATATGAGATCACGCCATAGATGCCGATCAGGGTAAGCACAAGTCCGACGCCGGCAAAGGCAATGAGCAACCAGGTGTGAAATCTGGGTTCGGAGACCGTGGCGGAGATGACTTCCGTCATTGTTTTCACGTCTGTGAGCGGCAGGTTCTTATCCACGGACCACACACTGTTTTCCATGAGTGGTGTAAGAGTTGCGCTATCAGCCTGACTGCGCGCGACCAGGTAAAGCGATTGCATCGGGTCCTGCAGCAATGACAAATAAATCTCGGGGCCGGCCTGCTGAGAGGGGCGGACGTCACGGGTGTCGGCGACGATTCCCACAATCTTGTATTCACCGTCAGGGCCCGGCCATAGCTTCAAAATCCGTCCGATGGGATCTTTGCCTGCGAAGAAGCGTCGAACCATGGATTGATTGACAACAATGGTTTCTGGGGCGCCCTTGACATCACGGTCAGAGAAGAACCGTCCTGAGAGCAAGCCGATGCCCATGGTTTCGAAAAATCCCGGTGTGATCGATCGGATCTGGATCGTCGTGTTTTTCTCCGCCAGACCAAGCGTGCCGGGATCAAAAGACATCAGAGAAGAGCCTTCCATCAGGCTGGCGTTGCTGATGCCCACGCTACTCAATCCCGGCTGGGCCCGTAAAGCTGTGAGCAGCTTCGAAATGAAGATTCTTTGCGCGCCTTGATCCGGATAATTTATGGGATCAAGTTGCAACTTGGCTGTGAGCAGGTGGTCTGTTCGAAATCCTGTATCCACCCGAAGCTGGCGAACAATGCTTTGGGCCATGAGCGCCGCGCCTGTGAGCAGCACGAGCGCCAACGCAACCTCAGTAACAGCGAGGACATTGCGAAGCGAGAATGGTCCTTTATTCGCGGGCGATTTGGAATTTTCTCTGATGACAAGATTCACGTCTGAACGTGAAACATGCAAGGCAGGCGCCAAGCCGCAAACTATTCCGGTGACGCACGCGATGGTGAATGCGATAGCCAGCATGGCCGGCGAAACAGCAACTTCATCTAACCTGGCGAAATTATGCGGGGCAAACGAGCGGAAAGCACTCACCCCGGCAACCGCTACGGCAAGTCCGCAAAGCCCCCCTCCTGATGACAGAATGACGCTTTCAATCAGAAGTTGACGGAGTAAACGAAGGCGGCTGGCGCCCAGCGCCGCACGCACTGCAATCTCCCGCTGCCGCTGAATACTCCGGGAAAGAATGAGATTGCTTACGTTGGCGCAGGCAATCAGCAAGAGAAAACCCACGGCCGCAAGCAGCATCAGCAGAAGTTTTCGCGAACTTTGGGCAACAGCTTCATCCTGCATCAACTTCACTGAGAAGTGCAGACCCTCAGCTTCTTTTGGATTGTCATGCGCAATCTGCTCGGCAATACCGTTTAGCTCTGCCTGTGCCTGGTCCGGGGAGACGCCGGGACGCAACCGGGCAAACGAACTGTAAAGCCAGTTTTGACGTTTACCTCGCGCCTCCGCCGTCAGGACCAGCGGCTTCCATATTTCAATACCACGAAAATTAGAAGCAGAGGGCAAAACGCCGGCGACCACGTACGGCTTCTGGTCGAGCGAGATGGTCTTGCCTAGGATGGCATGGTCGCCGGCGAATCGCCTTTGCCAAATCCCATGGCTTAACCAAACCACGTTTCCGTTTTTTTCCTGCTCATCTTCACGGATCATTACGCGCCCGAGCATGGGATGCGTGGAGAATACAGAAAAGAAATCGGCGCTTACGGACGCAGATTTCAGCCTTTGCGGAGGTCCATCGCCAGTCAGGGCCGTCTGGCCTGACTGGTAAATTGCAATTAGCTCGAATGATCGCGCCCGTGATTGAATGTCATCCAGATTTGGAATTGACTGGCCCATCTGGAATTCCGGGAACAACGGCGTGACCGTCCAGAGATTCACGAGCCGAGCAGAATCCTTATAAGGAAGAGGGCGCAGAAGAACAGCATTGACCACACTGAAAATCGCGGTGGTGGCGCCGATGCCCAGGGCCAATGTGACAACGGCAACCAGCGTAAACGCGGGAGAGTTTCGCAGGCCGCGTACACCGTAACGGACATCCTGAAGAATGCTTTCCAGAGAAGGGAACCCCCAGCTCTGGCGGCTCTCTTCGCGCTGTTGCGCCAGATTTCCCAGTTGACGGTACGCTGCGGTACGCGCCTGTTCAACGGGCATTCCTTCGCCGGCGTTGTGCAGGGTCTTTAGTTCTGCATGCAGCCGCATCTCTTCCGCAAGATCACGATCAAGGTGGGAACGGCGAACAAGGAACTGCAGCTTTCGCCATGTTCGTCCAATCCATGTCTCTCCGATCCAGGTCCCATCGAACCACGCCATACTTGCTCCTTACGCAGTCTGCATCACGCGCGCGATGGCTTCGATCATTCGGTTGAAGCTTTCTGATTCCACGTCCAGTTGTTTCTTGCCCGCCGGAGTCAGCGTGTAATAGCGGGCCCGGCGATTGTTGTCCGAAGTTCCCCATTCGGCCTTGACCCACCCTTTGACCAGCAGCCGTTGCAGCGCAGGATAGAGTGAGCCTTCTTCCACCTGCAACACATCATCGGAGATCGATTGGATGAATTGGGCAATCCCGTAACCATGCATAGAGCCACGCTTGAGCGTTTGCAGGATCAGCATCTCCAGCGTGCCCGGCAGCAAATCACTTTTACTTGCGTTTCGTACCATAGATTTCCTTCATAGATAATCTATGGAAGATTAGACGTCGGTGGCAGGGCTGTTGTCAACCGGAGAAATGGTTTTTTAAATTAAAAAAGGGAGATGCCATTCAGCATCTCCCCTGATTCCCCAATCGGCTATCGAGGATTTGGTGTTGGCGTTGGAGCAGGTGGTGCACTGGTCGACGGCTGGGTTGCCGGTTGAGTCTGCGGCATGCCCGTGCCTGCCGGTGCAGTGGAGGGCGTAATGGTTGCAGGCGCCGTGGTTGTTGTGGAAGAAGTTCCAGTCACTGGTGTGGTGGAAGAAGTTCCACTCGCTGGCGTTGATGGAACGGTTGATGTTGGCGCACTCACAGTTCCGCTTCCCGAACCCGAGACACCCGGAGTGCCGGGCGCTTGCGTGTTTGCCGGTGAAACGTTAGCTGGCGGCGGAGTGGTGCTGGTTTGACCGGTTGCGCCAACACTGCCTGTACTGCTCATGCCCGGAGTTCCATTTGGTCCCGATACGCCATTCGTGTCCGGCGTAATGCTTCTGCCAATGGCGGTACCACTTACCACCAGCTCAACGCGACGGTTCATCTGCCGTCCGGCAGAGGTGGTGTTTGTGGCTACTGGATTGTTTTCCCCGAACCCTTTCGTGTCCACGTTGCTGGAGGCGACGCCCTGAGAGACCAGGAATTCCCGTACGGCGGCGGCGCGTTTTTCAGAGAGCCCCTGATTGTAGTGTTGCGATCCCGTATTGTCGGTAAAACCGTAAATCTCCAGCCGCAGGTCTGGGTAAGCCAGAATGATACCAGCCACTTTGGCCAGTCTCAGCTTGGCTCCGGGACGAAGCGTGGCTTTATTGAGGTCGAATAAAACGTCTGACATATTCACGATCAGACCGCGGGCGCTGTCACGAGTTTGCAGCACCTGGTTCAACTGCGCCAGAAGCCGCTGACGTTGTTGCTCAGCCTGTTGAACAGCTTGCAGACGCGCCTGGTCGGCCTGTTGTGCCTGCAATCTTGCCTGCTCAGCCTGGGCAGAAAGAGTTTGTTGCTGTTGTTGCGACGCCAGAAGCTGTTGCTGGGCCGCCGCACGATCTTGCGCGGCCTGCTGTGCAGCTTGCTCAGCTTCTAATCTGGCTTGCACCGCGGCCTGGCGTTCCTGGTCGGCTAAAGCCCGCTGTTCAGCCGCTTGTCTGGCGTCTTCCTGAGCAGCTGCTGCGCGAGCTGATTGTTGTTCTGCCTGGGTCTGCGCTGCCTGAATGCGGTCCTGGGACCTTTGCCGCTCCGCGGCGGCAGCTTCCTGCTGCTTCTTCTGAATCGTCAGCAGACGCGCATCTTCCGCGGACTGGGCTGCGGCGCGTGCGACGGCGCCAATCGGCGTGATGCCCTGCTTGCGGCGATAGTAATCCTGGCCCTGGGCGAGAAAGGCTTTCGCTTTGCCCAGCGTGTCTACGGCATATTGATCAGCGCCGGCAGCAGTGGCGATGGCGATCGCGTTTTCAGCTTCCAGCAATTGCAGCGGGACCTTCTTGTCTGCCGTGGTGGCCGGCAACTGCTCAGGCGGGAGATGTTGTGTGTACTGTCCTTTTTCAATCAGGTCAAATTTTGTCGTAATGGGGTGGATACCACCGGCAGTGTCATGGCGAACGATATTTTCCGCCACCACCAGATTGCCTGGACGTGAAACGGCGAAATAAGGCTCCGCTGTGATGATCAGGCCGAAAGCCTGCAAGCCAGATGTTACCTGCACGCGCGAGTTGCCGTCGTCATTCGGGACCATCTCGCCCAGGTTGGTGGCGCGGCCTTCCGGCGTGATCGCCCACAAAACGTAGGTGAGATATTCCGGGCCGAAGGTGCGCGGGGACCGCAGACCATGAACGTTGACGTCAAGGGCGAGCCGGCCCGTGTGTCCGGTGACCTTGGCGTTGCCAGTGACCTTGGGCATCAGCGTGGTGCCTTTGATGTCCACTTGCGTTGTGCCGCCTCGATCACGGTAATCCACCGCTTCGGTGGTGCGTTCCACGACTGTTATGCGATACGTTGGTATCTGGTTGTTGGTCTGGTCAGGCCTGTTCTGGTCATTCGCGTTCTGATTGTCTGGACTTTGATTCGTCGAACTTTGATTCGTCGAATTTTGAGTAGTCGAATCTTGCGTCGATGTAGAGGTCGAACTCTGGTCAGTGGTGCTTGAACTTGTCTGTGAGCCGCTGGTCTGGCTGGTCGTCTGGTTAGGAGAAGTCTGGTTAGAAGAGGGTTGATTTGCCGAATTGTCCGACGAGCTCTGGGTGGAGCTTGAACTCTGGTCCGCTGCTGCTGATGGGGTACTCTGAAGCGCGCTGAGGGAAAAACACATCACTGTGGACAGAAACAATGAGGAGAGTAATCTGATTTTCATTGGGAGCCCCGAAGGTCTATAGGTACTTAGGAGCTTAGATGATCATTGGCACAACAAATGATGCCGAAGCAGGTAAAACCAGCCTGATCGCCAGACGCGAAACTTATAAGCACCAGTTCCTTCTTAACTTTTTCTCGGAGCTACCTGATCTTAAACACCAGATCGGCGTCAAAGCGGTCCGGCTTCCCGTCTTTTACATAGGGATTGAACTTCCATTGCCTGAGCGCCTTCACCGCAGCTTCATAGAGAGCTGGCTTCACTTTCCTCACGTTCATTACCGCCACGGTTCTGCCCTCCTCATTAACACGCACCCGCATGGTAAACGTGGAGCCCCGCGCTGCAGCTTTGGCTGGGACCTTAGGTTCTACCGTATGCTTGGCCAGCTTGCGCGCCTCCGCATTGCTCAACAATGGGATGGGCTGACCCTGCTGGGTGGTGAATGCGAATGCAAATACCGCCTCCATCTGCATGGGAACGCCATTCACGTAAGGTTTAAATTGCCAGTGCTTGAGCTGGTCCTGCAATGCAGATGTGATCTCGGGATTGTCTGAGGTGAGTGGCCATACCTCGCGCACATGTCCGCTGCGGTCAACAGACACATACACGCTGGCCGTGCCGCTGGTCTTGCCTTCGCGCACAGCAGGCCACTTTGGCTCAGGTGTATCGAGGGCGATGGACCGCGCCGTGGTTTCCACTACTTGAGTATTTCGGACCTGATGGTCAGGCGAAGCAGGTGAATCGATCGCGAAAAGAGTTTCGTCAGGAGCCGGTAGAGGCGCAAGTTCGGTGATGGTCGCAACCAGGGTCAGTCCAGGTTGGAGGTCTTCACTGGTGCGATACGGAACCTGCTTATTGCCGAATGCTTTGAAGTTTTCGAAATGAGCTTTGTACCCTGGCGTACTCACAAGCTGAAGAAGACCCCGGCGGTCCTGAAAGCAAAAAGAGAAAGCTGAGCTGATCGGGACTGCGCGGTTGCCGCCCGGGCTGGAAAAATTCACGCATGACGTGGACTTATCTTCCTGCGGCAGCTCCAGATCGGCCGTAATCTGTTTGATCTGTGCCAACATCGGCAAAGGATCAAACATAGCAGTGATCAGGTTGTGCAGCCAGAAAGGATAATAGTCAGAACTGTCTTCTTCAGAAACCTTGTTGCCGTTGACAATCAGCGTTTGCGAAAAATCTGCTGAGTGGATGGTCCGCCGCCACTTGGCGGGCGAAACCCAGTATTCTTCCAGATCAGCTTTGTATTCAGGATGGGTGCCGTTCACGTCCGCAATGGTGGCCTTGAGGTGGAATGGCGAACTGCCCGGCAAAGTCAATTGCGACTGTTGAATCGCTTTTTCCGCAGCCTCACCCAGAGATACTTTCCTTGCTTCCGCACGCCTAGTTTCTTGTGTCTTGGTTTTCTCGTTCTTTGGCCGCGCGGTTGCCTGAGGCAATGCCCCTGCCATACAAGTAAAGGTCATCGCCAGCGCCGTGACTGACGCCATGCGCCGGACAGCAGCGATCGCGACAAAGTTATTTCTTCTGGTTGATTTTTGCACGAGCAATTCTCTCCGCATGATCGTGGAAATGGTCCTAAGTTGGCAAGTGAGAATTTCGCGTTTTACCAGGGCTCGGTTTGTCCTTTGTAATTCAGGAAGCTTCCGTTTTGTTCCGGCGTCAGACCGTCGATCACGCGCAGGATTCCGCTTACGGATTCTTCTGGCGTGATTGAAGCTCCGCGTCCGCCCATGTCCGTCTGCACCCAGCCCGGATTGATGACCACGCAAATAATCCCCGGGTTCCGCAACTGAATGGCAAGCCCGCGCATATACATGTTGAGCGCGGCCTTGCTGACGCTGTAATGCATTGGGGCTCCGAAAGTATTCGCAATCGAACCCAATCCGGACGTCAGACTTACAATGCGTGCCTGTGTTGCTTGTTGAAGCAGCGGCAGCAAGCCCTGGGTCAGGATCACGGGCCCAATGGCATTGGTGCGCAGCGTTTCCACGCCACCCTGCATCGTAAGCTTGCCCAGCCGGTCAGAGCCCTCCGCAGTTCCCGGTCGCCCGATATAAATTCCTGCGTTGTTAATCAGCAGATCAAGAGAGCTGACGAGCGATCCAATGTTCTCCACGGCGCCCTGGATGGACGCCTCATCACTCACGTCAAGCGGAACGATCTCGAGGATGCCGGCGTTGCTGCGCGCAAATTCCTGTAATTCCTGCGCGCCTTCCGGATTGCGCACGGTCGCGATCAGGCACCCTGCGCGCGGCAGCAACTGCTTTACAAATTCCAAGCCAAGGCCGCGTCCGGCGCCGGTTACTACGATGTTCAATCCTTCAGATTTCATCCGTCCCTTTGTGTATTGCTGCTTCAAGTCTTGTACCGCTTCAGGTCTTGTGGCGGTTCAGGATTTCCAGTGCCTGTGCCAGTGCGCTATCGGGAAGACTGTCCACAATTTTGTGGAGTTGGTTGCGGAGAAAAGAACGGGCTTCGCGCGCGCTGAATGTCTGGTTATAGATAATCGAGTCCGGCTGCTGAAGTTGCCCGCCTTCGTGCAGTGATCCTGTATCCACGGGCGCGAAACCGATCTCTTCAATCAGATGCGCCACCACTTCCTTGGCCTGCGCGTCATCCCCGGCCAGATAAATGGCGTGGCGTTCCTGCACGGGAAGTTCTTTGCGGCCGCGCGTTGACAGATGTTCGTAATAAATGGTGTTGAAAGCTTTGACCAGGCGCGCTCCCGGAATACGCTTCAGGACGATTTCACTGGACGTGGATCCGTGAAGATCAAAAAAGCCGCCGGCCAGATCGTAGGGATTCATCGCGTCAATTACGATTTTTCCGCGCAGGCGTTCCGGCGAGGGAAGAGCGTCTTCCCGATGCCAAGGCACCGCCAGCAACACGACTTCGCCGAAAGTGCATGCTTCGTCCACAGATGTTGCCCTGGCTTTTGCTCCCAGCTCCTGGACCAGCGGACGCAAAGACTCCGGCCCACGCGAGTTGCTGATAGCAATGTCATGACCTGCCGCTACAAAGAGCTGCGCAATGGTCGCGCCAATTTTTCCCGCACCTATGATTCCGATCTTCATTTGTTCTTTCTCTCGTGTTCTTTCTCTCGCGCAACCACTCTTTAAATATACCTACTCAGAAATATACCTATGGAGCTTAGTGTCAGGAATTGGTGCAGATGAGTTTGCAAGCGCCAAAGAGTGCGAGAGTTACAGGATCTTTAATCAGTGCAACTGTCTTCATTTGTTCGCCATTCGATATCTGCTGTAGTGCAGAAGTATCTGCCGCAACGATCTTATTCAAATAAGACATGCCGAGTTTTGGCAATTACTTTCCTAAGATCAACTGCTTAGAGGCTCTTTACATTTCTTTATTTGGTGGTTGGCAAAGCTCAAAACCCGCGTATAATTCGGCCAAAGAATTCAGAAATCCAGGAAATACCAGTGAGGGTGACAAGCTGACCAAATCAGCCTTGAACAGCGTGTCACCGCTTTGGGTCCGCCGGGCCGGATAGACTCTCACACTCGTCTGCCCAGAAACAGCTAAAAATCTATGTGCGGAATCCTCGGGTACTCTCATGTATCAAAGCGGCTGCCTTTTGGTGTCCTCGACAGGGGGCTGGAAGCGCTGACCCATCGTGGGCCTGACCATCAGGGGCAGTTCAGCACGGAAGCACTTTCCCTGGGTGCTACACGCCTGCGCATTCTGGATATGGCCGGTGGCGATCAGCCTTTGCTGAGTCCTGATCGGGACGTGGCTGTCGCTTTTAACGGCGAAATCTTCAACCATCATGAAATTCGCTGTGAGCTGGAGCAGCACGGCTACTCCTTTGCCACTACATGTGACACCGAAGTCGTGCTGTCTGCGTTTCTACACTGGGGAATGGAGTGCTTTGCCCGGTTGCGCGGGATGTTTGGCCTGGCAATCTGGATTGAGTCCGAACGCCGCCTGATTCTGGCTCGCGACCAGATGGGCATCAAGCCTCTTTACTACTGTGTGCACCAGGGAGAAATATTTTTCGCGTCTGAGCTGAAGTGCATCTTCGCTCATCCGGAAGTGCCACGCCATATCAGCCTGGATGGCCTGAATTGTTATCTCCGCCTTAACTACGTGCCGGCGCCTTATACGCTGGTGGAAGGAATCCGCAAACTTCTTCCCGGCCATTTGCTGGAATGGCAAGACGGCGGATTTACGGAACGGTCGTATCTTCCGGCTGAATCAACCGCTGCAGCGCCGCGCAACATTCGCGAAGCCACGGAAGAGCTGGATGATCTGCTTACCAAATCGGTGAGAGAACAGCTCGTCTCTGACGTGCCGGTAGGAATCTGGCTCAGCGGCGGACTGGATTCTTCCACCATCCTTCATTATGCGTCGAAAATCAGCCCTGATCCCGTGCACACTTTCTCCATCACGTTCCACGGGCGGACGTTCGACGAAAGCGAACCGATCAGCCAGATTCAGCGCCACTATGGCAGCGTCCACGAAGAACTGAACCTGGGTGAGGATGCTGATCTGGAAGGCGCCATCCGGCGCATGTCTTATTTCTCTGACGAACCCAGCGCCGACGCCGGCGCGCTACCGGCATGGTTCCTGGCGGAAATGACTGCCCGCAAGGTAACAGTTGTGCTGAGCGGTGAAGGCTCTGACGAACTTTTTGCCGGCTACCTTACTTATCAGGCTGACCGTTACGCTGCCATGGCTCGCAAGGTGCCGCCCGCGTTGCGCCGCGCCGCGCTCTCAGCCGCCAACCTGCTTCCTGTTTCTGACGACAAGATCAGCTTTGAGTACAAACTCAAGCGCTTTCTTCAAGGGTCATTGCTTTCTCCCGAGCAGGCACACATTTTCTGGAATGGAACATTTTCCGAAGCGGAAAAGCGTGAGTTCTTTCGCTATGCCGACTCTACCGCGCTTGATGACATTCTGAGCGGGATGGGAAGCAAGCCAGGTCTAAACCGCTTCCTGAATTTTGATCTCCGCTACTACCTGCCAGATGACATTCTTTATAAAGTCGATCGCATGAGCATGGCGCATTCGCTGGAAGCGCGTCCGCCTTTCCTTGATCCGCGCATCGTTGACTTCGCCGGGCGCCTGCCGGAGAACTTTAAGCTGCATGGATCAAAATCAAAGTTCGTCCTCCGGGAGCTGATGAAAGATAAGCTGCCGGCGAGCATCATGCGGCGTCCGAAGATCGGTTTTGACATTCCCGTGCATGACTGGTTGCGCGGCGTGCTTTGCCCTCTTCTGCTGGACACCATTTCAGAAGATGCAGTGCGGGCCAGCGGCCTGTTTCACTGGAATGGCGTGAAAAAAATTCTGACCGACCACTTGGAGAGACGGGCGAACCTGGGGTATCACTTATGGGGATTGATGATTCTGTTGCTATGGATGAAAGAGTGGAAGATCGCACCGCCGCTCCCAGCGGAAGAGCTGAACAACTCAGAAGCACCGGTGTTCGCGTTCGATCAGGTTGGATCGTTGTAGCTGCCGCCTCTCTCGTTTTTCTGCTCAATGTGCTCAGCCCGCCGAGTCTCATGGATGATGTGGATGCCGTGCAGGCGCAGATTGCCCGCAACATGCTCGAGTCCGGCGATTGGGTTACCGCGCGCCTGGATGGTGTGGCCTATCTGGAAAAAAGCCCTCTGGTTTATTGGGCCATGGCAGTCTCGTATCGCGTCTTTGGCGTGCATGACTGGGCCGCACGTCTTCCCCTCGCGCTCTGCGTTGTGTTGCTGTGTTGGGTCACCTATCGTTTTGGCCGCTGGGCATTTTCTGATTACGCCGGATTGTATGCCGGCCTTGCTCTTGCCACCTGCATTGGCCTCTATCTGTTCACGCGCATCCTGATTCCCGATGCGATGGTCACACTCACGATTACCGGCGCCATCTGGGCCTGGCTGCGCATGCTTGAGGCAGATGAAACACATCCCCGACGCTGGGCGTTCATTATGGGGCTGTGCTTTGGTCTTGGTCTGCTGCTCAAGGGCTTGATCGCCATCGTGTTTCCGATTCTGGCCGGAGTAACCTTCATGGTGGTTACGCGGCAGGCGTTCTCTCTTGCCGCATGGCGCAAGCTCAAGCCGTTGCTGGTAATCGCAGTGGCTATTGTGATTGCCGCACCATGGCATGTTCTGGCGACTCTGCGCAATCAACCATACTTCGCTTTCTCGATGCATAGCGGCCCTGGCGAGTATCGCGGCTTCTTCTGGTTCTATTTCTTCAATGAACATCTTCTGCGCTTTCTGAACCTGCGCTATCCGCGCGACTACAACACTGTTCCTCGCGCTCTGTTCTGGTCTTTCAATCTGATCTGGCTGTTTCCATGGTCGGCGTACCTTCCGGCGGCGGTGAAATTGTCTTATCGCGGGGACACCCGCGCCGCCCGTGCACGTCTGATGGCCCTGTGCTGGGTCGGCGCCGTGATGGTCTTCTTTACTTTCTCCACCACGCAAGAGTATTACTCCATGCCGATCTATCCAGCGCTGGCGTTGCTGATCGGCTCGGCAATTGATTCCGAATCGCGCTGGGTGCGGGCAGGGAAGTGGATAGTACTGGGCGTCTCCGCAACGCTCTGCGTTGTACTCGCCGGAGTTCTGCTTCGCGTGCGAAACATTCCCTCTCCGGGTGATATCTCACAGGCGCTCAGCCAGCACCCCGAGCTTTACACTCTGTCCCTGGGCCACATGGGCGACCTCACTTTGCAATCCTTCGCCTACCTTAAGCTGCCTCTGCTGCTGGCCGTGATTGCCTTTGGTGTGATTGCCGTGTTGCTGTTCGCGTTTCGCAATCAACCTCGACACAATCAACCAAGCCAGGCCGTGCTCGCCATCGCCGCCGGGATGATCATCTTCTTCCAGGCATCGCGCATCGCGCTGGTCCGCTTCGATCCTTATCTCGGATCGCATGCCTTGGCGCTCGCCTTGCAGCAATCGCCGCCGGGACAACTCATTGAAGCTGACGCCTACTATGCCTTCTCATCGGTCTTTTTTTACACAAACCGTAAAGCTCTGTTATTGAACGGACGGACGAATAACCTGGAGTACGGCTCGTATGCCCCGAAAGCGCCACAGATCTTTATTGACGATGCGCGATTCGCGTCACTGTGGAGCAAGCCGGATCGCTACTATCTGCTGACCTACGGCGCTGACATGCCTCACATGGAGCAACTCGTAGGACGCGGGAATCTGATTGTGGTCAAAGAAAATGGCGGGAATTTTCTGTTGACCAATCATCTTTTGAACGACAAGCCGCAGAACTGACGATGACACGTGTGGCACAGCCGTGTTCTGCATCCCGAGTGTTTGTTCTTCTAATCCCGAGCCAAGCGAGGGATCCCTACCGTGCTAAAAACGTTAGCAGGGAGAGATCATCAGCTAGAGACGTGGCATGCCGCTCCTCCAACGCTTGATCATCGACCAGCAAACATTTTCGGTACGGTAGGGATCCCTCGTTACACTCGGGATTAGAAAAACAAACACTCGGGATCAATTACTAAAAACACTCTCAAACCGCCTGCCCTGCGCAGAAGCCCGATGCCCACGCCCACTGGAAGTTGAATCCGCCCAGGTGTCCGGTGACGTCCACCACTTCACCGATGAAGAAAAGCCCGGATACTTTTCTGCTCTCCATTGTCTTGGCGGAAAGCTCGTTCGTGTCAACGCCGCCCGCGGTGACTTCGGCTTTCGCGTAGCCTTCGGTTCCGTCGGGCTTCACGGGCCAGCGATGGATGCGCTGCTCGAACTCCTCTAACGCGTGGTTGGTCCAGCGTTGTGGCGCGTTCTTCTCGACCCAGCGATCGGCCAAGCGTTGCGGCAGCACCGCCCGCATGGCATCCCTCGCGGCATAGAGGTCACGGCCTGCACTGCTTTCCAGAAGCTCATACATCACCCGCTGTTCCGGTGAGAGATCAATGTTCACAGCATCGCCGCCATCCCAGTAGGAGGAAATCTGCAGGATCGCCGGACCACTCAGCCCTCGGTGGGTGATCAACATCTTCTCGCGAAAGCTCTGCTTGCCGATGGACGCCACCACGTCAGCCGACAGCCCTGAGAGATCGCAGTAGGCTTCGCGATCCTCGACTCCGAAGGTCAGCGGCACCAGCGCAGGCCGCGTATCCACGATCTTCAAACCAAATTGCCGGGCCAGTTCGTAACCGAAGGCGGTGGCGCCCATCTTCGGAATCGACAAACCTCCGGTAGCCACCACCAGCGTTTCAGCGCGAAACTTTTCTTTCGTGGTGTGAACCATGAAGCCGCCGCCGTTTTCTACCGACTCAACGTTCACGTTCGTAAAAATCTCAACTCCCACCGCCCGGCATTCCGCTTCCAGCAGGTTCACGATCTCCAGCGCCGAGTGGTCACAGAAAAGCTGGCCCAGAGTTTTTTCGTGGTAGCGAATACCATGTTTGCGAACCAAGTCAATGAAGTCAGCGGGCGTGTACCGCGCCAGTGAGGACTTCACGAAATGAGGATTGGCAGAAATAAAGTTCTCAGGGCGGCAATGCAGGTTGGTGAAATTGCAGCGTCCGCCGCCGGAGATCAATATCTTCTTGCCGATGCGCTCGGCCCGTTCCAGGACCGCCACACGGCGTCCGCGACGACCGGCTTCCATCGCGCACATGAGTCCGGCCGCGCCGGCGCCCAGGATGATGACGTCGTAATGATGATGAGAAAGATTATCCAATCATCAGATTATCCCAGCTTTGGCGGAATTCGTGTTGCGTGTTCGCCAACCTCGTGTTTGAACCGCAACAAATTTGGGTGGTCGCCACCAACGTGCGAAAAGCTTCCCATCTTCTCTTCGTACGTGCTTCCATATGCCATGTATAAAAGCTTGCGCCATTAAATGTACAATCAGCCCATCACAGCAGGTGCAATGTATGGGTTTATGGGGCGTACTTCTTGAAGTGCTCAAAACGGCGGCCACGCACGCGGCGCCACACATGGCCAGAGGCGCGGTGGATATCGCACGTGAACGCATGGGGTCCAACAATCCTCCACTGCAGGGTCCCAATCCGATTGACGAACTGAGCCAGGTCCTTACGTCGTTTGACCAGCGGATCGCCGTGGCCAACCAGCGGGCCGTGGAAGCGGAAGCCCAGATTGTCGCGCTGCAACAGGACTTGGCCAGGAAAGCCGAGAGTGCCCGTATATGGGTGATCGCTCTATTGAGCTGGAATGCGGTGGTCACGCTGGTGGTGATCTACCTTTTGTTGAGCAGGCACTGACGTTGGATTGAAACACTGAGACCCCAAACTTCGCCCGCGAAAAGCACGCAGCCTGTTTACCCTCGTCACCTTAAGCTGTGTAGTTGGGAAACATACTCCCCACGTCAATTAGGATTTCAAAGGATTTACCTCGACTCATCCCAAGCAGCTCGCAGCACACAGGATTTTCAATTACCCGATTACCAAATTTCCCGATTACTCAATCTAAGTATCCCCCCAACCCCTACCGCTCCATCCCAAGGTCTAAAGGACTTAGCTCAAATCATCCCAAGCGACGGTCATTCGCTGAGGACTCTAACAAATTGGGCCGCCCCCCATTCCTGATCAGCGTTTTTCTGCGTCCATCTGCGGCAACAGGAATTTGTTTTTCATATCTGACGCAAATCTTGACGGGTAAGCGCGTGTTTGCGCGCCCACCGTCTCCAAACTTGAAACGATTACCACTTCAGCAACAGCCGCGCGCACCACGGGCCGTTCCTCTCCAGAAATCAATTTTCAAAGAGC
>WNEZ01000502.1_pt1 | contig 31515 bp, 22 predicted proteins | sample 5400521 | NCBI WGS metagenome assembly WNEZ01 (sample SAMN13153339, study PRJNA577476) | soil metagenome | isolation source: 120 cm saprolite under Douglas fir tree site 2 hole 1 replicate 1 | place: USA:California | collected 2015-04-18 | reverse complement strand
CGCTCCTAGCGCAAACGGTTCGTCAGCCGGATCGGCGCCGCAGCCAGCCGAGGAAGAACGCACCGCCGACTCCGGTCGCAAATACCGAGCCGAGCAGCAGGAGCAGGAGGGCGACGTTGTTGGAGCCTCCTGGGGTTGGCGCCGAGGGCTGATCGCCGCTTGCCGGAGGCGTGGTCGCCGGCGCCGCCGATGCGGGCGAGCTCGTAGGCGACGGTGAAGTAGCGGTGTCCGCTGGAGGCGCCGGCGCCTGACCGCCACCACCTGAGCCCGCCGACGGCTGGACGACCGGAGCACTGGAGACGGAGATGGTCCCTGCCGAACCGCTCCACGAGCCGCCTGCCGCATCGTGCACCGTCAGCGTCGGATGGAAAGTCCCTGCGGCGTACGAGTGCGTGGCGCTGGCCCCGGAGCCGTTCGTCCCATCGCCGTAGTCCCACGTGAACGTGTAGGGCGCATACCCGCCACTCGCGCTGCCGGTGAACGTCACCTGAAGCGAGGCCACGCCCGCGGCCGGAGTTGCCGAGGTCGAGCCGCTGAGTGCGGGATACACGTTGATGTGAACAGTGGACTGTGCCACTTTCACGCCGGCATCCGTGACGCTCAACGTGGCCGTGTAGGTTCCGGCGCTGTATGAGTGACTCAAGCTTTTTGCGGTCGACGTCGTTCCGTCGCCAAGGTCCCACGCGTACGTGTATGGCGCCGTACCCCCGGTGGCTGACGCGGTCAAGGTCGTCGTGAACGGCATGTCCCCGATGGCAGGGGTGGCGGTCGCGCTGGCAGACAACGGCGCGATGGCGGTGATGCTGAGCGCGGTCGCGGTCGCGGTGGCCCCGTTGGCGTCGGTGATCGTGAGCTTGGCGCTGTAGCTGCCCCCGACGGTGTAGGTGTGGCTGGGGTTTTGGCTCGTTGCGGTGCTGCCGTCACCGAAGGTCCAGGCGTAGGTGTATGGCGCGAGGCCGCCGCTTGGCGTGCTCGTGAAGTTGACCGCCAGGGGCGTGTTGCCTGAGCTGGCGCTCGCGCTGTCGGTGACGCTCAGCGTCGGGCTGATGGTGATCGTCAGCGCGCCTGCCGATGCGGTATTGGCGCCCGTGTCGGTCACGAGCAGACGGGCGGTGTACGTACCCGCGGCGGTGTAGCTATGGCTGGGGTTCTGGAGATTGGAGCTGGCACCGTCGCCGAATGTCCAGGCGTAGGCGTATGGAATGCTTCCCCCGGACGCGCTGCCCGTGAACGCCACGGTCACGGGCGCGTCACCGGCCAGCGGGGTCGCGCTCGCCGTCGCCGAGAGGGGCCCGTGCACGGTGATGGTGATCGCGGTCGCGCTCGCGGTGCCCGCGTTGGCGTCGGTGATCGTCAGCTTGGCGCTATAGGTGCCCGCGGCGCTATAGGTGTGGCTCGGGTTCTGCGTCGTCGCGCTGCTGCCGTCACCGAAGGTCCACGCGTAGCTGTATGGCGCCAGTCCGCCGCTCGGCGTGCTCGTGAAGTTGACCGCCAGCGGCGCGTTGCCGGAGGTGGCGCTGGCGCTGTCGGTGACGCTGAGCGCCGGGCTGACCGTGATCGTGAGCGCGGTCGCACTGGCGCTGTGGGCGGCGGCGTCGGTCACCGTCAGGTTGACGGTGTAGGTGCCCGCGGCACTGTACGTGTGGCTCGGGCTCTGGGTCGTCGAGGTGGCGCCGTCACCAAACGTCCAGGCGTAACTGAAGGGAGCGGTGCCGCCGGTGGCCGAGCCCGTGAAGACGACCGTCACCGGCGCATCGCCGGCGGTCCGATTGGCGGCCGCGCTCGCAGTCGGCAGCGGGTTGACGGTGATGGTCAGCGCGCTCGCCGTCGCCTTGGCCGCGATCGCGTCGGTCACCGTGAGGGTGGCGCTGTAAGTGCCGGGAGACGCGTAGCTGTGGGTTGGGTTTTGAGTCGTCGAGCTGCTCCCATCACCGAACGTCCACGCGAAGGTGTAGGGAGCGGTCCCGCCGCCAGGAGTTCCGGTGAAGGTGACCGACAGCGGCGCGTCGCCGGCCAGCGGGGTCGCGCTGGCCGTCGCCGATAGTGGCCCGTGCACGGTGATGGTGAGCGCGGTCGCGCTCGCGGTGCCGGCGTTGGCGTCGGTGATCGTCAGCTTGGCGCTATAGGTGCCCGCGGCGCTGTAGGTGTGGCTCGGGTTCTGCGTCGTCGCGCTGCTGCCGTCACCAAAGGTCCACGCGTAGCTGTATGGCGCTAGTCCGCCGCTGGGCGTGCTCGTGAAGTTGACCGCCAGCGGCGCGTTGCCGGAGGTGGCGCTCGCGCTGTCGGTGACGCTGAGCGCCGGGCTGACCGTGATCGTGAGCGCGGTCGCACTGGCGGTGTGGGCGGCGGCGTCGGTCACCGTCAGGTTGACGGTGTAGGTGCCCGCGGCACTGTACGTGTGGCTCGGGTTCTGGCTCGTCGAGGTGGCGCCGTCACCAAAGGTCCAAGCGAAGTTGTACGGGGACACCCCACCAACAGCGGCTGCGGTGAAAGCCACTGCTACAGGCGCATCACCAGCCCGCGGGGCGGCTGTCGAGCTTGCCGACAAGGGGCTGAAGACCGAGATCGTGAGCGGAGCCGCAGACGCGCTGACGCGGTTGGCGTCTGTGACCGCGAGTGTGATGGTGTAGGTGCCGCCCACCGAATAGGTGTGGCTGGGGTTCTGGCTCGTCGAGCTCGTCCCGTCACCGAAGGTCCAGGCGTAGGTGAACGGTCCCAGGCCTCCGCTGGTGGCCCCTGTGAAGTTGACCGCCAGCGGCGCCGCGCCGCTGGTTGCGCTGGCCGACGCACTCGCAACCAGAGTCGGTGACACAACAATTGTGGCCGTCGAGGTGGCTGTGCCGGCGACGGCGTCCGTGACTGTCAGTGTAGCCGTGAAGGTGCCGGCCGCGCTGTAGATGTGGCTGGGGTTCTGAGTCGCCGAGCTGGCGCCATCACCAAAGGCCCAGCTGTAGCTGTAAGGAGCAGTGCCCCCGGCACCACTGCCCGTGAACGCCACGGTCACGGGCGCGTCACCGGCCAGCGGGGTCGCGCTCGCCGTCGCCGAGAGTGGCCCGTGCACGGTGATGGTGATCGCGGTCGCGCTCGCGGTGCCGGCGTTGGCGTCGGTGATCGTGAGCTTGGCGCTATAGGTGCCCGCGGCGCTGTAGGTGTGGCTCGGGTTCTGCGTCGTCGCGCTGCCGCCGTCACCAAAGGTCCACGCGTAGCTGTACGGCGCCAGTCCGCCGCTCGGCGTGCTCGTGAAGTTGACCGCCAGCGGCGCGTTGCCGGAGGCGGCGCTCGCGCTGTCGGTGACGCTGAGCGCCGGGCTGACCGTGATCGTGAGCGCGGTCGCACTGGCGGTGTGGGCGGCAGCGTCGGTCACCGTCAGGTTGACGGTGTAGGTGCCGGCGGCGCTGTAGGTGTGGCTCGGGCTCTGGGTCGTCGAGGTGGCGCCGTCACCGAACGTCCAGGCGTAGCTGAAGGGAGCGGTGCCGCCAGTGGCCGAGCCCGTGAAGACGACCGTCACCGGCGCATCGCCGGCGGTCCGATTGGCGGCCGCGCTGGCAGAAGGCAGCGGGTTGACGGTGATGGTCAGAGCACTGGCCGTCGCCTTGGCCGCGATCGCGTCGGTCACAGTCAGGGTGGCGCTGTAAGTGCCGGCAGACGCGTAGCTGTGGGTTGGGTTTTGGGTCGTCGAGCTGCTCCCATCACCGAACGTCCACGCAAAGGTGTAGGGAAGCGAGCCACCCGAAGCGGTCCCCGTGAACGCGACCGTGAGAGGCGCATCGCCCACGCTCGGCAGCACTGAGCTGGAGACGGCCAAGGTGGGCGTGACCGTGATCGTGATTGGAACCGCGTTGGCGCGGACCAGGTTGGCGTCGGTGACCGCGAGGTTGACGGTGAAGGTGCCGGCTATCGCATAGGTGTGGCTCGGGTTCTGGCTCGTCGAGGTCGTCCCGTCACCAAATGTCCAGGCGTAGCTGAACGGTCCTAGGCCTCCCGTACTGGTCCCCGTGAAGTTGACCGCCAACGGTGCGGCCCCGGTGGTGACGCTGGCCGACGCACCAGCGCTCAGGCTCGGCGAGACGACCACCACCAAGGTTGCCTTGGCCGTGGCAGGGCCGGCGTCCGTGACTGTCAGGGTCGCCGTATAGGAGCCGGCTGCGCTGTAGCTGTGGCTGGGGTTTTGAGTCGTCGAGGTGGCACCGTCGCCGAAGGTCCAGGCGTAGCTGTATGGAGTGGTGCCCCCACTGCCGCTGCCCGTGAACGCCACAGTCACTGGTGCATCACCCGCAATTGGGGATCCGGTCGCTGTCGCCGTCAGCGGCCCGTGCACCGTAATGCTGATGGCGGTCGCGCTCGCAGTCGCCCCGTTGGCGTCGGTGATCGTGACCCTGGCGCTGTACGTACCGGCAGCGGTGTAGGTGTGGCTCGGGTTCTGCGTCGTCGCAGTGCCGCCGTCACCGAACGTCCACGCGTAGCTGTAAGGCGCCAGCCCACCGGCGGGCGTGCTCGTGAAGTTGACCGCCAGCGGCACGTTGCCCACAAGGATGCTGGCGTCGTCGGTGATGCTGAGCACCGGACTAACGGTGATCGTGAGCGCACTCGCCGAGGCAGTGCGGGCGGCAGCGTCGGTCACGGTCAGGTTGACGGTGTTGGTCCCCGCAGCGCTGTAGGTGTGGCTCGGGTTCTGGCTGGTCGAGGTGCTCCCATCACCGAAGGTCCACGCGTACGTGTAGGGTGCGGTGCCGCCGGTAGCAGTGCCGGTGAAATTGACGGTACCTGGCGCGGTCACTGCAGTCCGCGAAGCCGATGACGTGGCCGACAGAGCCGGCGGTGGCGAACCGGACCCGAAGAGGTCGGTCATCGGCACCGCGGCCCCATCGTTGGTAGTCAGTGCGGACAGACCCCACGAAGTCTCCACTGTTTTCAGGAATGAGTAATGGTCGTATTGGACAGGCGAGACGTAATTGGTCTTCACCCCGAAGCCCACACCGATCCAAGCGACCTGATTGGCACCGCTGAAGTCGTCCTCATCCCACACCACCACGAGCAAGGACTTCTGCGTCGTGAACGCCGAGGAGCCGAGGATCGCGGGGACGTTCTGTGAGAGCCAGGTGTCGCCGGTGGATACCGAGCAGTCGTGCATGTCGTTGCACAAGTTGGGCGTGATGAAGACATAGTTCGGAGTCGTGGCGGTGCCGCCGAGGTCGGTGGCCAATTGCCCGTATGGAACGACGTGGCTGGTGCAACGGGCTGCGTTGGTCCGAATGTCGTTGTAGTAGACGAAGGGATCGTGCTTGGTCACATAGAGGCCGCTGTCTGAAGTCGGGCACGTGCCGGGAGCGTCTTCCTGATACGCCTTCCACGTCCTGCCCGAGGATTCCACCCGGTCGGCCAGGTTGGTGACGTTGGCGGTACAGCCAGCCCCCGGTGGCGTGCAGTCATTCGTGATTCCGGCGTTGGTTCCAGCAGTGAGCTCGAGATAGTTAGGCAGGCTCGGGTGATCGGTCGCGAAGTAATTGCCTGCTACCGCGCCCTGTGCCGCCAGACTGTTGCTGTATGGGGCCGCCGAGTTGCCAATGATGCTCGAGTAGGACGTGTTCTCCATCAAGATCGTGACGATGTGGTCGTACACCGGTACACCCGAGGGCGGCGGGGGCGGTGGAGGGCTTGGCGAGGGCGGCGGAGGCGATCCGTTGTAGTAGGCCGCCAAGAAGGTTCGCAGATAACCGCCATCGTCATCTGCAACCGTCGATGTGTGGTTGTTGCACAGATTGCATTGCCACGAAGCGACTGCTGATGGGTTAGTGATCCCGTCACCGGTGTCGTCCCAATAGTTGGTCTGACCTGAATTTGCCTTGCCGATCAGGACAGCCACAATGCCGGCGGCTGTCAGGTCTGCCGGATGCGCCAGGAAGTATTCGACCCGGTTGTCCTGATAGTGCCCTGCTGTGTTGTTCTCAGTGAGGAAGTACTGGTTGCCCACTGGAACCTGCCACTCGACCAGCGGCACCCCCAGGTCGGTGTGCAGCTGAGACATGAACCCCAACCAGCGCGTGAAATTCGGAAGGCCAGCGTTGGTCTTGTCCCACCAGTGGGCGTCGCTCGTCGGGTTGTACGAGGCGGCATCGTGGTCGGCAACATCGTTGAAGACAAGATCCCAGGTGCTCACCCCGGTCGGGTTGCCTACAAAACCGGCCGGCTTCAAGAAGGCCGCCACGGTGTCCGCCTGCACTTTGGCACTGCTCACGGACGCTGTCTTATCGGTCGACAGGTCGACGCCGCCCTGCCAGTTGTTGACGTGAATGGCCAACAAGGCGTTGGGCGCGTATTTGTCTCGGAGCTTGAGGTACGCCCATGCCATTCCCTGCAACGTGTTTGGCAGGCCGCTCAAGTCAGCATTGCCGGTGCTGGCGACAGCAGCCGAAATCTTGGTCACGTCCGAGTTAGCGCCTTCCATGCTGCCCCAGAAGTCTGGTTCGACATGGATCACCACCTGCCCGCCATAGGCGCCGACTTTCTGGAGGAGGACCGTGAAGTCAGCCCAGTAGGCGCGCATCGTGCAGAGAGTGCTGATCTTGGTTAGCTCGTCAGCCGTGCTGTCGCTGGCGGGGGCCGGATTCGAGGGGACGATCTGGTAGTAGGTGAACACCGGGATGCGGTTCGGGACAGTGTCATTGATGTAACTGGTCACATAGGCGCCCGCTGGCGATGCCCATGTTTGCCAACCCGCGTTGGCGCCGCAGTTTGGATCCGAGCTTCCACCACCGGTGTTCACGCCGTCGACCAGATACTTGTAGCGGTACCTGACGGGCAGGTTGGTCGACTTCAGCCATGTGAGCTCAGAAAGCTCGTCGTTCTCGATGCCGAAATGCAACCGGTCGGTCGGGAGCGCGGATCTCATCGGGAAGCCCACACGAGCCGCCAACCGCTGGAGAGCTTGCCCTCCACCGCCAAGTGCCGCGGCGGGAGTAATTCCAGTGATGCCGAGCCCGACGACAACAACGGCGACGACCAAGGCCGTGACCACGCGTCGACCGGCACGGATGTGCTGATCCCTCAGAGCGCTACCCCCTCTGATTGCTGCCCAGGAGCCCCTAAAGCCCCGAGGGCGCTGGCTACACTACCCCGCTCTAACGGGGATTCGGCCTAAACCCTTCGCAGCCGGACTCGCGAGACGTCGGCGCGTGGCGTGTAAAGGATTGTGAACCGCCGTTCTTGAGTCGCATGGTGCGCCAGTCTAACCGCTGAGGGGCGTCCTTGGCTACCCCTGGTCTGACTGGGTCCCGGGACAAATTCCGCGTGTCCGGCAAGGTGACCAACTTGCCCAGTGGAAACTGGACGAGCCGAAGGCGATGTTGCTGCCCGTGAAGGCGGACTTGCTGTCGTTGTTCTGCTGCCCAGTCGGCCGTTCAGAGTCGCTACAGCTGAAGGCGACCGAGACGGAAGACGGCGAGGTCGTTTCCGGATGTATTCATTGCGATGACTGCGGGCGAGACTACCCAATCCGGGGCGGCATCGCGCATCTTGTGGCCGACGGTGCCCTTCCGACAGAAGGCTGGCAAAGGAACGAGAGCGGGCGGCTCGTGACCGAGACGCGCCGCGATACCACGAGGCCATGTCGCCAAAGGGACACCGCCATCGAGCTCGACGCCATTGTCTCCGCCCTCAGGCCGACGTCGGACGAGAATGTGCTCGACCTCGGTGCGGGGACCGGCCGGCTGACCGCAGCGCTGGCAAGCGCGGGCGCGACCGTGGTGGCGATCGACCTGTCACCGAAGTCTCTGCAGCTCAACCGCATGAAGTGCTTGCAGGAGGGATTTAGCGCCCGCGTCTGCCACGTGGTGGCGGATGCCTGTCGCCTCCCATTGCGCGAATCGACCGTCGACAAAGGTCGCAAGCGGCATGCTCCTCGAGCACACATCAATCCGCACGAAGAGCGGAAGCGTTGCTGGGAAGATCCATCGCGTGCTCCGGACGGGCGGGCGAGCAGCCATGACCGTCTACAACTATTCATGGAGCCAGCGCCGGCGTCGCGTCCGGAGGGAGGGGTCGCACGAAGGGGACCTGTACTTCTATCGCTTTGAGCGGGCTGAGCTTGCTACCCTCCTGAATGGATTTCGTAAGCGCTGGGTCAGCGGCATCCGCAACCTCCCTGACTGCCTGGCCTTACCGGTGCTGGACCGCATGCGAGCTTTCCCGCCGCTCGCCGCGCAGTCGAGCGACCTGCTGTTCGCAGTCGCCGACAAGTAAGGACGCATCAAAACTTCCTGATCACACGTGCGGGGTTGCCGACCGCCAGGCTGCGTTCAGTAATGTCACTGGTGACCACGGAGCCAGCCCCCACTACGGCCCCTCGTCCGATTGTGACTCCGGGCAGGATCACTGCCCGGGTGCCGATCCACACACCGTCACCGATTAGAACAGGCCGGGACTCAGGCATCTGATCCCGTGCGGTCAGCTGGTGGAAGTCGTTATCAAGGATCGATACGTGCGTCCCGATCAGGCAGTCGCAGCCAATCCGCACCAGCTTCACTGCGCAGATGTCAACCCCATAGTTGAGGAAGGTACGATCGCCAATCTCTAGGAGGCCGTCTGGGAAGGTGGCCAGCACGATGCGCACCGGTCGCGAGTAAAGAATCACTCGCGCTCCCAACCGGATCTGGCCTTGGTTGCGGACGTGGATACGCCCGGTGAGTCGGGTCCAGGCTCCGACCTGGTCGCAGGTCCGCAGCTGCCAGCGCGCGTTGAGCGAACGGATCAAGCTTCGAAAGGTCGCGCTCGGCGCCCTCAAGTAATCGCGCGGATGCCTGGGCAGGCGGAGGGCTGCGGCGAGCGGTCCCACGCTCAAGAGATTGAGGGCCGCCTGCGCCGCCACAGCATGAGACCGGCCACCAGCAAGGCTGCAAACACGAGGGCGGCAGCCATTGCCCAACCGCGGTGCAGGCCAAGCATGTGAAGCGGCTTCTCGACGAGGTCGGCGGGGTCCTTTATCTCCACTCAAGGAGATTGGTACCAGTTGGCGATTCCTCAAGCAATGGGACATGAACGAAACCGGCCTGGGCGGGCGTCCAGCCACGCGCCTCTTCGCCCATTCCTGGCCTGCGGCGTGCTGCTTATCATGCGGCTGGACTGTGTCAGCTGTGCGCTTCGAGGCAAGTCGCGCAACCGCGTCGCCGGACGCGTCGCTCGTCAGAAGCGAGGCGGAGTTCTTACACCTGCAGCCGGAGTGGGACGCCCTGGTCGACAGGCTCGATCTGCCTTCCCCGTTCCTTTCCTGGGACTGGAACTACGCATGGTGGAAGCACTTTGGCGGCCACAGTCGTCTTCACATCGTGGTCTTTCGGGCGGATGGCCGGCTGGCGGGCTTGGCTCAACTGCACGAGCGTCGCCACGCCGGTCCGGTCACATCACTGGTTCCAATCGGGTGGGGCAACCTGCTCACCGAACAACTCGAACTGCTGTTTCCGAGCCAAGACCGGAAGCTCTTATTGGGTGAGCTCCGGCGTGTTCTGTCGGATTCGAGCTGGAGCTGGATCGGACTCTCAGGTCTCGAGCCAACTGACTTCGATGAGCCCTGGGACGGGCTGGGTGTAGTCGACCAGGTTGCAATGCCTTTCGAGTTCCGAGAGCTGCCACGAACCTGGGACGAGCTGGTCCGCAGCTTGAACAGGAGCATGCGCGGCAACGTCAAGTATTACCCGAGGTTGATGCAGCGCAGCGGCTGCCCCTTCACGTTCAGGGTCGCGGAATCGGCGGCCGAGGTTTCGAACGCGCTGCCCGAGGTCTTCAGGCTCCATTCCGCTCGGGCCGCGAGCCAGGAGGGTGTCGTGCACAAGGACTATCTCGAGCGGAGCGAATATCGCGCCTTCCTGGCTGAAATAGCACCCCGCCTGGCCGCGCGGGGCGAGATGAAGGTAGGACTCCTAGAGGTGAGCGGGGAAGTCGTCGCCACGCAGATGTGGCTCGAGAGAGCGAGGACGATGTTTCTCTACTACTCCGGCTATCTGCCCGACTGGTCGCGCTACTCGGTCGCCATGGTCACGACCTCGGAGATACTCAAGCACGGCATCGAACGCGGCCTTGATCGCGTCGAGTTCCTGCGAGGCACAGGTCACTTCAAGACCCGCTGGGACACCCAGCAGCGGGTTCAGCTGGAGGTGACGTTGGCGCGCCGGGCTAAAGCGACCCGCGTGCTGCTCGACTACTATCGCGGCGCTCGCGTCATGCTGCGACGCGCGCGCCGGGCACTCTGACCTGTCACGCCTGGCCCGCTTTCTCTAGGGCGTCCGGCCCGGCACGCCAGGCTCGCCTGCCCTTGAATCGAGTGCGCGCGCGTACCAGTGCGGCCAGCGCGCGCCCCATGAGCGGCTGCCGGAAAGCCATGACGCGGTAGTTGGAATGCTGCTGGGTGCCGAGCCGCTCCTTGTACTCGTAGTCGCCCCGAAGCATGTCAAAGCGCTTGAGGCCGCGGTCGATGCTCCAGCGGAGAGCGTAGGCCAGCAGTGTGGCCCCCAGGCCGTAAGGCAACAACTCCTTCTGTGTGTCGAAGGCGGAAGAGTGGAAATAGAAAGCGTCTTCGTACTCGTAACCGAGGAAGACTCCGATCGTCTTTGATCGGCTCTGGACGCGAAACATCCGCAGCCACCCTCGCTCGTGCGCCATTGGCAGCCAGGTTTTGATGACCGTCGTAAGCCTGCGCTCGAGCGCGGCCGGCTGGCCTCCGAAGCGCTGCGCCTGGAATCGCCGCATGGTGGCGTACTCATCTACCAACCGGTCAGCGTCGACCGGCTCGACCTGAGCGCCCAGCTCGCGCTCCGCCTTTCGAGGCCTGCGGGTGAGCCACTGGCGAGTGTTTGCAGACAGACCGGCTTGATACTCAGCCCAGGACGCCGGCAGCGGAATCACATGACAAATGTTCTGGCGTCGAACTAACGACCGAAGCCCGGTCTGGCTGATCGCCTGCAACAACGCGTCCGTCAACGGGCCATCAGGCAACTGTTGTAGGTCGAGGATGTCCCAGTCGCGTCGCTCCCTCAGCCAGGCAACCACCGCCTCAGCCACGTCATGCTCCCTGCGCGGCGCTGCCAGAAGGCCCGCATAGTCGGCAATGCCGTAGCCGCCTTCGCCCATGCCCAGGAGTGTGGCGTCGCGGAACAACAAGCGCCCGCACAGGCGGAACGGCGCCACGCCCAGGAGTCGACCGTCCTCACGCATTGTCACCACCAATGGCTGGCCTCGGTTCGCGTAGCCCGCCTGGACGGCCATGTGCCACTCCGCGGTCGCGAATATGCCTGATGACGACAAGCGAGCGAGCGAGTCCCATTCCTCGAGGAATGACCCGTTTTGGAGGGGCTCGACTGCGATATCCATGGTTATGCCAGCCGCGCCGCAAGGCGGCGGATTGCTCCAGGGATTGGCTGCCGTCGCGCCCAGCGGTGGACTCCAGATACGTGCATGCCTAGCTGCCTTGTCGTCATTCGCCACGCATCGATCCGGTGCAGGTTGTAGCGATGGTTCTCGTCGGAGCGGACGCCCACAGCGCCGGTGTAGCGCGCGTCGGCTACTGCCGCCAGCACCCGCGCGTCGAAGTCGCCGTGGGGGTAACAGAAGAAGCGCACAGTGGATCCGAGCAATTGCTCGAGGTCCGCGCGAGAGCCCGCCACCTCCTGCCGAATTTCCTCTGGCCCGAGCGTAGAAAGCCGACGGTGGCTCTGGCTATGGCTGCCGATGAAAATCCCGGCCGACTTCAGATCGAGGAGCTCGCTGCTCGTAAGAAGCTGCTCCGGCTCATGATTCCAGCTCGCGCTCCCTCCGACCACGCCGCTGACGATGAAAACGGTGGCGGGAAGCGAGCGGGCCTCCAGCACCGGCAGGGCCAGCCGCAGCGTTTCCCGATAGCCGTCGTCGAAGGTGATAGCAAATCGGCGTCCTTCGCCGGACTGGGCGGGGCGCAAAGCCAGGTCTAGGGGAACGCCCGCGTAGGAGTGTGCCGCGAGCCAGTCCAGATGAGCCTCCAACCGCGCCACGGACGTGCAGACGCAGTCTGGGTCGTGGAGGGGCTCGGTTTCGACGATGCGGTGGTATGTGAGTATCGGCATCCAGGGCAGCGGTGTCACCGTGCCGCCTCTCTCGCCGGTCCGGCTGCCGCGCTGAAGCTTGGACTTGCCACCGCCGTCACCACCTCCGCCATCCGTTCAATGAAATGCTCGATCGTCATTCCCGCCTCGATAGTGCGACGGCCCTCGCTGCCCAGGCAGCGGCTCTCCTTCGGGTGGTCGAGCAGCCAAAGAATGGCCTCCCTCAAAGCGGAGGCATCTCCGGGGGGCACTTCCAGCCCATCGTGTTGATGGCGTACGGTGCCGACCTGGCCGCGCGTGCGCGTCACCACCACTGCCCGGCCCATGGCCATTGTCTCGACGACGGAAGTGATTCCCGCCTGCATGTCGTTTTCGACCAGTGGGACGACCGTGAACATCGATTCGGCATACAGGTGCCGCAGCTCTCTATAGTCCCGGCGGCGCACATTCACATTGCCTGGCAGCTTGGCGCCCCGCGTGCTGTCTCCCGTTTCGGACCACGGACTTCCCGCGGCGATTTCCACCCTCACGTCCAGGCCCCGAACCGCCTCGATCAGGGTGGGATAGTCGCGGTTCTCCTGGCCGACGGCGCAGATCTGGCGCTTCGGTTCGATGTTTGTTGGGAACCAGAAGGTCGAGTCCACCATGTACGGCACCAGCCGGCGCCGACCCGGCGGCACACCGAGCCGGTCCAGTACCGGCTCGGTGGGCTGCGAGTGGAATACGTAGCAGCTGACTCCCTCCCCCACCAGGTGCCGGATAAGGAATCCCTTCAGCCGCGTGGAGACCGCGTGCACTACTAGCACGTGCCGGCAGCGTGATCGCGAGAGTCGAAGCATGATGCCCAGTGGCAAGCCGACTTGCTCCGAGTCAGTGACCAGAACGTCGTAATCGTGACGAGCCCGGAAGATCGACCAGGCCATCCAGAGCGTCGTCAGCGGATGTCGAAGGCGTAGCCGCCTGAGCACGGCCGGGAGGCGCGGGACCAGCGCGACCAGCTCCGCACCAGTTACCCGGCAGAACTCGAGGTGGTCTCGGCGAGGGCCGGAGGGATCCGGGAGTCGGCTCGTGAAAAAGACTCCGACGCTGCTCAAACCAGGGCCCCCGCCGCCGCTGCTTGCGGCCGGTCGAGAATTCTTGCTGCGCGATCCAGTACATCACCCGGGTGGATTCGGCCCATTCCGTGCACGCCGACACAGGAATCGCTCTGGCAGCCGTGCACACGGCCGATACGGTCCCAGTGGCAGCGAACGCTCCAGGGAATGGGATGACGAACCTCGAAACGGCAGAGCGCATTCAGCTCGACCATGCGGGACGGGCTCCAGTTGGATGTGTCGTATGCGGCCAGGGTCACGGTGGCAGAGCCCATCGCGAGTGCAAGGGGCGCGACCACGGTGTCGCCCGAAATCACCAACGCCGCGAGCTCCAGCAGGGCGCAGAGCTGCCCGAAGGTGGTGCTGCCGCACAGGTCGAGGGCGTCGCCGCCGCATGCCCCGGCGATGGCCGCGACCTGGGCTTTCTCCGCCTCGGTGCCAGTGAACGCGACGACCGTTCCATGGTGGTCGATCAGGCTTCGTGCGACCGCCACCCACGAGCTGGCCGGCCACGTCTGGCATGACCAGTCACTACCAGCGTGACAGACGACCAGGCGCCGGCCCGGATGCCAACCCCCGCCGGCTAGCGTGCCATGGACTGCTTGACGATCCGCTTCATTACTCCAGGCCTCGAGGCGGGTATCCGCCACCTCGATTCCCAGCAGCGCGAGAAGCCCGCACATCCTCTCCTCGTATGGAACACGCATATCGGCTGGACCCGGGGAGAGATTCATCCCGCGCTTCCATCCGCCGTGACCGATGCGCACCGGGATGGCAGCAAGCAGAGCGAGCAATCCAGGAAAGCCGCCTTCCGCCTGGACCTCGAGATTCAAAAAGACGTCAAAGCGGCCAACCAGCCGAGAGGCAAGCCGCGCGATCCGACCCACCTTCTTCAGTCGCGCCTCCCATCCGCGCCCGAGGATCGAGTCTTTCCCCGTCGCGATGAATTCGTCGACATACGGGCAATGACGCCACAAGCCACGCGCGAACTCGTAGCCGAGAACGACGATCCGCGCCTCTGGTTCCGCGTGCCGCAGTGCACGGATGAAAGGGACTGCTCGCAGACCGTCCGCGTGACCGCCTTGCGCAATAACGACAAACCGTCGGCGACCGTTCACGTTCGGAACACCTCCAGCAGGCCAGGGCCAAACGCGCGCAGCGCCCGGACGGCCCGCGGCGAGTCTCGAAGCGCGAGCAGGTTCACAATGGCGGTGTCGGCAGCCGGCAAATCCGGTCGTCGCTTGCCGGAAACCGCGCCGTGCTCGCGTCGGACAGCCTCCATCACCGCTCTCTGGCGGTCCTGCTGGAGGTGAACGGTGGCCCCAGCCAGTGAGTCATCGCGGTGGAGGGGCGCATAGGCGCGCGTGGCCCGGACCGCTGCAGGGAGGTCTGGCTCTGCGTCGCCAACTGTCATCACCGCCCCGCGGAAATGCAATCGCCCGCACAACCGGTCCAGACCAGAGCCCTTGTCATGAGCCGAGCTGATGAAGTCCGTCTGCCTGGCGCCCTGGATGGCGCGGACACGGTCGCCGCCGGCTTCGAGCAGAGTTTGGATCTGCGCAGCATCCAGCGCCCGAAGCTTTCCGCTGGCAAAGCGGCGGGCTCGCACCGAGTGGCGATACCGAGTGTCCAGGTGCACGCCTGACAGCTTGACGGCGGCAAGGCGAACAAGGCCCAGGGCCTCTCGATCGCCGGCGTCGAGCAGTGACCGCGATAGCCCGGTCATAGCGTCCCAGATGACCGAGCCGTATTCCGCCACGGCTCCGTCAAGGTGCAGCGCATCACATCTGGCTACCAGCTCGGGCAAACTTCGGCCGCTGTTGAGCACCACCCAGGCTCCTGCCTCATGAGCGCCCCGCAGGGCCAGCACGGCAGCCGGCGTCGCGGCCGGAAAGCCCAGACCCGCGTCTTCCAGCACACCGTCGACGTCGATGGCCCAGAGAACCGGGGCCGGTTCTGTCTGACGTGTAGGCCGTGCCTCAAAGGCATCTCCGAGCAATCGGTTGACGGACCACGTCATCCCTGCCTCGGCTTCCAACCAGGCCTGGACTGCGTCCGGCCAGGCCGACGTGCCCAACTCCCCCGCCACCTCCCACGAGCGCCTTTCCAGCAGAAAAGCGCCGTAGAGGAGGAGCGCCAGGTTCAGCCGGGAGCGAACGTCGACGTCTCCCGACAACGCGACGTAGCGCGTGATGAGACTCTCTTCGCTCGCGCGGTCCGGGCCGCTTTCGAGCAGCGCGCCGGCAAGGTCGTAGGCCGGGTCGTCGAGGCCCAGATCGTCCTTGTCGAAAGCGTGCTCTTCGAAGTCCCCCTTCAATGGTGAAGAGGCCTGCAGCCACTCTTCCCGGCCCATTCGGCCGTCGATCATGCAGGCGGGGACTTCGCCGGCGGCCTCAGCAAGCACTCGCCGCACGCGCGCCATTCCGAGAGGCGCCAGGGGACCGTAGACGCGAGCCATCAACTTGGCGAGCCGGTAGAAGCCGTCTTTCTGGAACTTCTGAGAGGGACGGCGCGCCGGGAGCCGGAGGGCACGGGCACGTGTGGCTACGTACGCTCCGACATCGGCGTGCGACGGCCCCCCAGGAGGTCCGGATGGTGCCTCGCGCGTAATCATCAACGTCCGCCAAAAGCCCAAGACATCGGGGATCTTCCCGTGCAGGGCACGGGCGGCATGGCGGGCCGGGTAGCCGAACCAGCCCACGCCGACACCTTTGACAAGAGCGCGACCACCGCCCTCCACCTCATAGACCTGTTTCACATGGCGGCGCCGAGCCTGCTTCTCCACTTCCTCATCCGAGAGGACAGGCGTGACGTCGGCGCCTGGATGCCGCATGGCGGAGGCCAGGAAGACAAGAAGCTCGGGTGACGAAAGCTGCCTCCGCACCTCGAGCTCTCCATGCCGCAGCTCCACCCGGTTGTAGCGGTCGAAGTCGGCCGCAAGTCCGCTGGCATCAAGGGAGCTTTCTGCACCTAGGGGCACGAGAAATGTGATGGCCGACCGCGAGACGCCACATTGCTCCAGCCTCCTGGCCGTCCGGAGGTATGAAGCGCCGGTCATGGGCGGGTCATCGACGATCAGAACGGAAGCGGCGCAGTGTCGACGGATGACCGCAGCTTCAAGTCCAACCAGAGGAGCCTTCGGCCGCAGCGTGGTGTTCCGCGCCAGAAACCCGCGCGAAAGCAGCCATCCCGCGACAAGCGGAGCCATATATGAGCCTGACGTACGGATGCCGACCACAAGGACGGGGGTGCCGGTTTGGGCGGTCAACGCGAAACGGCGTGCCAGCTCAAAGCAGTCAGCGGGGCCGATGTCCTGCGCGCGAAAGCAAGATGGAACCTTCATGCGACTTCCGGCCAGCGCAGACTGGGGCGGGGCGAACCGGCGGGCGACCTCGCCCACACCGAATGCCAACGTGGGTTCGCCCCGTGCGATTGCAGCGGCTACCTCCAGCGCCAGGCCTCGCAGCGCCTCGAGCTGGCTGGCAATTTCGCGCTCGCCGATGCTCGCCCGGATGGAGCAAAGGCGCTCGGCGGAAGCTTCCAGTCCTGAGAGTGCCGCCTTCGCGAAGTGCCTGCCGCGCAGGGCCTTGCGCAGAGGGGACAGGTCGAGACCGCCGCGGGCCAGGTGGTCTGCGGCAACCTGTTCGGCGGCGCAAATCAGCAGCAGAAGGTTAAGGGCCGCTTCGGGGGCACCTTGGAACCCGGCTTGTCGTCCCGCGTCCGCTTCGGCCAGTGCATGCGCGCGAATCGAGCTGAACGGCAGAAGCAGGTCACGCGCCCAGCTGTAGCGCGTCAGATCAACCCAGTCGCCCGCCTGAACCTCGATCAATGTTGAGAGGTGACGGACAGGCGGCGATATGGTCGCTTGCGATACCGGCGGGTCTTGCGCAACATCCGAAGGAAAGGCCCGTTGGCACGAAAGCCGTCACGCACGCCGCCCCAGTACAGGATGTTCCAGACCGCGCTCAGGGCCATATACGAGATGCTCTCTAAGCGCAACTCATAGGCGGACACACCGAATCTCCCAAAGAGTGCGAGCAGCCTGCGGGCCACTCCAGGGTGAAGGATCGCGAGCCGGACCACCATCCGGTTCAGCGGGTGGCGGTCGTGGAAGCAGGCCACAATCGTCTCAAGCCCCCCGATCGATGCACGGTCGCGGTACATCGCGACATCGAGGCGGCCGTACATCATGGGCACCCGGCTCCAGCCCTCGTAGTCGCGGTAGCCGCAATGGATGCCGTCTGCGGCGGGCGCGAAAACGAACTTGAAGCCGAGATCCTGGAGCCGGAGTCCAAGGTCAACATCTTCATTGCGAGGCAGAGTGCTGTCGAAGCCGGCGGAGGCTGTCAGAGCCGATTTGGGCATGGAGACGTTGCCGGTGTAGAGGCGGATGCCGGAAGGCGCCTCCGTCTGCCCGAGGGCTGCGTACTTCTTCTCTTGAGCGATCTCGTCATATCGAGTCCAGGCCGTGCGCCGCACCGACGTGTCGGGCGAGAAACGTCCAAGCACAATTGCACCCGGCTGACCGAGGTGCGACTTCAGGTGCTCGGCCAGTAACTGAGGCCGCGCGATTATGTCGTCATCCAGGAATAAGACAACGTCCGCCTTGGCAGTCCGCCAGCCGGTGTTGCGCGCGACGGCCACCCCGGACCGCACCTGCTCGATCACGGTCAAACGGAACGGGAAGGGCGTTTGGCGGAGCACTTCCGAGGTTTTGTCGTGGCTGCCGTCGACCACTACGATGACCTCGAACTCGTCCGCGGAGACGCCCTCCTGACGAGTCAGGGAGTCGAGAGTGCGCGTGAGCAGCTCGAGGCGGTTGCGAGTCGGTGTGACCACGCTGATCAGAGGCACCGGCCGGGCAGCCGACGCGCTGCTGAGATCCCGACCTAACTTGTCGTAGATGCGTACGGCCCCGTCATAAACGCTGCCCACACCCGCTCCTTCGGTGCTCGGCCACGCCAAGCTTCCATCTTGTCCCGCTGTCGACACACTCTCGAATGCTGGAGCCAGCAATCGGAGGGGTAAATGGGCATTCCTAACGGGCTGTCCCAGCAAGGCGGCCGAGGCAGGGACGGCAGCCCCACCGGTTGTCGGGACGCACGCCCAGCGTCGGCTCCATGGCCCATTTCGTGTCCACCGGCTGCTCGATAGACTCGGGCTCGGTCATGCTCCGATACCTCGAGACGTTTTATCGCCATCGTCTGCTGGTGATTGCGCCGTTTGTGGTCTGTCTGTGTGTCAGCCTCGGTTTGGTCGCGGTGCAACCGCGCAGCTTCGCGTCGGTCGCGAAGATCTGGGTGGACCGCCCACTGCTCGCGGCGACTGTGCCAAGCAACATCTACATGACACCGGCTGACGAGCAGACCGCTGTTCTGCAGGAACTGCTCAAGACACGCAGCTTCTGCATCCTCGCGGCCGGACGAGGCACGCTTCCTGCAGACCTGCAAACAGCTCACGCTGCGGAGGCACGCGGGCTTGTAAACCGCGCGGTTTCGTTTGTTCAGGGTCACGGCACAAGCGACGCCGTCGCCCCCCTTACGCAGGTCCAGCTGGACGACCTGGTGTTCCAAACCATGACGCGTGGCGCCACGGTTGTCGCAAGTGGTCCCAACATCGTGACCGTCACATTTCAGTACTCGGACCCCTCGGTGGCCGGGGTCATCGCCCAGGGCATCATCGATCAGTACGTGGACGAAGTGCTGGGCGGCCAGCGGTCTGAAGCCAAGGCGGCGGTGGATTTCTATACGGCTCAAGTCGCCAGCGCGCGGACGGATCTTTCGGCCGCGGACGCCAAGGTCCTGAGCTACCTGGACGCCCACCCCGAACAGCGCGCACCGAACGCCATTCCCGACGTGAGCCTGACCCAACTAAGGCTGGATGATGACCAGGAGCGGCAACGCTACCAGAGCTTGCAAGCGAAGCTGGATGGCGCCGAGCTACAGAGCGCCATCGCGAATCAGTCGACGCCTAACGGATTCCGCCTCATCGACCCGCCTCTGGCGCCGCAGCAGCCAGTGTCGCGGCTGAAGCTGCTGCTGGAGGGCGGTGGGGTCGGCTTGCTAGCCGGCCTGATGCTGTCAGTGCTCTGCCTCGTCGGGCTCACCCTTTCTGACACCTCGATCCGCAACGCGGAAGACGTCGAGTTGCGCACGGGCCTGCGATTGGCCGGCGTTGTGCCGCGGGTTGCCTGAGGTTGGCTCAGCCGCAGGCAGAGCTTCACCGGGGACGCCGCGTGCAAAGAGCGCTCGATGTCGCTCCCGCCATGCTGGAGGCCTGCCGCGCTGCCAGCCTTCAAATCGGGGGTCCTAGCCTCTCGCGCCTGGGCATCACGAGCAGCATGCGCGGTGAGGGACGGACCAGCGTCGCGATGGCCATGGCGCGCGTTCAGCGCGAGGACTACGGCCGCAGCGTGCTACTTGTAGATCTCGATTTTGAGAATCCCAACCTTGCCCGGCTGTGCGGTTGCCGTCCGTGGCCGGGGCTCTCTGAGCTGAGCGGCGGCGCGTTACTCGTCGATGTTGAGCAGCCGGTGGACAACGGAATCTCGTTCATCGCCGCTGGGGCGCCCAACGGCTCCGTGCCCCGCACCATCACCGACATCCAGCGCGGTGAAGTCATGGAGAGAGCCGCACGGGGTTACGACGTGCTCATCGCCGACCTGCCCCCGCTATTGGGCTGCAGCTTCGGCCCGGCGGTCGCCGCGTGGTTTCCCGATCTCCTCTTAGTGGTTCGCACCCGGGTCACCCCGGTCGCCCGTATCCGCGAGGCCACCGCCCAACTGCCAGTGGAGCCGCGGGTACTTCTCAACGGCGTAGAGTCGGACCTGCCGCGCTGGCTCCGCAAGCTAACCGGAAGTTAGCTAGCCGATGACGTGGATGGCCGTCCTCATGGCGGCCTTTATGTTTCTGGGGCTTCGGGACCGCACGCATGGCGGCTCCACCCACCTGACCGCCTTGGTGGTAGTGGTCGTCACGTTGACCGTGGTGTTCTTCAGCCTTGGCCGCTGAGCTTGCCCCGGCTGCAGCAGGACCTTCGGTCCTCGAAGCCGAGAGGGCTGCCCGACTTCGCACCACCATCCTCGCGGTAGCCGTCCTGCTCAGCGCGCTGGCGTCCGGAGTCCTGATCGGCGAGCTGACGATCAGCGGCCACGTCTTCGCCGTCGCCGTCCTGGTCTGGTTCCTGATCCCCATCGTCTGCTGGCGCTTACCGGCCGCGGGCGTGGTCCTTCTTACGGCAAGCGCCCTGCTGATCGAGGAGTACCCGTCGATCCACGGCGCCAAACTGATCACTGAGCAGATCCCGCTGTTCAAGAGCCTCGCGGTCGGCGTCGGCTTGACTGGTGTCTTTGTCAATCCGGCCGAGCTGGTCATAGCGACCGTGGCCGCAACCTGGGTGGTGAAAGCTGCGGTCGAGGGCAAGCTCGCCGTGCCGCGCTCGCCTCTCGCCGCCGGCATAGGCCTGCTGGTTCTGGCTGTGGCGGCCGGCGAGGTGCATGGGGTCGCCACCGGAGGCAACGTCGTAGCGTCGCTGTGGGAGCTTCGGCCGTGGGCGTATCTGGCCGCAGTCTTCGTGCTCGCGGCTCAGCTGAACAACACGCGACCTTTGGTCCGCGGCCTTCTTTGGACGGTGATCATTGGAAGCGGGATCAAGGCGCTCGAGGGTTCCATCCGATACCTATCTGACCTGCGTGGTCTCACCCCTCCGGCTGAACAAGTCCTCGGACATGAGGAAGCAGTCTTCCTGGGGCTCTACATGCTGCTGACCGCGGCCCTGTGGCTGTTCCGGATCAAAGGCAATCTTCGCCGCGTAGCCACCGCGTTACTCCCGCTGGTAGTGCTCACCAACGTCGCCAACAACCGGCGCACCTCATACGTAATCCTTGCAGCCGGCATCGCGATCTTGATTGCGGTCTCCTGGGCCCGATCACCGCGCCAGCGCTGGGTTACGGGGGGCATCGCGGTCGCCCTGCTCTCGATCACTGCGCTCTATCTACCGATCTTCTGGAACCGCACGGGCCTGTTGGCAGCACCGGCAAGTGCTATCCGCTCGGCCGTCGACCCCGGCCAGAGGGACGCCGCATCGGATCTCTACAGGGTGCTGGAGAACGCGAACCTCGCCATCGACATACACGCCTCGACCCCGTTTGGGCTCGGCTTCGGACAGCCGATACCCACGTCAATCCCTCTACCGGACCTATCCAAAATCGACTCCTCGATCGTCTACGAGCCTCATAACACGATCCTCTACCTTTGGCTCCGCCTAGGCTTTCCCGGAGCCATCGTCTTCTGGTTGATGATCGGAGCCGCCGCGATCGCGGCTTGCAGGCTGGCGCGCATGCCAGATCGCGAGATCGCCCTCATCGGCACGTTCGCATTGCTTGCGGTGTCCGCCTATCTGATCGAGGGCTGGTACGACCAGGGGTTGGTGAGCCTTCGTGTGGCCATCTTGATGGGAGCAGTGCTGGGCACCTTGGAGGCGGCTCGGCGCCTGGTGCCAGAACGAGCCGCGTCATGACACGCAAGCTGCTGGCGATCAGCCTGATCGCTAGCATCCTCCTCCTGGGCACGATCGGGTTGCTCGAGCACAGGTTGCTGCTTCGGGACGCGCGAGCCTTCTGGCACGAGCTGATCGGCACCAGTGCCACGACAGCTGATGCAGGTCGGATGGTGACCGGCGAGATCGTGGTGTCGATCGACGCCGGCGCGGACGTCCATGCCATCAGCTCCCTTATTTACGGCGTTGCCAAGCGCGACCCCAGCGCGGTGGCGGGACTTGACGCGACGATCAACCGCTGGGGCGGCAACCCCAGCAGCAGGTTCAACTGGGTGATCGGCCATGCCTGGAATGCAGGATCCGACTGGGAGTTCCGCAACCTGAACTACGGGGCAATTGGCGGGTCCGAGTCAGACCGTTTCGTTCAAGGTAACGCCGCCCGCGGGATGGCCTCGATCATCACCGTCCCGGCGCTTGGCTGGGTCGCCAGCTCCGACAACAACTCCGACCGCTCCTTGAACGTGCCACCCGACGGTGGACCCGGCATCTCCCCCAACGGCGCAATCTCCGGCTATGACCCGACAGCCAACCGCAAGCGCACCAGTGTGGCGTCGTTTCCGCGCAAGCCGGGGCCGTATGTCGTGAATCCCGATAGTTCAAGCTCAGTCGTCTACCAGGACGAGTGGGTCAACCATCTCGTGGGGCTCTTCGGGAACGCCGCCCACGGCGGTGTCGGCTTCTATGCGATCGACAACGAGCCGATGCTGTGGTCCCAGACACACGTTGATGTCCACCCGGCGAGGGTCGGGTACAACGAGCTGGCCAGGGTCTTTTTGGACTACTCGGGCGCGGTGAAGAGTGTCGATCCTTCGGCCCGCGTGCTGGGACCCGAGAGTTGCTGCTGGGCCGATTACTGGTACTCGGAGCTCGACCGCGGGAACGACAGTTTCGCCACCCATGCGGACAGGATTGCCCACGGTGACGTGCCGCTCATCCCGTGGTTCCTGCGCACCGTTCGGCAGCATGACGCCGCGACGGGCGCGCGCAGCCTGGATGTGCTGACTGTCCATTACTACCCAGAGGCGCGCGGCGTCGCGACCGACAGTTCCAATCCTGAACTTGACGCGCTGCGGCTGCGTTCCACCCGCTCGCTTTGGGACCCGGGTTACGTCGATGAATCGTGGATCGACCAGCCCGTCGACCTGATTCCTCGGCTCAAGGCTTGGGTTGCGGCTGAATACCCGGGGACTCCTATCGGCATCACTGAGTACAACATGGGTGGCGGCACCAGCATCAGCGCCGGGCTTGCTGAGGCTGAGGTCCTGGGTGTCTTCGGCAGGGAGGGCGTTTACTTGGCCACGTACTGGACAGCGCCCAAGCCGGGCTCGCCCGCATGGTTCGCCTTTCGCATGTATCGCGACGCAGATGGCAATCGCAATGGGTTCGGAAATACCTCCATGCACGCGATATCGGCTGCGGCCGATACCGTCTCGGCCTTTGCCAGCAAAGAGCCTGGGTGGGTTGACCTCATGCTGGTCAACAAAGACCTGCAATCGGCTCATGACCTGCGGATCGACCTGCGGAATGTCGCCGCGGCAGGCGCCGCTCGTCGTTTTCAGTACTCAGGTGCAAACGCTTCGGCGATCGAGCGGCTGGCGGACCTGGCGCCGTCTATGCCTCTGCGCCTCCGCGTATCTGCAGGGTCGATCACGTTGCTTCGTGTTCCTGTGACCGACTGATGGACGCCGCACGGACTCTGGTCGGACACGTCGCCGTGCTGATGTCGTCACAGCTGGCCACATCCCTCCTCGGGTTTGTAACGGTCCTTCTCCTTCCTATATATCTGGGGGACGTTGGGCTTGGCCGGCTCGCGTTCGCCCAGTCGGTCTGCACTGTTATTGGCGCGCTCACGGTGGCCGGCACCAATCTGTACATCGTCCGCGAAGTGGCGACCGACCGGCGCCGGTTGTCTGACCTCCTCGCTGCCGGCATCGCTTCACGGGCGCCCCTCTGGGCCGTATTCGCATTGGCCGTCTGGGCGTATCTGAGTTTGCGTGGCACGCCACGCGAGGCGCTGCTGGTGCTGGGCGCTCTATTAGCGGTGACACTGGTCAACGTTCTGAACGGCGTCTATGCATCCGCGCTGCAGGGTCTTGAGGAGATGCGCCGGCGATCGGTGGCAGCGGTCGCCTCGAGTGTCGTGGTGCTGGTCTCAGGACTGCCATTGCTCGTTTTGACCCGTAATCCACTCTGGTTCTGTGCGGCGCTGCTGGCGGGCGCGCTGGTCGGCCTCGCCATCAATGCCACCTACTTTGTGGGTCGCGGCCTGGCGATCGCATTGCCCTCACGCGCGACGTACCGGGAACTTGCAATAGGTGCTTCGCCTTTTCTCGCTCTCGCCGTCTCGCAAGGCCTATACAGCCAGATCGACATCATCATGACCGGGCTCTTGACGAGCGAGGCGACGGTGGGGTGGTTTGCCGCGGCCGCCAGACTGGGCACAGCGGTTCTCCTTGTTCCCGTGGTGATGACGTCTGCGCTCTTCCCGGTTATGTCAAGGTTGGCCTCTGACCAGCCGAAAGCGGCCTACGATTCAATGCGCCGCATCCTTCAGGTTGTGCTCCTGCTGGCTGTGCCGCTCGCGGCGGGCCTCTCCGCCATTGGTTCGCCGCTTTTCACCCTCCTGCATTACCCGGACTCGTTCTCGCACAGCGTCCCCATCCTTGCAGTTCTGAGCGCGGGATGGGTGCTGACCGCGGTCGTGATGGTGTTGGCCTGCGCTGTCCTTGCGTCCGGACGCCAGCGGGCCTGGGCAATTGCGAGCCTGGGCCTATTGGGCTTGTTCGTGCTCCTGAACCTCGTATTGATTCCGCTCGCCCAGTGGTTGTGGGCGAACGGTGGCATCGGCGCTGCTCTCGCCAACCTCTTTGGGGAGTTGGTTTTCGTGATCATTGCCCTGGCGCTGGTTCCAAGCCGAGTGTTCGGATGGCGTGACGCCGGCTATGCCGGTCGAGTCATCCTGGCGAGCCTGGTGATGGTGATCGCGGTCCGCGGGAGCTCCGGATTGTGGCTGCCGGTATCAATCGCGGCAGGCGGCTTGACGTACGCGCTGCTTTCGGTCGCTCTCAAGACTCTCACACCGGCAGACGTGAAGCTGGCGCTGCGACTACTGCGCGACAGCGGTCCAGCGTCTGTTCCGGAGGTGCTCGGAGAAGCGCAGACCCTGGCGGCGGCGAGCACGGTCATGGCGCCAGCGGAGCCGATCGCGGGCTAGACCGCCTACGCCGTTCTTTCGGCTTCTTCGGATCAGGCGCTCAGAGCAGGCGATTGATCCAGCTAGGAACTCGCGACGAATTGGCGGCCATCAGGAAGCCCGTGGGTCGCTCGGCGGGGATTAGCGCGGAGGCCCGGCTTAGAGCATGGATCGAAGTCCGACGGTATCTGCCAACCAGGAGACAAGCGTCGGCCAGGCCGGCAAGGTACGCCGCTTCAGGTGTCTCAAGCAGGGGCGGCAGGTCTAACACTGTCCAGGGGAAGGCCTGGCGACAGCCTGTGAAGAACTCGCCATCAGCGAGCTGGTGCACAAGACGCACGACCTGAGCCGGCTCGGTCGTGCCCGCTGTGAGCAACCAGAGGCGGCGCCCAGGACCGCCGCCGACCAGCCGTAACACCGCGTCCTGCTCGATGTAATCGGACAGACCCGGGCCGTCTGGCACATCGAAGAGCGAGCCCTGTCCCGGGTGCCTCAGATCGAGGTCGGCCAGCAGCACCTGGCGCTCCGTGTCGTGGGCGAGCGCCAGTGCAAGACCGGCGGCCACCGATGTGCGGCCCTCGTTGCGGTGAGGGCTGGCGACCGCGATCACACCTTGACTCAGCATCCGATTGAGGTTCGAGAACGCTGCTCGGCAGCGCTCAACGAATATGCGATCCAGCCCCACGGGCTGGCCGAGCGACTCCCTTGGCTTCAGGATGTAACCCCCTGGCAGGGGCCTGGCCCCGGCTGCCGCTTCTTCGAGCGCACCGCGCCAACTGCTCGCCGCCTGTGTGCCGGCTTCCACCGCCGGCTAAGCCGCGGACCGCAGGTCCGGCGTGCTTCCGACGTAAGGGATGCCCAACCGTTTGCGGACCTCCTCACCGCTCCTGACTCGGGGATCCCGGAGTCCCATTATGTAAACAAGCAAGAGCTCGACCGCCCCGATTCCTGCGAGGGCCACGAGCGAGTACTTGACTGCGGGCGTATGGAAGTCGATTTGCTTCGGACTGACGTCGGGCGCATCGATCACGCGGAACGTGGCATCGCGAATTGAAGGGATTGCCGATTGCGCCAGCTTGGCCTGGCGGGCCTGGTTCTCAATGCTCACGTAGTAGTCCGTCGCGGCCCTCGCATCTACGACCAGGGTCTGGTAATGCGCATCCAGGAGAACGGCGCTTGGGCTCTTGCCGGAGGCGTATGCACTCACCGCGTCGAGGGCATTCTGCATGGCGGTCCGGGCTTTGGCGACCTCGTTGTCGAGGACGTCCACCGCAGCGCTGGTGCGGGTCTGCTGGAAGGATTCGACGGCGTTACTAAGGGCGGTGATCACGCTGGCGACCAGTGCCCGACCCAACTCTGGACGATCGGTCGAGTAGGAGATGGACAGCACATGAGTGCCCACGGTCGCGTGCTTGAGGTCTTGCCGCAGGGTCGACCTCCGTGCAACCTGTGCATCGGCGCTCAGCCTGACAAAGCCCGGTTCGGTGGCGCTGAGCACCTCATTCGCAAACCAATCCGAACCGACGAGTTCCACCAGGAGCGCATCGGCGTCGCTGGCAGGGGTGCCGTTTGACCACTCGTTGGCCAGCCCGGCGTCCTGCATGAGGGCCGGTCGGTCGGTCCAAACCCGTGCCGTGACGAGCTGCGACCGATCGCTGACGATGGCTATGGTGCCAATGGTCGCCGGGACCAAGACGAGGGCTATGACGAGCCAAACCGCCCACTCGAAGAAGACATCGAGCCAGCGGTGGATCACGGCCACAGGCTAGCCGCCGGACAACAGCCTCGAGAATCGGCGCGATTGGCGCCATTTGGGCGATTGTCCTGGGGCCCCCGGACTCGAGGCCGGACCGTAATGTCCACCGTGGGAGTGCGGGCGCCAGGCCCTTGCGGTGCCCAGCCACGTACGAGACACCTGTCCTGATCAGTGCCGAAGCTGCTTATGTCGCCCGGAGGCTACCGAGAGTAGCTTCGGATAGTTGTGAGATTGGTCGTCACCGGCAGCAGCGGTTTGATCGGTTCCGAGGCCGTTGCGTACTTCGACGCGCTCGGGGCTGAGGTGATCGGAATCGACAACAACATGCGGGCCGACTTCTTCGGACCCGACGGCGACACGAGCTGGAACCTGGCGCGGCTGCGCAATGCGCATCCACGTTTTCGTCACCACCCGTTGGACATCCGCGATCGGGACGCCATTCTCGCGCTGTTCGAGCAGATACGGCCGGATGCCGTGATCCACTGTGCGTCTCAACCTTCGCACGATCTAGCCGCCAGGAGGCCATTCGACGACTTCGAAGTCAACGCCACCGGCACCCTAAACCTGTTGGAGGCAAACCGCCGCTACTCGGCGGAGGCTCCGTTTGTGTTCATGAGTACGAACAAGGTCTATGGCGACGCACCCAACGAGATACCCCTTGTCGAACTCGACACGCGCTGGGACTATGCCCTGCCCGAACACTCTGCCGGAATCGACGAGTTGATGCGCGTCGACCGCAGCAAGCACTCCCTCTTTGGCGCCTCCAAGCTGGCCGCGGACATCATGGTCCAGGAGTACGGGCGCTACTTCGACATGCCCAGTGTCTGCTTTCGCGGCGGCTGCCTGACCGGGCCCAACCATTCGGGCGCGGAGCTGCACGGGTTCCTTTCCTACCTGGTCAAGTGCACTGTGACCGGGCGCCCATTCAACATCTACGGCTACAAGGGAAAACAGGTCCGCGACCAGATTCATAGTCACGACGTGGTCCGGGCCTTCGAAGCGTTCATCCGCGAGCCGCGCGCAGGCGCGGTCTACAACCTCGGCGGGGGCCGAGAAAACAGCATTTCGGTCCTAGAGGCGATCGCAGCCATCGAGTCCCGGGCCGATCGCCACTTGAACCACGAGTACGTGGACACCAGCCGGTCGGGTGACCACATTTGCTACATCAGTGACCTCCGACGCCTCACCGAAGACTATCCGAGCTGGTCGATCACCCGGTCGCTCGACGAGATTCTTGATGAACTGGTCGAAAGCCAGCTCGTCCACGGCGCATTCAGCTCGACAGCATCCCGGCAGACCGCGTAGAGCTCTTCGTCAGGTCGCTTACTGGGACCTGCCCGGTGGACCGCTGTTTAGGCGGGCTTGACCAGTTTGAAGATCGCGCATAGCGGTTTCGCCAGCCGCCGCCAGTCCGTCACAGGCCGAGTGTGGACGACGCGCGGGAGGATGGGGTCGATTAGACCGGTGATCGGAGGCTGGCTCCCCGAGTTCCGCCTTTTGCCCGCGTAAGGAGCCGCTGCCGACGTATATAAGATGATCGACCCGCAGACTCGACGGCTCGATCAGGCGGCGCCTAATATCCTCCTCGCTGCTGCGGCGCTGATAGAACACTGGGCCACCGCCGGTGGGCGCCGGAGAAGGCCGACCAGTAGAACCTGCTGGGATCCCCGCTGGACGTCTAGGCCCTGACGGCCAGAATGGGACCGTTACCAGGCAGATTCAACCCGGGGCGAGCACGCGGCCGACCTCACGCCCGCAATCACTGTCTCCCGCGCCCGGGATGTGCTCGAGCACGGAGACCGAGTACACCCTGTCGAAGTAGCCGTCGGGGCACAGCAGCGAGCGGCCGTCTGCGGTCTCGATCTGCAGCCTCTCTGGAGAGATGCCGCGGCCGTCGCGGAGAGCTGCCTGCTCGTTTATGAAGGAAGGTTCGTCGTCAGACGCCGAACCCAACTTGAGCTGGGACGGCATCTTGGGACCACCCAGTCCTACGTTCCCGCTTGTCCTGCCGTATTGCATCGATCAACCCATAGCCTCGCTGTCCAGATGAAGGTAGCGTCGGAGCTGTGGGCGCGGGAGTTTCGGAGGCGCTCGTCGCCCGCCGCCGCAAGGTGGGGCTCCGCGTGCAGTGGACGCTGCTGTGGCCGGAGAGCGGGGCCGTCAGCCCGATTCCGGCGCTTGACGGATTGCGGGCCGCTGCCGTGCTTCTGGTCGTGGTCTTCCATGTCTGGTACAAGGGACCCGCGCTCATCGAGACTACCGGCTCGCTCCTCCCCGAGCAGCACCCGCTCTGGAGCCTTCACACCGGGGTGCACCTCTTTTTCATACTCAGCAGCTTCTTGCTCTTCCTGCCGTACGCCCAATGGATCCTGGGGCAAAAGGGCCCTCCCAACTCCTTGCAGTTCTACAAGCGGAGGATCCTTCGAGTCGGGCCAGCCTTCTGGGCCAGCGTGGCCATCCTCCTGCTGGCTGCGCCGCTCACGCCGGATCGAATCGGCAACGCGGTCGCTCACGTCTTCTTTGTTTTCAACGCCATCCCGGGTTCGAGTGCGCAGTTCAATGACGTGTTCTGGACGATGGCGATCGAAGTTCAGTTCTATGCAGTGCTGCCACTGATCGGCGTCCTAGCGTACTGGCTCAGCCGCCGACTAGGACCGTTGCAGGCAGTCCTCGTCGTCTTTGGCGCCTGCCTGCTGGTCTCTATGACAAGCGGCTACCTCGGGCACCGCTTTCAGCCGCTCGGCCTTGTCTGGTGGGGGCTACTTGGCCGCTACAGCTTGTCGCTCTGGCTCAGCGTCTTCGGCACTGGGATTCTGGCCAGCCTGGTCTACTGCGGGCTCCGAAAGAGTCCCCGGTTGGCAGCACCGGCTCAACGGGCGGGCCCGGTCATTTTCGGCGCCGGGATGGCGCTGGCCCTGGGCGTGGCCTTCGTTCCGAGTCTGGGCCAGCTACCCCTAAACGGCGGCTCCAACGACCTCATGTTTGGGTACGCATACGCCGCGATGCTTTTCGGTGTCCTGATTGGACCGCCGGCCCTGCGACTCCCGTTCGAGCTGCCTGTAGTGCGCTTCATCGGCCTGATCTCTTACAGCCTCTACATCTGGCACACCGTGGTCTGGTCCCACCTTGCGCCCGACTTGGGGGCCATACACGGTCCCCTAGCGCAGATGGCCGTCGGAGTCCTCCTCGAGCTGCTGGTCGCAATCCCAGTCGCCTATGTCTCCTATCAGCTAACCGAGAGGCCCTTCATCTCCGCACGTAGAGCGGCGCATTAAGGAATGACCTGAGAGAGATAACCCGGCCCGGTTGAGACCGCCGATGTCCTTGACCCGGGACCGACGCCCATCTGGGTCTGGGACTCCCGAACGCCCGCATCCTGGGCGGCCGATACCGAGATCACCACCATTGGCCGAAGCTTGAGCGATGAACGTCGACCAGGCGCTCGCCCGGCTCATGGAAAGGTCCGGCAGCGACCTGCTGATCAGCTCCGGCAGCCTGCCGCGCATCCGCAAGGATGGCAGGCTGGAGTCGCTCGAAGGCGACGGAGAGGTGCTCACGCCGGCCGATACCGAGCGCATGGTCCGGGATGTTCTGGACGCCGACCAACTCAAAGAGCTGGAGACGAGGCGACATGTCGACTTCTCCTTTACCTGGCGCGAGCGCGCCCGAATCCGAGGCAACGCCTATTACCAGCGCAACTCGATGGCGGCTGCCTTCCGCCTGCTGCCTCTCGAGATCCCCAGCTTCGACATGCTCGGCATCCCCGAGTCCGTGCACAGGCTGCTCGAGAAGCAGCACGGCCTGCTGTTGGTGACCGGACCCTTTGCCTCCGGTAAGTCGACGACCCAGGCCGCGATGATCGACCACCTGAACGCCACCCGGCCCTTCCACATCATCACGATCGAGGATCCGATCGAGTACGTGCACAAGCACAAGCTCGCGATCGTCGACCAGCGTCAGGTCGGTGACGACACACCCTCATTCGCTGAGGGATTGCGGGGCGCGTTTCGCGAGGATCCGGACGTCGTTCTCATCGGTGAGATGCGGGATCTCGAGACCATCAGTGCCGCGGTCTCCATCGCCGAGGCAGGTCACCTCGTCATGGGGACTCTGCACACCAATGACGCGCCTCAGGCCATCGATCGGATCATCGACAGCTACCTGGGCGCCCAGCAGCAGCAGGTCCGGATCCAGCTCGCCATGTGCCTGGCGGGAGTCATCTACCAGCAGCTGCTGCCGGCGGTCGGCGGCGGGCGAGTCGCCGCCTTCGAAGTCCTAATCGCGAATACGGCGGTCCGGGCGATGATCAAAGAGGGGCGGACGGACCAGATCCGAAGCGTGCTCCAGACCAGCCTTCGCGAAGGTTCACAGACGCTGGAGCGTGCGTTGAATCAGCTGCTACGGGCGGGGCTCATTACCGAGCGCGACGCCCGCAACCACTCGCTCAACCCAAGCGAGATACACGCTTAGGCCCGCCAGCTCGGGCAACCGCCAGGCCCACCGTCGCCATTCCTACGAGCGACACGGCGGCGGCACCAGCCAGGGCTCCGCGGAGGGGCCCAAGCAGCACCAGCGAAGCCACCATCGAGGCGCCGCACAGAGCCTCGACCGCCGGGGACGCGGCCCCGATCGATGCACCGCAACTCGCGCAGCGCCCGCCCCTGATCGCGTAGCCGGCGATCGGGATCAGGTCGACGAGGTTCAGCACGCGGCCGCATGATCGGCAATGCGAGCGGGGACGGACGATCGATTCGTGGCGCGGCAAGCGGTCGGTTGCGAGGTTGATGAAGCTCCCCACGAGAAGTGCCACCAGCACCAGGTAGGCCATGAAGGTGAACGCGGCCACGGACT
>WNEZ01000501.1_pt1 | contig 31525 bp, 23 predicted proteins | sample 5400521 | NCBI WGS metagenome assembly WNEZ01 (sample SAMN13153339, study PRJNA577476) | soil metagenome | isolation source: 120 cm saprolite under Douglas fir tree site 2 hole 1 replicate 1 | place: USA:California | collected 2015-04-18 | reverse complement strand
AAGTCGTTCGTGAAGCATACATGAGGACCTACAAAGACGCCATCTTCTAGTGTAACACCCTCAAACACAGAAACGTGATTCTGGATTTTTACATTTGAACCGATGCGCACATGTACATCGATGTAAACGCCTTTCCCAATATTACAGCTTTCACCGATCTGTGCATGTTCTCTCACCTGTACTTGACGCCAGATACGTGTTCCTGATCCAATCTGTGCATCAGGTGACACTTCCGCAGTGGGATGAACATAAAGAGGTGTGTTTATCATATAGCCTATCCTACATTCTGGACTTTCGCATCGCTTCTGCGAGTGCGTCATCGTAATTATACCACCCTGCTATGTCTCCTATGAGAGTAACTCTTCAGGACTTCTCGCCGCCTGCGGCGGCTCACCCGGGTCTGGAGTGGGTGCGGGCTGTGCCGCCGCAGGCGGCACAGCCCGCACCCACTCCAGACCCCTGGCGAACTGCCGTAGGCAGTGAGGAGTCCTGAAGAGTTACCTATGAGACCTTTTCCTAGTGCCGGGTTACTAGTGTGGCAGAACCAGAAACGCTTGACTCGGAACTTTCGTGGAAGAGTTGCTCATACGCTAGCAAGAGGTTCTTTTTAGAGTGGTCCCAACTTAACACCTCTTCGACGCGCTTGCGGCCAATTGCTCCCATTTTGAGGCGGAGTTCTTCGTCATCGAGCAAGACTTCAATTTTGTTAGCGAAATCAGTCACAAGATTAGGTATAGCGTAGAGGGCTGCATCCTGTGCTGAAAAGCGTGTTTCGGTAAGATCAAAAGCCACTACTGGCTTGCCCAATGCCATGTACTCCATCGTTTTGATCATGGTGCAGTACTCATTCAGCCCATTCTGTGGGTCAGGCAGGACTCCCACATCCGCTACTGTAAGATAGCGTAATACATCTTTGCTTTCTATCCAGCCGGTGAAATTGATGTACTCATCGAGTTCTAGTTCATGTGTGAGCGCACGCAGTGCGGGAGCTATGTCACCATCCCCCATGAGGACCAATGAAACATCTTGACGATTACGTTTATGCACGAGGTCATGCAGTGCGTAAAGGGCGTACTCAACGCCATCTTGAACGGCCATTAAACCCACGTAGGCCAGCAGAAAACGCCTACCCCTTTTCAGTTCAGGCTCAGGTGCGACCAACTTCATGTGCTCCAAATTAGGCCCGTTCCGTACTACAAACACTTTGTTATCAGGATAGTGAGCACGCTCAATGGCAAACTGTTTAAATGATGCATTTGCAACAATGACCAGGTTAGAGGTCCGGTAGGAACACCATTCAAGGAAGGACAGAAGCTTGTGCAGTGGCTTCATCCGATCTTTGAACATAACCTGAAACATTTCTGGTGTAAGGTCATGCTGATCAAATATAAACTTTTTGCCCAAAAGCCGATAAAACAATCCAATTATGAAGTACATATCAGGAGGATTAGCCGCGTGAATCACATCAAAGCCATGACGTAACAATACCTTCAAACTCAGCCAAAATGTCATGAGCATAGTAATGGCATACTCGACAATGTAGGCAAGGTATCCGTGCCCAGTTTTAGGTAATTGGTAGCGATAGATATGTATGTTTTCGATGCAAATGTGTGACTCTCGATACTGTGTGGGTCCCTTAGGGGAGATTATACTTACCTGAAAGCCATGATCGCGTAGTGCGGTGGCTTCGGGCCAAACGCGGCGGTCCGCAGGCGCGGGAACATTTTCTACCAGCATGAGGATTTTATTGACTCTTGCCATAGCTACCCTCCCTTTCCAGGGTGAGTTGTAATTTTCGACCTCTTGGCTTTTTTTTTGTTGCTTTTTCATAGACTGCTATAACCTGCTTCGCTACGACCCTGCGATCCAGGTGTACAATATCGGTTCTGCCAGTTGTCGGCTCCGAATGTTGAAGTACCTGTTCGAGTGCTGCTGCCATTGCATCTGAATCATGTGGACATACAGCGCACCCTTTGGTGTGGCCGATGACCTGAGATACATCACCCACATCCGTGGAGACAACCGGTATATTGCAGGCCATTGCTTCTTTGACAATGTTCGGTGACCCTTCAACGAGCGAAGAGAGAATAAGGGCGTTGCTCGCATTCATAAACTGTACGACCTGTGTTTGTGGCAGGCCATTAGCTATCACCAATTCGACAGAGATACCCCTGGAGCGCAGACGCTCGATGGCGGCCTGAGCCAACGAAAAATTTTTCACAGGTATCCTTGGGTCATTACCGAAAAGAATATAGTAGCGATCTTGGTTCCAACCTAGTAGGGTACGAGCCTCTGGACGCGGGATAGGACGGAACAACTCAAAGTCTACGCCATTGGGAATGATGAAGATATTATCCTTCGGTCCCGAAGCAGCCTTTTTCATACCTTCAGATTTGACGATCACAGCATCAACCCAACGACACAACCAGCGGCTGATACATGCAACGAATGCTGCTTTCTTGCTGTAGCCACCATCGGCGGTCACCGTACCTAGCAAGTCATCACCCAGGAAAGAGACAACAACAGGCGTGGTCCACTGCATTCGTCCTGCCAGGCACCACAGCCCGTAATGCCCATGCACGACATCGAAACGTCCTGTGAGGGTCTTGAGAAAGACCTGTAGGGTTGCTGCTATATAGCGGATTGGTGCCGGACCGGGTTTGGGATGGAGAACTTCTACCTCGAGTCCTGCCGCAATGAGCGATTCGACCTGGCTTTTGATAAAAGTGCCCGAATGTGGAATCCGTTCTGTTGGATAGACTCCTGTAACCATCAAAACACGAAATGGTTTCTTTGTTATTTGTCGTTTCGACTTCGTGGAGAACATAACAAGTGCCCATTCCTTCTTTAAAAATTACTAACTATAAACTGGGAGTTGCCGATTTTTCCTTCGACCCCAACAGATCTTCGACCGACACTTGAGGGCTTTCCAATCGAGGATTGTCGATAAAGACGCGGAACCAAAGTTCCAGACTGGCAAGAATGAACAGTTGTGCCTGGTAGTTCGTTCTACCCTCCAGGTGATCACGCAACAAGCGTGCCACGAAAGCATCATTGAAGAAGCCTCGACTGCGAGCACGCTCGGAGAGCAGCAGTTGCGAAATGAGGCTACGTTGACCTTCGCGGAACCAGGTACCGATGGGTACATTGAAGCCCATCTTCTTGCGTGTTAGGATCGGCTCGGGAAGGAAGTCCGCGAAGGCTTGCTTGAACAGGTATTTTGCTTTGAAGGGCTTGATCTTGATGTTCGAGGGAATACTTGCTGCGTACTCGATCAGCTTGTAGTCAAGCAGCGGGACGCGTGCCTCCAGTGAGGCCGCCATGGTCATTTTGTCACCCTTCATGAGAAGGTTGTCGGGTAACCAAATTTTGGTGTCCAGGTAGAGCATCGATGAGAGATTGTCTCGCTGCGGGTTTTTCTCAAGCCAGCGACGGAAGGCACGACTAGAGTCAAGGTCAATGCTGGCTTTAATGCTTGCAGAGAGCAGGTCTTCTTTTAACTGACCATTGAAGACGCCAAACCAATTCATCCAGCGTTGCGGCGCCGGTTGCGACAATGAGCGTGCAGCAAACTTGACTTTCCGCATGCTATAGGGAAGGCTGTCAAGCAAAGGTGTAATCACCCGGTCACGGATTGGAGCGGGCAACAGATGATAGTAATTTGCCATCCAATCGACGACGTATTTGGGGTATCCCGCAAAGAGTTCGTCTCCGCCTTCTCCAGAGAGCACCACCTTGACGTGCTGCCGGGCTAGTTTGGAAATCAAATACACTCCCAGGTCGGATGGCTCGCTGACCGGTTCATCCCGGTGCCAGGTGAGGAGTGGCCAGTAGTCTGACAAGTCTGAAAATTTGACGACCAGTTCGTGGTGCTCGGTTCCAAAGTGTTCTGCAACGAGCCGCGCGAAGGGCAACTCGCTGTACTCTGGTACATCGAAGCCGACTGCGAAAGTTTTAACAGGTTGACTCGTCAATTGACTCATTGTGCCGACGACAATACTGGAGTCCACTCCTCCACTGAGCAGCGCTCCCAATGGTACATCGGCCATCATACGCTCCTCTACAGCGCGATGGACGTGCTGCCGAATGCCCTGGATATACTCCTCGATGGGGCGATGCTCAGTCTTACCAAAAGTGAAATCCCAGTAGCATTCCTCGCGAAGTGTTCCATTCTCACAGAGAAGCCAGTGACCGGGCTGTACCTTGTAAATATTCGCAAAGAGTGTAGCTGGTCCAGGGACGTAGCGCACACTAAGAAAATCAGCCAGTGCCTGGGGATCGGCCTGCCTCTTAACACGTGGGTGGCACAACAACGATTTAATCTCAGAAGCGAATATGATATCTCCATCGACATACGTGTAATAGAGGGGCTTCTTGCCAGCGCGATCTCGCGCCAATAGCAGGCGCTTTCGAGGGCCGTCCCAAATGGCGAAGCCGAACATCCCATGCAGGCGCGCAACACAGCCCACGCCGTACTCTTCGTAGGCATGGATAATCGTTTCTGTATCGCTGTTCGTACGGAACTGATGACCTTTCTCGAGCAACTCATTGCGTAAGGCCTTGTAGTTCCAGATCTCTCCATTGAATACAATCCATACGTCACCTGTTTCGTTGGACATTGGTTGATGGCCGCCGCTCAGGTCAATGATGCTGAGTCGCGCAAAGCCCAGCCCTACTGCACCATCAAGGTAAGCACCGTCATCATCCGGGCCACGATGAGAGATCAGGCGAGTCATGTGCTCAATCAACTGCTGTGAGACAGGCTCATTACTTTGAGCGTTGTACACACCACAAATGCCACACATAGGTTACTCTCTTTCCGCTACTAATTGCCTATTAACTTTGCCTCAGCATCTCCTGCTCAACATAAGTAGGTGACTTGTCCATGTAGACCTGGAACCATAGCTCCAGGCAGAGCATTGTCCAAATTGCTGAACTATGGTTAACCCACTTTTTACTAGCATGGACGGTCAGCAGGTTAAGAATATACTCTTGATTAAAGATGCCGCGTTGTCGTGCTCGTGGTGATTCAAGCAGTTCATGGGCATAGTTGGTCAAATCGCCACGGAACCATGGCTCGATAGGTGGTGAAAATCCCTGTTTGGGCCGTGTCAAAATCTCAGCAGGCAACATGTCAGCGGCAACCTTCTTCAGCAAGTCCTTCAACACACCGTTACGCGTACGAATTGTTGAGGGCAGTGACGATACGTATTCAACCAGATGCTGGTCGAGCATGGGTGTGCGTGTCTCTAATGAGTTAAACATGCTGGCCTTATCAACCTTGACCAGAATATCATCGGGGAGATATATACGTGAATCGACGTACTGCATCTGCGCCATTATATCAAGGTGCTGCGCTGTGCGAAATTCTCTGATGTGTTGTTCGTATGGATTATGGTCGCGTAAATGAGCGAAGTATTCACTATCATACATTGAGGGACGCGAGCCAACAGGGTACCGGGTGTAGGACTGCGCGACACGTGTGGCAAGGTCACTGCCCATATTGCGGAGGCGATTTCTACCGCGCATACCATCTGGCATAAGCATACTTCCATATTTGAGCAGGGAGCGTATAAACACTGGAACGTGATTGATTGACAATTCGCGCTCATAGTGCTTATAGCCACCAAAGATTTCATCGCCTCCATCGCCTGTGAGGACGACAGTGACATGTTCACGTGCCAACTTGGAAACATAGTAAGTGGGTAACATAGATGCATCTGCAAAGGGTTCGTCAAAGGCCCAAACCAGTTGCGGTAGCACCGATACAAGCTCCGGTCGGACGAAAAACTCGTGATGATCAGTACCGAAGTGCTTTGCAACCTTTCGGGCATAGGGAAGTTCACTGAAGCCGTCCTCCTCGAAGCCAATAGAGAACGTTTTGACTGGTTGCGACATCATCTGGCTCATCAGCCCTACCACTATGCTCGAATCGACTCCACCGCTCAGAAATGCTCCCAGTGGCACCTCACTCATCAAACGGACGTGCACTGCGTCTTTGAGCAATGCAAGTGTGCGCTCAATGGCTGTCGCTTCATCGTCCTGGCAGGTGGGTGTAAAAGAGAGATCCCAGTAGCGTTGCGTGCTGATGTGCCCATCTTCGTAGATCAGGATATGAGCAGGTGGTAGCTTCGAGACGCCCTTGAAGAGTGTATTAGGTGTGGGGACATAGCCATACACCAGGTATTCGTCGAGGGCAATGGAATTTATTTCACGTGGAATACCGGCTTCAAGAATAGATTTGATCTCAGAGCCAAATATCAACCTCTGTCCATCCCAGTAGTAATTCAGGGGCTTCTTGCCAAAGCGATCGCGAGCAGCTAGAAGGCGTTGATGTTTTCTGTCCCAAATGGCGAAGGTGAACATGCCTCGCAGGTGCTTGACGCAATCATCACCGTACTCCTCGTAGGCATGAACAATGACCTCTGTATCACTATTCGTAGTAAAGCGGTGACCGCGCTCTTGGAGTTCTTTCCCAAGCTCACGATAGTTATAGATTTCCCCATTGAAGACAATGAGGATGCTCTGATCTTCATTAAAGATGGGCTGGTGGCCACCAGCGAGATCAATAATAGAGAGGCGGCGCATGCCCAATGCAACTCCATCGCCTAGCCATACTCCCTGATCGTCTGGCCCGCGATGGCGAATAACCTTGCACATGCTATCTATAAGTTCTTCTGAATTGTCACGGCTGCGCTGTATGTCAATAAATCCAGCTATTCCGCACATTGACTTGTATCCTTTCTCTAGTGCCTGCAAAAGGCACCCCTACGATGGCAGATGGTAGATTTCAGACGGTTGTATATCCTCTATGTTCTGCGGCCTACGATCGGCAATTCTTTGGTAAAGCTCTACATATATCTCTATAATATGTTCAAGTGAATAGTGTTTTTCGATGGTTGCACGAGCGACGTGCCCGTATTCCTGAGCGAGTGCCGGATTGCGTAGCAGGGTAAATAGTGCCTGTGCCATGCCTTGATAGTCTTCGGTTTCGACAAGCAAACCATTGCCTCCATGCTGAATAACATCTTCGCTGCCACTCACACGTGTTGCCACACAAGCCGAACCGCAAGCCATTGCCTCCAGGAGAGCATTAGGCATCCCCTCGAAGCGCGATGGAAGTACGGCTAAGTTGCCCCGGTGAAGTTGTGCGGGTATATCGCTCTGCAAACCTGCAAATTCGACGCTGCCCGCGATACCAAGTGCCTGTGCCATACACTCAAGCTGGGTTTGAAGAGGACCGTCGCCTACGATGATCAGTCGTGCCTGCGAGTGCTGGGGTAACTGCTTTTGTACCAAATACCAGGCTTGCAGTAGCACATCGATACCTTTCTCGTAGCGCAATTTAGAGACGCAGACGACTACCTGCGCTCGCTCATCAGTGGAAGTATCAGTATAGAGAGGCTGAAAATGTGTGGTATCTACTCCATTGGGAATGAGCTGCGTACCGGGCAGGTTAAAGTTGTGATCAGCAAGGTAATTCTTCATGCGCGAACTGAGTATGATCACCACGGCATGGTTACGCTGGAGCAAGGAGCGAATAAATCGTACGACAGGCTTCCCCATACGCTCCAACCACTCTAAATCTCCATCGACCCGGGCTTGCCCATCAATTTGCAGCCAGGGCGCAGTAACATCAAGTGGCCCGGCAACAAGTGACATGTGTGATTTTGCCGAGCCCGAGCCTGCACTACGTACGGCAATAATCATTGGTATGCCAGTCAGCCGGCACACCAACGCTGTTGGTAATGCCAACAAGCTGAGCTGATAAACATGTAGGACATCGTAACAATGGCGGTGCCGCCATAGCGTCCAGCACATGACTATAATAGCCATCAGGTATAGCAGTTTTTGAAGTAGCCTGGGAAGTTTCTCTCGACCTCCCAATAGTGCGCCGGCTACACGAATAATTGGCACACCTTCGATCACATCACGTGACAACCAGGTTCTGTCGTGGTGGAATGTGATGATGGTTGTCTCATAACCCTTCTCACGCAGGCTTCGAGCCTGAGCAAGCGCTTGCTTTTCAGCTCCGCCAACCAACGGAAGAAAGGTAGCAATAGCAATGTAGATACGTGGATTACTCACCAATCCTCCTTCCTTCCAAAGCAAAAGGCATAACTGTTTTGCCTTTTGTGAGAAGGCAGCGGTAGAGTTCCACGCACTTTTCGACAACGGTAGTCAGTCGATAATCGCGAACTACTGTGGCGTGTCCCTCTTGGCCCAATCTTTGCGCGAGGTTGGTGTCCTCTATAACGCGGCGTAGTGCCTGAGCCATCTCGGCGGGTTGCTCTGGTTCCACCAGTAAGCCATTGACGCCCTCGGAGATAATATCCTCGCTGCCGCTCACGCGTGTCGCCACGCAAGGCAGGCCACACGCCATAGCTTCTAGTAAGGCATTGGGCATGCCCTCCCAGCGAGAAGGTAATACGAAGCTCCATGATTGTTGTAGGAGATCAATGACATCTGTTCGCAGTCCGAGAAACTCCACGCTGTCCTGGATGCCCAGTTCTGCGACGAGACGCTCCATCTGTGGCCTAAGTTTGCCCTCACCGGCCCGGAGTAGCCTGGGATTCAAGTGTGTACGCCATCCAGCAGGTGCATGCATCATCCGCCCCCATGCATGCAACAACACATCGATACCCTTGGCATACTCTAATCGTGCCACGCAGATGACATCACGCTCTGGCCTTGCTGGATTGGGCCGCCGTACCGGAGCGGGTCGAAACTTCTCTGTATCGACACTACCGGAAATATGTGTAATCTGCTCGGCACGAAATCCCTGTGAGATGAGATAGGATTTGCCACGGGCGCTCAGAGTCTGGTAGAATGCGTCAGACTTTCGTAGGAAGTTCAAAATTACGCCGCCCCCTAGTACTGTTTGGGGAAGATAGGTGAAGTTCCCTGCCACCCAATCCTCAAAATCGATTTTCAGGAAGTCTGTATCAGTCAGAGTGTCGGCCATCAGCATTGCTCCCCGCTCTCGCTGTGTACGGTGTGCCTCGCCTGGCGCGACATTCTGGATGCAGATGATGACTGGTTTATGTGTGATCTTGCCGATGAGTGTCCCTACAGCAGCGAGCGGCGATATCTGGAAGGCATGGATCACGTCATAGTGGTGGCGCAACCGCCAGAGCGTCAGGAACACACTGATATTAATAGGCCAAATTCCAAGCCTACCGAGGCGTAGGTGCCCTCCACGTTTATATATTCCTCCTACACGTACAACTGGTAGGCCATTGAGTATCTCTTTTCGTTTCCACTTTTTATCGAGTCGCAGTGTGATTACGATAACATCGTGTCCAAGAGCCTGAAGTTGGCGGGCTTGTTTCTCCGCCCGGACCTGCGCACCACCAATGTCAGGCCAGAAGAGAAAGGAAATGAAACAGATACGAATACGATCTTCCACAAGTAACTCCTTCAATTATCTCATTTCTCGCTCTAGAAGCTAAACATTAGAAACTTTTTCCCATTCGGCTTTTTGTATTGCCCTCATTCGTGGCATCGTTCCCTCGTCCTCAAGGGCTTCTTCATCAGCCTCGGAGAGTTGTTTAGGCGTGAACCAGTAGAGCGCAAATGGTAATGCCATGATAATCCAGAAGTAGATGCCGACTGCTTGGATCCAGATGTCATTAGTCTGAAAAGACTGCACGAACACGCTGACAAGGGTCGCTAATACCGTCACGTACAGTGTTCGGTGGTCGCCAGTAGCTTTTCGCATTCCTATGATCACACTGGCAAACAGAGCGATAAATACCAATGCCAGCAGAATCAACCCGATGATGCCGTGGTCATAGAGGGCTCCCAGAAAGATATCGTGTGCCGCAGTAGCAATCACGCCGCCATTGTAGCCTACACGCAAATTGGTCAACAGAACGTCAGAGGCCTTGAGCCCATTGCCTAGCAGTTGGGTTGGGTCAAAATGGCTGAGTATTGCCTGCCAGAGTAAAGTACGTCCATTGAGCGTCGAAATATCCTGATTGAAGAAGCGACCGAAGATGGCAACATTGCCTACAGTTACTACCAGCGCAACGAGGGCAGCCAAGGCCGCGAAGCCACCGAGCATACCAATCTTCAGCTTACGTGAAGGCAGGAACAAAATCATGACGATAATACTCAGTAAGACACTGATATATGGACCACGTGCGAAGGTCATTCCAAGCGCTACCAGCAAGGTTAAGACCACAGTTGTACTAGCGATACGCTTAAAGCCTTGTAAAGTGAATGTGCGATAGATCGCAAGTGGAATTACTATGGAAAGAAATAAAGCAAGTGTGGGTGACACGTCAAAGATCGAGCTAATACGGAAGAGCGATGTTGTAGGGTCCACCAGGCCATTTTGTTTGGTGAAGTAACCGTAGATACCATACAAGGCAATGAAGGTGGCTGGTAGCAGGATGGCATCGATGAGCCCCATCATGCGCCGCCGCGTGGTGAGCAAATTAATCACCAGCACACCGACTGCCATGTAATCCAGGAAGGTGGTCCAGAGCGTCAGGAATGATCCCACACCAATGGCAGAGATTCCGATGCTGGCAAACACCCACAGGAGGTAGATAAACAGAAAGGCAAGTGCTGGCATGCGCTTAAACGTCTGCTTGAGAGGTAAAAAGAACATCAGGAGCAGTGTCGGTATTGTCAAGGCTGAAAGAAAGTTGTTGCCATTGAAGATTTGCAGATTTGAACCAATGAATGCATTGATCAGTGCCCACGTAATCAACAGTACGTAGCGGTAGCGCATGAAGGTCAGTATGACGAGCGGTCCAAGGGCGATACGTACTGCGTAGAGGGAGTTAAAGATTACTCCAGCAACTCCGGCTGCAAAGACTGAAATTATGACACCAACGCGCGCGACCTGCCGCCGTACCCCATAAGGAATGCTGACCGGGGTGAGCTTCCTTATGACATCCAGTACCTCCCGTGGTGGTGTGAAAAGGTGGAGCTTGCCGATCTTGCGCTGTAATGTGATGAACAGGATGAACATTGTGCAAAAATATACTGCTGAAGTAGCCAGGGCGATGCCGAAGCTCTGCCACCAGCGAGAAAGGAGAAAGTCAAAGAAGGCGTTAGCAACTACGCTGAAAGTGGTGACATACATAAGTATACGATTCTTGCGAAGAGCCGTAAATGCCCTCGCTATGATAAATCCAATCGCCATAGGTGTTAAGCCAATTACGAAACCCAGGAGCGTGCTCGCAGTGCGGTTCGTGTCGGTGGCGGAAAATTCCCCACGCTGAAAGAGGATTTGTACCAGTGGATGTGCCAGTGCAATCAAGAATGCAGTCAGCACAGCTGTGCCAATGCCAACAATCCACAAATGCAGGCGCAGCGTCTCCTTAAAACCCTTAAAGTCATTTATAGAGGCTTGCTGTGAGAGATAAGGGAGTATAGCCCTCCCGGTGGAAGCGAAGATCACGCCAGTAGGGACACTGATGAGCTTGAGTGAATAGTTGAGTGCAGAGATGCTACCTGGCGCGAGAGATGAGGCAAACATTTGATCAACCAGGGGACCGGCCTGGCTGATCAATGCTCCAAGAAGTGAGGGCCACGCCAGCATCAAAATAGCCGTAAGTTCCGGGCTATGCAGCTTCAAGATGGGTCGATAGATGATCTTTGCACGCCACGCACGTATAATAATCGCGCACAATTGCAGGAGTTGCCCGATTACTGTGCCGATACAGAGTATGACGACACCCTGTGTCTTACCTGCTATCACCACGAGCACGGCGCTGGTGAGTGGGACCAGTATTCCGGCGTAGGCAGGCCAACCAAATTTACCCTCTGCATTGAGAAGGCACTCTATGAAGCTGTTCACTACCATGAGCAGGAGCACTGGAAAAATATATGGAGCGAGACTAATAGCAAGTTGCGCGCGTTGTGAATCCAACGCCGGAGCGGAAAAAGCAATCACCTGTTTGCGAAAGATAAGCATCACCACTGTGAACAGCGTCAAACTTACAACCAGGAGATTCAGTAGGATACTGAAGAGCTTCTCTTTTGTCTCTTTTCTGCGCGTAGCCGTATAAGCCGGAATGACTGAACCCTCAAGTCCGCTTGCTAGCAACGACGCCAACAAAAGGGGTACTGCGGAAGCGACAAAGTACGCATCCATCTGTACTCCTTGGCCGAAGTGCGCGGTGACAACGATTTGGTTGATCATGCCCATCACGCGAATCAACAGAGCCGCCGATCCGAGACTCAGTAGGGCACGGAAAATATTTTTATTGACAGATTTGAGACGCACCGCTACTAGAAGCGCGCTAGTGGTACTTAAAGGTTGCGCATTATCAGAATCTAAAGGCTGGGTCATGTTATAACCGTTCCTGAGAAGAAAGCAAAAATCAAACAAGCTGTCCAGGATGCAGATGGGCTTGTACCTGTTGTGCGGCTGAGAAGATACACTCCCAGCATTTAGCGATCATTATATAATAATTTAACAACTTTGACATTTGAGAACCAACCCTGGTGAATAATACTGCGAAAGCGAGTTTCAAATACATAGTATCAGCCTCGCAACACAGCTAGTATTAGGTAATCTTAAGAGCGCGGTAACACTACAGATAGGGACCTGCTCTATACCCTAGACTTTAGCAGTATATTCCCTTTCTCTTAGGAATCAGGTTTTTACTGACGTTGAGATGCTGTTAAGAGAGTCCTGGCTGGGTGTATATTCCACCCCTCTGGAGTGCTCGGGATGAATGTTTTTCTACACGGCTTCAAGCAAAGCACCACTAATTCTTTACCTTCATGAACATCTTATCTGCACTCACAGGTGATATCTTCTTATGAGCAGTATATAATGACTGGGGAGGCTCGAGCCTCTATGGTGGAGGAGAGATGTTTTTAGGAGGAAATTTGAATGGGAATCTCATTGGACATACAAAAGCCGCAAGGCTCGGTATCTATAGCAGACTATGATGTTATCGTGATGGGAGCAGGCCCTTACGGACTTTCAGTCGCAGCGCATTTATTAGTACAGGGACTGCGGGTAGCGATCTTTGGAAAGCCGATCTCCTTCTGGCGTGAAAGTATGCCAAAGGGAATGCTTCTTCGCTCCTATTGGTGGGCTGTAAATCTCTCTGATCCACAGAAGAAGTACCTGCTCGCGCAATACTTTCAGCTACATGGTATGGATGCACCCGATCCTCTGACAATAGAAACGTTTATCGACTACGGGCTGTGGTTTCAAAAGCAAGCTGTTCCTGATGTAGATGAGACCTATGTAGCAAGTATTGAACGCCGAGGGCAACAATTTGAAGTGACGTTGGTAGATGGCCGAAGGGTAATGAGCCCGGTAGTGGTAATGGCCCCAGGGCTGGCCTACTATATTTATCGCCCTGCTGAGTTCTCTCATATGCCTGCTCAGCTCGTGACGCATACGGCTGACCATTACACGTTTGATGATTTTGCAGGCAAGCGGGTGGTGGTAATAGGCGGAGGGCAGAGCGCCTTAGAGATGTCCGCACTACTGCACGAAAATGGCGCTGACGTGGATTTAGTCGCTCGTCAAGCTATCCATTGGCTAGGGAGCGATTCCATGAAGAATCGCACACTGGTAAGGAAACTCCGCTACCCCAAAGCTGGGATTGCCCCTGGTTGGTTTAACTGGGGATTGGAAAATCTTCCTTATGCCTTTCAGCGACTTCCACGAGCTATGAAAGATGGATTGCTGCATGGTCGTGGTCGTTATGGCCCTGCAGGTGCTGCCTGGTTGAAACCTCGTGTTGTGGATAAAGTAAAACTTTACGAGATGGAGGAAGTGCAGGCAATGAAGGAAATTGATGGCGGTGTGGCGTTGACGCTCTCAAACAATGAGACACTGATTGCAGATCATGTCGTTCTCGGGACGGGCTACCGTGTAAATATCCAGAACTTGCCCATGTTGCATCCATCGCTGCTCTCGAGTATTCAAACCTATGGGAATGCGCCCATCTTGAACACCCGGTTCGAGAGCAGTATATCAGGACTCTATTTCGTGGGAGCCTCCTCGGTATCTAGCTTTGGCCCATTCTACCGTTTTGTTGTGGGTGCTGACGCGGCAGCACGGCGTGTAGCAAGTTCGATAGCGTGGCAAGTTTCGCACGTGAAGTAGAGGGTGGGCTCATGCGCAAGCAGCTGGGAGTACTTGTTGCTGCATGTTTCTATTATAGCGGATTGGTGAGACTTGCACGCTGGTGGACACAACGATCAGAGCAATGCCTGATTATCCTTACCTATCATCATGCAACTGGGGGAGATCTGCGCCGCCATCTGCTCTACCTACGTCGTCACTATCGCATGCTGCATCTCGAAGAGGCACTAGAAGATCTCTATACACCACTGAAGGACGGAAAGTATAAGCAGGATCGGCGCACGTTGCTGGTGCTGACATTTGACGATGGATACCAGGATAACTATACGCATGGCTTCACGCTGGCGCGTGAGTTACAGGTCCCGATCAGCATTTTTCTCATTCCAGGCTACGTGGAGAGCCGTGATTACTTCTGGTGGTTGGAGGGCAAGCGCCTTATACGTCGCGCACAGGTGGACAATGTGACCATTGAGGGACGTACTTATCATCTAGGACAAGCACAAGAGCGCGATCTGCTTGCAGAAACAATCGATGCCCGTCTACGCCATGCCAGGTCGGTTGCAGAGCGTGAAGCTTTCCTGGTGATTGTACGTGAGTTGCTGGCTGTACCTTCATCCGTTACGAAAGAGGAGGAAGCATCTCGCCCATTGACGTGGGCGGAGATAGGCGAGATGGAGGAGAGCGGATGGGTCTCATTCGGCGCTCATACCATGCATCACCCGGTCCTGGCCTACCTTGCAGAGCCTGCGGAGGTACGGCGCGAGGTAGGCGAGTGCCGAAGCGTGCTGGAGCAGCGATTGGGTCACCTGGTACGTGCCTTTGCTTACCCGATTGGGCGACCCGAGCACATTGGCCACGAGGCGCAACGCGCGGTGCGAGATGCAGGCTATGATTGGGCGGTAACAACCACCTATGGAAACAATACTGCCCAGAGCGATCCTCATCGTCTTCGACGTGTTGCAGGCGATGTGAGTCGGCATTGGCTGGTTATGGCAGCCGAGGTATCGGGTGTTTGGAAAATTTTTTCTCCCCTGTGGAAGAATTCTCTATTTGGTAGGGTGGAGAGATAATTGCTTGTCAGTTAATGCGTGTAACGTTAGAATCATGGTAGGCTAAAAGGTACTTTGATGAACAGTGCACCAGATAATTCTCGCGTGACTAATTACCAGTCGCCGGTAGAGTCTGATAAAATTACAGTTCGCAACGCAGAACGTGTGGCTCTTAATGAGATATATCATGCTCTGGTGCTCGATGCTGGTTTACGGCAGTCGTTGGCTACTATTCGCTCGCTCGGTAGCAGAGGACTGGGTATTGCTGCTCTGGCGGCCTTCAATGGCGAATCTGTGCCTGCCTTCTCGTCGCGCTGGTGCCGGCAAGGGATTGTCTGCGGAGCAGGTGAGGCCACAGAGGAGTACCTCACCTTTGTGGAGCAGCTACTTGATCGTATTGATGCATGTGTATTGATTGCTTCATCAGATAGTACCTTAGCACTGGTACGCCTACACCGTGAGCGGCTTGAACGGCGGGTTCGTATTGCATTGGCAGAAGAATCGGCCCTGGCAATAGCCGTCAACAAAGAACAGACGTTAGAGATTGCCAAGCGGTTGGGTTTAGCTGTCCCCCGAGCTGTCACCGTGGGTGAGGTGAACGAGGTATCGGCGGCACTGCGCGAGATTGGGCTACCCGCAGTCGTCAAACCCGTGGAATCCTGGGTATGGGGTGAACAACAAGGAGCCAGGTATGCATCCAAATTAGTAACTACTTCTGACGAGGCGCGACTTGCAGTTGAGGAATTGACGCAATTAGGTGGAAAGACGCTCTTCCAGCAGTTCCTCTCAGGGAGACGTGAGGCTATCAGTTTCCTCTATGCACATGGTGAGATCTACGCGCGTTTTGCCCAGTGGGCTAAGCGCACGGAACCGCCGTTGGGCGGTCAATCCGTCCTGCGTCAGAGCATCGCGGTTCCGCCTGACCTTGGCGAGCAGGCGGAACGGCTCGTGCGTGCAATCGGGTTGGAAGGCTACGCTGAAGTCGAGTTTCGGCGTGACGGTGCGGGGATTCCCTATCTGATGGAGATCAATCCACGCCTCTCGGCCTCGGTTGAGATTGCGGTGCGTTCAGGAGTTGATTTCCCCTACCTGCTCTATCAATGGGCGAGCGGAGAGCGCATTGATCGGGTGGAGCACTATCGTACAGGGAATTGGATGCGCTATCTGAGAGGCGATATTATGACAACCATAGAGGCATTACAGCAGCGTGGTAGGCCGGGAGTCACTCCGCCTGCTCGAGCGATAGCCGATTTTTGCGTTTCTTTCTTCAAGCCAATGAGATATGACTATCTTGATTGGAAAGATCCTTTGCCAGCCTTCATTGCGACAACAGACTTCACCCGTCGCTGGCTAGGAGGGGCTATTATGAAGAGGTTGTCTCGCGCGCGGGGAATACTCTCCTCGTAATCTTCGCACTACAGCGAGCACTGTGGTTCGACAAGCCAAACACGTGTGTTAGAAGTCAACAGAAAGGGGCTTTCTGTGTGCTCTATGCGGGAAGGAGAGCGCTGTGAAGGAGCGTATACGTTTGTTTGTCGCTCTATGTTTCTACTATAGTGGGCTGGTAAAACTTGCACACTGGTGGACACGCCGCTTGGGGCGGCGCCTGATTATCCTCAAATACCATCGCGCGATTGGGGGAGATCTGCGCGGTCAGATGCTCTACTTGCGTCAACACTATCGCCTGCTGCATCTCGAAGAGGCGCTGGAAGAGTTCTATACGCCTCTGCAGGAGGGGAAGCGGATGCGTGACCGGCGCCTACCGATGGTACTGACCTTTGATGATGGATACCGCGATAACTACACGCATGCCTTTGCTCTTGCACGGGAGCTGCAGATTCCTATCACTATCTTTATCATTCCGGGCTACATAGAAAGCGGAGATTATTTCTGGTGGCTGGAGAACGAGCGTCTTGTGCGTCGCGCTCAGGCGAGTGAGGTGACAATCGAGGGGCGCGTCTACCATCTGAACCAGCCAAAGGATCGAGCTATGCTTGCCCAAGCAATAAAAACTCGTTTGCGTTATTCCAGGTCGGTTGCAGAGCGTGAAGCGTTTCTTGCGGATCTACGCAAGGCATTGTTGGTGCTTTCATCTGTTACGTTGGAAGAAGAGGCGGCTCTGCCGTTGACGTGGGCGCAGGTACGTAAGATGGAGGAGAGTGGGTGGGTCTCATTCGGAGGCCATACCATGCATCATTCGATCCTGGCGCACCTGCAGGACCCCACCGAGGTGCGTCTCGAGGTAGGTGAGTGCCGTACCGTGCTGGAGCAGCAGCTAGGCCATCCCGTGCGTACGTTTGCCTACCCTGTAGGGAGTCTGAGGAACATTGGTGACGAGGCGCTGCGATCTGTAAAGGCGGCAGGGTACGAGTGGGCGGTAACGACTGTTGAAGAGGTAGCCACTCCCCAGAGTGATCCACATCTCCTGAGCCGGATTTCAGGGGACCCGAATGTGCATTGGCTGGTAATGGCTTCGGAGCTAGTTGGGCTGCTGGGTAACGTCACTCGCCTGAGGAGAAAATTGGACATTGTCTCTCGCCTGAGGAGAAAATTATGAGAGACTCGCTAGACAAAACCCCTGCTGTGAGTGAACAGTTGCAAGTTGCTGAGTCTACTATTCCGCAAGTTGGCAGTACGCAACCGCTAGTTCATAAATCGAGATATGATGCCCTGGTTCTTGATGCGATGCAGCGGCAATCATTGGTCACGGTACGCTCTCTAGGCCACAGAGGACTGTCTGTTGCTGCACTCGAGACCTCAAGCCTCGTACCAACTTTCTCATCACGCTGGTGTCAGCAGGGATTTTGCGCGCCATCCTACGAGCAGAATGTAGAGCCCTATCTTACCTACCTGGAGCAGTTACTGGACCATACTGGTGCAAGTGTGCTCATTACTTCGTCGGATGGTACCCTGGCGTTGATACGCCAGTATCGCGAACGACTTGAGCATCGGGTGCGTATCGCGCTGGCAAAAGAACCAGCCCTGGCAATAGCTGTCAATAAAGAGCGGACATTGGGAATCGCCAAAGGACTGGGTTTGAATATCCCTAGGGGGGTGAAGGTAGAGAAGGTGAACGAGGTATCGGCGGCACTGCGCGAGATTGGACTACCCGCAGTCGTCAAACCCGTGGATTCCTGGGTGTGGGGTGAACAAAAGGGTGCAAGGCTAGTGTCTGATCTCGTCACTACACCCGCTGAGGCCTTGCATGCGGTCGAAGAACTGACGAGCTTGGGAGGAACCGCGCTCTTCCAGCAGTTCCTCTCAGGGAGACGTGAGGCTATCAGTTTCCTCTATGCACATGGTGAGATCTACGCGCGTTTTGCCCAGTGGGCTAAGCGCACCGTGCCGCCGTTAGGCGGTCAATCCGTCCTGCGTCAGAGCATCGCCGTTCCGCCTGACCTTGGCGAGCAGGCGGAACGGCTCGTGCGTGCAATCGGGTTGGAAGGCTACGCTGAAGTCGAGTTTCGGCGTGACGATACTGGAGCTCCCTATCTAATGGAGATCAATCCGCGCCTCTCGGCCTCGGTTGAGATTGCGGTGCGTTCAGGAGTCGATTTCCCCTACCTGCTCTATCAATGGGCGAGCGGGGAGCACATTGATAGAGTGGAGAGCTATCGTACAGGCAATTGGATGCGCTATTTGGAGGGCGATATCCTCACAACGCTGCAGGCACTGATACAGCATGGTAGACCAGGAGTTACTCCACCAGCCCACGCGCTATTTGACTTCTTTCTTTCTTTCTTTGAACCCATGGGCTATGATTATTTTGATTGGAAGGACCCTCTGCCAGCATGGACAGCGACAATTGAATTCGGTCATTATATAATACGACGACTGAAGAGAAGTCTTGCAAGAAGGAGGGTATCTTGAGCGTGTTATCTGGAAGTACAAAAACCCCAAAGCCCTCTATCTACGGAGAAGTAACGCATGCGTAGGCGCGTGTTGATATTTATTGCTGCGTGTTTCTACTATAGCGGGCTCGTGAAACTGGCTCGCTGGTGGACAAAGCGCTTGGGGCGTCGCTTGATTATCCTCAATTACCATTCTGCGTCCGAAGGAGACCTGCGCAGCCACCTGCTCTACCTGCGTCGTCACTATCGTATACTTCATCTTGAGCCGGCATTGGAAGAACTTTACACACTTAGCAAAGTCGAACGAAAAAGGTATGATCGGCGCACAGCGCTCGTACTGACCTTCGATGACGGATACCATGATAACTACACGCATGGCTTTGCGCTGGCGCGTGAGTTGCAGGTTCCTATCACCATTTTTCTTATACCAGGCTACATAGAAAGCGGAGACTGCTTCTGGTGGTTGGAGGGCAGGCGCCTTTTAGAACAGCTGCGGGTGGGCGAAGTAGCAATTGCGGGCCGGAACAGTCATGCAGGATACCCTGTGGAACAAAGGGTATCGGCACAAGCAATCGACACCTACTTATATCATGCCCGGTCAGTTGCAGAGCGTGAGGCGTTTTTGCTATCTGCCCGCCAGTTACCGGCGGTGTCCCCCCCGGTCGCCCAGAAGAAGGCCGCTTTACCACTCACATGGGTTGAGGTTCAGGAGATGGAGGAGAGTGGGTGGGTCTCGTTCGGTGCGCACACCATGCATCATCCGATCCTGGCGCATCTGACCGATTCTGCTGAGGTAGAGTACGAGGTAAGAGAGTGTCGCTTGAAACTTGAGCAGCAACTGGGACATCCAGTGCGTACCTTTGCCTATCCTGTTGGGCAAACACAGCATATAGGAGATAATGTACTTCGTGCTGTACAACAAGCAGGGTACGACTGGGCGTTAACAACGATGTACGGCTTCAATACTCCGCGAAGCGACCCGTATCTCCTTCGGCGCATCGAAGTGGATGTCAGTCAGCATTGGCTGGTCGTGGCCGCAGAGACAGCCGGCTTGTGGGGCTTCCTCTCCCGCCTGCGCTGGCTGCCTCTCATTCGGAAGTATTTTACGAATGCCGCAGGAGGTAATAGGTGACTGATCTAAGAACCATGTTGATTCCCTGTTCGCGCGATTTACAAACGATAGTAATATAGATGATCACCTTCTAAAGTCCGGCTGAAATGTGAATGACCCTTTTCAAAGCCGAATTATTTTTGCATCGTTATAGCCGTGTGTCATGTTACGGGTGTCTACAATGCAGCGGGCTTCGTGTATAATCCAGGGGATATCATAATAGCTATGGTCCGTGACGATGACAACACAGTCTGCAGCTTGCAACAAGCCACTGCTCACTGGCTGTGAGTGCAGTGTGCTATCGCGAACTTTCAGCGATGGTATATACTCGTCGTTGTAGAGTACTACTGCCTTGCGAGCCAGCAAATCCTGAATAATGTCGAGAGCGGGAGATTCACGTACATCACCTACATTGCGTTTGTAGGCGACGCCCAACACAAGAACAGTTGCGCCATTGAAACTGCGGCGCTGTTCGTTCAGTGCCTCACTGATCTTATTCACGACGTAATGTGGCATGCTACTATTGATCTCCGCTGCCAGTTCAATAAAGCGTGCAGTGTAATCAAGCGTTTTGAGTTTCCAGGAAAGATAGTGCGGATCGATCGGGATACAGTGTCCCCCCAGACCTGGACCTGGCAGAAAGCGCATGAAGCCGAAAGGCTTGGTTGCCGCCGCATCGATAACTTCCCACACATCGATGGAGAGTTTTTCACAAATGATGGCGATTTCGTTCACCAGGCCGATGTTGACGGCACGGAACGTGTTCTCCAGGAGCTTGGTCATCTCAGCGACACGTGGGGAGGAGACGGGCAGGACTCTCTCGATGGCTGCTCCATAATAGGCCTGTGCGAGTTCCGTACAGGCAGGTGTAACGCCGCCAACAATTTTGGGTGTGTTGCGCGTGTCGAAGTTGGGATTGCCGGGATCGATACGCTCTGGTGAAAAGGCCAGGAAGAAGTCAACGCCCACTTTCAGGCCAGTAGCTTGCAGTTCGGGTAGCAGAACTTCATCAGTCGTACCGGGATAAGTTGTGCTCTCCAACACCACCAACTGACCTGGATGCAGGTGTGCTTTCACCTGTTGTGTAGCCGAGATGATATAGGAAATATCAGGGTCGCGTGTCTTCCGTAACGGTGTGGGTACACAGATGCTGACTGCATCGATATCATCCAGTGCAGCATAGTCACTGGTAAAACACACGCGTTTTGCATCGATGAGTGCCTGTAAAGTACTACTCGGAATATCAGGAATATAGCTCTCACCGCGATTGACCAAATCAATTTTTTGCTGATCCAGGTCAATGCCAGTAACCTGGAAGCCAGCTTCTGCGAATGCAATTGCGAGTGGTAATCCTACATAGCCGAGTCCAATGATCCCAACACGCAGAGAGAGTGTGGAAATCTTTTCTTGTAATGATAATGAGTGATCCATGAGCTGCTCCTTTGCCGGTGTTGCATTCTATAGTTCAACAAGCTGCAACATCATGATTTTTCATCTTTGTCCTTTTGCTGTCGAGGGATAGTAATTGTGACAGTTGAATCCACTCCACCGTTCAAAGGAGGTGTGCTAGGAGGAGGCAAAGGCAGCTTTGCCAAACTGCTGCCTGTCCTGGGTTGCCGCGTATCACTCAGATAGTGGTGAATCTCATCGTAGTCCGACCAGCTACTTTTGTTGAGGACAATCCCTATTACTGAAGTGCGGGTTTTGTTCAACAGACGCCTGGCACGTAAAAGTGCCTTACGAGGTGTTTTAGAAGCATCAACAACTAGCACTGTTGTCTGAATATATGAAGCCAAGATCTGGGCGTCTGCTACAGGAAGTAATGGGGGGGTGTCGAAAATGACATAATCAAACTGCGGTGCTTTTTGCAAATAGCTGAAGATTTGGTTAGCTGCCGACGATTGCAGCAATTCCGCGGGATTGAAATCGATTACTCCTGTTGTCAACACCCGTAACGTAGGAATTTCGGTTGGCTGATCATGTAGCTCTTGCTCGAGCTGCGACCACTTCTCCATGAATGCGCTTGTAAGACCGCGGTAATTATCGAGTTGAAAGTGATGATGTAGCATTGGACGGCGCAGGTCTGTATCGACGAGCAGCACCCGTTTTCCTGTCATTGCTAAAAAGGAGGCGAGATTAGCAGCAATAGTAGTTTTGCCCTCATCTACGAGGGCACTGGTGACCATTACCCCCTTGAAAGGTTTAAGCGTCTGTGCTGCATTTAAGCTTGCACATAGCTTGCGGCATCCTTCTGCCAGAGTTGGTATCTCTTCAGCATTTTTGCCTCGCTCTTTTTTCGAAAGTTGGGGAATAACCGTCAGTGTGTCCAAACCTGAAATCTCTTGCACTTCTTCAGGGCTGCCCAGGCGATCATCGATCCATTCAAAAATAACAATTAAAGCTAAAGCAAGACCAAGGCCAACTAGTGCCCCAAGACCTGCATATATTAGCGGTCTGGGACTAACAGGGTCTATTGGAAGTTGGGCAGGTAAGACTTGCGCGGTAGCGACGGGCTGTATCTGCGAGCCCACATATTGTGAAAAACTCAGGCCAATCTCATTAGCGAGCTGCATTGCCAGTCGCGGATCAGTGCTCTTGACATCGAGTTCGATGATCTGCGAGTTGGGTTGAGTTTTCACGGAGAGCATATCATTAAGCTGCTTTAATGTCAGTCCTTCATGTTGTGATACAACACGGTCGAGCACTACCGGATTTGTGAGCAACTGAGCATATGTTGGTAAAGCTTGGATGGTGGAAGCGGTACTCTCACCGATTGATGTGTTGGGTCTACCCATACTAAGGAAAATGGTTGTAGAAGCTTGATAAGTAGGAGGTATAAACTTACCGATGGCGTAGGTTCCGCCACCGCAAATAACGATTCCAAGTACTATCAACCAGGCCCAGCGTTTAGCAAGCATTGTATAGCGACTTAATGGACTTTGCATTTGAGAACCATCCTTATAGTTCTGAAGATGATAATGTTCAGATACATCTATGTTTTGATGCAGTTTGGCATAGCAACTTATTGTATACTAGCACTGCAATTACTTTCTACCTTTATCCCCTCAAGGATATAGTCCCGCCTATAAGAATCAGGTTTATGACAAAGTTGAGATGCTGTTGCGAAAGACGTATCCTGGTGTATATTCCTCTCCACCCGAATTGTTCAGGATAGAAATGTTTTTTACACTACTTTCTGCAGAGCATCACTGATTCTTTACCTCCATTAACAAAGGACAGAGTAGTAACTCATGCTTTCTCTTTCGATCTTTGCCTCCGAAAAAGTAAAATGAGCGGGATGAAGACTAGAATGGCTAGGAGGAACCAGCCCAACCACTGTGTGTTTCCAGAGGAAGGGGGGGATGCACTTGATGGATAAGGGGTAGGATGAACTGGCGTAAGGATATTATTTGGGTACACACCATCCAACGTTTTCCAGAAGCCGCCTCCACTTTCCCAGGTGACACTCATCCCCGTTTCGGTTTTAATACGTTCCTCCATAGGCCAGGGCCATAAGGGCTGATTGGTTAAGACCCCATCCTGATACCTATAAATAATAGTTGCGCCAATATCGCTTCCTCCCTGTCCTGCCCCTTTAAGAGGAGAATTGGGAGGAATAAAAAGATATGCACCTCTGCCGTATTTTGCAACATTGTATCTCGGATTAACCTTTTTATCTGTCGGTCCAACGGTTGCTCCGATCCTGCCATTGCCATAAAAATCAAGAGAGCTATGTGTCGGGTTACCTACTATCGCAGTATCATTATTGACAAACACACTGTTTGTCAATGTAGGATTTTGACTTGTTTGTTTGGAGAACCCTACCTCGTTATTGACAAAAGTAGAAGCATCGACACCTCCCCCGCTTCCATTTTCTGTCGTCCATATAATACCATCACCATGATTTGTCGTGGTATGAAAATTACCTTGCTTTCTGGTATTATCAAAGAAACTATTTATAACTTGTGTATTGTCGCCGGAAGAGTCATTTACCCATATTCCTTCCCAATTATCAAGAAACATCGCGCCAAGAATTTTTGCATTATCCTCTGGAGGTCCATTAGTAGTTATCCAGATAGCAGTAAAGTAATCATTACTTGGCTGATCAGGAATATCGTGAATGCAGATGGGATTTTCCAAAGTAACGTTTGTTGATCCGTAAATACCATAGCACGATCTTGGAGCAGGAGAAAAGTTAGATTGTGCTGTCCATCGAGCCCATGTTCTCCGAAAAGTTACGTTACTTGAGTGATAGGCAATAAAAATATAGCGCCCTTGACCCCAGCCGGCACAATCCTCGATTAACACGTTGCTTGGTCCGTAAGCGATATCAAACACGTGAGAGTTGCCAGAACCTGCATTGTAGGCAGTAATGCGCCGGAGGGTGATCATATCACTCTGGCCAGAAACGATAACCACATCATAATCTGGTCCCGCATTCCGTGCCACCAAACCATCAACGACGACGTAGGAACTGTTTTTTACTTCGATAACAAAGGGAGCGCTTCCTGCACCATCGATAATCGCTTTGCCATCATGTTCCGCCTGGATAGTAATGGGCGCAGTTGACGTACCATGTATCCCATTCACGTGCAATTCACTATTGGAGTAGAGACCGTCTTGAAGAAGTAGCGTATCGCCGGGAGAAAGACTGTTTGCTTTAGCAGAGAGGTTATCTCCAGGTGATGCATAGATGGTATTTCCTGCTCCTCGCTGGCGCAGTTCGTGCCGGCTTTGAGAACCAAACCCAGTCAGTGGAACAACTAGAATAAGGAGAAGAAAAGCAAAAAGAATTGCTGTTTTAGGCGATCGAGACTGGTTTGAGAAAGCTTTCATATCGTACTTATACGTATAATTGCACTAGAGGGTAACAATAACTGCTTTTTATTCTTAATAACCCTGGCTGCCTGTTGAAAAGTGTGTACCGCGGCAGCTTCTAGTATCATTATACTACTCCTGCTAAGATATGTTCTAAATGAGAATGACTTCTCCCAGAGCTTCGGAGACTCAATTAGATAAAGCTAGTATAGCACAACAGGACTCTTTCGTCACTGTTCAAAATGCATTAATTTTGATAGAGTAAGTACATTGAAGCTGATGATAATGAATATGAAAGGAGTTGTACACTTTACTTTATACGGTTAGTAGGGGTAAAAGTGTACTCTTGTTTGAAGGTGGCTACAACAAAATATCTGGTTACAGGCGGTGCAGGATTCATTGGTTCACATATTGCAGAGGCTTTGCTTGATCGAGGAGATTCCGTACGAATCTTCGATAACCTTGCCACGGGCAGGATATCAAACCTGGCTGCGCTCAAGGGGCGTGCTGAATTTGTTGAAGGCGATCTACGTAATCTCGATAGCCTGCGATCTGCCGTAGAAGGTGTCGAAGTGGTATTTCATCAGGGAGCGCTTGCTTCGGTACCAAGGTCTATTGCAGACCCAATCAGGTCACTTGAGACCAATATCAATGGCACACAAAACGTACTAATTGCTGCTCGAGATGCAGCTGTGCGACGTGTTGTATACGCTAGCTCTTCGTCCGTATACGGAAACACGCCAACATTACCTAAACGGGAAGATATGCCAACCAATCCAATGTCGCCTTATGCTCTTCAGAAGCTTACGGGCGAGTTGCTCTGTGGTATATTCACCCGTATTTATGAGCTCGAAACTGTTGCTCTTCGCTACTTTAATGTCTTCGGCCCACGGCAAGATCCGACTTCGGAGTATGCGGCGGTGATTCCTCGTTTTCTTACAGCATTGATCGAGAGACGACGCCCCATCATCTTTGGAGACGGGGAGCAAACGCGCGATTTTACCTATATTGCCAACGTCGTTCAGGCAAATTTGCTGGCAGCAACAGCTCCTCAAGCCATTGGTCACGCTATGAATATTGGCTGTGGTGAGCAGATTTCACTCAATACTGTGTTGCACATAGCGGGGGACCTTCTGGGAGTGACTGTCGACGCCGAGTATCGTGACCCACGTCCAGGAGATGTGCGTGATAGCCTCGCGGACATCAGTCTCGCGCGACGTCTTTTGGCATATAAGCCAATCGTCAGTTTTCGCGAGGGATTGGCTTATACTCTTGACTCCTTACGTGTTAATTAGCTCTTTTTAGTACTCTCATAATATCTAATAAGCTTAGGCATTGGAATATACACCACCGTATGAGGATAATAACATCGTCTCAACTCGTTTGTATACCAGATTCCTATAGAGGAAGATTTATCCTAAAGGCGTGAGTATTCACTCCAAAGTATGCTAGGAGACAGTCTATGAATCTGGTCTCGTTCTCCATTAGAACCAAGGGAGCATATAACTTCACCAGGCGTCTCGGGACGGTATTTACTCGTTTTGGAGTTTCAGAAGCCCCAATTCGACTTGCTTTACACACTATTCTAGCATCCCTGCGAAAATATGAAGGGGCGCCAACCTTCTTCATTCCCGCTGTGGTGTTAGGCCGTCACCCCGAGCTTATCTCAGAAATTGCCCAAAATGGTGCCGAAATTGGCATTCATGGCTATGTTCATAACGATTATCGTACTTTGGGTAAAGAGGAACAATATAAGCAAACAAAGCAAGCTATCTCGGTATTTCAAAAAATCAAGCTTCCCTATCAGGGCTTTCGCAACCCCTATCTTGGATGGACAGAAGAATCGCTCGATGTGTATGCTTCCCTGGGATTTAATTATGAAAGTAACATAGCTGTCTTACACGACGTTGTCGATCTCAAGGCCTTTTCTCCACTCCTGCAAAGCGGCTTTGCAAAATCTCTGAAACTCTTCCAGGCTATTCCTTGCAGTACATATGTCCTTCGTCCACATTTTGAAAGAGATTTGCTGCGTATTCCAACCAGCATTCCAGACGATGAAATGCTATTTGATCGCCTACGTATTACTGATCCACAGGAGGTTGGGCTCATCTGGAGCAAGGTAATGCAGCGTGTATATGACCATGGTGGCCTCTATACGCTTAATCTTCATCCCGAACGTGGTGTCCTTTGTAGAGAAGCCCTTGATACTCTCCTATCGTATGCCAGCAGCCTGCCTCTTCCGGTCTGGGTGGCTCGTATAGGAGATATTGCACAGTGGTGGAAGGAACGCAGTGCCTTTAAACTCAGCATTACATCTCGTGGTTCTGATCATTGGCATGTTGAAGCCACATGTACTCTTCGCGCTACGTTACTCGCGCGTCGTCTCACTGTCGAGGACCAGCCAGTCATCCCCTGGTACGGGAGCGATTTCAAAGTGCAATCACATATCTTCACGGTGAACTCAACGCGCTGCCCCTGTATTGGTGTAACGCCACAAACACCACAACAAGTGATCGATTTCCTCCAGGAGCAAGGTTATCCTTTCGCTTACAGTTCTCAGGAAGAAGCTTACAAATATGCCATGTACCTCGACAAACCGGAAGGATTCGGTACAACACGAGAGAAACAGGCTGCAAGTAAAAGTGCCCTTGTTGAGCAGATCGAAACATTAGATGCACCCTTATTGCGCTTTGGCTGCTGGCCTAATGGCATACGAGCTGCGCTTGCCATTTCAGGTGATATTGATTCAGTCACAGTGCAGGATTTCTTTTTGCGCATTTTCGAAGTCATCCAGAATACCTGACTATAATTCACTACCTTCTATCTGCAAGGCAGGAATGGCAGGGGAGTACGATATGTCTATGAAAAGCGAACAGCAACATGATCTTACAGAACCAGTTCCAACCCTGCAAGTCGTCGAGATTGACCCACGGACCGATCCACGTTGGGAAGCTTTTATCAGCACTCTGCCGAATAGCCTGATTTATCAACATCCATCTTGGCTACAGGTTCTTGAAGAGGCGTTTGGATATAAGCCTGTTAATCTTGCCTGTGAGGACAGCAGTGGCCAACTCCAGGGTATCCTACCCCTCTATTATTTGCGAGGTCTGTTCACCGGCCGTCGCTATTCGTCTCTTCCTCGCACTCCGGTCGCCGGTCCGCTCGCCTATAATGACCAGGCACTGACCGCTTTAACACGTGCCGCTTTTGAGCGTGTTCGTGATGAGCGGGGTGCCCAACTCCAACTCAAAGTGCCGTCGAATAAGCTCGAAGGACTCGTGGAAGGCGTTGTTGGTGTGCCGTGGAGAGAGGCGTACCTGCTGAAGTTGCCTGAGCGTCCAGAACTCCTGCACATCGGTAACTCCCGCAACCATTCTCGAATCAAATGGGCGGTCAATAAGGCAACCAGGCTCGGTGTACAGGTCTGCCCGGCGGACACAGAACGTGAACTTCGACTCTGGTACGAGCTTTATCTGGAGACCATGCGTAGGATCGCCGTGCCGCCCCGACCTTACTATTTCTTTGAGATACTCTGGAAACGACTTCAACCACGTGGCCTGATGCGATTGCTACTAGCCAAACACTATGAGGCTGGGTGTAGCAGGTTGCTGGCAGGCTCGCTCTTCCTGATGTTTGGCCAGACCGTCATCTATGCCTTCGCTGGGTGGCGGCGCGAAGACCTATCGCTGCGCCCCAACGATGCAATTCACTGGCAAGCGATTCATGATGCTTGTGCTGAAGGCTTTAGCAATTACGATTTCGGTGAGGTGACAAAGGACAACCAGGGCCTTGCTGAGTTCAAAAGCAAATGGGGTGCTGAACCGTATTGGCTGTATCGCTACTATTATCCTACTCCTCGCGAGATGGAGATGAGCATTCTCGATTCTCACAGCCGCGCTCGCCAATTCATGTCCGCTGCCTGGAGGCGGTTGCCGATCAAAGCGACAGCCTTTTTGGGCAATCTTGCCCACCACTATTTCTAGGAGAATGTTAGTATGACACATGCAGTTGTAGAGCGGACAACAAAATATAGAACCAAAACTCACCGCTACAGTGGTTCAGCCCGGCGTGTGGCTCTCATCGGCGGGACGACGACCTTCGATGATTGTCTGGCTGCCCTGTACTACCTGGTACATCCGCGTCAACTTGTTGAAGGGACAGCCATTTCCGAATTCGAGCATTCTTTTGCTCAGTACATTGGCGTCCGTTATGCGTACAGCTTTTGTCATGGGCGAGTGGGGCTCTACGGTCTTCTGCACGCACTAGAGATTGGGTCCGGTGACGAGGTACTTCTCCAGGTTCCCACGCACATTGTAGTATCCAACGCAATTCGCTATACAGGTGCTCGGCCAGTCTACGTGGACTGTAGACTGGATAACTACAATATGGACCTGGAACAGGCCGAGCAGCGGATCACACCCAGAACGAAAGCGCTAGTGTTACAGCATACGTTCGGCGTCCCGGTTGACCTTGATACCGCTCTTGACCTGACTCGTCGACATGGCTTAACCCTGATCGAAGACTGTGTACATGCTCTGGGAGCGACATATGACAGGCGACCGGTTGGAAGCTTTGGCCGTGCTGCCTTCTTCAGTAGTGAAGAGACCAAGACGATCTCAACCACGATGGGTGGGATGGTTGTGACTGATGATCCTGATTTGGCTACACGTATTCAAGAGTTCCAGCAGAGTTGTGCTCTTCCATCTGCGTGGCAAACCTTTCGCTCTATCCTGAAATTGGTGTTGTATCACTGGATGACCGAGCCGCATGTGCATCAGTACACACGGGCAATCTACGAATTTTTTGGGAAACGCAACCCGTTGCCCCAACCAACGACCAACGAAGAGATATATGGCGATCGTCCAACTAACTATGAGCAGCGTCTCAGCAACGCCCAGGCTGCCCTGGGCCTGCGTCAACTTAGCCGGCTGCGAGATAATGTAGCTCATCGTCGTGCCATTGCTGCTGCATATTACGAACGGCTAACTGCTGAGGGGTTTAATCTGCCCCACTCTCCTGTTAAAGCTGAGCCTGCCTTCGTTCGCTACCCGGTTTGGGTCGAAGACCCGGCTCTGACTGTGCGCGTGGCAACTCGTCGTGCTACTCTTGGCACCTGGTTCTCATCCGTCTTAGAGGAAGCGGTTTCACCCGCCTGGGGCGATTACGAAATGGGCTCCTGCCCTAGAGCCGAAGCTGCTGCCAGGCACTTGATCAATCTGCCCACCAATCCACGGGTGAATGAGCACGATATAGATGCCATTATCTCAGCAGTTATACAGGCAGAAGCATTAGCGAGAAGACAGGATTACAGACTATGATACACACATACCTCGCTGATTCCAACTTGAATACCTTTATTGAGAAACATACAAGAAGCTCACTATTTTATAGCCAGGCATGGCTTGACTTGATTACACAGATCTATGGGTATACATTCATTTCGCTCACAACAACAAACATAGTAGGGCAGATTAGTGGCTTTCTTCCGCTGTTTGCTATTAACAGTCCATTAACAGGACGACGATTGGTCAGTCTACCATTCTCCGATTTTTGTCCACTGCTTGCTGAAGATGAGGCAAGCGCTAATGCTCTTGTCGATCAAGCCATTCAACTTACCCATGAGCAAAAGGCAAGATACCTGGAGCTACGTACTGGTAGTAACGCTATGCTCGCAAGACGTCGTGATTTAGCAGAGGGAAATTTATATGTACGCTGGCTGCTGCCATTAGTTGCAGATCCTGAAAGCGTTTGGTCAGGTTTACGTAAACCTGCAAAACACCAGGTTAAGAAGTCCCAGAAACTAGGTGTGCAGGTTCGCATAGCTCAACTCCGCGAAGACGTGAGTCATTACTATAGATTGCATCTACAAACGCGCTGCAAAAAACATGGAATGCCTGCACAACCACAGTCTTACTTTTTCGCGTTATGGGACAACTTTGCGAAGAGCGGTGTGATGCAACTCTTGTTGGCTGAGTACCAGGGAACTGTTATCGGCGGCATGATATTGCTGGCATCTGGTACGACCATCAGGTATGCCTATGGTGCCTCCGATGAACACTATCTGAACCTCGCTCCCAACAATCTGCTTATGTGGACTGCCATAAAAATCGGCTGCACGCAAGGATATCAAACACTCGACATGGGACGAACTGCTTGCGATAACCAAGGTTTGATGGAGTTTAAACGACGTTGGGGGACCATCAAAGAGCCCCTTCCTTACTACTACTATCCACAGATGGATGGTCTTGCATCAACTTCCGAAAACAGTTGGAAATTCCGCCTACTTACCTCCTGTTGGAAAAAGCTCCCGTTAGCGGTGGCAGGATCTTTGGGAGGGTATCTGTATAAACATCTAGGCTGAACGCAGATTGATCACATCCGGTCGCCAAAGTCGCTGCGGTCATTAGTGATGAGGATACAGTTTTCCTGATAGTGAAGGTGTCGGTATGGATGGAAAAACATGTTCTAGTGCGTAAAGCGAAATTTTATGGTCATATCGAAAAGAACTGTCAAGAAAGACATCAAAATCCCCTTTCCTTAACTTGTTTACTATTGATTTTACGATATTTTCATATGTTAAATATCGAATACCTTCAAAACAACAGTTATCATAGTGATTGAGCAT
>WNEZ01000944.1_pt1 | contig 31557 bp, 30 predicted proteins | sample 5400521 | NCBI WGS metagenome assembly WNEZ01 (sample SAMN13153339, study PRJNA577476) | soil metagenome | isolation source: 120 cm saprolite under Douglas fir tree site 2 hole 1 replicate 1 | place: USA:California | collected 2015-04-18 | reverse complement strand
GGATTGTAGAGTAATATTCTCAAGAGCTTTTCCTTGTCTTGCTTCCGTGACTTGCCGGCTGGCCCGCCCGGCGATTTCCTTCGATTTTTCTTGCGGGCTCCACGCTTCACTTGAAGCGTTCAGCGTAAAAGTCGAGCCCGCACCCGTGAACCTAAGTCCGGCCTGTTGGCAACAATGACAGTCACCCATGGGGGCGACGGAGGGGTCTATGGCTAAACTGGGTAGAATCCATACCCGTTTGGTTTTTGTGGGGCATGATTCGTGACAGAAAAACAAATTTGACTGTTCGCTTCTGGGTCATGAAGTCTGGCGTAACACAGCGTTCAATTTGGCTGGTCCTGACACATCGGTCTCGTCGTCCTGCGCCGGCTGAAACACAATTGGCAAGCGAATCAGTGTCCTGGGTTCCGGCACTGGCAACTGCTGGCGGGATAGTAGTCGATAAATCTGATTTGCACCAGCAATACTCCAGTTGTTTTCCAGATTGGTTACCATCCCGTCTTGGATGCCGGTTCCCCGCGTGAATCTGTACCCAGCGGGAATGGCGCGTTTCTGGAGCTCTCATGATGATCTTGTCGGAGGAACCTTGGCCGGGTATGATCCATCCGATGGGCAGACTTCCTTGTACCGGGTTAATGGGTCGCGCCCGGCTAAACGAGTTCGCCCAATCCTTCGTTGACGTAGCATTGATGTGAACGTCGCCCGTCTGTTTTGAAGGAGCACTCCATGAGTTCCAGGAAGCGCCCGAATGCCCTGGTTTACTTTATTTTGGCGCTCACCAGTGCGCCATTTTCGGTTTCTGCCCAGACGCTTTCTCCCAACCAGCAGTTGGCGCGCGATATTTATAAGGAACTCGTGGAAATCAACACTGTCACCGCCACGGGGGACACGGCGAAGGCGGCGGAGGCGATGGCTGCGCGACTTCGTGCGGCGGGTTTCACCGGCTCTGACGTTCAGGTATTCAACTCAGCGCTGCGCAAGGGGAACCTTGTGGCGCGGCTGCGCGGCACCGGCGCGCGCAGGCCGATCCTGGTGATGGCGCATCTCGATGTGGTCGAAGCGCGGCAGGAGGATTGGACGTACAATCCTTTCAAACTTCAGGAGGTAGATGGTTACTTCTATGGCCGCGGTTCCGGGGACGACAAGTTCATGGCGGCGATGTTCGTTGCGAACTTGATTCGCTACAAGCAGGAAGGCTACAGGCCTGATCGCGACATCATCCTGTTGCTGGAGACCGATGAGGAGATTCTCGACGCCAATGCCGTCGGGGTCCAGTGGATGCTCAAAAACCATCGTGATTTGATCGACGCGGAGTTTGCGTTGAATGAAGGCGGCAGGGTGGATTTGAAAAACGGCAAAGCTTTGCAGAACGGCCTACAGACGAGCGAGAAAGTGCCCGTCAACTACAGTCTGGAAGTGGAGAACTCGGGGGGACACAGCTCGCTGCCGAGAAAGGACAACGCCATCTACCACTTGGCGGAAGGCCTCGCGCGTCTTTCCAGATACGAATTTCCGGTCAAATTGAACGAGACGACGCGCGCATGGCTCGAACGGGCCGCGGCACAGGAAGACCCGAAAGTTGGCGCGGCCATGAATTCTGTCGCCTCCGGGCGGTCCGATCCCGCCGCTGTCGCTCTCCTCTCCGACATCCCTGCGTACAACGCGCAGCTTCGCACAACGTGTGTCGCGACGATGCTCGAGGCTGGACACGCTTTTAACGCTTTACCGCAAAGGGCGGAGGCCACGGTCAATTGCCGCGTCCTTCCAGGCGAACCAGTCGAAGAAGTTCAAAAGACAATCGTGCGGGTCGTCGACGATGTTCAGATTTCGGTGACTCCCACGTGGACGCACGTTTACAGCAAGCCGTCACCCCTCAACCCGGAGATCGTGCAGGCAGTGGAACGAGTGACAGCGGAATTCTGGCCGGGCATCCCTGTGATCCCGACGATGGGCACCGGAGCCACCGATGGCAGTTTCCTGCGCAATGCCGGCATGCCCACCTACGGCACTTCCGGACTCGCGGGCGACATGGACGACGTCCGCGCCCATGGCAGGGACGAACGAGTTCTCGTCAAGTCCTTCAATGACGGGCAGGAGTATTTGTACCGCCTCGTGAAAATCCTGTCTTCGCGGCAGTGATATTAGTAGCCCGCGAGAGCCGGGATGATGTTGTTTGCCTGGGGGCTTCCTAGCCCGGTGACATAGTCATAGCCCGCGACTGCGGTGCAAAGAGTTCCGCAAGTTCCATTTGTTCCGCGGGTGATGTCATGGAAATTTGAGCTGAGATTTGCGGTGGCTTCACTGTACACAGCGATGTTTGTGCTGCTTAATGTAGCCTTTCCGGCAGCGGCTCGCAACGAGTTTGCAATAGCAAATAGTGCGGCCCATTGCGGTGCTCCCGCGCTCGTGCCGCCCACAAGAAACCAGCCCGACTGTCCCTGGTATCGAACTGTATCGTAGATCGCGAAGCCCGTGTTTGGGTCGCCATCGTAGGCCACATCTGGAACACCGCGCCACCCCTTCGGATCGTTGGGAATCGGATAGCTTGCTTGATACGGCGGCTCGTTTTCCACGCTGCTCTGGCCACCGCCACTGCCGCTCCACGCCGTTTCGCTAATGTAACTCCCTCCCGTGCCAGTTGTCAGAGTCGTTCCTCCAACTCCTACGACATCGGGAGATGCAGCAGGATATTCCACACCATTACCGCTATCGCCCGAGGACGCCGTGAAGGTGACACCGTTTACCGCAAAGTGGGTATCGTAAGAGGTTTCGCCGGAAAACTCACCGCCACCAAAACTCATCGACACGGCGCTTGCACCGTTCTGTACAGCTACATCCACGGCTTGCATCAGGTTCGTGAAGCTGCTGGAGGCCGCTTCCACCAGTACGATTTTCGCTTGTGGCGCAATGGCGTGGGCCCATTCCACATCGAGCGAAATCTCGAGCGCCCAGCCGGAATTCGTGTTGGGTTTCGAGCCCTGGGCATAGACTTTCTTGAAGCAGCCGCTGCTTGAAGTACAAAGGGGCAAGTTGAACGTGGAGTTGAACACTCCGAGATCCGATTCGATATTGGGGTCGTCGTACGCATCCACGATTCCAATTACCTGGCCAGCGCCCTGGTTTGAAATCAGGTCGAAACCATAAGCATGCCGTGTCGCCGACGGACTCATGCCACTGGGCCCTTTCGTGGCGTTTGTGCCTCTCAGGTGTATAGGAGGCCGGGCGAATCCGGCCGGTGGGCGCTGTGGAAAAACGCGATGATCATCGTTATTTCCCTGCGCCCAAAAGGGCTGCCCCAAAAGAGCCAGAGCAATCACGAAAACTAAGGCCCGATAGACCGCCGGTGACTTTGTGAAACCTCGGTGCATTAATTCCTCCATGAACCAAGAGGGGATCGAATTCCAAATTGTTCGCAAACCTACCTAATGTACGTAATTTATATCGAATTGATTGTTCAACCGGCAATGGTACGATGGTTTAATGAGGACTTTCTGGGAGCAAGTAGTAATCTAGTTGCGTCCCACGGCGAGCCGCGGTGTCCTGCGAGGAGCCACAATGACCAAAGCCATCTGGGAAGGAACGCTTCTGGCGGAAAGTGATGCTTGCGTGATCGTCGAAGGAAACTCCTATTTCCCCGCCGAAGCGGTCGCGCAAGAATATCTGCGTCCCAGTTCAACGACGACGCTATGTCCGTGGAAAGGAATCGCACACTACTACGACATCGAGGTGCATGGCAAAAAGAATCCCGACGCCGCCTGGTATTACCCTGAACCAAAAGAAGCCGCGAAAGAAATCAAAGGCAGAATTGCATTCTGGAAAGGCGTGAAAGTAGAGGATTGAGGTAACGTGAGAGGTATGGACTGGAAAATGTTGGAACGATTCGCCGGTCAAGTGCGGACGCTCGCGGTTCGCTGCGCCACGTATTCGCGCATGGCAGCGCTGAAAGCGCGCTCGAGCTTCTGCACGATGGGACCGGGTGCGGCGGCGTATATATGCCCGGCAATTTCGCTGACTCCCAACAAGCTGCGATTCGTGGAGGTGATGAAGACTTCATCGGCGGCGTAGAGGTCTTCCGGCATCAGGGTCTGCTCGACCATGGGCACGCCGCTTCGAGGAGCGATCTCCAGCAGCACGCTGCGCGTCACCCCTTCGAGACAACCGGATGATAGAGGCGGTGTTGTGACCGCGCCACCTCTAACACTAAAGATATTCGCGGTCGTGCATTCGGCCACCTCCCCACGCTCGTTTAGCAGCACGACTTCACTCCAGCCTTCCTTCTGCGCTTCGGCCAGATGCCAGACGTTGTTTAGCCAGGAAGTGACTTTGACGCCGGCGAGCGGTGAGGCCGCGTGGCGTCCGTCCGCGGCGATGCTCAGACGCGCTTGCTCCGGATGGGCTGGCAATCCCGCCGTTAGGAGAATCAAGTCCACCTGCGGCATGGGTTCATCGCTTTGCCAGAAACCGACTCGGTTATACATCATATAAATTCGAGCGGTGCCTTCCAAAACTTGATTGGCGCTCAACAGGTCGCTCAAATGCCGCCGCACTTGCGCGGAATCGAACGGGAAGGGGAGGCGGATCCTGCCGGCGTCTTTTTCGAGGCGGCGCCAGTGGCGTTCGTAAGCGAAGGCTTCGCCCTGAAAAATTCGCATTGTCGTGAACAGCCCCCAACCACTGAGCAAGCCGGCTTGGCCTGGAGAAAGGCGTACCTGCTCGATCTCGAGAAGGCGGTCGTTGTGGAACACATACCGATGAATCACTTGGACCTCATGTGTGGCTTCTCTGCAATTCGCCGGGATATTCTACCCCAGGTATGTCCTGGCAGAATTGTTCACCAAGACTTCCGTGATGCGAGGAGTAAAACGGTGGAAAGGGAGCCGCGGAAGGTCAGCCAGCCGAAACGCGGTCTTCCGTGACTTCCACTTCGCTCACTCCGCGAAATGAAAAAAGCAGTTTGACCAAATACTTGGGCGGATTTTCCGAGGTCTGGCGCAGGATGTTCCCGACCGCGGCGTTGACCGCGGCGTGAAACAGAACGTTGCCGACCTGCATGCCTTCGAGATTGACGCGGACCGACTGTCCCGGTTGAAATGAAGCCATGGTCTCTCCCGATCGAATTGTGGTCCTGGGACGGGGGAATTGCAACACTTCACGGGTTGTTACCGAAGCCGACGCGAGATAACATGCAACGGCGCGCTCAAGTTGTTCAGGCGCGGGCTCTACTTTTACGCTGAACGTTTCAGGGGAAGCGTGGAGCCCGCCGAATTGTTGTCCGGTTAAGAGGGAGGCCGCCATGCGTTTCCGCAGGATTTGCAGTCATGGGCTCGGATTGCCCGGAGCCGCCGCAAGCCTTCTACTGCTCTTCGGGTGCTCGAGTGCGCCCAGCGCTCCAGACGCGGCCCTGCGTTCCTTTTCCGCGGACCGCATCCTTGGCCATATCCGCACGCTTTCTTCGGACGAGTTTGAAGGGCGCGGCCCGGGCTCGAAGGGCGAGCAACTCACCATCAAATATCTCGAGGAGCAATATCGCTCGTTCGCGCTGGAACCCGGGAACCCCGATGGCACATATCTACAGAGTGTGCCCTTGGTAGGCATCACGCCCGACAAGGGTATGAAATTGAGCCTGGCAGGCCACGGCCGGACGCTCGAGCCGAAATTTCCGGACGACTACGTCGCGTGGTCGAAACGCGTCGCGGATTCTTCTTCCGTAGACGCCGATATGGTCTTCGTGGGCTACGGCGTTCAAGCGCCGGAATTCCAATGGGACGATTTCAAGGGCGTGGACGTCAAGGGCAAGGTGATCGTGGTGCTCATCAACGATCCGCCCGTCCCCGATCCATCCGACCCCACAAAGCTTGACCCCAAAACATTCGGCGGCACGGCCATGACCTACTACGGCCGCTGGACGTACAAGTTCGAGAAGGCGGCGCAGTTGGGCGCGGCGGGATGCGTCATCATTCACCAGACTGACCGCGCCGGGTATCCATGGGAAGTCGTGCGCAATAGCTGGAGCGAGACGCAATTTGATCTCGCGACGCCGGACAAGAATATGGGGCGTCTGGCGGTGGAAAGCTGGATCACTTCGGATTTCGCCGCCAAACTGTTCCGCGTGGCGGGCCAGGATCTGGACAAGCTCATCCAGGCCGCCGCACGCCGGGATTTCAAACCCGTTCCTCTCGGCATCCATGAGAAATTGACGATTCACAATTCCCTGCGGACGATCGATTCGCATAATGTGATTGCGAAAATTACCGGAAGCGATCCCGGCTTGAAAAATACATACGTCATATACACCGCCCATTGGGATCACTTCGGAATCGGTCCTGAGGTCAACGGCGACAAGATCTATCATGGCGCCGTGGACAACGCTTCCGGATCGTCAGCGCTGCTGGAGATGGCGCGCGCCTACACACAGCTAGGCAGGCCGCCGTCTCGAACGGTCCTGTTCCTTTCCGTCACCGGTGAAGAGCAAGGCTTGCTCGGCTCGCAATACTATGCGGAGCATCCACTCTATCCGCTTGCGCGCACGGCCGCGGACATCAATATGGACGGGATGAACGTTCACGGCCTGACTCGCGATATCGTGCAGATCGGCCGCGGCGCCTCCACACTCGACGAAATTATCGAGGCCGTGGCGAGGGAACAAGGCCGCGTCGTGAAGACAGATCCCGAACCCGAAAAGGGTCTTTACTATCGCTCCGACCACTTCGAATTTGCCAAGAGGGGAGTCCCCGCCTTCGATCCCGAGGAAGGAGTGGATTTTATCGGCAAGCCCGACGGATGGGGCATGGAGGCCCGGCGCAAATACACTGCCGAGAATTACCACAAGCCTTCGGATACGATCAAACCGGACTGGAATCTAGGCGGAGCGGTCCAGGATTGCCAACTTTTTTTCCTGGTCGGCTATCGCATTGCCAATGATCCGCGCATGCCAGAATGGAAACCGGGCGCGGAATTCAAGGCGATTCGTGACGCTTCTTTACGTTCTGCTGTGGGCGCCCCATGAGCGTTCCAGAATGGTAGGGTTCGTCTCCAGGAGGCTCGAAGTCAGTACTTATGCCCCATAAACACTGGTGCCCCAAAGGGGTTCACTCTTCGCGCACAACCTCAAAAGTTGGTTGACAGTTTCGCTGCACCTTTCTACTCTTATGTCGTGGCCCTCTTGGAGGAATCAGTGCGGAAACTGTTTGTGTCCAGTCTTGCTTTCTTACTAAGCGCATCGCTCGTTGTAAGCCCCGCGATGGCAACGCCGGCAAATCCGGCGTCCGCCCCACTCGGCTTTGTATTGCAGGCGGAACGCGCCCACGTGGGTGCCGACATAACATCAGGTGGCGCGACGATCTATGACGGCGATCGCCTGGAAACCCAGGAAGACGGAACCATGCGCGCTCGCTTGGGCGGATCGCAAATGTACCTGCGCCCGAGCACGCTCGCAGAGGTCCATGGCCTTTCGAACGGTTTTTCAGCCAGCTTACTTTATGGAACCGTCATTGCTTCCTCGCCCGCAGGGCAGACGTTCCAATTGTTGGCCAATGGCGCGACCATTCGTCCTGTCGGCACTCAGGCAACTGTAGCCAAAGTGACCTGGGTGAACGCCAAGGAATTGCTGCTGACCAGCAACCTCGGGACGATTCAAGTTTCGTTGGAAGGCGACGTCAAAACAATTGAAGCCGGCAACTCTTACCGCATGGAAATCCAGCCTGAGGACCCGGGCCCGCAGGGTTCTGGGGCGCCGACACGGGGCGCCGACACACGGAGGCCGCAACCGAGCCATCTATATCTGGATCACGGTCGCTGCTGTAGCAACTGGCATCGGTATATGGCGTGTGATGGAGAGTGAGGACCATCCGTAGAGATCTGCTTCCAGGAATTCTGTTAAGGGGCGGCCAGAGATTGGCCGCCCTTTTCTTGTGTGCCGAGTATGTTCGATCACTTGGCGGTGAAAGTCCTCCTCACAACCTTGTAATGTGGCAGCGGGAGAGTGGGCGATCAGTCCCCCCTTTGCCGAATTGTAATGGCGCCAGATTTGATCGCCACGAGCGCCTGTGGTGCTACCAGCCTGGCGGCAATCTCCGCTCCCCACAGCTTAGTGGAAGCGCACTACGGGAGACCTTGGGAGGGGTCATGGTCCCGGCCGGACCCGCGCGGAAAAAGGCGCCGCGGATGGTGGGAGTGTGCACCCATATTGTGCGGGCCATCCAGGATCGCTTGCCGAGTTCCGGCACAGCCCCGTCGGACTGAAGATCACATCGCCGAGCGTAACGGGACCGTCGAATGGCTCGGCATAGACCTGATAACTCTGCGAAGCCCCAACCGGCAATCGTTCGAACGCATAGGAACCGTCGAATCGTGCCGGGCCAGGATCGATGCAACTCCATCCGGCGATGGTGGCGGCAATCACGGCGCCCGTTGCGTTGTCCACGGCAACAACTTGCGCGGGGAAGATGCCGGTTACCCCTGGGGGCGACACAGGAAGCGCTAGAGCATTTGCGGGCAAGACGTGCCCCTGGATCGTGCCCACGTGCGTTGTGTCGCTCGGGTCCGGGTAGAGGACTCGCAACCCGGTGCGGTCATCGTCGGATAGCGCCGCGTCTGGCGACTGCGCTCCCGGGCGGGCGCCGGTGAATTGCCCCGGCGGAGGCGCGAAGGGAAACATCATCGCCCTCCATACGGCGGAGTGACTGAAGCCGAAGGAATGCCCCAGTTCGTGTGTGAGGATCGATTCGAGGTCGTAAGCGTTCGGATTTGCCGGGAGAGCAGCGGGAGTCGCAAAGGTCGTCATAGCGTCGGCGGGACGCACCTGCACATCGGCGTCCAGAATCTGGCCGACGAAGGTTGAAGGAGGGGCGCCGGGAGAGATCTGTTCGCCTGTGGTATCGGCGGATACTACGCGCGTAAAGGCCAGGACGCCCACGGTAAATGCCGTATCGTTCTGACTGAGGCAGATCGAATTCAATCCGTCCGAGGATGTGCACGCCGTGGCCGACGTTGTGCGCTGCAGCGAGCCGAGCGATGAAGGTTTCAGCGAACTGCCGGGAACGCCTGTCCAAGCGCCCAATGACTGCTGGATCACATTCTCAATTTCATTGAGCCGCCCGGCCGCCGTCTGGTCCGCCGTCAGAATTGTGACGGGGTTGGTCCCGAGAGCCGTGCTCCACTGGCGGCTGATCGTGCCCGGCGTGGAAACGCCGAAGCGCGTGAGTTGCGGGCACGCGGTCCCGCCCGATCGCGTAGCCGCCTGCCGCATGTCCCCAACGGCAGAACCGAGCGCATACGCTCCCGCCGAACCTGCGGTCACTTGCAGCAGGAACATCCACGCTATGCCGGCGGTTACGGTACGCCGAACTGGGCGGCTGGTATGGATTGTCATCGGAGTTTCTCCTGTGTGCGCGCCAGTGCGGCCGCGACCCGTTCGCGGAACTGTTCGAATGGCATACGGCGTATACCTTCCGTATGGAATGTGCGTGTCACCGTATCGAACACTGCAAACGTGCTCGAATCCTGCGTCACGGTTTCAAGGCCGGTGCGCGGATCACGGCCGATGCGGAACGTTCCCTCGACCCAGGCGGCCACTGAGAATCCTCCCGCGGGCGATCGCTCCAGAAACACGACCGCCTCCTCGCCGGCACTGAATCTTGGCGTACCGTCTACCGCGGCGGTCAAATGTCCGACGCGCCCACCCGGCAGCCGGACCGTGATTCGTGCCTGCAAAACGCCCTTCATCGTCTCGACCACGTCGAAAGTCGTTACCGTCCAAATTTCGCCGTTCTCCCATCGCGATTCGGCGCCGGTGCAGCGCACGCGCGCCACAGCATCGGCTGCGGCGGCCAATTGATCGAGGCTCATTCGAGCCAGGGTTGTCGCGCGGGCGGCTGCTCTAGCGGACAGCAGTATCGCGATTGTCACCAGGATTTGAATTCGGATTCGCATTAGCGCACCTCGATGGCCCCGGTTCCGGCGGCCATGTCCTTATTCGGATTTTCGACAAATAGTGTTCGCGGGCCCACCGCGGCTGTAGCAGGGACCTGCAATGCCAGGTGAATGATTCCAAGGCCCAGCGGTTCGCGAGTCGTAATCAGTATGTCCGCCGAAACCGGTCCACTCAGGGTGTACGTGAAGGATGGATCGAGACCACTCACGGAGAATACGCACAAGTCCGCTATGGCGGCGCCGCTCGACGGCCGGAAGATCGTGACAGGACTGCCGCCCAGCGTGCAGGACGATGTCGCCACCACGTAGACCCCGATCGCGGCCACGTTCAAGCTCACGTTTCCCGCCGCGCCCGATCCGCCGTTGGTGCTCAGCTCCACCACGACGATGTCTTTTCCGGAGGCCGAAGGGGCGCCGGGAGTCAGCGGAATTGTGTCCGGACCCGAACCCGGAGCCAGCACAACGAAAGCCACTGAATTGGAAAGTGTCCCGTCAGGATTTTGCAGGCTCACTGTTAGATTTCCAGCAACCGACAGATCGGCCGCCGTAAGTGACGTCGTGCATTGCGTGTCAGACGTACAGGAAGTGCTCCGCACCGAGCCCGCAACTAGAATCGTTGACCCGGGGCCAGGGCTCGATGCGATGAAGTTGCCCCCGGATATCTTCAAAGTGAAACCGCCTGCCGACCCTGCATAGGCGCTCGACGGCGCAAGAGATGAGATATTCGGCCCCCCGGAAATCGTCACGGTCGCCATGCCCGATTGACTTGTGTCCTCGGAACTTGTGGCCGTGACGCTGATCAAGTCCGGCGACGGCGTCGAAGACGGCGCAACGTATAGCCCCGACGAGTCAATGGATCCGCACGACCCTGGGAGGCCGCATCCCGTTCCCGCTATGGTCCACGTCACCTGCTGATTATCGGTTCCCGCAATCGATGCGGCGAAACGCTGTTGTCCGTTGCTTGCCAGCGAGACGCTGCCCGGCAATACGCTCACGACGATGTGCGGCAGGATCGTCACGCTTGCCGAGGCGGTCTGGTTCGTATCAATCTGGCTCGCCGCCGTCAGAGTCACAGGGTTGGGAGATGGCACGCCCACTGGCGCGAGATAATCGACGCTGCCGCCATTGCTCGCCGAAACCGGCTGGCACGGGTTTGACCCCGTCACGCAGATCTGACCTGCAGAAAAGTTTCCTCCAGTGATGCCGTTGACCTGCCAGGTCACGTTCTGATTGGCCGTGTTGTTCACTTGGACGGCGAAAGTTCGCCGATGCCCCACAGCGAGAGTCGCGCTAGTGGGCGTCAGAGTGACGTTGATTGCCGCAGTGAAAGTTACCGTTGCACTCGCGGAGACCGCAGGATTTGCGTTGCTTCGCGCCCGCACGGTGACCGAGCCGCCCGCAGGCAAACCGAGTGGTGCTGTGTACGTCGTATTGTCGGGATCGGTTTGCGAGTTCACGATCGTGCCGACCGTGCTGTCGCCTCCCACGATCCCGCTGACGTCCCATGTCACCGTCGCATCCTGCGCGCCGGTCACAACGGCGTGGAACGCCTGCGTGCTCCCCAGCGCCATCGTAGCTGCAGGCGGCGACACCGAAACGCTTACGGTGGAAACAATCGTCACGGACACGGCCGTCGCCTTCGAAGGATCGGCTAGCGGTGTTGCCGTGATTTGCACGGTTGCAGGCGCCGGGGGGAACGAGGGCGCCGTGTACAAGCCGGCCGAAGAAATCGTGCCGCAGGCCGCACCGTTGCAGCCCGAGCCGGAAACGCTCCAGGCAATTATGCCGCTCGGATTGGAATTGGACGCGGGAACCAGCGTTGCCGTGTAGTTGGCCGTCGCCCCGGCATTCACGGAGGCGGGTCCGGCAACGGTCAGTGAAAACGAACTTGTGATCGTGATTGCTGCGGCGCCACTTTTCGATGGGTCCGCGACGCTGATGGCCCTGACGGAGACGCTTGGCGGAGCTGTCAGAATTTGCGGCGCCGTGTACGTTCCCGCCGGATCGACCGCGCCGCAGGCCGCTCCGGCGCACCCGCTTCCCGAGACGATCCAATTGACCGCCCGATTGGGATTGCCTGCAGAGGCCACGGTTGCAGCAAATGGCCGCGCGGCCCCCAGTTCCATAGGCATGGTCAGCGGCGAAACGGAAACCGAGATGTCACTCGTAACGGTCACCACGGCGCTTGCGCTCTTCGAGCTGTCCGCTGCGCTGGTGGCCTGCACACTGACCGACCCTGTAGCGGGCAAATCACCCGGCGAGGTGTAGACGCCACTCGTGGTGATTGTACCGACCGTTGCATTGCCGCCGGAGATTCCGTTCACGCTCCAATTCACGGCTGTGTTCGTCGAATTGGCGACGACCACCGTAAAAGCTTGTGCCGTGCCGAGCAACATCGAAGCAGAGGCCGGGGTGAGGCTGACGGTTACGCCTGAAGGAGGGGGCTGTGGAGGTGCTGAACCAACAACACCGCCACAGCCCAGAAAAGACGCAGCGAAAAGCAGTGCGGGGCACCAACGAAATAAAACCTTCGCCAAACTGCGGTGTCCGCCGTGTGCCGTGCTTCTTTCCATTCACCAACGGATTGCACGCGCTGTGCCAGCTCGGACCACTTACAGAAATACGCGCTGCGTGGATGACACGATCCATGTTTGAAGAAGTCAGTTCGCTCAATAAGTCCAGCCCCATGGGCAGTTTGCCCGGCATGGTGTCCCGCCGCATGTATCGGAACAGGAGCAGGCGCAAACCGCGGGAAAGAGCGCGCAGCTTCGAGTTCGGTTTCAAATCGGGAGGAGATGACAGCTGGATCGTTTCAGATTGGTTCATAGTACAGTTCGGTGCTTGACCCACTTGCGGGGGATCCGTCGCGCGAGATCAACGGTTGACACACGCCCAAATGGTTTGAATAATTCATCCATGCCCCGTCCTGAAGCGGTCCGCCGGGTAAAGAGCTACTCCGCAGCGACCGGCTATGTCTACCAATACTATTTTTATGAAGTAGAGAAGACCCGCCGCGGTTCTTCCTTGGGAACGGAATACGTCTACATGGTTTCGGTGGATCGCCAGCGTGTATTCCCGGTACGCATATTCGTTCAACAGGATGCATTCGAGAAATGGTCTGCGCGCACCGGCCAGAAGCTCACCGGCACGGAAGAATATGCTGTCGCCAAGATGCGCCTGTTTCAAGCGTTCGATGAAATCGAAGTGCTGGCCGCCAAGCCGCCCGATCTAACCGTCGACAACTCCAATCTCGAAGGGTTGTTGTCGCAATTGGATATTTGAAAAGAGTGCAGGTCCAGCGCGTACCAGTAGCATAGGCTTCTGTATCTGTGTGAGAAGCTCGAAATTTTGTGGGGCGCGGCTTCAGCCTCGCCGTAAGTGATCAGAATTCTGGACGGCTTTAGCCGCTGACTCTTCGATGGGGGAGTTGCCACACACGCTTCAGCCTGTGTGGTTTTGATGTTCTTAGACCAGCGGAAAAGCGCACAGACTGAAGTCTGTGCCACATAAACCGAGACTCATCGAGCAACCACAATAGGCCCGATGCTCGTTTGGCGAGAGTGAGAAATGCCGGCTAAATCATGACTCAATTCGGTCGGCCGGCATTTGATTTATGGTAAATTGCAGTGAGGGCCGCCGCGAGTTCTGGTTGCGCAAACTGGTACCCAGCCTGTTCTAGCTTCGAAGGCTTCACCCTCTGGCTTACGAGTAACAGTGCGTCCGCCATTTCTCCCAGTGCCAGACGCAGCGCAAACGCTGGTGCGGGAAAAAGGGCGGGTCTATGCAATGTCTTCGCCAGGATGCGGGTGAAATCCGCATTCTGAATTGGCTTCGGGGCCACAGCGTTCGCCGGCCCAACGAGTCCCGAGTTTGAAAGCGCGAAGCGGATCATCCCAACGGCTTCCGGAAGCGTGAGCCACGACATCCACTGCCTACCCGAACCAAGCCGGCCCCCTGCGCCCATCTTGAACGGCAAGGCCATCCGCGGCAGCGCGCCACCATGCGCCGCCAGGATGACTCCGAACCGCAGCATCACCACGCGCGCGCTGAATTCCGTCCCGCGCGCAGTTTCCACTTCCCATTCGCGGCAGAGCGCGGAAAGAAAATCGCCGCCCGGGGCGCTGCTTTCCGTGAGCGTTTCATCCCCGCGATTGCCGTAATAGCCGATTGCAGAGGACGCCACGATCACGCGCGGCGGTCTCTGCAATTTGGAGAGTGCTCCGATCAAGTGCCGGGTCGCTTCGATGCGGCTTGTGCGCAAGAGGATCTTCCTCGCCGCATTCCATCGGCCATCCGCAATGGACGCGCCAGCCAAATGGACCAGGGCGTCCGCACCTTCAGCCGCCACGGCGTCGAATTCGCCGCGAACAGGATCCCATCGGACGGTTTGCGCCCGAGCGCTGTTCGCGTCCCCTTTCCTGGTATCCGGCCGCATCAGGCACAAAATCGTGTGCCCCTCCCGTTCGAGCACATCGATCAGTGACGATCCTAGAAATCCTGTTGACCCCGAAACCAGAATGCGCATGGGCAGAACCTCCGCGGCCTGATTCCAAGCTACGGCTGCGCTTGACTGGGGTCAATCTAATTTGAAGAATGAATCCGCCGCCCTTTTCAGGCGTTTCAGAAGATTCAAATGTTCAGAGTTTTTTATTCCAGTCCGATCTTTGTGTTTTCACGGTCATGTTTTGCATCATGCTCTTATACATTCGGTAGTGAACCATACATTCCGATAATTCGTTTCTCGGGATGTGGCCAAGCCCTCTCCGCAATAGCTGCAAGTGATTGCGCGCGAGGATTCGTTCCAGTAGAATCCGCGTGCTCCAGACATTCGCCTAGACGTCTTGTAGCCACTGTTGCAGCAGTCAACATTCGGGCATTTAGGCCCATACGGCTTGAAGCCCGACAGAAGGGCTTAAAGGAGGCCGATCATGAAATATGTCATTTCCTGGCGCGAACGCCCGGCAGCATCCTCAAGAGAGTATGAAGCCGCCCATGAGCGCGTATTGGAGATATTCAAAGACTGGAAAATGCCCGCGAGTTTTTCGATGCTGCAATTTGTGGTCCGGATTGGTGATTACGGCGGCTACATGATCGTGGAGACAGACAAGCCAACAGACATTCATTATGTCACGAGCTTCTTTGCGGTATTCGAATTCAAGGTGGAGCCGGTAGTCGATGTGATGGACGCGGTGGCGGTCGAGGTCAAAGCCATTGACTACCGCAAGAAAAACTTCTCCTAAGCAGCGCGACGGCCACATCCTGATAAGTTCGCCTTTGCAGGATGTGGCCCGGAACGCCCTCAAAGCCAGTTACCGGTAATCCGTTTATCGGGAGTTGGGATTATAAAATGGAAGTCGCTGGCCATAAAGGCAGGTCATCGTCCAACGTGGGAGATTTTACAGTCAGCGGCTACACGGCCTTCAGAGCGCGCTTGAAAGCTCTTGGCCGTTGGCAAAGACAATCTTGTCGAGATGCATCATGGGCTTGCCGTCCTTGGCGGGATTGCCGATCGCGGTGATTTCGTCGCCATACTTTAGCGTATCTCTTCTCCAGCCGGCCCTCGCTAGCATGGCTAAGGCGCCCAGTTCGACGCTCCACTTTTCAACGGCGCCCTTTTCATTTTTCACGTCCAGATAAATGTAGGCATGGGGATTGGTCCAGTCGTAGCTCATTACGGTTCCCTTGATGGTGACCGAGCGGCTCATGTCGAACCACGACACAAACCCGTGATGAGCGAACGTCGATCCCTCCAGCGAAAGCAACAGAAAAATAGCGGTAGCGGGAAAGACCAGCAGCTTATTCCTCATTGCGGTCCCTCCTCTCTCTTCTTGTGCAGTCATTTTCTCTGGTACGTGTACTTGTTATTTTCTTCGCAGACGTATTCATGAATCTCCCAGTCCGGCTTTAATTTGTAGACTTGCTGAGCCGTGATAGGTTTCGTGTACGCCATGGGATCCTCGATCGTGAACTCGTCGACGAGGGTGTCGTGGTTGCGGCGGCGGATGCGCTCCACAACGTGCAGCGCTTCAGTATGGGGGAGTGCGCCACCGTCAAGCCAGGTCTTATCGTTGAAACCGATCGTATCCACAACGAGCGTGTCGCCTTCCCATTTGCCAACCGAGTCACCCGCATAAGTGGGATCCAAATCTTTGGAGTGCTGCCGACCCATATGGATTTGCCGCAGCACCGACGTCCCCTCGTGAATAATGAGGACGCGCGTGGGCCCTTGAAAAATTTCCATCGGGTAAGGTACAGAAATCATGAACCGCGGCACTCCCTCCGGCAGACAGGCTAGATTGGGGTCGTCGGTCTGAGGGTTGGTCGTCTTTAATTTCATCTCCGCCCAAGGTTGCAAAGGCGCGCCCCCGTTCGGAAACAACCTGGGCTCAAACTTTTCCACCAGCCAGACCCCCGAAATGTCGGGCACCGATCCCGGGTGTGCGGCGTCTTGGCCGCGCGGCGCAGGAGAAAGCGCAAGCATCGCCACCACGGCCGCAGCAGAAAAAATCAGGCGATTCCGCACTGGAGATCCCTCCTCGGTTCTGGCTTCGTCGGGTGAGATTGGCAACCAAAGTATCACGCTAGATCCTGTGTTGGAATGGGTTTTCCGTACGCCAAAGCGCGGCAAGTAAATCTCGGCCATCTGGGCAGGAGATCGACAAGACCGTGGGCTAAGTCCTGATGAGTCAGGTTATCGGAAATTGGCCCACTGCGGCACAATCCACAAGGTGGAAGTTTCCCTCCCGCACGGATAGAATAGAAATATGCGCGTGAGAGTACTTTTCTTTGGCCGCTTGAAGGACATCGTTGGCAGATCGGAGGAGAACGCCGAACTCTCCGAAGGCGCCCGCGTTGAAGATTTGTTTGCGCGCTATGGCCGCAGTTTTCCCGAGCTGGCGCAGTTCCGGTCCTCGGTGGCCGCGTCGGTGAACCAGGAATTCGCCGAATGGCGCGCCCCGCTTTCCTCCGGCGACGAAGTTGCGTTTCTTCCTCCCGTTAGCGGAGGCGCTCTTTCGGCCGGCGCCGCGGTTGAGGAGAACATGTACGCGCTGATCCGCAAGCCGATTGAGACGGCGGAGATCGTCGCGCAACTCAAGGCGCCGGCCGATGGGGCGGTGGTCGTGTTTGAGGGCATCGTGCGCAACCACTCCGGCAACCGGGCCACCCTGTACCTGGAATACGAAGCGTACGAGGCGATGGCCATCGCTAAGATGCGCGAAATCGGCGAGCAGATGCGCGAAAAATTCTCAATCCGGCGTTTCGCGATGATTCACCGGCTCGGTAAGCTCGAAATCGGGGAGACCTCGGTACTCATCGCCGTCTGCTCGGCGCATCGCGCGGCCGCGTTCGACGCCTGCCGCTTCGCCATCGACACGCTCAAGAGCACCGTGCCAATCTGGAAGAAGGAGTTTTTCCGCGACGGCGCGGCATGGGCCGAAGGAGAAATTCCTTCCGCATAAGCAATCCTTTTCGCTCCGGCAGGAATCTACTCTCTTTGCGAATGATTCCTCAACACCACACCTCCAGAGGCTCAGAGTGAGCCAGCGGGAACGGCGCGTCACGCTGGTGTTCCGCCCGGGCCTTCCGTGCGTACTCGCCGGGGCTCTGTTGCTGATTGCAGCCACAACACAAATGCGCGTCGATGCACGGCAGCGCGCGGAACAGGACCAGCGCGGCCGCATCCGCTCCGAGGTCAATCTGGTCGGCACCCTTGCCAGCGTGTTGGACAAAGACGGCCGTCCCGCGCTCGGCCTCGCGCAGGACCAGTTCGAAGTCTATGAAGAAGGCGTCAAACAAAAGATAGAAATCTTCGAGCCGGAAACGCAGCAGCCGCTGGACCTCACCCTGATGATCGATTCGAGTTTGAGTGAAATAAAAGACCTGGAATTTGAGAGCGAGGCCGCCTCGCGCTTCATTCAGAAACTCGTGCGGCCCGGAGACCGTCTGGCGCTTTATGAATTCGCCGACGCCGTGACCCAACTTGCGCCATTTTCCTCCAACGTACCTACGCTGCAAGCCGCGTTGAGACATATCGTTCCCGGTGATGGTACGGCGCTTTACGACGCTGTGTACCTGGGCGCGCAAGCCCTGGCGGGCAATCCTTCAGGCCGCCGCCGCGTGATCGTGCTCGTAACCGATGCGGGAGAAACGACCAGCCGCGCGGACTTTGATACCGCTCGACGCGCTGCGCTTCGCGCCGACGCCCTTCTTTACACGATTGTCGTGCGCGTGGTGAAAAACGAAAGCGGCCGCAACACGGCGGGAGAGCACGCGCTCGAGACGATTGCGGATTCAACGGGCGGCGCGACTTATTTCCCGGACACCATCGGCGAACTCAGTGAAATGTTCGACCGCATAGACCGGGAGCTCCGCACGCAGTATCGCCTGGGCTACTATCCCAATCCGCGCCCCCCTGACGGTGCCTACCGCGCGCTCGAAGTGCGCGTCAAATGCGAATGCAAGGTGCGCAGCAGGAAGGCATACTACTCCGGCGGGCATCTGGACTGATCGCGCCTGTCTTACCAAGCAAACTTCTGGCATGATCCGTGGAGGGGAATAACCAAAGGCATGAATGCGTTTGTCGAAGTCGCCATCGAAGCGGCTCGCGAGGCAGGCGGCATCCTGATGACGGAGTTCGACCGCCCAGTGAAGATCAGCTACAAGGGCGAAGTCGACATCGTAACGCAGGCCGACCGCCGCTCCGAGCAGGCCATCGTCTCGCGCCTGCGCACGCGTTTCCCGAAGCATGCGATTGTCGCCGAGGAGGGCGGCGGCGCCGAAAGCGATTCGCCCTTTCGCTGGCACGTGGACCCCCTTGATGGCACCACCAATTTCGCGCACGGATACCCGTGCTTTGCGGTTTCGATCGGCCTGGAGGAGGCGGGAGATTTAATCGCCGGTGTCATCTATCAACCGGTGAGCGGAGAACTGTTCACAGCCGCGAAAGGCGAAGGCGCGTACCTGAATCAGAAGAAAATTCACGTCTCTGCGATTGAAAAGCTCGCGACCAGCCTCCTCGCCACGGGCTTTCCGAGCACAAAGCGGGCGCAGAATCCAAACATTCATTACTACTGGGATTTCACGCTGCGGTCGCATGGCGTGCGGCGCGACGGCTCAGCCGCGCTGGACCTTGCCGCAGTTGCCTGCGGGCGGTTCGAAGGGTTTTGGGAATTCGGCCTGCGCTCCTGGGACACTGCGGCGGGTGTCCTGCTGGTTCGTGAGGCTGGCGGAACCGTGACACGCTTCGACGGTCAGCCGTACCAGCTTGGCGATCGAGAACTCCTGGCGTCAAACGGGCGTGTCCATTCCGAAATGAAGCAAATCGTCACAGACATCGCCGAACGCTCGGCGACACGGGCGTCGCTCTAATTTCACAGAAGCACATTGGACCAGGCGATTCGATCTCAAAACCCGTGTGTAACGTTTTGCACAAACGCCGGTAAAACGTTGCGTTGACTCGGTTTCCGTCCGGTGTTAGGCTCGCCAAGGTTAACGTCAATTTACTGAGGGATGATGGGGAATAGTCTCACTTTTCCTGTACCGGGAAGCCCGAGTCTTGGAGACAGGCTCGCCCGTTGGATGAGCCGTTGGCGCCGCGGCGGAATCGAGCAATACGCGGCTGGTGAAACTGTTTTCAACGATGCCCGATGGGTGTCCCACGAACGGTTTACCGTGAACGAGGAGCGCATCTGGCTGGATGCCCTGCCTGAAGCGTTCAGCGGCCTGCGCGTAGTGCAAATTTCGGACATTCATCATGGGTGGTTCCTGTCCCAGGAATGGCTTGCCCAGGCCGTGGAGCGGGCGAATCGCCTCCACGCGGATATCGTTGTACTCACGGGAGACTTCGTTACCTACTCGCGCGCAAATATCGAGCCTGCAGCTGAGATCTTGAGCCGCCTGAGGGCACGATACGGGGTGTTCGCGGTCCTCGGAAATCATGATTTCCGGGTGGGCGCAGACGCCGTAACCATGGCGTTGCGGCGGCAACGAATACAAGTTCTTCGTAATCAGCATATTACGGTGCAATTTGGCGGCGCATCCCTGTATCTGGCGGGCGTGGACGACTACGGCTATGGCGCCGATGTGCGGCGTGCCGTGCGCGGCATTCCGCGCGATGCTGCCATCGTCTTGCTCGCTCACAATCCGCGCATCATTTCCCTCGCCTCCCGGCATGGAGTGAGCCTGGTCCTTTCTGGGCATACCCACGGCGGGCAGGTGAACCTCCCGCTTCTTGGAACCGTTTATGGCCGCTCGCCTGAGCGCCTGCGGTACAAAATTGGGTGGGACCGTCTGGGAACGACACAAATTTATGTCAGCCGAGGGATCGGTACGATCGTGTTGCCTTGGCGGCTCCGCTGCCCTGCCGAGATTACCCACCTCGAGCTGCTGCCCGGTACGTCCGAGGGTTCCCGCCAAGCGGCCGCAGACTGACCTCCTTAAATCATGCGCGTCGTTGATCTCATCCGCCGCAAGCGAGACTCCGGCGAACTCACACGCGATGAAATCGAAGAACTGATCGCCGCGTATACACGTGGCGATATCCCCGACTACCAGATGTCGGCCTGGCTGATGGCCGTCGTGCTGCGCGGGATGACCCGCCCGGAAATTGCTGCGCTAACCGAGGCGATGCTTCACTCGGGCTGCGTGCTCGACTTTTCCGGCCTCCCGGGCCGGAAAGTGGACAAGCATTCGACCGGAGGCGTGGGCGATAAACCGTCACTGGTGATCGCTCCGATTGTCGCGGCGGGCGGGGTGAAAGTGCCGATGATCAGTGGGCGCGGCTTGGGGCACAGCGGCGGCACGCTCGATAAGCTCGAATCCATTCCCGGTTTCAACGTCAATCTGTCTCTTGCTGATTTCCGGCGCGTGCTGGAGACCTGCGGCTGCGCCCTGATCGGGCAGACGGCCGAAATCGCGCCGGCGGATAAGAAAATTTACGCCCTGCGGGACGTCACCGGCACCGTCGAGAGCCCGGCGCTGATCTGCGCGTCCATCATGAGCAAGAAACTAGCCGAGGGGATCGACGCCCTGGTGCTTGACGTAAAGACCGGGTCCGGCGCCTTCATGAAAAAGATCGAGGATGCGGTGAATCTGGCGGAGCTGCTTGTCGACACCGGCAAGCGCATGGGTAAGAACGTCGTCGCGCTGCTGACCGACATGAACCAGCCGCTCGGCCGCAAGGCCGGTAACGCCATGGAGGTCGCCGAGTCGATCGAGGTGTTAAACGGCGCAGGCCCAGCAGACCTGCGCGAGTTGTGCCTGGAACTGGCGGCTTGGATGTTTTTCCTGGGCCAGCGCGTGAAATCCGTGGAAGAAGGGAAGAAGCTTTCCGCGGATCTGATCGCGTCCGGGCTTGCTCGGGAAAAATTCCGGGAAATCGTGGGGCTGCAAGGCGGAGACGTGGGAGTGATTGACGATCCGCGACGGCTCGCGCACGCACGGCAGACGCTCGACGTTACCAGCCCAGCCGACGGATTCATTGCCGAGACGCAATGCGAACAACTCGGCGTGGCATGCGTGGTTTTGGGCGGGGGCCGCGAAAAAAAGGACGACACGATCGACCCGGCCGTGGGACTGGAATTTCACAAACGCATTGGGGACGCCGTCGAGCGCGGCGAACCGCTCTGCACGCTGCATTACAACGCGGAAGGCCGGTTAGAGGAAGCGCGCAACCTCGTCGAAACAGCTTACCAGATCGAACAGGAAAAACCGAAAGTTGTTCCTCCACTCATTCACCGCGTAATTGGCGCATAGAGATCCAAGTCCAAAAGACGCTACAGGCGTCAAAGCTGATGATTGAAATGGTGCAAAATGGTGCGATGTGGTGTAGACTCGCATCATGGCATCCACTGAGAAGTTAATCCGTCAGAGCGTGTCACTTCCTGCCCGTCTCGCCCGACGGGTGCGAACGCTTGCGGAGAAGAGCAAGACCAGCACAAACCGCGTGCTGGTGGAATTGATCGAAACAGGGATCGAGTCGAAAGAAGCGGAAAGGTCGAAATTCTTCGATCTGGCCGACCAACTCAGCGCTACCTCCGATCCCGCCGAGCGGAAACGCATCAAGGAAATACTGGCCCGAATGACCTTCGGTGAATAAATGCCGAAGATTCAATGGACTGATTTGCCGCCTGCTTTGCGCGATCACCTTTTTGAAAGATTGGCCGAACGGAAGATCACCACCGAAGACCTGTATCAACTGAAGTTATGGCGTGAATCGGAGCCAGACGCCCCCGAGGGCGCTTGGTATAAGGATTTCGGATCATTTAAGATCTGCGGCGAAGGTAAATATCCGAAAACCTTTTTGCTCCGCGGACAAGTTGCAAGAGGTAAAAAGCCTTGAACCATCTCGTCGCCCGCTAGAAGAACACTGCTGGAGAAATGTTGAATCGCTTGCTCAATTTCTCGATGTGGGTTTTGTTGGGGCTACGTTTCTTGTGTAAGACTTCGGATACGATGCTTTCAGAGCCAAAGATAGGGGCCAAGTCTTTTTGGCGGAGATCATTGCCATCCAGCAACGCGCGAAGTACCTCCACGGGGGAAGCATCGGGAATGGAATGATGCTCTTCTTCATATGCTTCGATCAAAGCCACTAAGACTTCGGCATACTTTTCCTCTTCAGTCGTGGGATTGTCTTTGCTTGCCAGCTTGTCCAGGACCGAGAGATATTCCTTATGTTGGCCCTCAGACGTAATCGGTGTTGGCGAGCTGACTTTGAGTGCATATTTGTCGGACACTGCGGTCATGATTGTTGCCACTCCTTCTCGTCATATTCGGCGTGACTCAGAATGCGCCGGATGTAAACAATTGTCCAATTTTCTTTGGATAGCCGCACCAGACACCCAGGACCACTGATAGAGAGCATGACCAGCCAACCTGCCGACTTCTAGCGTGCCTCTTGCGTATCGCAATCCTGCCAATCGAAATTTACACATCCCCCGTTATTCCGCGCCGTGCTAATGTGACGGTCGTTTCCCCGGCACTTAGGGACGCAAGGAGGCGGCGGATGGCGCGATTCACCGGCGTGCTTGGATTGCTCGCAATGCTGGCATTGGCGTACCTGTTTTCGACCAATCGCCGCGCCATCAAGCTGAAGACAGTGGCGTGGGGGCTGGGGCTGCAGATCACGCTGGCGTTCCTCGTCCTTCAATGGACCTATGGCCAGTTGCTGTTTTTGCGCGCGGGCAACGGCGTCAATAGGCTCCTGGCCTACGCATTCGTGGGCTCGGAATTTGTCTTTGGAGAGCTTGGCAAACAGCATTCCTCGATCGGTTTCATCTTCGCGTTTCAGGTTCTTCCGACGATTATTTTCATCGCCGCGCTCTTTGCGCTGTTGTACTACCTCGGCGTGATGCAAGTCATCATCCGCGGAGCGGCCTGGGTGATGCAGCGCGTGATGGGCGCGAGCGGCGCTGAGTCTCTGAACGTCGCGGCGAGCATTTTCATGGGGCAGACTGAAGCGCCGCTGACCATCCGGCCATTCCTTCCGGACCTGACGCAGTCCGAGCTGATGACGATCATGACCAGCGGCATGGCCCACGTATCAGGGGGAATCATGGCGGCCTATATCGCCTTCGGAGTGGAAGCGCGGCATCTGCTGACAGCGGTGATCATGACCGCGCCCGGCACAATTCTGATGGCAAAGATGTTGGTTCCGGAAACCGAGCAGCCGAAAACCATGGGCGTTGTGCACATGGAAAATGTGGAACGCGATTCAAACTTTCTCGCGGCCATTGCGCGCGGGACAAGCGAAGGGCTGGGTATGGCGGTGAATGTTGGGGCTATGCTGGTTGCGTTCCTGGCTTTGATCGCGCTGACCAACGGGATCATGGGCGGCATTCACCACTGGGTGGCCTGGTTCCCCACCAGCTTGCAACAGATTTTCGGCTGGGCGTTTGCGCCAGTGGCGTGGATCATCGGCGTGCCGTGGCACGATTGTGTGCAGATCGGCAACTTGCTCGGCACGCGCATGGTTGTAAACGAACTCCTCGCGTTTTCCTACCTCGGGCCGATGAAGGGCGCGCTCGATCCGCGATCTTTTACGATTGCGACCTTCGCGTTGTGCGGGTTCGCGAACTTCAGCTCCATCGGCATGCAGATCGGCGGAATCGGCGCGCTCGCTCCGAATCAGAAATCGCAGCTCGCGAAACTCGGCATTCGCGCCATGCTCGCGGGCACTATGGCGAACTTGATGTCCGCTTCCATAGTGGGGATTTTTCTGAAATGAGCGCATCCGGGACGATGAAGACGAAACCTGGCCAGGATTTTGCGCGCGCCGAACGCGCCGCCAAATTCATCCTGGCAAAAACAAAGTTGCGGCCCCGTATCGGCCTGGTGCTGGGCAGCGGCTTGGGCGCGTTTGCGAATGAGTTGGCGGGCGCGACGCGCATCGACTACAAGAAGATTCCGCACTTTCCGAGATCCACGGCGATCGGACACGCGGGACGCATGGTTATTGGCAAGGTTGGGGACGTCGCTGTGGCGGCGATGCAAGGCCGTGTCCATTTGTACGAAGGCTACGCGCAACGCGAATTGATTTTTCCGATGCGCGTGATGGCCCGCATGGGAATCCGAGCGGCGCTCGTCACCAACGCCGCGGGTGGGATCAACCGCGAATTCAAGCAAGGATGTCTGGTTGTCCTGCGCGACCACATCAATCTCCAGGGAACCAACCCCTTGATCGGACCCAACGAGGAGCGCTTTGGCCTACGCTTTCCAGACATGACGCAGGTGTATTGGAAGCCGTACCAGGATGCGGCGCTGCAGGAAGGGAAGCGGCTTGGCGTCGAAATGTCTCAGGGTGTGTATGCGGCGCTGACCGGGCCTAGTTACGAAACGCCCGCCGAGATTCGCTACCTGCGCGCGATTGGCGCGGACCTGGTGGGGATGTCCACCGTGCCCGAAGTGATTGCCGCGGCGCATCTGGGAATTCGCGTTCTGGGAATTTCCTGCGTGACGAACATGGCCGCGGGAATACTCGATCAGCCGATCACTACCGAGGAAGTGCTCGAAACAGGTGAGCGCGTGAAAGCGGATTTCGTGGCGCTGTTGCGTGCCGTCATCCCGCGCATGAACGAGGACCTCTATGAGCGAGCATGATGCGCTGGTCGCTGCGGCGCGGACTGCGCGCGAACACGCGCATGCGCCGTATTCGAATTTCCGGGTGGGCGCCGCGGTGCGCGCAAAATCCGGCAGGATTTTCACCGGCTGCAATGTGGAGAACTCCACCTACGGCTTGACGCTGTGCGCCGAGCGCGTCGCGGTTTTCAAGGCCATCTCCGAAGGCGAACGCGGATTCGATGCTGTCGCCGTCGTGACGGACACCGATTCGCTCACCCCTCCGTGCGGGGCCTGCCGGCAGATACTCTGGGAATTCTGCGGCGACGCCGAAGTGGTTCTCGCAAACTTGAAGGGGAAATTCGAAGTGCATCGGATGTCCGCTCTTTTCCCGAAGCCGTTCGATCAATCTTTTTTGTAGGAATTGAGGGGCCGTGACTCGTGATTCGTGACTCGTGATCCGTGATTCAAGAGCGAAGCTGCCTGGAGGACAATCCTGAATACTATGAAAGACGGGAAGATCTGCTGTTTGTCGCGCGATTCCCACTCGTTGCCACCGATTGCGTCTCCGACACGGATCACGAGTCACGAATCACGAGTCACGGCCTTTCATCTGTGGTTTCACCCGCGTTAGCTGGATTACCCCTGGCCGGAGCGCTGGCGCTGAAGGCGATTTGCGGCGGCGCGGAGTACATCGGGAATGTTCTTATTAGTCGTCAAGAGCTTGAGGTCTTGCGGAGTGATGGTTGGGAGCAAGTGTAGCGTAACATCGGCCGGCGTCTTGGGATTATTCATGAGAGCCCGCTTGACGGTGTAATTCTTCCGGAACTTCCGGTTGGCCGCAATCAGGCGCAGGGTTTCTTCGCTCAGGGCGGTCATGGCGGCAAAGCCCTCGATCTCGCGATCCGAGAGTTGCGGGGATAGCAGCACCGCGCGTTGGACGACCCTGCAAGGGTCGCGAATGAGCAGGCTGCGCGCTTCACGGGTCCCTTTCATCGCCATTTGCACGCGTTCGACCACGCGCAAATGCGAAATCCTCTGCAGGAGCGTTTGGCGTTTGGCAGGGTCGAGCTCGGCAAATTCCGCGGCCTCGAGGAACGCCTCCATGCCTTCAGGCTCTTCCCGCTGCAGCTCCAGAAGCTGATTGCGCTGTTCAGAGGTCACCACCGCGGATTCGACCAGTGCCGTGACCAAAGCAGGCGATGTGCTCAACCGGTCGAGATCTTCGAACAGTTCCTGCACGGCGGAAACCGATAGATAACGGACCACCGGCCTGAGGACTTCGATCGGACAAGTGGGGTTCTTGGCGAGCGCGTCGGCCACGCCGGGCCTGCGGGAAAATTCCGCGGCGCAATACGCGAACATTTCCGGAGCCGCATCGGTGCGCGCAAGCGCAGCCATTACATTGGCCAGTGGTTGTGTCAGCAGAGTTCCCGCAGCCCTTTCACGGACGATTTCTTCGGAGTCGGCAGCAAGAATGGCGAGGATTTCGATACGGTATTCCGGGGGGAGCGAAGCGGCGCCGGTGCAAATGGCGAGCTTGCGCTCCCGGGTCGCGCGATTCGACCGGATTTCTTCGCGCACCGCGTTGCTAATTGCCGCCTCCGGCAGTCCCTTTCAAGGACTCTCGCGTGAGCGTGGCCGTGCCCTCTTGGCCCGGCGGGCCAATCGGCGCTAGAGCCTTCCCGTTCAGTTCGAGCAGCAGCGCTCCCGCGTCGTGAGCCGAGACTTGGATCTTATCCCGGGCGGTGAAGGTGTAGTCCTGGCCGGCTTTCATGGTTCCTTCGAAAACGCGGCGGGCATCGGCTTCGACAGTCACGCTCGTCGTCTTGCCCGCTTCCACTTTGAGTTTGAACGGCAGGGTGGGAGCCGGGGAAATTGGGCCGGTCGCGGGCACGAGCGTGGAATCTGCACCGCGTGGCAAGGCCGATGAGTTTGGGGGAGGAGCCGGCGCGGGCTCGGCGGAAACAGGAAAGGGTTCGCCTGCAGATGGCAACGCAGGCTGCGCGCGAGGTGATGGAGCGCTCGCAGCGTTAATTTGCCCCGCCCGGCGTGATGCGCGCCAAGCAAAAATGCGCCGCACTGCGAACCATCCTCCCGTGGCAAGCACGAGCGCGACCACGGCGGCGAGGATCCAGGCGAGCCAGGGCCGATCCGGTGTTACCGCGGGGGGGCTGCCCGTCCACACCGGAACGCTGGGACGATCTCCCGCAGCCGCGGCATATTCGGCAACGATGTTTTCCTCATCGAGTCCCAGGTACCGTCCCATGGCGCGCACGAAGCCGCGATTGAAGACGCCGCCGGGCAACTTATCCCACTGTTCATTTTCGATGGCTTGGAGAAAACGCGTCGCAATGCGCGTGGCGGCTGAGATCTCGTCGAGCGACACGCCGCGCATCTCCCGTTCGCGCTTCAAATGGTCGCCAAAAGTACCCTTGCTCATTTATTCTTCAATACGGCGGTCCCAGCGAATATAGGCGGGCGCTGCGGGAGTGTCAATCTCGATGGATGGACCGCCTGGCGCCCCGGTTGGCGCCGGCCTCACCCAGCGGAAACAGCATCGCAACTCGGCGTTGCGCAGCCGTAAAAAAGTTGATTATAATTTAACCGCCCCTATGCCCTCCGCGGATCGGCGGGCGACCCGCATGGCGAATCTTGGATTAAAGGCGTCAAGTGACCAAGACTGAGAATTTTAGCGGTGTCGAGCGGCGTCAGAGCACTGCCGCGCGAGGGGAGCAACGCGAAGCGGGCGAAATCGCGGTTTTCCACGAACTTGGCAAGGCTCTCACCTCTTCCCTCCAGCTCGATCAGGTTTTGCGCACCATTATGGAAAAGATCGACGAGTTCCTGCGCCCGGACACTTGGTCGCTCTTGCTCGTCGACGAAATGAAACAGGAGTTGTATTTCGAACTGGCGGTGGGAAAGGGCGCGCAGGCCCTAAAGGATGTCCGCATCAAGATGGGGCAGGGGATCGCCGGGTGGGTGGCGCAGAACGACGAAGCCGTGATCGTGCCCGACGTGAGCCAGGACACGCGGTTTTTCGCCAAGGTGGATGAAAGAACAAAGATGGAGACGCGTTCGATCGTGGCCGTGCCCGTGCGCTACCGCGACCATTGCCTGGGCGTGATCGAGCTGATCAACTGCGTCGGACGCGAAGGCTTTCAGGAGCGCGACTTGGCGCTGCTGGAGGCTCTTGCGGATTTCGCTGCGATTGCGCTGGAAAACGCGCGGCACGTCAAGCGCATCCACGAGCTGACCATCACCGACGACTGCACGAGTCTCTACAACGCGCGGCACATGGATTTTATCCTCGAAACCGAAATTTACCGTTCGCAGCGCTACGGGTACGAATTCTCCTTGGTGTTCATCGATCTCGACCACTTCAAGAGCGTCAACGACACGCACGGCCACCTGGTTGGCTCAAAGCTGCTTGCCGAAGTGGGGAACATGGTGAAGTTGGCTTGCCGCCGAATTGATTTCGCATTCCGCTACGGGGGCGATGAGTTTGTGATCGTGCTGCCCCAGGCGTCGAAGGAAAACGCCTACGTGGTTGCGAAGCGCTTGCACCGGATGATCGGTGAAACATCCTGGCTGAATTCCGAAGGGCTGGACATTCACTTCACGGCGAGCATCGGCGTGGCTTCCTATCCATCGGATGCAAAGAGCAAGGTCGAGCTGCTGCATCTGGCCGATGAAGCGATGTACCTGGTGAAAAATACGACCCGCAACGGCGTGGCCGCCGCGAAAATCGGCGCTTTGCCCTAACGTTTAGCTTCCCGCGGAGTCGATTTCCACAGAGATACGCAGGCGATCTCCCGCATTGTCTTGATTCACTCCGGATGCCATGCTAGTCTCAGCGCTTGCGGCTACGTGTGTAAAGGTTTTTTGAAAGCGCACCCGGGTGATCCGAGTCGAGGAGCCTATGTCCAACGAAGCACTGGGGATGATCGAGACCAAGGGCCTGGTGGGCTCGATTGAGGCTGCCGACGCGATGGTCAAGGCCGCCAATGTCATCCTGATCGGCAAGGAATATATCGGCTCGGGCTACGTCACAGTGATGGTGCGCGGTGATGTGGGCGCGGTAAAAGCCGCGACGGACGCCGGTGCAGCCGCCGCGCGCCGCGTCGGCGAACTTGTTTCCGTGCACGTTATTCCGCGTCCGCATGAGCACGTGGAAAAGATTTTGCCTGGTGGCGGCGCCGCGCCAGGAGCGAAGAAGTAAATCCGAAGTGATTTGCTGTAGCCCGTCCCGCTCTGACCGGGACGGGGCTTTTCCGACGACGCGCGGAAAACTTTGCTGACATCCCTGGTTTTTGTGTCGAATTTTTTGTGGCCTGTCTCTTCAGAATTCGCGTGGCGGCGCGTTATTGTTTGTGGGTCACGGTTTCAGCCGTGACATAAAGTCGGCATAGGCAATGCGGCTTTAGCCGCTGAAGTGAAGGTAGAGCGTTTTGAGCCTGCGCGACCGCGACCTCATCTCCATTCAAGAAGCCCGTGAACTGGTGGCCCATGCCGCCGCCGCCCAGAAAAAATTCTCCGCATTTTCCCAGGAACAAGTGGATGCCGTGGTCGAAGCCTGCGCGAAAGCCGCCGCCGACAACGCTGAAGTTCTGGCGCGCACCGCGGTGGAAGAAACCGGCTACGGAAACGTTCCCGATAAAATCATAAAAAATACTTTGGCCGCGGTAGAAGTGCCTCGCGCCATTCGCGAAATGCGCACCGTCGGGATTCTCCGCGAGGACCGCGAAAAAGGCATCGTTGAGGTGGCTTCGCCCGTAGGCGTCGTTGCCGCCGTGATTCCTTCCACCAACCCCACTTCCACAGCAATCTACAAGACATTGATCTCCATTAAGGCCCGGAACGCGATCGTGTTGAGCCCGCACCCGGCGGCTATCAAATGCATTTGTCAAGCAGCAACGCTGCTCGATCGCGCCGCGCTCACGGCAGGCGCGCCCGAAGGCTTGATCAATTGCATGCGGCACACCACGCTCGAGGGCACGCGCGAACTGATGCGGCACCATGAAATCGGAGTGATTCTGGCCACGGGTGGAACGGGACTCGTCCGCGCGGCGTATGGCTCGGGAAAGCCGGCCTACGGTGTCGGGCCGGGCAATGTGCCTGCATTCATCGAACGCACCGCGGACGTCCGCAAAGCCGTCGCCGATATTATTGCCGGAAAAACTTTCGACTACGGAACGATTTGTTCCTCCGAACAAGCGATTGTCGCGGAAGAGCCGGTGCGCGAATTGGCTCTCGAGGAATGCCGCCGTCAGGGCGCCTATTTCCTCTCGGCGGAAGAAACGGAAAAACTCGGGTGCCTCTTGATTCTGCCGGGAACGCAGACGCCGAACACGAAAATCGTGGGACGCCCGGCGACAACGATTGCGGAGATCGCCGGGATCAAAGTGCCGCCCGCGACTCGCGTGCTGATCGCGCGGCTTGAGCCGGAACAAGTGGGGCGCGAGTTCCCGCTGTCGGCGGAGAAGCTCTCACCCATCCTCGCATTTTATGCAGCGCCGAATCTTGCCGCGGGCATCGCGCTCTGCCGCCGCCTGCTCGAATTCGGCGGTCTCGGGCATACGTGCTCGATTCATTCGCAGAATCGCACGGCGATTCTCGAGTTTGGAGCGGCCATTCCCGCGTTTCGCGTGATCGTAAACAGTGCTGCGGTGCACGGCTCGATCGGTTACTCGACGAACCTGTTCCCGGCGATGACGCTCGGCTGCGGCGCCCCCGGTGGCAACATCACCTCGGACAACATTGGTCCGCAGCACCTGATGAACATCAAACGGATTGCCTGGGAGTCGCGTGGCGTCGAGCACAGGACGATTCCGGCGGATCAACGCTTGGCGGCCGCAGCATTTTCGCCCCCGTCGGAAGCCGGACAGGAAACAAAGGATGTCGCACAAGTAGGACAGGCACTCTTGCCTGCCCCTCCTGTTGAGGCGGCCAAATCCGGTGTTTCGGCAGCGCCGGTCGAGGGAGGACAGACAAGAGTGTCTGTCCTACCCGACCGCGCGGCGATTGCTCAAGTGGTCGAACACGTCATGGCCACTCACGGAATTGCTCGCGGGAGCGGTGCGCCGAAAACTCTGCCAGCCGCAAAAGAATTGCCGAGCCCTTCCGCAGTAGCCGCCGAAATTGTGGGCCGCCTATTCGATTTCGCGGGGAGGACGAAGGCAGAACCTGCGGCGAATTATTCCCCGGGGGATTCCAACACGGCGAAAGTGGAAGCGCCGGTCCCGTCGGCCATTTCTCCAAAGTCCGAAACAACGGGGAAGCCTGTGGTTGAGATTTCCCCGTTCGTCAGCGAAAACGACGTGCGCCGCGCGATGACGCGCAGCGAAAAAATCTTCATCGGGCCGAAGACGATCCTTACGCCGTCCGCGCGCGATCTGGGCCTTGAACACGAAGTGTTTGTGGAAACCGAGGCTGGTTCCATCCGCTAGAAGCGTGCTCTCTCACAGGTCTTCCGGTTTGAGGCCTGTGTGTTTGGCGATGCGCCGGAGCATGTTAGGCCCAAGCTCCACATCATCGTGAAAGGCCCAAGTGTAGGCTCCGGTCTTGTTCGGA
>WNEZ01001643.1_pt1 | contig 31569 bp, 37 predicted proteins | sample 5400521 | NCBI WGS metagenome assembly WNEZ01 (sample SAMN13153339, study PRJNA577476) | soil metagenome | isolation source: 120 cm saprolite under Douglas fir tree site 2 hole 1 replicate 1 | place: USA:California | collected 2015-04-18 | reverse complement strand
AACAGCCGTCAAGCCGCGACAGGCGTCAAATGGTTCACCTACTTCGTACAGGTCCAAAACGCCACAACCAATAGCCCAACCATCTACCAGGTCCAAGCCAGCGAGCATCCCACCGATTACGGCCAACTATGCACATCCGGGCTTGGCTGCACCGTCTCCGGTGGAGACAGGACACTAGCAGATTTCTTCAGCGTCGCCCTCGATGCGAATGGAGCCGCAAGAATCATCATCAACGATCTGACAAACCAGCACCACGGAGCAGCAGTCTTCGAACTCACCCAGAACACCGGACCGTCAGCATACGGGACAACTCTCACGCCACAATTCCCCACCATAACGACAGGAGTAACAGATCCTGCGGGCGATGCTCAAGTCCCCCACTACTCACCAGTCGGCGCGGGCGCGAACCAGCCAGCACTCGACCTCCTCTCCGTACAATTGTCTCAATCTGACATTTCGCGTCTAACCGTCACCCTGAAGCTCAACAGCCTCGCCAGTCTCCTGCCACCCACCGGGGCGACGGGATTGCTATGGTTGACAAGGTGGCAGTTCAACACAACAGGAGATGGGGGCGAGGAAAGCTATCGAATATTCTATCTAGGCGCCAACTCGACAGCAGGTCAGACCCCGGTCTTCTTCGCCGGGACCGGAACCTCTGCATCCCCCATGATGCCCAATCCGCCTGGGGATGGCTGCATCACCACAACACCCCAGAACTGCAAGATCATCGTGTACCCCGCCGAACATCCAGAGTCAGGCACATTCAACGCCGCCACCAACACGATCACGATAACCGCACTACTCGGCGACATCGGCAGCCCGATGCTCGGCGACAAGTTCTACAGCGTCACAGCGCTCACGTACGCCTCTACCGCTGGCAACCCTATTCTCGCTGACGCAGATGCGACGCGAGCCTTCGACTATGTCCTCGGCAAGACCGTCACCCCGAGCAACTGCCCGCTCGGCACAACTTGCAAGCTCACGGGTGGAGGTTACATATTCACAGACCCGCAACAAGACCATGGAAGCTTCAGCATCGAAGTAACAGTTGACACCTCAGGAAGGATACATGGAAAAGCAGCCTACATTGACCAAGCTGCGGGCCTAGACTTTCGAACCACGCTGATAACCTCAGCGAACTTCAGCGGCAACACAGTAACCATCAAAGGAACTGGCACCGCCAACGGAACCCCCACTAACTTCCAGGTCACAGTCCAAGACAACGATCCAGGATCGGCACAGGACACCTTCTCCATACAACTCGGAACAGGATACTCAAACTCTGGAGTTCTGCAAGGCGGAACCATCGAAATCCACTGACAAGTGAAAGCACTACCCTCAAGCCCAACCTCTACCTTGTAGAGAGTGGACAAAAAAATTTGGAGTTTGGCGTCAGCCCTTGGTTATGGGCATCAGTACGTTATGGTTCCTTTCGCGGCGAGTGAGAATGCTCCCGATGTCGATGAAGTCATAACGCCCGAAGCGTGGAAAGTCCCCGTTCCTGAGGCATCCTCAAAGCGTCCGGTGCCTGCTGTGATGGTCCAAGAACCATTAATTTGGAATGTGTTTGAGGAGGGTTGGACACAAGACATCATTTGATGACGTGAACACCTTGTCACCGTTTGCTGCTGTGAAGGTTTCTTGTTCGGTCGCGGTAAATCCGTGGTCGCATGATGCTGGGCCGGTAGTGGTGCTCATGGCGGCAAAAGAGGTTTTTCCCATGTGCTCTCGAGTGCCGGAGCCGGTTATGGTGGCCTTGGTTTGTGACGATGTCAAACTGAAGGAACCTGAGAAACTCCCGTTGAACGGTGTTGAGTGGGTCGCGAATACTGCGGGAAACGCGGCCAGTGCTATAAAAGCTAGGATAGCGGGAATCAGGACGAGTCTTTTCATTCCTGTGTAAACACCTCCATCATAGTCCATCTCTTCTAGAGGACCCAGCGGCTTCCCGGCTTTTTCTAGGGGCGAAGTTTTCTACCTGACTTACGCGATCTCATCACAGATCCAAGGTAGACCCATAGCGGCTGCGTCGAACACGATGAGTCATAGCCGAATCCAGAACTCCGCTCTTTTTACAGATGATTATTTCACAGTTGTGCTATCCAGGGAATGAAAAAGATGTAAGAAGTGTCCCGCATGTCGCCTCTTGTCTGGTTCAAGTCACGGTTGTCGAGACTAAGGACCTGCCTTGAGACAGAGCGTCGATACTGGAAGAAGACCGGGGAAGGAATCGATGAACCGGAGTCGGAGGGGTTTGTGAAGGAACTGGTAGAGATCGGGAAAAGGTCAGTCAGTGAAGAACTCGTCAAAGAGTTCGAAACGGTCCTGGCAGAAGCAGACAAGCTCTACGAAGAGATCGAGAAAGACATAATCGAGGACGGTATAGCCGAAGAAAAGAGATAGCCGCCTTACGATAACCGGAACTTGCGCGTCAGGGCCGCTCTTACGGTCTCTTGTCGACCGGCAGACAGACGTTGGATATTCGTCGATTGCTGCGATTGAAATTACGCAGACTGGAGGCTAGCCACGGGTATGGCAGAACGATTCACATCGCGGGGGAGGAAGCAACTCGCAAAGCTTTTTCATTCTAGACAGTGATAGAGGAGTTGTGGTTCGGTGCAGCAGACAACCTCTCCCGTCGTCAGGGATTTTGAATCATCAGACTACGACAGGCTGGTTGAGATCTATAACGCGAACTATCCTGACAGTCCTACGAGTGTTGATGAGATCCGTTACAGTGATGAGAGCCGTGACAAGTCGAAATATCATCTGAGCCGATTCGCCTGCACGGGTCCAGACTCGGGCCAGGTTCTAGGGTTTGGGAGAGTGAATCATGCGTGGTGGATGTTTCATCCGCAGAAGTTCATGGTCGAAGTGTTGGTCGACCCGATGTATCGGCGGAACGGTAATGGTCGCACGATCTACGACCAGCTGGAGTTGAAGTTGAAGGAGCTTCACGCGACGACCGCTTGGGCCACTGTCAAGGAGAATCTGCCTGCATCAGTGGCGTTCGCGGTGAAACGAGGCTTCGTTGAGAAGAAGAGAATGTGGGAATCATGGCTGGACCCGTCGAGGGTAGATTCGGACCTGTTCCAGAAGTACGCGGAAAAGGCGTCTGGTCAAGGCATCAAGATATCAACTCTCGGGGCTGAGAAGGTGAACGGTCCGGAGAAAGTGAGGGAGCTTTACGAGCTGTCCCAAGAGCTGGAGGGAGATGTCCCATTCCCGGTTCCGTATACGCCGATCTCATATGAGCAGTGGGTGAGGTCGATGCTGGAGAGTCCCAGTCTCCTACCTGACGGCTTCTTGGTTGCTTCTGACGGAAACCGTTACGTTGGTCACAGTATCGTCTTTCGGATCGATAAGGAGCCTAATTCTCTCTGGCAGATAATGACCGGGGTCCGGCGTGAATATCGTGGTCGCGGCATTGGGATGGCGTTGAAGCTGGGAGTGATCGATTTCGCGAGGCGAAACGGCTACAACATGATCAAGACGTGGAACCATTCGGACAATGCTCCGATGCTGGCCGTCAACGCCCGGCTAGGGTTCAAGAGAGAGGTTGGCTGGCTCTCGATGGAGAAGAATCTGGCGTAGAAATGCGGGTTGGGAAGAAAGAGGGAACCCTGGCCGAAGCGGCTCGACCCTAGGGTCGTCTGATGTTTGTTACTCGAACCTTGAACTGCAGCGTCTTACCCGCCATAGGGTGGCTGCCGCTCTTCCCGTACGCCTTCTCGGGTGGAATAACGATCTCTTTCTCCTCGTTCACCTTCATGCCCATCAAGGCCTCGTCAAAACCCTGAATTACCTTACCGGTTCCTAGAATCACCATCAAGGGGTGGTAGTCGCGGGCTGCATTGTAGAGTCCTGCGCTCTTGGCTTCTTTTTCCATTGAGGTGTCGAAGATCTTTCCGCCGGGGAATTTTCCGATGTAGTGGACGGATACGGTGTCTCCTTTCTGCGCTTTGAGTTCCATGCTCATAGTTCGTCGATAAGACAAGTCTCTTTTTGGGTCTAAATAGGTGACGGTCGAACAGTGCGATAGAACGTGAAGCCACTATTCATGCGGTAATTTATACGCACCCGATGCACTATGCGGGGGTATGATGGCTGAGAAGCAGACCCCGAAAGCTCGCTTCTCCACAAAACTCCCGAATGGAGACTTTCTAGGTATCACCATATGGCCGGGCAAGTCTGAACCTTCCGCAGAAGTGGTTACAGTTCAGATCCGACATCCAACTGGTGACAGCTGGGAGACTACTGCTCGAATAGCACTCTACCGCACACCAGATGGCAAGTATTCCTTGCTCCCGGAAAAGCCGGTAACAAAGTCTTCAGAAAAGACGGAAGCAGTAACAGTAGGTGCGACAGGAGAGAATTAGGAAAAATGATGACGAGCGAGGTAATGCTGGAAGAGACCCCATACCTCAATCTGACGACTAAAGGCAGGAAGACCGGGCTCAAACACGACGTCGAACTCTGGTTCGCATTCGAAGACGGAAAACTGTTCTTCCTCGCCCACGAATCCTCTCACTGGTGGAAGAACGTTGTCAAGACTCCGAGGGTCGAGGTGGAAGTCTCAGAGATACTATTCGAAGGAACAGGCAGACTCGTACCGGAAAAACTCGAACATACCTTCGAACTCTTCCGCCGCAAATACGGGAAAGATCAGGTGGAGAGATGGTACGGCGGCGAGAGGTCAAAACGGAAAGCGGTCGAGATACAGCTTGGACGAGTTCTCGGAAAGAAGCCGAGCGGCAAGAGTAGCCCTCTAGAGATAGCCATCTAGCGCAAAGATAACCTGATCTATCCTGGCAGCTCCTTCCAAGCCAAAACAACCAAGGCGTATCGCTTTGTTTGTATCGGTAATGTTGATCGGGCTACTTTCGATAAGCTTGGGCATCATAGGCACGTTTACCTTTGTCAGTTGCGGAAGAATCACTTGCATTCCAGTTTATTCCCTTGACACGTTGGCAGTTGTACTCGGTGCCATTCTCCTGTTTGTTGGAGGGCTGAAATTGGCCAGAACCCCGTCGGGAACGGGTCAATCACCCAGTCGCCCGCATATTCTGATCTGATGAATCAGAATTACAACGTATAGTGCGGAGGCCGCTGTGCTGGCTAGGACTAGCTATTACCGGTAAGTCCGCTTAGCCTTATAGGCATAACAAGTCAACACAGCATCCTCGGGTTGGGCAAAGTATGGCGTACGGTCTAGCTGAAGGGTTCAGAAAGACAGCTGTCCGGTTGGGTGGAAAGAAGAAGAGCCGAGCAGTGGTCATCGCAACTTTCGGCAACCACTTCACATTGAATGATGCGCTCGAAAAGTTCCGGAAGGAAGGACTGACTTTCGAGACGGAGAAAGGTCACATTGTCAAGATATTCTTGGACAAGAATACGAAGGAGAGAGCAGAGCAAGTCCGGAGTATCATTCGGGAGAACTTCGGCTACGTTGAGCCTCTCTAGACGCTTAGCATAATCATCTAAGGCACTGGTTCTAGATTTCCTAGCGGAATGAAGACTCCGAAATTCGTTGAGATATCGTTCGACGTAGACAAGACCCTCTTCCGCCAGCCTGCACTTACTCAAGCGGCCCGAGGCTTAGGGATCGGCAAGAAGTGGGACGCGATTGACGAGATGTATCATCGAACGCGGATAACTCTCAGACAGGCTCTCCTGCAACAGTTTCAGCTTCTTGTCGGGATGAAACTCGTAGACGTTCTAGCCGTAGTCTCTAAGGTTCCGATGATGCGGAACATCCGAGAGGCGGTTGACAAGCTCTTGGGCCTCGGGCTGTCAGTGATTCTCTGCACTGACAATCCGGATTTTCTCTGTCAGTATCTGGTCGAACAATTTGGATTTCGCGGGTTTGTCTCGTCGAAGGTGGCAGTGAAGAACGGCGTGATCACCGACGATATCGAGCCATTGCCTGACAAGAGGCTCGGCATCAGAAAGTACTGCGCGTGGATGAGCATTCCGCTGAGCAAGACGATTCATGTGGGAGATGGGTTGAACGATGTTCCCGTCTTTCGAGTAGTCGGCTATTCCATCGCCCTGAACACTAACTTGGAGAAGGTGAAGAGGGCGGCCTCACACCAAATGGAAACGGACGACCTTCTCGACGTTTACAAACATATTCAATCGGAAATGTCAAGTACGAAGTCAGTAAATTAGCCGGCTACTGAGCGCGAGCCTTTTCTTGTCTGTTACGAACGCGCATTCTTGGAGCCCCTTCTTTCTCGCGAGATGGAGGGCCAGGTGTTGAATGCAGAACGTGACTTGTAGAGCTGCGAGAATGGGATCGGCCGTGCTACCCTTCAGCAGATACGCATGGAAACCATTCTTCGAGAGAACTCGAAACACTTCACTCGTCTTCTTGTCCGAACTCGGCGATAAGAACAGAAGATTGTCTGATCTCTCTTGGAGTGAGAAAAGCTGGGAATGCCCAAGCTGCTCTGTCTGCTGGTATTGAGCCGGAAGTCCCAGGACCTCGTGGATCTTGAAAGCTGCATACATTGCGAGAGAATAGCCAGTCCCCGATCCAACGAATAGGAACTCTCCGCGAGGATGGACTCGCAAGCGTCGAGCCCACTCAGCCGCCTGTCGTTCGATTGTTCGCAGAGAATCGAGTTTCGGCAATCGACGGATCAGCGAGGCTACAGCAAGTAGAGTAGCCGAGAAACTCGCGGTCCCGGACGTAAGGATTCCCGGGCTTCTATACGGTAACCGAATTACATCGTCGCATTCTTTCGCGAGAGGGCTCTCCGGGTTCGAGGTTATTGCGACGCGCTTCTTGGCTACCCCTTTGACTTTCCTGGCGAGCTGTATGTTCGTTCTGGTCTTGCCGCTGACTGATGTTATGAAGACGGTCTTGTTCTTAGACACCTGCGGGTAAAGCTGGACCTCGTATGGGTCTGCCGCAAGCGCCTGCATATTGGACAAGTAATGGGCGAAGAGTGAGCACGCGAACGAGTCTCCGGACCCGGTGAAAATCATGCGGGAAGGGTCAAGATGGCGAAAACGGTCATGTTTTCCGAGTTCGCGAGCGAATGCTGCAAGGTCCTCGACCTGGTTATGGATCTCTTGCTCCATCGCGTTGAACGAGGATGTCTTACTCAGGGTTCTCTGTTGATTCTTGTCTATAGATGCCACCAGAATAGGTCCATTTCTTCCCACATAGCTTGCATTGGAGGTTGAATCCCGTCCGCCATCCGTCCGGGCTTCGTATCTCGCCCGTTATGGCAAGTTCTCCCTGGCACGAGCAGCGCGGGACAATCCTTGACAAGACATTATCGATCGCTCAGCGTCCGGAATAAATGCAATTGGTGGTCTGAGGCGTTGTTTTCGGAATTCGCGGAGAATTTTTCGGCGCGGCTTCAGGTATTCTTATATGCTTTGCCCCTTGATACTTACAGTATAGGTATTCGAATGGTCCGTTTGGATATTCGAAAACTTGAGAGCGTGAAATACAATGTCGTATAAGGTCATGGTGGCCTTCGGCGAGCAGACATACACTCTTCTTATGGGAGAGGCTAGAGCCCGTGGAATAACCATACAGGAGCTTCTCCGTGCAGTCGTAATCCCTGATTGGTTCAAGGCGAAATACGAGCCTGTTCCGAGACAAAACCCGATCATCGAGAGAAGGACGAGAGAGGAAGAGCCCGTACTGCCCACCTCGTTCTCAAACAAGCTCAGATACTAGCTTCAACCCATCAGAACTCCTCATTTTTCATCGGAGGATAGCGGTAGCAATCCCTGAACATGGCTGAGGGTTTAGCTTCTTGGTCAACCCAGCTGTAACAAAGCGGTTCTGTCCGAAGTGTCATTCTGAGAATATTATTCTCTGGATGGGCGGATACACTGGGGCAATGTACCGGTGTCCGGACTGCGGATACACAGGCCCGATAGTCATCGAGACCAACGATCCAATTCCGTCCGGCCGATCCGAAGAGCGTGAGACCGAATAGATCAAACTGGATTCCAATACTAGGCGCGAGCTTTTGCGCACCTCGTTGCATCAAGATCTCCCTTCTGTTCCGAATCCCTTGGTCGGCCATCAATCGAGAAGTTACGCACTTATGACCCAAATGGTTGGGGTTGCATCAGCCCAGGGTCGCATCAGCCACAGTACCATTTCATTGTGCTGAGTCCTTGGTATGCGCCAGTAAATTGATAATACACCATTCCGCAGCGCAGCATGACGTAGGTCAAGGACTCGCTGAGGTGACCGACATCAACTATCCTTGCGCCTGCAACAGGGGTGGAATAAAGGTTAACGGGGCCAGCTGGGAAAACCGGCGCCAAAACAGCTACTATTGTTGCGATCACGACGAGAAGAGAAACGCCCACGTTTCTTCGACGATGCCGGCCAGGTATTGCTTGCAACGCCTTAGAGTTTGCTGCCACAGATCCTCATTCGTTAAGACTTCGAATAAGAAGCCATCCTATCGGTGCACGCACCGTGCAAAAGAGCTAATCCGCGACCAGTTGCGATGAGCCGCTCTCTAAGATGCAGAGATGCAAGATTGGAAAAAAAACGTAGAGCCATCTGTGATTTTGGGTTTTTACCCGAATTGAGTAACCTATAGAAATAAGTGGATATCTCAAAAGCGAACCTGTCATCCTATAGACTTAAATTCCTGCAGACAAAAAAGGCCGGTTGATTGTTTAACAAGCCCCGGCCTTTTCTGATACTCCTAGCGGCAATACTCCTATTCTCCATCCTGTCCCCGCGGGTCTTCGCCTCCGACGACTCAAACCCGTCAGGACTGGTGCCGACACTCAACACCTCTTCGTCCAACCTCACCACCAACCAGACAATCGACGCAATCAACCAGCTCCTACAGGAGAACAAGGCCTTTCAAAACTACACAAACCCTACCCAACCTTACAACAACGCCACACAAGACCCAAGGTACCAGCAGCTCCTGCAACTCCTGAACAAGTTCGAGATGCAAGCGCATGCTGGCCAGAATCTTGCAGCAGACCAAACACTATCCCAGATGCAACAGTACATCAAGACTCCCGGCATGCAACAATTCCTAAGCACAGCGCAAGGAGGAGAGTTGATCTCCCCAGCAACCCAGTCATTGCTGCAGAGCATGACCAATACACCCACTGGCTTCACCGTAGACCCAGCACTACTCCAACAGGCCTTTGGAGTATTCAACCAGGAAGGGGTCCCCTCAGGATTGTCAGGAGAGTCTCCGTTCCTCCTCGCAAAAAATCTGGGGACCCTCGGCGATCTAATGAACGGTATTGATCCGAAGACCGGCTTGAGCCTCACTCAAGACTCCAACCTGCTCAATGGAGAGATCCTTTCGGGACTATTCGGAAAACCTCCTACGATACCCGGAGGGCTGGGAGGGCTCGGCGGACTTGGCGGACAGAATCCGGGAATCCCCGCCATCCCCAACATTCCGAACCCACTCGGCAACATTCCCGGCGGATCAGGTCTTCCGTCATTCCCTGGCGTTCCCTCCATTCCCGGCGTCGCATCATCCGTCCCCGGAGTCCCCTCAATTCCACTCACCCTCGGCCTACCAACACTTCCGCTCATCATCGCGGCAATAGCTGGAGTCGCAGCGGTCCTCTTCGTATTCAGAAAACGGTTCGGGTTACTAGGCCGACGAATAACCCCGACAACACTTAAGACAAAACCAATCAAACCAGACTCCGGACTCAATCTACAGAATCCGCGAGACCTGATCATCTACTACTTCAGAAAAGTCGTTTCCTCAATGACAATGCGAGGATTCCCGAGGCTCGACCCCGAGACGCACAGAGAATTCTCCGGAAAGTGCTCGCCACGCCCCGAAGCCCCGCCCGTCAAGAACATCTCCGTCCTCTACGAGAAGGCCATGTTCTCCGGCCGCGACGTAACCATGCCCGAGGCGGACGACGCCAAAGACTACTCCGTCCAAGTCGATAGGACATCTCCGACCGAGGAGAAGCGAAAATTCGGCTTCAGACCCTCCCGCACTCGGACCCCCAAGATCGGCTGACCAACCATGGGCCTTTTCAAGACGGTCATCATCTACGTGGGCGAAATCATCCTCGGTCTACTCCTCACACCCTTCTTCGGACTATGGGCGCTCTTTATCGGACCGGGACTGGTGTTAGCAACCTTCGTCCTAAGAAGGCGTGGAAGAAAATGGGAGAAGGAGAAGCCTCTGATGACCGACCAGAGGCCGATGAGGCTACGCCAGTTCATCAGCCTACTCTGGCTAGTTGCACTCGTCGCCATCCTCTTCTCACCCTCGACACTAAGACTCGGACTCGGCGGAGGAACAACCCCCCTAGCACCATCATTCCAGGCCGCCCAGGCCTACCTTACAAGCCTCGAATCCAAATACAGAGTGACGATCGTCAACGACACTAGTAGTCTCCAGCAGGCCCTTAGTCAGCCTGGCAAGAAAGCCTACTTCCTGCTCGGTCCCGACATAAACCACAACCTGACCAGTAGAGAAGCACAACTCATCAGCAACCAGTACCAGACAGGGACACTCTCACTGCTCCTAGTAGAAGGAAACAGGACAAACAACCCCTTCCTGAATTCAACCTTCGACGTTCAAGTCCGTGGAGACGCCATCGTCGACAACTCAACTCAGAACAGCTTCTGGACCCACACACCGCATGGCCAGATCTTCCCCGTCAACGCCACACTCGACGGGAAGACAGTCCAAGGGCTCATTGACGTCGCCTCGCCAATAATAATCGGAAATAAAAATCAGATGTGGACGGTAGCCACATCAAGTCACAACTCGACAGAGGTATCCATAGAACAGAATGTGACCGCGGACACTCACTTGGGACCGAGAACCGTGATCGCGGCAAGCCAGACAAGCAATAACCGGGCATTACTCATCTCCGACTCTTCACCCTTCTCCACCGAATACAACGCGACGTTTTCCAAGCCCAGCATCAACGAGACGGCCTTCGCCATGACCCTCACCGAATGGGTCACACACTCCGACCCGACAACTAGAATCATAGTCGACAACTCGCACTACATACCAGCAGTGGTCGAAACTCCCGGGTTCAGCATCGGCCTCCCAGTCGGCCGAATCTTCGCCCTCCTCCTATCAATCTACCTCCGACTCAGCAACCAGTTCTACACGGGATTCCTAGACTCAGCCAGACCCTACCTGCTAGGAATCGCACTCTTCACAGCCTGGGGCTTCTACGGCACACTCACAAAACGCTACGCCAAAGAAAAACGTGGGAAGGACGACGAGCCAGTCCCATGGATCGAGAAGAGCATCCTGGCAGAGTCGAGGGAGAAGAAGGACTTTCTCACAACCTCACGAAAGAAGGGATTCTATGTCGCCACGCTCGACCAGCTATACCACGTCCTCGATTCGCTCGTCGAGAGAGAGTTCGGAGCAAGAGTCACAGAGGTAACGCTCGACCAGCTCACCACCCGGCTCGGCCAAGAACAAGCGATACAAGCCGAGAGACTCTTCAAACGGCTCGGCAACATCTCAAAGTACTCGAGGGGAGAAAAACGCCTACTCCTACCTCCAGTCCTGCGCTGGAAGAATGCGACTAGAAATCTTACTGGCCATGCGGAGCGGATTCTGAACCAGCTTGGGGTCACGATGACAGGTAGAGATCAGAAGAAGCAGCTTGCGTACAAGCTGAGGAGATCCTGACAGCATAATGACGACAGTCCAGGACTATCCCGCAACCACTCGCCTCGTCAAAGAAGTAGCCGACAGGGTAAGCAGCGAAGTCGGCAAGGTAGTCGTCGGAAAGAATGAAGAACTGAAGATGATACTCGCATGTCTCATCGCAGGCGGACACGCACTCCTCCAAGGCGTCCCAGGCGTCGCAAAGACCGTCATGGCCAAGGCGCTCGCCAACAGTCTCAACATCGAGTTCCGCAGAATACAGTTCACCCCAGACCTACTGCCCTCCGACATTGTTGGAACATTCGTCTTCGACCAGAAGCTCTCAGAGTTCAAACTCCGCCAGGGACCAATCTTCGCCAACATCATACTCGCAGACGAGATCAACCGAGCCTCGCCCAAGACACAGTCCGCACTCCTAGAAGCAATGCAGGAGAAGCAGGTAACTATCGAGGGGAACACCATGAAGCTCCCCTCACCCTTCATTGTCTTGGCAACGCAGAACCCGATAGAGTTCGAGGGAACCTACCAGCTGCCAGAGGCGCAGATCGACAGATTCCTCATGCGGATCGAAATTGGCTACCCTACCCGGACCGAGACGATCCAGATACTCAAGAATCTCCAACAGATCTACGAATGGAACATCAAACCGGTCATCGATGACAAGACGGTTCAAGAGATCACACGGCTCATCTGGAAGGTCAACGTTGATGACACGGTCGCTGGCTACATCGCCGACATCGTCGAGGCGACAAGGAAGCAGCCCAGCCTCAGGCTTGGCGGGTCACCACGAGCCGCACTCGCCTTGAAGACTTCAGCCGCGGCGGTAGCTCTCATCGAGGGCCGCGACTATGTCATCCCGGACGATGTGAAACGCGTCGCACCTCATGTCCTCCCACACCGTCTGATCCTTAGCCAGGAGGCACTCCTCGACGGCACGACACAGGCGAGCATCAGCAGCATGATAGTAAACAGTGTGAAGGCACCCTAGAATGCCGATGCTGAGAACCTCCCGGGGCACCGTCATACTACTGCTCAGCGCGGTCTTTGTCACCTTCGGACTCTTACAACTCTCCAACTCCAGCCTCGCACTCGTCTACACCGGGGTCGGACTCTTCCTCTTCTACTACGTCTCACGCCTCATACTCCAGATCAAGATCGCCGCGCTCAACAAGATGCAGATCGTCCGGAACCGGCCCGTCACGATCAGCGAAGACAAGACCGTCCCGGTCAACCTTGACATGACAAACACCACCTTCATGGGCGTCCAGGTCGAGGTCTTCGACAGCTATCCCCCGTTCTTCCGTCTCAAGAAGGGAACAAACACAGCACTCGTCACAGTCCCGGGAAGAGGCTACACGCGACTCAGCTACGAGCTACAGCCCACCTCGATCGGAGATCACGAGTTCGGACCCATGCACCTCGTCATGCGCGACATCGCTGGATTATTCTTCTATCAGCGTGACATTGATGTCCACGGAAGCCTAGAGGTCACTCCCCGAGTGAGGGAGCTGGCCAGGGGTAGCCTTGCAGCGAACGCGTTCTCCAGCTACAGCGGCCCAATCGTCTCCCGCCGGAAGGGCGAGGGCATGGAGTTCGCAGACATCCGCGAGTACACGCACGGCGACCCGTTCAAGAGGATCGAGTGGAAGTCCAGCGCCCGGACTGGGGAGCTGATGGTGAGAGAGCTCCACGCCGAGACAACCCTCAACGTTATGATAATACTGGACGCATCCGACACGATGGCCTATGGCCAGGCCGGGCAGACCAAGCTCGACTACTCCGCCCGCGCGGTAGCTTCGCTGATAAACTACCTCTCCAAACGTGGCGACTTCTTTGGCCTTACAGTTGTACAGGGAGAACGACCCGCCACGGTCATTCCCCTCGCTAGGGGACAGGTCCAGATAACGAGGATTCTCAACCGTCTCGGCCAGCTCCAGCCCACCCCGGCCAGCCCACAACTCCTCGCCCAGGCCATAGCTAGGAGTCTAAAGCTCGCCCGGGTCAAGGGCCGTACTCTCTTCTTCATCCTGTCCGATCTAGAGACGAAGGAGGAACTGAGTAGTCTTAGACAGCTGAGAGCGATGAGCCACGAGGCAGTCATCATATCGCCCTACTCGCCCTTGTTCGAATCCCACGATCTCCAGGGATTGGACAAGACGATATTTGCGATCAGAACAGCCCACAGCTGGCGCGTCAGAGAACAACTGATGTTGGAAGCCGGAAAACTAGGCGTCCCGTTCTTCGACGTTGGACCCGGAGACCTATTCTCGTCGCTCGTCCAACGCGTGGAAGAGCACCGTCGCTCGGGAGGCTCTTAGCAACGAGCAAGACCCTCAACCGTCTACATCCCCAAGCGCTCATCTACTACGGACTATCAGCACCAGTCATAGTAACAGAGCTTCTTCTGTACAACGCGTATAGCTCAAACATGGATCTCGTCAAGTCGTCATTCCAAGCACTCCTACCACCCATCTCGATCCTTGCGACCATAACCTCAACGGCCGCCCAGATACTACCTTGGATGCTAGTCGCCGTCTCGCTCTACGCACTGTTCAGCCTGCGCCCCGCACTCATGATCACAATCCTCACGGTATTCTTCCTAATACTCACATCAATCATCGGCCAGATCGACGTCTACCTCGCCGGACTCGTCGTAGCTTCGTCGTTCACAAGCCTCGTAGGCTTCAGCCACGCCCGCGCCGCCAAGATCCTCCAAAGACGGAGCCCCATCCTCGAATCCCGAGGACCACTAATCTTCAAGATAACCAGCAGCAGCTTCGACCTGTTACTCCCAATAATCAGTGCCCTCGGAGTCATGGCCGTGATCGCGTACGTAATGGGCACAATCAACTCCGAGGTCGCAATACTCCCAGAACCGCTCGCCACCCTAGGCGGACTCTACCTCGCATCACACTACTACCTAGTCCTGACAATACTGACCGTCGCTGGAGCAGCAGTCTGGGTGCTAAGATCGATACTCGAGCCCATCATACTCAGGTTCACATTAACCCCCGACGATGCACGAGAACTCGCCTTCCAAGAAGTCCGCGACACCTACGCCAAGATAGTCTGGGAGTCCAGCAAGAGACCCAGCCGCGGACGTGCACCCGTAATCCTCTTCAGCCTACTACTTATCCTAGCAATAGCGGTCCTCACGCTGACCCTCGGACCCTCACAGTCCATCAACGAGCTAATGGCAGCACTCGGCCTCGCCAGGGTCCAGCCCAGCCACGCGGAACTCCTTACGAACAACCTGGCAGTCTACCTCACACGGCTTGCAGACGCCCTCTATTCAGTCTCGGACGCCATCCTCAGATTCATAATCCGACTATTGTGGGGTTAGATCGGAATGCCACCCAGATTCTCAAGCTTAGCCCTCTGGATAGGCCTAGCACTAATCGGCGCATCCATCTACTTCTTCCTCGCATCAATCAGCCTCATCAGCCCACCCGCCACAGAAGTGGTCGCGGCGCTCCTTTCAGCAGTCATCGGATTCGTAATGCTCTCAGCAGGGACCAGCCTAATCAGAACGTACGTCATAAGCAGAGTCGCAGAGCAAGACCAACCCAAGAAAACCATCTAAACGACGTGTCAAGAAATGGGGGAGCGACACTGGTGCTCGGCCGGCCTAGCGATTCCTACCGGTCCCCGCTCCTCACTCATTAAAGCCATGAAAAAGGGGAGGGGAAGGCATCAGTTACGGGTCGTTTGCAGCGGTATCCTTGGAGCCCGCGTCTTGGTCAGCTTCCACGTCGATCCTGGAGTGCATTGTCTCGTAGGACTCTTCGATCCCCGTCAAATGACGATCCTATGTGGGCCAGTTTGATCGTTGCGAAGTACCTCTTCGGGGTTGTATCCCAGCGTTGTCACCAACCGTTTGAGCAGTTCTAGTTTCGAGGCCTGTGGTCGGGGCGTGATCCTTAGATCCGTTTTGCGGTAGAGTTCTCTGTGGAACTCTTCGCCCATGGATTTGACATCGTTGTACAGCTTGTTCTTATGGCCGACCCAGAACTCCTCGTACTCGGGACCGACGATTGCCGGTTTCAGTTTTCCCGGGTTATGTCATGATAAGTCATCGAGTGATACACCGGATACTACGATTAGTAGTGTCTGCTCACACTTAGTGGGATCAGATTAGAGACAGTTTCTTGCCTGCTTTCCCAAACGCGTCGGCTGCTTGGTCGAGATCCTTCTTGGTATGCGCGCTCGTCACGATCGTCCGGATTCTCGCTTTGTCTTTGCCCACCATCGGAAATACTATCGGAAGAACGAATACTCCAAGCTTGAACATCTCGTCCGCCAGTTTGTGGGCCTTCCCGCTCTCACCAACCATGACTGGAGTGATCGGGGTCTCGCTCTGTCCCGTGTCGAAGCCCAGGTCCTTCAATGCTTTCTTGAAGTATCGGGTATTATCCCATAGTTTCTTCACCAGCGACGGATTCTTCTTCACCAGCTGGATTGCGGCGATGCAGGCTCCAGGAACACCGGGAGGCTGAGACCCGGAGAGGAGATAGCTTCGGACTTTGTTCTGGAGATAGGTGCACAGGTCTTTTGAGCCGATAACGTAGCCACCCACACAGCCGAAGGCTTTGGAGAAGGTTCCCATGTCAACATCGACCTTTCCTTCGAGGTGGAAGTGGTTCGTGATTCCTCGTCCATTCTCCCCTAGGACTCCGTCGCCATGGGCGTCATCAACATATGTCATTGCTTGACGCTCCGCGGCTAACCCCACGATGTCCTTGAGCGGGGCGATGTCTCCGTCCATACTGAAGACGCCGTCGGTAATGATGAGTACTCTACGGAAACGATCAGTGTTCTGCAGTTGTTTCTCTAGATCGCTCATGTCTTTGTGTTTGTAGACTCGCCTCTCAGCCTTGGTCATTCGACAGCCGTCGATGATGCTTCCGTGGTTGAGCTCGTCGCTGATGATGAGGTCTCTCTCATCAATTAGGGCTAAGATCGTCCCAGCATTCGTGGCATAACCCGATTGAAACGTTATCGAGGCTTCAGCCCGCCGATAATCGGCCAGAGCCTTCTCCAGTTTCAAATGAATGTCCATAGTGCCGGCGATTACGCGTACAGACCCGGACCCGGCGCCATACTTTCGTGTAGCGGCAATCGCGGCCTGTTTCAGCTTCGGATGATTGGCCAACCCGAGATAGTTATTGGAGCAGAGAACTAGAACATTTTTTCCATCAACTTTAGCATGTGGGGCTGACGGGCTCTGAAGAGTCCGGACGCGCCAAAGCAGATCATCCTTGTCCAGGCCGTCTAACTCTTTGCGCAGACTATCTAGCAGAGGTTCTCTTTGCAGGTCGGATTGCTGGGACATTTGGAGTCGGGTGATCCACACTTACGTAAAATGCTTTAGACGATAAGTTCGATTTCTCTTGTCAATTTAGTCGGACAATAACGTTTTACACTCCACCGAAACGCCGAGGGAACAGTTCAAGGGAATCGTTTGAAAGAACAAATGCACGCTGTCGTCAAGACCGTCCCGGGTCCCGGAGCTGTCTACGAACCGTGGGCTTTCGCTCCTAAACCGGGTCTGAGAGACATTCAGGTTCGAGTTGAGGCCACTTCGATCTGTGGAACGGATATGCAGATCTATGATTGGCATGAACTCATGGCTAAGCGGGTCAAGCCTCCTCTAGTGATCGGTCACGAGTTCGCAGGAAAGGTGGTGGAAGCGGGGAAGGAGGTCTCGGACCTCAGAGAGGGTGATATCGTCTCCGGTGAGACTCACATTAACTGTGGAAGATGCTTCCAGTGTCGGACCGGGAATGGGCACATCTGCGAAAGGATGCTCCTCCGGGGAGTCGACACCGACGGATGCTTCGCTGAATATCATACGCTTCACGAGAGTAGCGCTTGGCTCAACGACAAGAGAATTCCAATTGAGACAGCAAGCGCTCAAGAACCGCTGGGTAACGCTGTCCATGCTGCGTCTGCAGCGGACATACCTGCACACACCGTCGCAGTCTTTGGCTGCGGTCCAATAGGCGCATGCCTGATTGGGCTTTGCAAATCGTTCGGTGCAAGCAAGATCTTCGGGATCGACATCGTAGAATACAGGCTGAACCTGGCGAAGAAGATGGGTGGAGACGTTCTCATCGACGGGTCCAAGGAGAAGGTCGTGGATACGATCATGAAGATGACAGATGGGCGCGGCGTTGATGTCTTCTTTGAAATGTCGGGTGCGCCTCCATCTTTCGAAGAGGGGTTCAAGGTTCTTCGTCCAGGAGGAACCGCTGTTCTATTCGGACTCCCGTCAAAGAATATTGAGTTCGACGTGGCTAACTGGATTGTCTTCAAAGACGCACATGTCCGAGGGGTCTTCGGGCGACGGTTGTGGAGTACCTGGTACAAGACTGCGGAAGTTTTGAAGGCGGGGGAGGTCGATCTGTCGAAGGTGATTACTCACAGGTTTGCCTTGGAAGAGTTCGCCAAGGCCTTCGCGCTCATGAAGTCGGGCCGGTGCGGAAAAATCGTCATGTATCCGAACCGGAAGCCGCCCAGTTAGAACTAGATCCAACAGATCGGGTTTTGGTGCTAACGTTTCTTCGGCTCGGCCGCTTGAGCCTCTTTCTGCCGGGTCTTTACAATCTCGCTAGCTATGCCTTTCAGTACAGTCGATCGTTGCCCGGTTTTCTTAACCGTGACATAGCCAGTCTTCTCCCAGGGCGAACCAGACAGAGCAGCCTTCTCCTTAGTCTCAGGTGAGTATCCCAGGGACATTGCTGCTTGCCAGACTTCCTTCATGCTCGGCTGTTTAACCGCTCTCGATACCGGGAGTCTACGTCCTTGACCTCGAGTCTTGGAACTGTCCAAGTGGGCTGGCCAAACTATCAGGAATCCGGGGCGCTTCAATCGCCCACCGTCACGAGCCTAGTTCTTCTGGGACTTTTCCAGTAGAATCGCGTTGATAACGCCATGTTGGCCTGGGCGGGACGTGACTCGTGCCTGTCCCAGCTCCGTCTCCACGATCGCACCCCGGCCACAGCAATCCGAACTTTTGTGCCCCCGCCGAACATCCCCACCCGTCTCAGCTTAACAGGTCCTAGTGTTGTCTCGGTCGGCTCTGAGCCTGCTTCGAAAGCCCTCTTTCCACGCCATGGTCGCTTGGTTCCGCCTGTGGGTTTTCTCTTGTATTGGCTACCGTGACTCTGGGGCATGTGAAGACACGGGACGTTGTTTCAGGGTTCGGCATATTAACCGTTCCCTGAAAGTTATTCTCTAGACCGTTTTTTCGCGATTTTTCCGTTCAGGGTAACCGAATCTTTATTTGACCGCGGACGCTCCTGACTTGTAAATTCGAGGCGCAACCCAGAGAATGCCCAATTATTGCTTGGAATGCGGCGGAAACCTAAACTACGATTCCGCAATCAAGCAATACGCTTGCAAGAGTTGCGGCCTAACCTTCACCCAACAAGACCTTTTACAAGGACGGGAGAAAATGCTCCAGAGCCAGGAGTCAGTTGACGAAGGAAAGAAACGCCGTCAGAAAGACTATCTCAATTGGTGGCTCAGCTCTGATAAGAAGAAGACGAAATAGATAGTTTCTTTCCGAGATAACATCATCCATTCATGATTCTCGTGAACCACCAAGCATCGATACTGCTCTTCCCGGTTCGTACTTTTCGACTCTTCTGAGCAAATCCTGACCCTCTCCAAGAGCGAAAACATCCTCGAAGACATACTCGAAAAGTGGAGGCGTGGATCCACTGGGCCTCTGCCTCAGTTGACTACTCTCCAGCTTCTCAACGCTCTGGTTCTGGTTGAAAGAGAAGGGCCTGTGGGACGGAGAGCCCTGTCCGAAACCCTCCAGCTAAACGACGGGGTTGTTCGCGGACTATTGGAAAGGCTAGCAGACAGCAAAATGGCCCTGGTAACTGCAAAGGGTGTCCAGCTTTCCAAGATGGGAAAGGAGAGCCTCCGGAAGCTTCTTCGTCAGCTATCAATCAAGAAGATCATTTCCATGGACCAATCTGACTTGGTATCTGCCAATTCTGTCATGGGAGTCCACGCCACAAAATTGTACAGACCAGGAATGACTGGAATTGTTCAGAGGGATGAAGCGATTAAGGCTGGAGCTGAAGGCTCAATCACTGTCGCAGTTCTAGGCAAGAAGCTTGTGATTCCGCCTGACAACAAGAGTATCGCAGAACTCGCTCCAAAAGAAAACGCTAGGCTCAGGAGCGAGTTGGAACCCACTGACAAGGATCTCATCATAATCGGCTTTGGGAAGGACCCGGGACGCGCCCTTGCAGGTGCACTTGCGGCGGTCCTTTCGCTTCAGAAAGCCTAGGAGAACCTAGAACTGACAGAAGAGCGGAAGTTGTCGAGGAAGCCCACGGCCGAGATCATCTCCATCGGTAACGAACTTCTCATCGGACACACACTTGACACTAACTCCCACTGGATCGCAAAACACCTTACCAGGTTAGGGTGGACCCTCGAAAGAGTCACACAACTACGCGACTCCTTGGACTCAATCAAGGCAGGCGTGAGAGGATCTCTCAAGAGAAACCCGAGCGTCCTAATCACAATTGGCGGCTTAGGTCCAACCCATGACGACATGACACTGGCTGGAATATCACGGGCCCTCAACAAACCACTCAGATTGAACAAGGAAGCGTTGCAACTAGTGAAAGATCACTATCAAAGACTCGAAAGCAAACCCAAACTCACGAAGTATCGGACCAAGATGGCCACCCTTCCACAAGGGTCCGCACCTCTACCGAACCCGGTTGGCACAGCTCCCGGAGTAAAGCTGCAAGAGTCAGGCACAACCCTCTTCTCTTTGCCGGGCGTACCCTCCGAAATGAAGGCGATCTTCCGAGCCAGCATAATTCCCTACATGGAATCTTTCCATGCAGTGCGTCCCAGAGAGATAGAGGTCAGGATTACCGGGATCATAGAGTCGGCCCTCGCGCCCGTTCTGGATCAAGCTCGGAAGATCTATCCAAGATTGTACTTCAAGTCTCATCCTAGAGGAAGAGAAACAGGAATACGGCCGTTGATCCTGCTCCACATCTACAACGTCGAACCTGGTGCTGAGGAAGGAATCTCTGAGGCAGCGGCTTACGTCATGGTGCAACTAGCCGGAATTGGAGGCCGATCAAAACTCGTTGCGCGAAAGTGATCTTCAGTTCGTCGTGAGTCTACTCTTTAGCGACTTGGACGAGGTCCTCTGGTTGTTTATTGCCAGTCTGGGATAGGTTCATGATTCCACCGGTCAAGCTCTGGGCTCCGACTCCGTTCTTTGTCAGCACCTCGGCTACACGTAGAGATGTTCCTCCTGCCATGCAGACTAGGAGTGTCTTTGACTTGTCTTTCGGCAGAAGAGCGCTGATTCCGGCTGGAATCTTCTCGGTTGTTATCAGTGCCTGAACGTCTCGCGCTGTGGCAACCTTCACCTTGTCCTTGTCGCAACCTAGCGCGTCTGCAACGAGCTTGATCCCTTCCTCTCTCGGAACAAACATCGCGTGGGTCCAGAGAACCTCTCCATAGCTTGGCTGCTTGGAGTTCGCTTCTTGCACGTTTACCTCGAGTGGGTCTGAGGTCTCAACTTGTACCTCAAGATCGGCTAGGTATTTTTGGAGTCCATCAGCGATCATCACTACGAAGTTGTTACCCGCACCATAGTTGATCATCTGCAAGGCTGAGTAGAGGGCCAACGCGCCACTCTCACCGATGCCATAGCCTCTGCTGGCAAAGAATCTCAAGAGTCGTCTAGCCGCCTCGAAGTCTACCTCGTGTTCGCCGCCGTATAGCTCGGGCTGGTAGAATCTTAGACCGACGGCTTTGTCTCTCGTTCTTATCCCAGCAACATCCTGGTTGGCCAACGGGAACACCACATGCACGGATTTTTGTTCATACTTGGCTTGGGCATAATTCGCCAGCCCCGCTGAGGTTCCTCCCGTTCCGAAGGCGGTGATTATTCTGAAGTCTCCGAGCGAGTAGCCCTGAGCTTTGAGCTGCTGGTCTATCTCTGGCGCTGTAGTTGTCTCATGGGACCGAACGTTGAGTTCGTTATCATACTGTTCTGGACAGAATCCATCGTAGATCTTGGCGAGCAGTTTGGCAAGGCTGATCACGTCCTGTTTCGCGAGCAGTGACTCCACGTCGCCTCGATTCTTGTCGAAGACCGCCGCGTCAAGGCCGAGTTGTGCGAGCTGTTCTCGGACACTCGCTGCAGCGGCTTTCGCGACTACCAGGTTCTGGTCTATCTTGAGTCCCGGGGCCGGGCATATGTCAACATCCAGGTTCACCGATCGGACTCCTTCATTCTTGAGCTCTTCCAGGACCCCTCCTTGCAGCTTCCTCGAGACGAGAACGATGACTTCTAGCCCCAGGTTTCTCAGCATGCCGAGGGCTAGGCCGAAGTTGCCGGAGGTTGCTTCGAAGATTTTCTGGCCGGACCTAAGTTTACCCGTGACTATTGCGTCTCTGATTATCTCGACAGCAGGTCGGACCTTGACAGAGCCGCCGAAGATTTGAGAATCCAGTTTACCGAAGACTCTGACCGACTTCGGGTCTATTCTGATTCCATACTCTGCCTTGGCGCATTCGAATAGGGCGTCTGTGAGGTCAACTAGGGGAGTCGGATTCGCAACCACTCCAGATTTGTCTCCTCCAGCGGAGTGAGGGGTCCGACTCAAGATCTCCGTATCGAATTTTCCAAGAAGATCTTTGTCGATTTGCGGTGAGAAGGAACCTTGCTGCAATAATTGTCCATAGCGTTAGGGACAGGGCTTTATATAACGTATGTCATATTGCGACCCTATGACCGGCACTTACAAGGCGCCAGACATCCCCACCAGTCAGATTACAGGAGAACTAGTCAGAGACGAGCTCTTGAGATGCTTTGAGAGCGCGAATAAGGAGTTCTATACTCTACTAAATCAGCCAGTTACCGATCAGGTCTTGAAGACTCAAGTCAAACAGTTCGTTGAGGGAGTATTCCAGAGCTGCGGCGTCAGCTACACTGAGCCGACCAAGACGGGAATCTTGACCGCCATCAATCAGTGCAAGAGTAACGCGGAGAAGATGATGGGGCCCCAGGGAGCAGACATAATCAACCACCACTACACTGAGATGATGAAGCTGGTTGACAGACTTCCTGAGAAGGAAGCTTACGTCCCAGTTACTCGGATAACCTGATTAAAATAATACTTGCTCTTGGCATCGTGGCCGAGAAGCGCGTTGACTATGGCCGCAAAGGATCCTGGTTGGATGGTTAATCCAGTGCTCTTCGTCCTCGTTGTCGGACTCACTGTTCTGTTTGTCGCGGCTATTCTGTACCAGATCCTCGGCGTCCGCTAGTAGCGATTCGTAACTAATTAGTAATGCCCACAGCATTCTGATTCTAAACCTTGGAACAGGCCACCACGCTACTCCATACGCCCCGCTCAGTGAGACTCGAGCGGATTATCGACGAGACTCTCTCCATCCGATCTTTCTGGTTCAGCGACCCAAGCCTGCACAAGGCTCATCCTGGACAGTTCGCTATGGTCTGGGTCCCAGGCGTTGACGAGGTGCCGATGAGCGTCCTCGCAATGCACGGAAAGAACGAAGCGGGTGTTGTCATCAAGAAAGGTGGCCCAGTCAGTACAGCTCTCTGGGAGAAAAAGCCCGGCGACTTATTCTGGGTCCGTGGACCTTATGGACATCCCTACAGCGTTGGACACCATCACAAACTGTTGGTCGTCGGCGGCGGGACAGGCCTCGTCCCCTTGCTATCTCTCCTAGTTCACTTTCGTGGCCGCGACGTCACCCTCATCACCGGAGCGCGAACGGCAAGCGAGCTCCTCTTCAAAGACTGGCTGATAGCCGACAGCAAAGAACACCAATTCAAACTCATTTTCGCTACCGACGACGGGACCTACGGAGAAAAGAACCAGGTTCCAAAAGTCGCCGAGACCGTTCTCAAGAACGGACATTTCGACGCGATCTACACTTGCGGCCCCGAGCCTATGATGAAGAAAATCTACGATCTCGCAATGGAAACTCGCTGCCACATCCAGGTAAGCTTGGAAAGGGTGTTCAAGTGTGGCGTAGGAATCTGCGCGGCTTGCGTAATCGGACCCTACCTGGTCTGCCACGACGGACCCGTATTCTCAGAGGCGGAACTTAGCGGCATGCCTGAATTCGGACACGTGAGACGCGATCTCTCGGGCAAACGGGTTCCATTAGGCGCAGGTCACTGATTGGGTTCTTGATTTTCCGTGGATATTTCCCGATTTGGACGGTGAGAATGTAGTGCCCATTGCTTATCCGACGGGAATAATTCGCCACAACGTCCTAATCCCTCTGGCCTCTCCCGAAGAGGTCTATCGAGCATTTGTCTCATCCAAGGAACACACGGAGTTCACGGGGTCCGAAGCCAAGTGCAGTGCCAAAGTTGGAGGAAGATTCACGGCCTGGGACAAGTACATCTCTGGGAAGAATCTCGAGCTTGTCGAGGGCAAGAAGATCGTTCAGGAATGGAAGACATCGGAATGGCCTCAGGGCTACGACCCGTCGATTCTCAAAATCTCCTTGAAGAAGAAAGGCGGGGGCACCCAGCTGAGCATGATTCAGTCGCGGGTCCCAGCCTCGCAGGTCGACCAATACGACAAGGGCTGGTACGAATCCTATTGGGAACCCTTGAAACGATACTTCCGCGCTAAGGCGCAGTCGAAATAGTTCATTTGATGAATGCACCTAGCTCTAGTCTAATCCTTAGAGAGAACAATCACGCCCCGCGTGGAAAAACGAAGCGTTAATTAGAACGACAGCCAATTTCATCGTTCAGTAAGGAGATATAGACTCACGCCAACTCACGGCTCACTGACCAAGGCAGGCAAAGTCAGACAGCAGACTCCAAAGATAGTGGCTCTCGACAAACCCGGCCTCTCGCCCCGTGAACGAGTCCGTAGGAACGCGCAGAAGAGATTCGTTCTGGGCAGAAAACCAGGCCAGAACTACATCAGAGTCTAAGCCTCACCAGTCCGATTTTTCCAATCCGAAGCAAGCATACTATAGCTGACAGTATCGACGAAGTGCTCGCGGATTCGCTCTCTCTGTCGAGAAACTCCTTCCTGCTTGAACTCCAGCCTTTCTGGAACTGAACGACACCTCGTGTTTTCATAGGCGCAGAAAATCTCCACTCGATTGATACCTAGTTCGTTTATTGCTAGATCCGTGAGGGCGCTACACGCTCTTGTCACGATCCCTCTTCCTTCGAAGGATTTACCCAGCCAGAATCCGATCAAAACAGCGCGGTTGCTCCAGTCGATATAGTCGTAAGTTATGACGCCTGCCAGTGATTCTCCCGACCATATCCCCATAAGGACACGCGTTTTCCCAGCATGGCTCTCTCGGTTTCTCCTGATGAATTGGTTTGCAGCTGAGACGGATCGATAGTCATCGACAAACGGAAGCCATCTTCTCAGATGAGTTCTGTTTGAGTCTACAAGCTTGAACAGTTCGGGTGCATGTTTCCGTTCCAGCAACTTGAGCTGCAAATCGCGCTCGATCTTGAGAGGAAATAGGTCGTCTATGGTTTCTTGGGAGGGAGTTTGTGATGTCTCATTGTCTTTGCGAGGCCGATCGAGTTTAGACAACAAGCGTCTAATCCACACTGACCAACTTAATAGCCTGGATTTTGAACCGACGCCCTACGAACAGTAAACTCGCTTGCTGGTCTAGGTATAATTGTCGTTTACAATCGACGTTTTGCTCGGTATCCAATCAATCCTCATCTTCTTGTTCGCCGGCTACGAATATCGCACCTTGATGCACTTCCCGACGCTTCCAGCGCAGACTCGGACCGGCAGTAACGTCCCTCTGGTTTCCATAATTTTGCCTGTCAGAAACCAGGCCGGAACCGTTAGTGACTGTGTCAGCTCCTTAGTGGGTCTTGAGTACTCCAACAAGGAGATCATCGTTGTAGACGGTGGTTCGACCGACGGGACCCAGGAGCTTGTTCAGAAGTTCGCTCATGAGATTACGCTAGTTGACGAGGAGCCTCTGCCAGTCGGCTGGGTAGGAAAGAACTGGGCGTGCCAGCTTGGCTATAAGAAATCGCGAGGCGAGCTGCTTCTATTCACCGATGGTGATTCCGTTCACGCAACAGACAGCCTGGCAAGATCTGTCGACTATCTTCAGGCGGAGAATGCGGATCTTGTTACACTTGCGCCTGGAACTATCCTGAGAAGCTTTTGGGAGAGACTCCTGCAACCACCAATCTTCCTTCTGATCATGATTCTCGTCGGCGGAAAATTGGTCAATGATGATCATCGACAAAATGCCATTGGAAACGGACAGTACATGCTCTTTCGTCGAGAAGCTTACGACAAGATTGGGGGACACTATGCGGTTCGCGACAAGATAATCGAGGACTATTCCCTGGGCAGATTGCTGAAGAGGGCAGGGATGCGCCTGCGGTTCGTAACGGCGCCTGATGCTTTGGGAGTCAGAATGTACGCCAGCCTGGGTGAGATCTGGCGGGGGTGGAGGAAGAACTTCTACACGGTATCGGAGAAGCACATGCTGGCGAGGGCGGTCACTCGAATCTTCCTAATGTTCACGTTCCTCGTACTTCCCTTCGCCATCCTCGGCTATGGGATAGTCCTAGCTACTGCGACCCCTCTGAACGCCTACCTGATCGCCGGACTGTTCATGTCCGCACTCCTATGGCTAGGCATAGTCATGCTAGACAATTCCATTGGAGTCAGCTCTCTCTACGCGTTCATGTTCCCACTCGCCATCATAGTCTACATCCTCATCGGGATCGACTCCACAGTTCGAGGCTCTCTTGGCTACGGGTTCTCATGGAAAGGGCGGGTATATGGGAAGCCGATAGAAAGACAGTTAGAGCCCAGCCCAGTCTAACGGATACAGATTCCAAGGCGTCCCACATGAGCCAGGTTGTCGAACAAATCTCAACCGAGATTCTCGAACGACTCTTAGCTCTCGAAAACCCATCCAAAGATGACGTCAACAAGGTCAAGATAGAAGTCTGCAGAAAATACAAGTCACCTTTCGTCCCAGCCAACTCAAGCATCCTCGAACTCTTATCCGATGATCTTCGACCGAGACTCCGACCCGTACTAACCGACAAACAGGTGCGCGGCATGAGCGGCGTAACCACAGTCGCGGTGATGCCTAAGCCCTATGGTTGCCCTCACGGAAAGTGCACATATTGCCCTGGAGGTCCCGAAGAAGGCGTCCCGCGAGCCTACACTGGAAAAGAGCCCGCAGTCATGAGGGCTCTTGAATCAAAGTACGACCCCTTCCAACAAGTCAGCAGTCGACTATCGCAGCTGCGGCATATGGGTCACTTTGTTGACAAGGTTGAGCTGATCTTGATAGGAGGCACGTTTCCGTTCATGCCTCGCTCGTATCAGGAGGAATTCGTCAAGAGATGCCTGGACGCTCTCAATGACCGGGAATCAGGATCGCTTGATGAAGCCAAGCAAATCGCTGAGAAGGCTCAGGTGAAAAATGTCGGAGTTACGATTGAGACTCGGCCTGACTGGTCTCGAAGAGACCATGTAGATCACATGCTCTCGATGGGCGTCACCAGAGTCGAGATAGGTGTACAGACCGTCTACGACGACGTATACGAAAATATCCATCGCGATCATTCAGTAGCAGACGTTGTCGAAGCCACGCAGACTCTGAAGGAGTCTGGCCTCAAGGTGGGATACCATATGATGCTGGGTCTTCCCGGCTGCGACGAGACACGGGACCTGGAGGCCTTTCGAACGATTTTCGAAGACTCAGACTTCAAGCCAGACATGCTCAAGATCTATCCGTGTTTAGTGACGCCTGGAACTAAGCTGTATGAACAATGGCAAGCGGGTGAGTACCGGCCCTACTCGACCGCGCAAGCTGCCCGTCTGATAGTGGAGATCAAACGGTTCATCCCTCCGTGGGTGAGGGTAATGAGAATTCAGCGAGAGATTCCCATCGACGGAATCACAGATGGAGTCAAGAATGGAAATCTCCGCCAGCTCGTTCAGGAGGAACTGGGTCGTCAAGGAATCAAGTGTTACTGCATAAGGTGCCGAGAAGTGGGACAGCACATCATGCGAAACGGTTCGAACCCAAGAATCGATGAAATCAGTATCCAGCGAATAGCCTATGAGGCATCAGGTGGCACTGAAGTCTTTCTGTCATTCGAAGACCCCAACCGAAGTATACTTGTTGGATATGTTCGGCTACGGATTCCGGGTGAACACTCCCATCGCCCCGAAATCAATGACGAGAACGTGGCAGTCATTCGAGAATTGCACGTCTTCGGTCAAACCGTTCCAGTAGGCGCAAGGTCAGAATCGGCGTTCCAGCACAAAGGCTACGGTGCAAGGCTTGTGGCTGAGGCCGAGCGCGTGGCATTGAACGAATATGACAGGACCAAGATGGTGGTGATAAGCGCCCTCGGGACGAAGAACTACTATTCGCGTTTCAACTATCAGCACGACGGACCCTACATGTCCAAACCCCTGACTTAGAAGAAAGGCTATGTCAGCTTCGGGACTCGAAGGATACCACGGCGAAATACTACGACGACTCAAGAACGCCAACGCTGACATCGGCAGCATCATTAGAATCACAACAAAATCAGGCGAAGTTTTCGAAGGAACACTATTCCCAAGATCAGAATACACGGATCCAAACCACATAGTTCTCAAACTCAAAAACGGATACAACATAGGAATACACTACGACAAAACCGAGAAGATAGAAGTCATAGGCGAAGGCCCAAAACCCCACTTCACGAAACCACCTTCTCCGCCAAAGCATCCCGGACTGCCCAGAGTGGCCATAATCAGCACGGGAGGGACGATAGCAAGTCGGGTCGACTATCGGACAGGAGCCGTCCAACCCGCACTTACGGCAGCTGACCTCGCAAGTGTTGTCCCGGAGCTTGCGTCAATTGCCGAAGTTGAAGCTCACATTCTATTCAGTGAGCTAAGCGAGAACGTTACTCCCGCCCAATGGACAACACTAGCAGAGGATGTTGCTAAGAGGATAGGTGACAAGGTTGACGGAGTTGTTGTGAGTCAGGGAACCGACACAATGCATTACACCTCAGCCGCGCTGAGTTTTGCCCTCCAAGGTCTTCCAGTTCCCGTACTGCTAGTGGGAGCTCAGAGGTCTTCAGATCGTCCAAGCTCCGACGCAGCCTCGAACCTGACAGGCGCCGTCGCGCTTGCAGCACGTGCTGATCTAGCGGCGGTGGGAGTGGCGATGCATCAGGACATGTCAGACCGATACATCATCGCCCACAAGGGCACAAGGGTCCGAAAATGTCACACGAGCAGGCGAGACGCTTTCAAATCCATCGGCTCAAATCACTTGGCCAGATACGACCTGCAGACGGGTCAGATCGAACGATTCGATGACGCTCCAAGACGGGAAATGGGTCGCAATCTTGTCGTCAAACCACACTTCAACCAGCACGCTTACCTGTTGAAATTCCATCCAGGCTTCAATCCTGAAATGATCTCTTCCGCAGTTTCAAATGGCGCACGCGCACTAGTTCTCGAAGGAACAGGCCTCGGACATGTCTCGAAATACTGCTATGACGCAATCAGGAAGGCGTTGAAAGAGGACGTCCCCGTTTTCATGACTTCCCAGACCGTCTGGGGCCGAGTGGACATGAACGTGTACGTCACCGGACGGGATCTTCTCAATATCGGCGTCACTCCCCTGGAGGACATGATCTCAGAGACAGCTCTCGTCAAACTCATGTGGGTCCTAGGCCAGACTCGATCCCCCGAAGAGATTCGCAAGCTCATGTTGCAGACAGTGGCGGGGGAGATAACTGAGAGGACTCCGATAATGGAGGCCTCATAATCGCCATTCGACTACTCGGCTCTAGGACTCAGAGTCGGCCTTGAGGTTCACAGGCAGCTGGACACTCACCATAAGCTGTTTTGTGATTGTCCAACTATTCTTTCTACCGAGCCGCCGACTCTGATAGTTGAGCGTCGGCTTAGACCCACCCAAAGCGAACTTGGCCAGATAGACCCCGCAGTACTCTTCGAATTCCACAAGGGCCGCACGATCAAATACGAGGCGGACCCAGAAACCACGGATCTAGTCGAGTTGGACGAAGAACCTCCGCACCGCCTCAACGAGGAGGCGATAGATATCGCCCTGACAATCACTGCACTGTTCCATGCCCGTCCCATGGACGAGATTCACGTAATGCGAAAAGTCGTCATTGACGGGTCTAACACTACGGGATTTCAAAGGACTGCAATAGTCGCCCTCAACGGAAGGCTCAAGGTCGATGGAAAGGAAATTCCAATTCAGCAAATAACTCTCGAAGAGGATTCAGGACGGAAGACGGGGGAGAGCAAGAATTCAGTAATGTTCAGACTCGATCGTCTCGGGGTCCCTCTAATTGAAATCTCAACCGGGGCCGACATCAACCATCCCGAAGAGGCTAGCAGAGTCGCCTTCGCTATCGGGAAGTTGCTACGCGCCACTAAGAGTGTCAAACGCGGTCTCGGAAGCATAAGGCAAGATCTCAACGTATCCATCAAGAATGGTGCACTCATAGAAATCAAAGGGGTTCAGGAACTCGAGCTCGTTGCGAAGGTCATAGACCTCGAAGTACAACGCCAGACAATTCTGTTACAGATTCGAGACGAGCTCCGCACTCGAAATCTCAAACCTGCGGACTTCTCCGACAATCTTGTTGATCTGACGGAGCAACTCTCATCGTCCCAGTCGAAGGTTATTCAGTCAGCTGTGAAGAACGGCGGGTTAGTTCTCTGCACCCGTCTTTCAGGCTTCAAGGGTCTTCTCAAACGAGAACTAATGCCAGGGGTCAGGCTGGGAACTGAATTGGCGAAGAGGGCAGTCTTCTGGGGAGGGGTAGGAGGAATCTTCCACTCTGACGAGCTTCCTGGCTACGGAATAACTGAGAGTGAAGTCGATGCGATTTACAAGAGACTCGAATCTGGCCCGGCAGACGCGTTCGCCCTCATCGCTGACTCAAAAGAGAATGCTCTCGATGGGTTGAAGGCAGTCGTAGAAAGGGCAAGGGAAGCATTAGCAGGAGTGCCAGAGGAGACCCGCACCGCTAACCCCGATGGTACTACACAGTACCTGAGGCCTAGACCCGGAGCCGCGAGAATGTATCCCGAGACCGATGTCCCACCTGTCAAGATCAGCCCAGAAAGAATCAAGCGCATCGCCGATAACTTGCCCCGGATGCCTGAGGAACTGGCGAGAGAGCTCGGCTCGAAATACGAGATCGGTCCAAAACTTGCCAGCCAGCTAGTAAACTCAGACTATCTGGGCACCTTCGAAGAGATTGTTACGAGCGCGAAGGGCGTCTCACCAAGTTTCGTAGCAACGGTGCTGACAGAGTCACTTCGTAGTCTCGCGCGAGAGCAGGTCCAAGTCGAGAATGTGAAAGACTCACATCTGAAAGAGGTCTTCGAATTAGTGGCGGCAGGTAGGACTGCTAAGGAATCGGTTCTGGAAATTCTCAAGTGGCTATCTTCGAATCCAGACGCCAGCGCCGAAGATGCTCTCGCAGCATTGAAGCTCGGAATGCTAACGAACGATGAGCTGGGTGGAATCATTTCCAAGGCTCTCGAGTCGAATCGCTCACTTGTCGACGAAAATGGGACGAAGGCGATGGGAAAAATGATGAACTTGGTAATGAGCGAGGTCCGAGGTCGAGCCGACCCGAAGCTCGTTACCGAACTCTTGCGGCCCCGATTGGAACAATTCAAAGAGTGACCTCCATTGGTCCGCGAAGATCCTGGAAAATCGTCGATCGTCGAAATGGACGAACTTGATCGGAAGATCCTCCAAGCGTATCTAATGGATGCTCGATTGTCCTACAGGGAACTAGCGCACAAGTTAGGAGTGTCAACGACCACCATTCAGTCCCGAACCAGCAAGTTGGAAAAATCAGGCATCA
>WNEZ01000562.1_pt1 | contig 31575 bp, 33 predicted proteins | sample 5400521 | NCBI WGS metagenome assembly WNEZ01 (sample SAMN13153339, study PRJNA577476) | soil metagenome | isolation source: 120 cm saprolite under Douglas fir tree site 2 hole 1 replicate 1 | place: USA:California | collected 2015-04-18 | reverse complement strand
ATCGGCTTCATTCGGGCGGGCAAGCTGCGCGCGCTCGCGGTCACCACGGCGGAGCGCGCCGCAGTCCTCCCCGACGTGCCGAGGGTCGCCGATTTCGTGCCGGGCTACGAGGCGAGCGCGTGGTACGGCATCGGTGCGCCGCGCAATACGTCGGCCGAAATCGTCGACCGGCTCAACCGCGAGATCAATGCGGGATTGGCCGACGCGAAGATCAAGGCGCGGCTGGTCGACCTGGGCGGCACGGTGTCCGCCGATTCGCCCGCCGCGTTCGGGGCGTTCATCGCCGCGGACGCCGCGCGCTGGGCCAAGGTGGTGAAATTCTCCGGCGTCAAGCCCGAGTGAGGACGGTCAGGCCGGCGCCTCTCCCTTGAGCATGAGGCGATACAGGTAGCGGCGCTCGTTCATGTCATAGTCCGGGTTGGCCTGGTGCATGACGCTGCGGTTGTCCCACATCACCCAGTCGCCCGGCCGCCATTTGTGCCGGTACTCGTATTTCTTCTGCGTGGCGTGCCGCATCAGCTCCTCGACCAGCGCCAGCGCCTCCTTGTCCTCCATGCCGAGGATCGACTCGATGCGCACCGGATTGAGGAAGAGCCCCTTGCGGCCGTTCTCCGGGTGGGTGCAGACCAGCGGATGGATGCCGGGCGGCGGCAGCTTGCGCCGGCTTTCGTCCGTGATCTTGCCGAGCGGGCGCGGGCTGTACTTGCTCTGGTAGACGTGCACGGCCTTGAGCCCGTCGATGCGCCGCTTGGTCGTCTCGGGCAGGTCGTCATAGGCATCGTGCATGTTGACGTATTGCGTATCACCGCCGCTCGACGGCAGCTCGACCGCGAACAGCGTCGTCGCCTTGGGCGGGCGCGGGTGGTTGGAGTGGTCGGTGTGGAAGGTCTCGCCGGGAATGATCCGCCGGCCGTTCTCGATCTCGTCGTTGGAGACGTAGTCGACGCCGGGATGGCCGGGAACGTGGCGCTCCTTCTTGTCGTGCGGGTGCAATTCGCCGAAGAGCTGCACGGCGATCTTGAACTGCTGCGGCTCGAAGTGCTGGCCGCGCATCACAAGGACATGACGATCGACGAAAGCGCGGCGCAGCGTGGCGCGGTTTTCGTCGTCGACCGGCTGGGTGAAGTCGAGACCGGCGACTTCGGCACCGGTGTGATCGGTGAGCGGCGTGATGGCGAAGGATGCCATTGGATCGATCCTTCCGCGGAAGACCTGATCGGTGAACGCTAGAACCGAGCGCGAGGAGGGTCAAGCAGGCGCAAAAGGTACGTGTCGACCTCGCCGAAACATGCGCTAAAGTCCCGCCATGAGCACTCCAACGAACGGCGCCCTCGCCGGCACCCGCGTCGTCGATCTCACCCGCATCCTTGCGGGCCCGCTGTGCACCATGATGCTCGGCGACATGGGCGCCGAGATCGTCAAGGTCGAGCCGCCAGGCAGCGGCGACGACACGCGCGGCTGGGGGCCGCCTTTCGCTGCGGGCGAGTCGGCATATTTCCTCGGTGTCAACCGCAACAAGCGCTCGCTCACGCTCAACCTGGCGGCGCCCGCCGGGCAGGCGGTGCTCAAGCGGATCGTCGAAGGCGCCGATGTGCTGGTCGACAATTTCAAGCTCGGCACCTTGGCAAAATGGGGCTTCACCGACGCCTGGTTCGTGGTTCGATGACCATGCACCGCGTCTCGTGCGCTGCCAGATCACCGGCTACGGCTCGAGTGGCCCGAAGGCGGCGCTGCCGGGCTACGACTTCATCCTGCAGGCCGAGTCCGGCCTGATGAGCATCTGCGGCGAGCCGGACGGCGGCCCGACCAAGTACGGCGTCGCCATCGTCGATGTGTGCACCGGCATGCTCGCCTGCAACGCGATCCTGGCGGCACTCCACGCGCGAGCGCGCACCGGCAAGGGCCAGAAGGTCGAGGTGTCGCTCTACGAGTCGTCGCTTACGATGCTGGTCAATGTCGCCTCGAATTGCCTCGTCGCGGGGAAGGGCGGCGGCCGCTTCGGCAACGGGTATCCGAGTATCGTGCCCTATACGACCTACCCGACCGCCGACGCCATGATCGCGCTCGCGGTCGGCAACGACGCGCAGTTCGCCCGCACCGCCGAAGTGCTGGGCCATCCCGAATGGGCGAAGGACGCGCGCTTTGCCACCAACCGCGCGCGCGTCGAGAACCGCGCGGTGATCGACGGCCTCATCGCGGACGCATTCAAACTGGGCAGTGCCAAGAGCTGGGTCGACAAGTTGCGCGCCGTCGGTGTGCCGTGCGGGCTGATCAATTCGGTGATGCAGGCGCTCGACGAGCCGCACACCGCAGCGCGCCGCATGGTGGAGACCGTGGCGCATCCGACCATCGGCGACCTGAAGATGCTCGGCGTTCCGTTCAGGTTCTCAGACACTCCCGCCGCCGTGCGCCGCGCGCCGCCCACGCTCGGCCAGCATACGGATGAGATCTTGGCCGAGCTGGGGATGGATAAGGCGGATGTCGCGAAGCTGCGGGGTGAGGGGGTGGTGTGATGTTCTCCTCGCTCAGCCATGTCTCCATCGTAGTACCCGATCTCGACGCGGCGGCGCGGCGGCTGCGGGAGACTTATGGGCTGAACGTGGGCGAAACGCGGATCAACGCGGAGCAGGGCGTGCGGCTCGCCTATGTCGACCTCGGCAACGCCAGGATCGAGCTGATGGAGCCGTCGCGGCCGGACTCACCGGTGGCCAAATTCCTCGAGCGCAACCCGAAGGGCGGCATTCACCACGTCTCGTTCGGCGTCGATGCGATGGATGCGACGGCCGAAAAGCTGCGGGAGAAAGGCGTGCGCATCCTGGGGGACGGAAAGCCACAATATAGTGTGTCGGGCGAGCGCATCGCGTTCGTTCATCCGGCAGATTTTCTGGGCGTGCTGGTGGAGCTGGAGGAGCGTGGACTTTCCGTGCAACGCGGAAGATGATGGGTTTCGCTTCGCTCAACCCATCCTACGAGCTGGGGCAAAGCATGAAAATCAAATCCATCGAACCCATCGCGGTCAGCCTGCCGATGAAGAAGCCCGTGTTCATGGCGGGCGTCGAGATCCGGCAGGCGGACAACATCCTGGTTCGCATCGAGTCCGATACTGGCGTGGTCGGCTGGGGCGAGGCTGCGTCGGCGCCGACCATGACGGGCGAGACGGTCGAGAGCATGATGGCGGCCGTCTCACACATCGTGCCGGCGTTGCTTGGCCGCGACCCGCAGGATATCGCGGGCGCTTCTGCCGCGATGGTCGCGCGCATGTATGCGAACAACGCCGCCAAGGCGGCGATCGAGATCGCGCTGCACGATCTCGTCGGCCGCGCCACCGACACGCCCGCATATGCGCTGCTTGGAAAAAAGCTCCGCAACCGCATCGCGGTGCTCGGCGTGATCAGCAATGGCGAGCTCGCCGCCGACCTGCGCGACGCCGAAAAGAAGAAGGCGGACGGCTTTGCCGCCTTCAAGATCAAGGTCGGCATCTCAAAGCCTGGCACGGACGGCGAGCGCACGCGAAAGATCTGCGAGCTGCTCGGCCGCGACGTGCTGGTCTGCTCGGATGCCAACACCGGCTGGAGCCCGGACGAGGCGGGGCAATATGTGCGCGCCGTCACGGGCAGCGGGCTTGCCTTCTTCGAGCAGCCGGTTGCGGCCGACGACATTGCCGGCATGGCCGCGGTGGCGGCGGCGGGTGATATCGCGATCGGTGCCGACGAAAGCATCCACAGTCTCGACGACATCCGCCGTCATCACGAGCGCAAGGCGGCGCGCGGCGCCAGCCTGAAAACCATCAAGCTCGGCGGCATGCGCGGCGTGTACGAGGCAGGCCTGCTGTGCGATCGCCTCGGAATGGCGGTCAACGTCTCGTGCAAGACCGGCGAGTCGAGCATCGCGTGCGCGGCCGGCCTGCACATCGCGGCGGCGCTGCCGCAGATCGCGTGGGGACTCACGCTGTCCAACGAAGGGTTATCCGAGGATGTGACAGCACGCCCCATTCGCATCGCGCGCGGCCATGTGGAAGTATCGGACCGGCCTGGGCTCGGCATCGATGTCGACGAGGCGCGGGTGCGCCAATTCCAGCGCGACAGCGTCCGCCGGCAGGTGGCATGAGCGTGAAACACACCAACCTCGGCATCGCGGTGGTCGGCGCAGGCCGCATCGGCACGCTGCGGGCAAAGCTTGCGGCGAAGCATCCGGCAGTGCGCTTCCTCGCGATCTCGGACCGCGATCCGGCGCGCGCCAAGGCGCTCGCGGGCGAGGCGGGCGCGGACGTCCACAGCGGCAGCAACGACGAGGTGATCGCGCATCCCGACGTCACCGCGGTCTTCGTCTCGACGCCGGAGCAGGAGCACACCGCCGCGGTGTGCAAGGCGTTGGAGCTGGGCAAGCCGGTGCTGGTCGAGAAGCCGATCGCGCTGTCGCTCAAAGATGCAAACAAAATCCTCGCCGTTCTCCAGAAGACTGAGGGCAATCTGCGCGTCGGCTACAGCCGCCGCTACAAGGAATGTTTCTTGCGTGCCAAGGAGCAGATGCGCCACGGCCGGCTCGGCAAGGTCGTGGGCGGCACCGCGCGCGTCTACAATTCGCGCGCCCAGGCCTTCGCGATCCTCAAGCGCGACCCGCACGCCACCCCGGTGCTCGACGTGCTCACCTATTACGTCGACCTGATGTGCTGGTTCCTCGACGGCAATCGGCCAGTCGAGGTGGTGGCGCGCGGCCAGCACGGCATCTTTCGCGACGCCGGCTACGGCGCGCACGACGTGACCTGGGCGATCGTGACCTTCGCGGACGGCGCGGTGGTCAATCTCGGCGTGAGCTACGCGCTCCCCGCCCGTTATCCGACCCTCGGCCAGTCCGACCGCGTCGAGCTCTTGGGCACCGAAGGCACCATGATCATCGATGACGACCACATGGACCATCTGCTCTTTTCCGAAAAGGGCATTCCGCACGCCTATGTGCCGGACCATTCGGTCAATATGGCATTCCTCGGCAGCAACACCGCAGGTGATTGGGCGATGGACGATTTCTGGGGTCCGCTCGGCAATGAGACCCGCGCCTGGCTCGATCATCTCTCGACCGGGGCTCCCACAGTCCACTGCACGCCCGAACAGGCGCGCGTGAACCTGGAGACCACAATCGCGATCGAGCGGGCCGTCGCGAGCGGCCAATCCGTGCGCCTGCCGCTGCAGGAAGGGTAGGGGCGGCGGTTAGCGCGACGCAACCCTGTGCGGTTATTCTTTGCAAGGCTGGGCAAATCGGCTAATGGCGAAATGGGATGGTGAGGATTGCGCGCGCAGGTCGGGACGACCCGCTTGCGCGTTTTTAATGCCGATCTGGGATAAGCCCGATCGGTCCGCTGGATGCGGTCCGCCCTTTTTGAGGCCTCGCTGATCGATCAGGGTTGGAAGCGATAGTTCAGGGCGATGCGGCCGACATGGATTGCAAGATTCGTGTCGGTGAAGGAGCCGCCCGGAATGAACAGCGGCGTGCCGCCGTTGTTGAGCGCGACGAACAGATACTCGCCGCGCAGCCACCAGTTCCGCGCGATCGCCCAGTCGAGGCCGGCGCCCACCGCGTAGCCGGTCATCGTGTCGTTCGCCGACGCCATGCGGTTGTACGTGTCGGGGGGCAGGCCGGGCGGGAAGCCCGTTCCCGTGATGTTGGCGGTCATGATCGTGCTCTCGACGCGCCCCCAGGCGAAGCCGCCGGTCGCGTAGAGCAGCAGCGTGTCGAACGCGTAGCCGAGCCGGCCGCGCACGGTGCCGAACATCTCGATCTCGTGCGTGAACCGGAACGTGCCGGTGAGATCCGCAGGGTCGACGAAGATGATGCCGTGGTACGCGTAGCCACGGCTCGCGTCGCCGCGCAGGCGCGGGAGAGTGACATCGGCCTCGAGGCCGAACACCCAGTTCCGGTTCTGCCAGTTGTAGCCGAGCTGGAGACCGCCGAGCCAGCCGCTTTCGTGGAACGAGAGGGCGAACGGTGCGTCCGTCGTTGGAAGGGTGAGCAGCCCGGGAACCGCGACGGGAAGAATCGCGGGATTGAAGTTGGCGGTCGGATCGACGCGGCCATAGCCGACATGGGCGCCGACATAGAAGCCGCTCCAGTTGTAGATCGTGGGAGCCGGCGGCGCCTTCACCGGCAGTCTGACCGGAATGTCCGCGGCGTAAGCGGGTGCCGCAAACGCCAATGCGGCGGCCAACGAGATTTCTCGGATTGTTTTCATGATTGCCCCGACGCCCGCCCCGCCAGTTGGTCGCACGCAGACGACACACTGACAACGAACGCCGGTCGTCCAGGAAGGACAGCCGAATCACTACCAGTTGAGCATAGCCCACTGCCTACGGTTTTCGACCGACTTGCGCGCAATCCACACGTGGAAATCGGCAAGCGTGGTCTTTTGGCCACACCGGAAAGCCAGGAGAAAACCCATGAGTATCAAGCTTCTACCGGCCGAAGCACTTGGCCGGTTCGTCTCCGATGCCTGCCTCGGCGGCGATCAGCAGAATCTGCGGCCGCGCGACGCAAGCGGCGCCTGTGTCGCGCTCGAAGATTGAGTCGCTCGAAGACTCGTACGAATGAGGACGCCGTGAGCGCGATCAACCACAAAAACCAACGCTTTCGAAAGACGCTGGAAGCGGATTTTCCGTTTTACGCCGAGAAATGCCTGAGCATGCGAAGCAAAAGCGGCGCGATCAGGAGTGGGGATGATAACGAAAGACGGGCGGGTGCGCGCACCGTCTCCGACTCTACAAAAGATCGGTAAGATTGCCGCCCGAGCGCGGATTTGCTTGTGTTTTCGGAATCTTGCGTCGCCCCGAAATCTTTCTTCGCAATCTTACTTTGGGGCGCGCGCACTGAATCTGCGCTCCCGCCCTCCTTGCGGGAATCTCTCTTCACTTGCGCATGACTTGGCGGCGGAGATTGCTCCGTCGCGCTTGCGCGGCTCCTCGCAATGACAGACGTGCCGTTGGACTGCATCCCATGCGTGTGCGGAATTGTCCGTGATCTTTTCCTGATCTGATCAAGCCGCCGGCTTGCGGCGACCGCATTTTTGGCAAAACAAAGCTAACTCGGCCCGGGCCGCATTTTTGGCGAAACGGCGAAACAAAACCAACTGGCAAAAACCAGCGATCTCAATCCATAGCGATGAACGTTCGCTGCGCCCAGCCCAGCCCGCGCCTACGGCCCGCGCCGGCCGCCACCGGACGGCACCAGCGGCGAGAGCGTAATCGCTGGATGCTGCGGATCGGGATTGAGCTCGTTCGGATAGCGTCGGTTCCAGTCGTCCGACGGCAGCAGCGGATAGTGCGTGTAGGAGATTTTCGGCTGCGAGTAGATGACGCCGATCTGGCGCATGGTGTCGGCGAGGCCCGGGTTCACGCACTGCCCGTTGGCGGCGCGACCTTCCGGACACGCGCTCTGCGCTCATGCGGTGCCGGAGACGCGGGCGGGATGCGCGCAGGCGCGCCTCTCACCAGCGCGCCGCGACGCGAGTGCGTGACCCCACCGTCGGATATCCGCACAAGCCATGCATCCGGAGCAGAGCGGAAAAAGGGGGCGCCTGATCTCTTCCTGATCTGATCAAGCCACCTCCGCGGAGCCATGCGCCAAGCGAATGACTTTGCCATGGTTCGAGAGGGCGCCTGGCGTTCTCCCGCACGATCATGAGCCTGAACTAGGCGGCAGCGCTTGTCGATGAACGAAACGCCCAGCGCGTGAAATAGACCTCGACCGAGGCAAAGACCGCGTACATGGCGATGCCTTCGACAGCGAGCAGAATGAGGCCGGCGAACACGAGCGGCATCTGGAAATTCGATCCGGCCTGCACCATCAAGAATCCCAAGCCCGCGTTGGCGGCGATCGTCTCCGACACCACGGTGCCGACGAAAGCGAGGGTGATCGCGACTTTGAGCGAGCCGAACAGATAGGGCTGCGTGCGCGGGATGCCGACTTTCAGCATGATGTCGAGCTTGCTTGCGCCGAGCGCGCGCAGCACGTCCTCGAGCTCCGGCTCCATGGTGGCGAGCCCGGTCGCGACGTTGACGACGATGGGGAAGAACGAGATGAGGAACGCGGTGAGGATGGAGGGCACCTCGCCGATGCCGAACCAGACCACGAGGATCGGCACCACGGCGACCTTCGGAATGGAATTGAATCCGATCATCACCGGATAGAGCCCGCGATAGATCGCGCGCGACCAGCCGACGATCAGCCCGAGCACGATGCCGAACGCGACCGCGAGGCCGAACCCCACCATCGTGGTCCACAGCGTCACGAACGAATGGCGCAGCAGCGGATACCGGTACTGCACGATCGCGGCGAAGGCCGCCGACGGCGCCGGCAGCACGAACTGGTTGACGTTGAAGATGCGGCAGATCGCTTCCCAGATCGCGAACAGCGCGATGGTGAACAGCCAGGGCGAAAGCCTTTCGAGCGAATTGTTCATGCCTGACGCACCTCGGCGATCTTGGCGCGCAGCTCGTGCACGATTTCGGTGAAGCGCGGCTCGAAGCAGACGTCCAGGTCTCGCGGCCGTGGCAGGTCGACCGGCTTGGTCATCACGATGCGCCCCGGCCGCGCGCTCATGACGTGCACCTTGTCGGCAAGGAAGGTCGCCTCGCGCAGGTCGTGCGTCACCAGGATCACGGTGAAGCCGATCCGCTGCCACAGATCGCGCAGCACGCCCCATAGTTCCTCGCGCGTGAAGGCGTCGAGCGCGGCGAACGGCTCGTCCAGCATCACGAGCCGCGGCTCGTGGATGAGCGCGCGGCAGAGCGAGGCGCGCTGCTGCATGCCGCCGGACAGCTCCCAGGGAAAACGATCGGCGAAGCCGTCGAGGCCGACGCTCGCGAGCAGGGCGCGCGCCTGCGCTTGATATTTGGCTTTCTCGCGGCGGAAACGACGGCGGTGCGGCTCGACGATCTCGAGCGGCAGCAGCACGTTGTCGACCACCTTGCGCCAGGGCAGCAGGTTCGGGTTCTGAAATGCCATCCCGGCGATCTTGACCGGACCGCGCACCTTGTCGCCGAAGATCACGATCTCGCCCGTATCGGCCGGCACCAGCCCGGTCACGAGCTTCATCAGCGAGGACTTGCCACATCCCGACGGGCCCACCACGGCGGCGAACTCGCCGCGGCGAACCTGCAGCGTCGTGCCCTTGAGCGCCAGCACGGCGCCGGACACCCCTTTGTAGGTCAGCGTGACATCGTTGATGTCGACGAGGCCGGCCGGCTGGGGGGTCGGAGTTGTCGTGCGCGTGTGCTCCACAACCGCTACCCCCACCCCCAGCCCCTCCCCACAAGGGGGAAGGGAGCGCGCCTCATTTGCGGCGCGGCTGCTGCTCAGTCTCGCCTCACAACTTCCTTTCCGCCGCAGGCGGCAGATAGCTGCTGTTGAAGATGTCCTGCGCGGTCGGCCGGGCCTTGAATTGGTAGGTCAGCGCGATCTGGTCGATCGACTTCGCGAGCCGGTTCATGTCGACGCCGCCGAATCCGTTCGTCTTGACCCACGGCGTGACCATGTTGTCGCGGATCGACATCTTGAGTCGAGCGAGCTCGATCTTCTCGTCGCCGGTCTCGTTGCGCTTCATCACCGATTTGATCGCCGCGTCCGGATCCTTGAAGGTGTCGAGCGCGCCCTTGATGGTCGCGCGCACGAAGCCCGCGACAATTTTCGGATTGGCCTTGGCGTAATCGGGATTGACCATGACCGCGTTGCCGTAGAGCACGAGGCCGTAGTCCGACATCAGCAGCACCTTGATGTCCTCCGGCTTCACGCCGCCCTGCAGCAGGTTGAAGTAGGACGAGAACGAGAAGCCGGTGATGGCGTTGACCTTGCCGTCGGCGAGCATCGGCTCGCGCACCGGGAAGCCGACGTTCTCGATCTTCACCTGCGACGCGTCGATGCCGTTCTCCTTCACGAAGGCGTTCCACTGCGCGAAGGCGCCGTCGGCGGCGGGCGCGCCCAGGATCTTGCCTTCCAGGTCCTTCGGCTTGGTGACGCCGCCCTTGGTGGTGCTGATCACCGCGAACGGCGGATTGTCGTAGACCATCAGCACGGCCTGCACCGGCTTGTCGGGATTCTGGTCGCGGAATTTGACCAGCGAGTTGATATCGAAGAAGCCGAGCGGGTAGGTGCCGGCCGCGACGCGCCCGATGCCGGCGACCGAGCCGGGCCCGGTATCGACGGTGACGTCGAGGCCTTCGGCCTTGTAGTAGCCCTTGTCGATCGCGACGAAATAGGGCGCCGAGGGGCCCTCGAACTTCCAATCGAGGGCGAATTTCACCGCGGTCTGCGCGCACGCGCCGCTGGCCGCGAGGCCGACAGCAGCCGCTGCCAGCAACGCGCAATGTCGAATGAGCTTCATGTTGGTCGCTCCCCAAGATAGCGCCGGCAGGTCCCGGCATTCTGCCCAAATCTTAGCAACCCCTGGGCCAGTCGGGAACGGCGTCGACGGCGGCCGACGGGGCAATTCCTGCGTGCAATTTGAGCAGCATCCGCGGGATTGCCCAAACCCTCGGCGTCCGCGCTGCGGCCGAGGTCTTTAGTGGGTGTCCAATGGCGCGCGACCCCGCCTCGGACATGGCCGGGGCGAGGTCGCACTCTTCGGAAAGTCGGCCGCGACGCGCGGCCATTCCGGCTGTTCGATCAGCAGGGCCGCCCTTTGCATGCGGACGGCGGGGTATTGCCGTCGTAGTAGCCCGAGCCGTAATGGCGATGCCAGTCATAACCTGGGTTTTGGGGCGTGCCGCCCCCGGATTCGTTGGTGGTGCCGCCCGTCTTCTTCGGCGGCGGATCGTCCGGCAGGTCGTCGTTGAATTTCTTCATGTGGTGCGCGCCGTTCGAGGTGGCGAGGCGCGACGTGACGTCGGTGGGGGTCATGCGGATCGACAGATTGGGCGCCATGATGCGGGCCTCCGCCGTGGTCGAGAGCATGGCGAACGCGAGCAGCGTGGAGACCGCAGCGGTCGAGAGCGTGGCGAGCGCGAGCAGAGCGGCGGCGCCGATTGCGGTCGAGATCTTCATGGTCCGTCTCCCATGTGAAGCGGGCTCGTCGAGCTGTTAGTGACGGGGAGACGCGCGCCGGTTCAGCCGAGCCGCGATACAATGTAACGCGGCGTGTATCGTTGCACGCACCGTATGGCTGGTTCAGTCACAAGATCAGCGCATTACGGGTTCGAATCCGCGCGACTTGAACACCGCGGCGGCGTCGGATGTCGTGAGATACTGGAGCAGCGCGCGCGCCGCGGCCGGATCGGTCGCGCCCGTGCTCATGCCGCCCGCAAACACGATCCAGTTCTGCAGCTCGTCCGGCACCCATCCGATCCAGTCGATGCCGTCGACGCCGATGACCGGCGGGAGGCCGATGACCGCGAGCTCCGCTTCGCCGCGCGCCAAAATTTGCGCGGCGCCGCCGGATCCGGCCGGGTGACGCAGCTTCGGCTTGATGGCGTTCGCGAGCTGCAGACGGTCCAGCAGACTGAGAAAATACTGTCCGCTGCTGCCTTCGCCCGAATAGGTGATCGAGCGCGCACGCAACAAGGTGTACTTGAACGCGTCCACCGTCGCGATGTCCGGCGTCGGCGTGCCGCGGTGGATGGCGACGCCCACGCCGGTGCGGCCGAGCGCCACCCGCGAGTCGGGTGCGACCTTGCCCTGCTCGATCAGCTCGTCGATGCCCCGCGAGAGGATGACCACGTCGAAGGGCTCGCCCGCGCCGATCCGGCGCATCAATGCGGGCGGCAGGTCGAACTCGGCCTTGATCTTGTAGCCGGTCGCCCGCTCGAACTGCGGCGCAAGGTCGTTGAAGGCGTCGCGCGCCGCGCCGCTGACGAAGACTTTGAGCTCTGGGGCGGGTGCCGGCCCGCACGCGCTTGTCATGCAGGTCGATATCGCGAGCGTGATTGCGAGAATTGGCTTCGTCATCTCAGCTCCGATCCGGGGCGTGGCCCGGATGGAGCGAATCGACATCCGAGGTCCGCGCCTCCAGATAACATGCTCCCGGATTTCGCTGCGCTCAACCCGGGCTACGACGATCAACTGCCTCGGTACGTCGTGTAGCTCCAGGGCGTGACCAGCAGCGGCACGTGATAGTGGCCTTCCGGCTCGGCGACCGAGAAGCGGATCGGGACGGTGCCGAGGAACGGCGGGTCGGGGAGCGGCACGCCCTGGCGCGCAAAATAGTCGGCGACAGTGAAGCGCAGCTCGTATTGCGCGATGGGTATCGGGCCCTCCGACATGAGCGGCGCGTCGGTGCGGCCGCCCGCATTGGTCACGGTGCGCACAATGGTGCGGGTCTCGCCGGTGGCCGCTAATTCGACGAGCTCGACCGCAACGCCGCCGGCCGGCCCGCCGCCATGTGTGTCGAGCACATGAGTCGAGAGATGGCCGTGCACCTTGAGGCGGTCCGGCGCCGCAACGCGCTGGTCGAGCCGCAGCGCCACGATGCGAAAGATCTCGGTCAGCGCGGTGCGCCGCTCGCTCTCGGCGTCGTGCTGCAGGCGCCGCTCGAACTGGCGCAGGATGGAATCCTTGCCGTGGCGGCGCACGCAGATGATGAACGCCATGCGGAATTTCTTGCGATAGGCATCGTTGAGCCGATGGAAGGCCGCGAACTCGTCCTCGGAGAGGCGGTCGAGCCCGGCGCTCGCCTGCTCGGCCTTGGAATCCTGCGTCATCGTGCCGGCGCGCGCCGCCTTGCCGGCGAGATCGGGATGGCCGTTGAGGAAGGCAAGCTGCCGGGCGTCGGGCGCGGCGCGCACCGCGTCGGTCATGGCGCGATAGAGCGCGGCGAGGTCAGCGAACGGACGTCCGGCATGCGCGGTCTCGGCCACCCACGGCGCGTTCTCGAACACGTCGCCGAGCGCGGCCACGAAGGCGCGCTGGTCCATCCGGTTGAGTTCGTCGAGCGTGAGCTTCGCCATGCCGCCCCTCAGGTCACGACCGGCGCATCGGCCGCGAGCGCGCGGTGCTCCTTGTGCCAGTGTCGCGCAATATCGAGGCGCGTCGCCACCCACACGCGATCGAATTTGGCGATGTGGTCGAGAAAACGCGCCAGCGCCACGGCGCGGCCCGGCCGGCCGGTGAGCCGGCAGTGCAGGCCGACCGACATCATCTTGGGCGCGCGCTCGCCCTCGCCATAGAGGCAATCGAAACTGTCGCGCAGATAGGTGAAGAAGGCCTCGCCGTCGGGAAATCCCTGCGGATTGATGAACCGCATGTCGTTGGCGTCCAGCGTATAGGGAATAATGAGGTGAGGGCCCTTGGGGCCGTTGACCCAGTAGGGCAGATCGTCGGCGTAGGAATCGGAGGAATAAAGAAAGCTGCCCTCCGCCAGGACGAGGCTCAGCGTGTGCGCGGAGGTACGGCCGGTGTACCAGCCGAGCGGCCGCGCATCGGTCGCCTCGGTGTGGATGCGGATCGCCTCGCGCATGTGCTCTTCTTCGTCGGCGCGGGAGAAATCCTTGTAGTCGATCCACTTCAGGCCGTGACTCGCGATCTCCCATTTGGCCTCGCGCATGGCCTCGACCACCTGCGGATTGCGGGCAAGCGCGGTCGCGACGCCGAACACCGTCACCGGGATCTTGCGCGCCGTGAAGATGCGCCACAGCCGCCAGAAGCCGGCGCGAGAGCCGTACTCGAACATCGATTCGACGTTCATGTGGCGCTCGCCGGGCCACGGCTGTGCGCCGAGCACATCGGTCAGAAAGGCTTCGGACGCCGTATCGCCGTGCAGGATGCTATTCTCTCCGCCTTCCTCGAAGTTCACCACGAACTGCACGGCGACGCGCGCGCCGCCGGGCCAGCGCGGATCGGGCGGCTTGCGGCCGTAGCCCATGAGGTCGCGCGGATAGACGGAGAACGACGGCGCGGACATTCGTGCGTCCTCTATTGCGCGGGCGCGCCGGCGGCGAGCCACGCCGCGAGCGTGCGGCGCTCGTCCGGGGTCATCTCGGTGATGTTGCCGGGCGGCATGGCATGCGAGCGCACCGCGTTGATGTCGATCAGCTGCGCGTGCTGGTGGATGCGCGCGGCGTCGTCGAGCATAACGCCTTTCGGTGCGGCGCCGATGCCGGCCCACACCGGCTCGCTCGCGTGGCACATGCTGCAGCGGCTGATCACGATGTTGGTCACGGCGGAGAATTTCGGCGTTGGCGGGAGCGCGCCGGTCGTCGTCTCGCGCGGGCCGGCGCCCGACAGCCAGGCGACCGCGATCATGCCGGCAGCGGTCACGCCCCAAGTCCACCACGGGCTGCCCTTGCCCTCGTGGCGCGAGTTGAAGAAGTGGCGGATGACTGGGCCGATCGCGAGCACGATCGCGACGATGAGCCAATTGAAGCGCGTGGCGAACAGCAAGGGGTAATGTCCGCTGATCATCAGGAAGATGACCGGCAAGGTGAGATAATTATTGTGGATGGAGCGCGTCTTGCCTTCCTGCTCCATCACCGGGTCGGGAGGTTCGCCCGCGATGAGCGCCTCGACCGTCTTTTTCTGGTTCGGGATGATGATGACGAACACGTTCGCCACCATGATGGTGCCGATCAGCGCGCCGATCTGCACGAAGGCGCCGCGGCCGCTGAACACGTGGGTGAACGCGTAGGTGAGGGCGACGAGAAAGACGTAACCGACGAGCGCGAGCGCCATGTCGTTGCGCGCGAGCGGCGAGCGGCACAGGCCCTCATAGACGAGCCACGCGACGATGAGGCTTCCGACGCTGACCGCGATAGCGGCGCGCGGCGAAAGGTCGAGCACGGCGCGATCGATGAGAAAAAGCTCGGCGCCGAGATAATAGACGACGACGAGCAGCGCGAAGCCGGAGAGCCAGGTCGCGTAGGCTTCCCATTTGAACCAGGTCAATTCGTCCGGCATGCGGGCCGGTGCAACCAGATATTTCATCATGTGGTAGAAGCCGCCGCCGTGTACTTGCCAGGCGTCGCCCTTCACGCCGTCGGGCAGGCCGCCACGCGCTTTCAGGCTGAGATCGAGATGGATGAAGTAGAACGAGCTTCCGATCCACGCGATGCCGGCGACCACGTGCAGCCACCGCGTGACGACGCTCAGCCACTCGGTGAGAACGGTCTCCACGATCAAATCCCTGTTTGGTCCGGTGTGCCTACCATGGCAGAAGCGCTATGACGTCTTCAAGTGCGGGTGCCTTTGACAGCGGCCGCGGGCCGCAGCATCTTGCACCTGTCATGGATATCGCGAAGCACATCGACGCGTTCGTCACGCAAAATCTCGCCCGCGAGACGGCGTTTTTGGCTGAGCTCGTCAAGGTCGCGAGCGACAACCCGCCCGGCGATTGTGCGCCCCATGCGGCGCGGACGAAGCAATTGCTGGAAGAGCTGGGATTTTCCGTCGAGCCGCATTCCGTGCCGCGTGCGGTCGTGGAAGCCGCCGGCATGAAGAGCGCGACCAACCTGATCGTCCGCCATCGCTTCGGCGAGGGGCCGGTGGTCGCCCTCAATGCCCATGGCGACGTCGTGCCGCCCGGCCTCGGCTGGACGCGCGACCCGTACGGCGCGGCGATCGAAGACGGTCCGCACGGGCCGACCATGTATGGCCGCGGCGTTGCCGTGTCGAAGTCCGATTTTGCGACCTATGCGTTTGCGCTGCTGGCGCTGCGGGACGCCGCCGCGCAAGGCGCGAAGCTGGGCGGCACGGTCGAGCTGCAGTTCACCTATGACGAGGAGGTGAGCGGCGTGGTCGGCCCAAAGTGGCTGCTCGATCAGGGGCTCACCAAGCCGAACTTCGTCCTGGCGGCTGGCTTTTCCTATTGGATCGTCACCGCGCACAACGGCTGCCTGCAGCTCGAGGTGACGGTGACCGGCATGCAGGCACATGCGGCGCTGCCCGATACCGGGATCGATGCGCTCGAAGCCGCAAACGGAATTTTGGCCGATCTCTATGCGAGCCGCGCCGAACTGGCGCGCGTGAAATCGCGCGTGCCAGGCATATCGACGGCGACGCTCAACGTCGGCCTGATCCGCGGTGGGATCAACACGAATGTGGTGCCCGACCAGGTCGTCTTCCGGCTGGATCGACGAATCATTCCGGAGGAGACACCGGCCGAGGTCGAGGCGGCGCTCCGCGCGCGTATTATTGCGGCGGCGGGAAAATATCCGGGGATCACCGTCGATATCCGCCGCGTGCTGCTTGCCTCTCCGCTCGTGCCGCAACCCGGCGTCGATCGCATCGTCGGCGCGATCCAGGCGCATGCGCGCCGCGTGCTCGGGACCGATGTGCCGGTGCAGGGCGTGCCGCTCTTCACCGACGCGCGCCACTACGCGGAGCGCGGCATTCCGATCGTTCTCTACGGCGCCGGGCCGCCGACGCTGATCGAGGCGAGGGGGCACAACACCGACGAGAACCTGCGGCTGTCGGATCTGCGTGCCGCGACGCGGATTGTCGCCGCGGCGGTCGGGGACTTATTGTCGCAACGCGCTCAGGGCGCGTCACTATCATGACCGGGCGGAAGATGCTGGTCGGGCTGCTCGGCGCGAACATCCAGGGCTCGATCGCGCCCGCGCTGTTCGCCGACTCCTTCGCCGCAGCCGGCATCGACGGCTACTATCATCTGCTGGACGCCGATCGTCTGCCCGGGCGTTCGTTGCCGCAGCTGCTCGACGCCATCAAGACGACAGGCTTCGCCGGGGCCAACGTCACCTATCCGTTCAAGCAGGAGATCATGCCGCTGCTCGATCGGATCGACCCGGAGGCGGCGCAGACCGGCGCCATCAACACGGTCGCGATCGGGCCGGATGGCCGCACCACCGGCTACAATTTTGATCGCGGCGGCTGGCGCAACAGCTTCGCGGAAACCTTTGGCCGCGACGCGGCGCGAGGGAAGGCCGTGGTGCTGGTCGGCGCCGGCGGCGCCGGGCGCGCCGTCGCCTTCGCGCTGATGGATCTCGGCGTCGGCGTTCTGGTCCTTCGCGATATCGACGCGGCGCGCGCCAATGCCCTCAAGGCTGATCTGTCGTCGCATTACGGTCCATCGCGGTGCCGCATCGCTGGCGACCTCGCGCACGACATCGCGAGCGCCGACGGCGTGGTCAATGCCACGCAGATGGGCATGCGCGGCTTTCCCGGCTGTCCGGTTCCGGTTGCGGCGCTGAAAGCCTCGCACTGGGCCGCCGACGTCATCTATACGCCGATGGAGACCGCCTTCCTCAAGGCTGCGTCCGCCGTGGGTGCGCGCGTGCTCAATGGCAGCGGGATGAGCGTGCACCAGGCGGTCGAAGGTTTCCGGTGCCTGACCGGCGTCACGCCCGATCTGGCGCGGTTGCGCCGTGCGTTCGAAACCGCCATTGCGGCGCGCGACGCGGCGCTGGCGGCGGCGACCTGAAATAGGCGATTGCCAACCCGCGGTGTTCCTATGGCGACGTGTCTTAAATCACGTCGTCGCCCCACAACTCGGAATAGTCGGGCACACGGGCGCTGCTGCGGCGGCCCTGGTCGATGACGATGCGATCGGACTGCGGACGGGAGACGATCTCGTTGAGGCTGCGCGCATTGAAGACGATCAGGCGGGCCGGCGCCCCGACGGCGATCCGGCCGTGATCGGAAAGCTTCGCGATGGCGGCGGGAATAGGCGCAACCAGTGCAGGCGCCTCGGCCATGGGATGATCCAGGTGCAGGATGCGCACCGCCTGGCGAAAAGTGTCCACCATGTCGTGATCGCCGTAGGCATAAAAATAGTCGCGGCAATTGTCGCCGGCGACCGCGACCGGGATGCCGCGCCGCCTCATCTCGTGCACGAGCGTGACGCCGCGCCAGCGCGGCGTGCGGCCGCTGCCGCGGTCCTGCAGGTAGAGATTGACCGTCGGCAGTGTGACCACCGCGACCTTAGCCTCGGCGAGCAGATCGAGCGTGCGGTCGGCCTGCTCGTCGGGTTGCACCGCGAGGCTGCAGCAGTGCCCGCACAGCACGCGTCCATGATAGCGATGCCGTAATGCGGCGCGCGCCACATGAGGCAGGACCGCGGCGCCCGGATCATCGGTCTCGTCGACATGGAGATCGATATCGAGGTCATGGCGCGCCGCAAGCTCGAACAGCCTGTCGAGGAGCGCATCGAGATCGTCGAGCGGGGAGCCGTGGCCACCTGCCGCCGCGCGCGTCACCGCGCCCAGAACGCCGCCGGACTCTTTCACCAGGGCTGCCAGCTGCTCACCCCACGGCTCGCGGAAGAAATCGATCGGCAGCAGCGAGACGCCCTGCAGCGCGATCCGGCCCGCCCATTCGGCACGCATCTCACGAAAGGCGGGCCAGCTGAGCCCGGCCTGCTGCGGCACCGAATCGAGATGGGTGCGGATCGCAGAGACGCCATGCGCGTAGGCGCAGCGCAAGCCGAAGTTCATGCGCGCGAGCAGGTCCTCGTGCGTCGAGCGCGGCCGGTCGGCTGCGACCGCGCGCAGCGCATCCGCGAACGTGCCGGTCGCGTTCGGCGCGCGTACCACGGTGTGGCCGCGGTCGAGATGCGTGTGGACGTCGATGAGCATCGGCCACACATGGCGGCGGTGCAGATCGACACGCGCGTCGGCGTCGCTTCCGGCGGTGCCTGCGGCGGCGATGCGCGCGATCCGGCCACTCTCGACCAGTACATCGAGCAGAAGGACCGCGTCGTCGCGATCGTAGGGTGGGAAGCCATGGTCTGGGCCCACCAGGCAGGATGGGATGCTGGCATTGGCGATCCAGTAGGAGGCAGTCTCCGGCCAGACCATATCGGAAAGACGAGGAAGCACCGGCGACATCGCCTTCACTCGCGTGCTTCGTTAGGGCGCGTGTGGAGGCGCGAGAGCGGAAAATTCGTCATGTCGCGGATGAGCTCGATGAAGCCGTCGATCTGATGCGCGGCGGTGCGCGCGCCTTTGTCCGCCGTCGCCACCGCGGCGTTGCCGACGGCGCCATCGGGGTTGAGATCCTGCGCGATCCAGCCGAAGGAATGCGTGCCGGTCGGACTCAACCGTTTGAACTCCTTCTCGATGGCGACTGCCGACGAGACGAAGTTCTTCGCCTTCTCCATGCGCACGAGATCGCGGCGGAAGGAGAGCATCAGGGACGTCTCGATGTCGCCCGCATGGATGCCGTGCCGCGCCTCGACCGCATCGTACATGCCGTCGGGCAGCCCCAACCAGCGCCAATGGGTCGACACCACCAGCATGCCGAGCCTGACCCGCAATTCGCGCGTGACGGTCGAAAGCACCGGCGCGTTTCCGCCGTGCGAATTGGCGAGGATAAGCTTGCGCAGGCCCGCCCGGTGCACGCCTTCGCTGGTTTCGACCAGCACATGCTGCAGGGTTTCGGCCGAAAGGCTCAGCGTGCCGGGCGAGAGCAGGTGCTCGTTCGATTTCCCGATCGATTGGATCGGCAGAACGAGAACACTCAGCTCGTCCGGCAACCGGCTCTTCAACAGCGCGATCATGCCCTCCGCGATGGCGGTGTCGGTCATCACCGGCAGGTGCGGTCCGTGCTGCTCGGTCGCCGCGACCGGCAGGATCGCAATGGTCTTTTCGGGATCGAGCGCGCTGAAGTCCCTGGTAGTCAACTCGGCCCAGAAAAACGGGTGTCCCGGCACAGGCTTTCTCCGTTGCGCAGTTCGAGCCAAACGTCGTGCCAGCGAGTTGGAACTGTCAAGTGGACTCGGGACGCTGTGCCGGCGGGACCTGCGGGCCAGCCATCAGCCCGCCGCCCGAGAAACCATGTCGATCCCACGCATCGACGCTCTATAATGAACGGCATCGGGTGGTCTCGGCGGCCTTGCGGCGCGCCATGCCACCCCGTACCTCGTGATCGGACCACCCATGTTTCGACATTTCGTGCCAAAACAGGTCCGCGCGCCGTTCGCGCGCTACAGCCATGCGGTCGAGGTTCCGGCCGGGGCGCGGTGGCTCATCTGTTCGGGCCAGCTTGGCATTTCGCCCGGTGACCGGATTCCCGAGGGCGCGGGGGAGCAGGCGGTGCTGTGCTTCGAGGCAATAGGCGCCTGCCTCCACGACGCGGGCATGTCTTTTACCGATCTCGTTCGGCTCAATGCCTACGTGACCGATCGGGCGCACTTGGCGGCGTACATGGCGGTGCGCGACCGCTTTGTACTGTCGCCGCCGCCGGCTTCGACACTGATGATTGTCTCCGGCTTCACGCGGCCCGAGTTCAAAGTGGAAGTCGAGGCCATCGCGGCGAAGACGGACGAAGGGTAGCGGGCAAAGCAAGGCGCGCCGACGCTACAATGAATAAGATAACAGCACGAGACTCGCGGCGCTTGCGGCGGCAAAGGTCACCAGCGCAGCGCGGCCGTTGACGAAAGCGTCGGAAAACGGACGCAGTGCCAGCGGCGCAAAGAGCACTGCCGCGCCGCCGCCGATCACGAGCACAGGCCAGGGGACATGGCGCCACACGAGGGCGATGCCCATCGCCACAGAGAGCCCCGCGAGCGCCATCGATCCGAACAGAATGAATGCGCCGACCGTGGACCGCATCGCGGGCGGACGATGCTCGCCCGGGAAATGGCCGCTGGCCGCAAGGCCGCACAGCGCCGCCGCCAGCAACAGGACCATGAACAGAAACAGGGGAAGGATCGTGCTGGCAGGCGGCATGGCGCGAAATTGCCGTCCCCTTGACCGGCAAAAGTGTATCACCTCTAATATACGAGACATATATCACCGAACCGGGGCAGTCGAGACGCCGATGGCGGGCCGAGAGCGGATTGCGAGGGGCAGGCAGGCAGCGGCGCAGAAAGTCGCGCGGCCGCCATCCAGACGAGACGAGCGGCGGCCGGCGACGCCTGCCGAAACACTGACCGAGCAGGCCTATCGCGTTATCGAGGAGCAGATCGTCACGCTGCGCCTCAAGCCCGGCGATTTCCTCTCCGAGCAGATGCTTTCCGCGAGCTACGGCTTCGGGCGCACGCCGATCCGCGAGGCGCTCCAGCGCCTCGCGCGGGAAGGACTGATCACCATCATCCCGCGCAAGGGCATCCTGGTCTCCGACATCAATCCGCGCCGCCAGCTTCTGGTGCTGGAAGTGCGGCGCGAGCTCGAGCGCCTGCTCAGCCGCGCGAGCGCGGAGCGCGCCACGCCTGAGCAGCGCGAACAGCTCGTCGCGATCGCCCGCGGCATGGATCAGGCCGCCAAGACCAATGACGACATCGCCTTCATGCGGCTCGATCGCGAGCACAATGCGCTCGTGCTCGAAGCCGCGCACAACGACTACGCGACGCGCGCGATGAAGCTGTTGCAAGGCCTGTCGCGGCGCTTCTGGTACATGCACTACCGCGAGGCCGCCGATCTGCCGCTGTGCGCGCGGCTGCACGCCAACCAGGCGCGCGCCATCGCCAGAGGCGACGGCGAGGCGGCTGCGCGCGCGAGCGACAAGCTGATGGACTACGTGGAGAATTTCACGCGCGCAACCGTGTCGGTGTAGACGCCATGAAAGCCTACGAGGGGAACCGCACGATCGACGGTCTCGTCGTCACGGTCGACGGCAAGCGGCTCGACGAACACTACGAGGTCAAGCGCTTCACGCGCTATGGATTCGAATGGACCTATGAGGGGGAGAGCCCCCAGCAGCTCGCGCTTGCCATTCTCTACGACCACGTCGGCGACAAGGATCGCGCCATTCGGCTGTCCGAGCCGTTCATGCGGAAGGTCGTGGCCAATTTCGACCAGGACTGGACGCTGAGCGGAGACGAGATCGACGCCTTCCTGCGCAATGAGAAGGTGTCCGCATCGTGAGCGAGGTGCGGCGATGCGGACACTGCGTGCGCTTGTTCGTTGACATGCGCCTGATATATCATCGAAGTTGAACAAAACGCTTCGGCCGAGAACCGGGCGGACTCGAAGGGGAGAGCACCCATGCGTATCTCACGTCGCACAGTATTGAAGTCCGCAGCCGCCGTCGGCGCGCTGTCGGTGTCGGGCGAAGTCTTTGCGCCCGCGATCGCGCAGAACAAGCCGGTGCGTCTCGGCATTCTGGCGCCGCGCTCGGGCATCGCGGCGGCGCCGGGCGAAAACGGCATTCGCGCCACCCAATGGGCGGCCGACCGCTTCAACGCGCAGGGCGGCATTGCGGGGCGCAAGATCGAGCTCGTCATCGAGGAAGAGTCCTCGCCCAAGGATACGATCGAGCGCTTCAGCAAGCTGGTGCAGCAGGAAAAGGTCGACTGCGTGCAGGGCATCATCTCGACCGGCGTCGGCCTTGCCTTGGGGCCGGTGGTCGAAGAGGCGAGGGCGCTGACGATCTACTGGGACGGTACCACGCAGGACGGCGTCGACGAGAAGCTGGCCAAGCCGCGCTATCTTTTCCGCAGCACCGACAACGAGTGCGAAGCGGTGATGTCGTCGTTGCTCGCCATCAAGCAGTGGAAGGGCAAGTTCACCACGGTGGCTGGCATCAACCCCGACTACTCGTACGGCCGCAACAACATGGCGGCGTTTGTGGCGATCCTGAAGCGCTTCAACATCGACCACAAGGTCGTCACCGAGCAGTGGCCCAAAGTCGGGACCATGGATCTGACCAGCCACGTCGCGGCGCTCAAGGCGGCGAAGCCTGACCTCATCTTCTCGTCGCTGCTGTTCGCAGATCTGCCCGTCTTCATGAAGCAGGCGCATGCCGCGGGCCTGACGCAGGACACCAAGCTTGTGTTCCCGGCGGCGGGCTGGCAGCACACGCTGATGAAGAAGGAGTTCACGCCCGAGGGCATGCTGTTCGGGCACAACACGCTCTACTTCGCCAATCCGAACGCGTCGCCTTTGCAGAAAGAATTCGTCGGCTGGTACGAGAAGACGCACAAGGACTATCCGGAGTGGGAAGCGGATCGGGCCTATTTTGCGATCGCGTCCTACAAGGCCGCGGTCGAGAAGGCCGCGAAGGCCAAGAACGGAAGCTGGCCATCACAGGACGACGTCATCGACGCGCTCGAGGGTCTTTCGGTCGAAAGCCTCGGCGGCAGGGGCGCCTGGCGCAAGGATCACATCGCCGAGCAGACCTTTATCCAGGGCTTTACCACGCACAAGAACAAGTACGACTTCGTCACGCTCGGCACCTTCGAGAGCATGTACGCGAGCGACCTGCAAAAGCCGTCCGGCGCCAATTTCTGGGATTGGATCAAGAGCGCGCAATTCAAGGTGTGATCGCCACGGTCGATGGCCGCTTTCGCCAACATCTTCGTCGGCGGCGTGTTTCACGCCGCCGTCTTGTTTCTGGTCGCCGCCGGCCTGCAGCTCGTATTCGGTGTGCAGAAGATCATCAATCTGGCGTGCGGGTCGTTCTACGCGCTCGGCGCCTATTTCGGCGTGACCTTCATCACCTATGCGTCGAGCGCCGGCCTCTCCTCCTGGCTGATCCTGCCCGGCCTTATCGTGGCCGGCGTGCTGCTCGGCGTCATCGGCCCGCCGATCGAGCGGCTGCTGCGGCGCGTCTATGACCGCGACGAGAGCTTTCAGCTCCTCCTCACTTTCGCGCTGGTGCTCATGTTCCAGGACGTCTTTCGCTTCATCTGGGGCTCCAATCCGCGCTCGCTCGACAGCGCCTACCTGATCTACGGCACCATCAACACGCGCGACTTCAGTGTTCCGGTGTATAATCTTTTGGTGATCGCCGCCGCGATCGCGACCGCCGTCGGACTCGGCACCTTCCTCCAGCGCACGAACTACGGCCGCATCCTGCGCGCCACCGCGGAAAACCGCGCCATGGCGGAAGCGCTCGGCGTCGACGTGCGCCGCATCTATGCGGTCGTGTTCACCCTGGGCGCGGTGCTGGGCACCACCGCTGGCGCGCTGGTGGTGCCGACCGCGGCAGCCTCGCTCGACATGGCGATCGAGTTCGTGGTCGAAGCCTTCGCGGTAGTGGTGATCGGCGGGCTCGGCTCCATGCGCGGCGCGTTCGCCGGTGCCCTCATCGTCGGGCTGATCCGAGCCTTCTCGCTGGTGATCTACCCCGAATTCGAGGTACTCGCGATCTACATCATCGTCATCGCGGTGCTGCTCTTTCGCCCCGCCGGCCTGTTCGGGAGGGTGATCGCATGAGACTGTCCCACGCAGCTATCGTGGCGATCGCGGGAGTCGCTGCCCTGGCGCTGCTGCCGCTCGTCGCGCCGCCCTATTACGCGAGCCTCATGGTGCCGTTCTTCGGCTACGCGATCGCGCTGCTCGGATTCAATCTCCTGTTCGGTTACACCGGGCTGCTCTCGTTCGGCCACGCGATGTTCTTGGGGTTCGGCGCCTATGGGGCGGCGGTCGTCGCCGGCGTCTACGGCATCCGATCGTTCGAGGTCGTGGTGCTCGTGGTGACACTTGCGAGCATGGCGCTGGCAGTCCCCATCGGATTCATGTGCGTGCGCTATGTCGGCATCTTCTTCGGCATGCTCACGCTCGCTTTCGGCATGCTGTTTCATTCCTTCCTGTTCAAGTTCTATCACGTCACCGGCGGCGACAGCGGCATGCGCGTCCCGCGCATGGACATCCTCGGGCTGGAGTTCGCGAAATACAACAAGATCGAATTCTTGGCCGGCCCGTTCTATTTCTATTGCCTGGCGCTGCTGGTGATCGCCGGTCTGGTGATGTGGCGCATCGTCCACTCGCCTTTCGGCCTGCATCTCAGGGCGATCCGCGACAATGCGCGCAAGGCGGAATATCTCGGCGTGCACGTGCGCGACTTCCGCCTCATCGCCTTCGTGATCTCGGCCGGTTTCGGCGCGGTCGGCGGCACGATTTTGGGTTTCCGCGTCGGTCTCGCCGATCCGGAGCTGGTGTACTGGACGCAGTCCGGGCAGCTCGTGTTCATGACCGTGCTCGGCGGTTTTTCCAATTTCTTCGGGCCGATCGTCGGCGCGCTCACCTTCACGCTGCTGCAGGACCAGCTCCAGTCGCTCACGCAATATTGGCGTTTCATCCTGGGCGCCATTCTGGCGCTCATCGTCATCGCCTTTCCGGCCGGAGTTGCGGGGCTGGCGGAGGAGCTGCGGCGTCGGTTTGCGCGGAGTGCCGCATGAGCGCGCTTTTGGAAACCCGGCAGGTCAGCAAATTCTACGGGCCCTTCCAGGCGCTCGATGACGTCAGCCTCGCGGTGCACGCGGGCGAGCTGGTTTCGGTCGTCGGTCCGAATGGCGCTGGCAAAACGACCCTGGTCAACCTGTTGACCGGCTTGCTCGAGCCGAGCAGCGGCGAGGTGCTGTTCATGGGCCAAAGCGTTGCCGGCGTCGGGCCGGTGGCGCTTGCCGATCACGGGCTCGCGCGCGCGTTCCAGCTCATCCAGATTTTCCCTCAGCTGACCGTGATGGAGACGATCGCGGCCGCGGTGGTATCGCGGCAGAAGAAGCGGTGGCGGCTGTTCTCCCGGCTGAGCAGTGACGACGAGATCGCGGGGCGCGTGCGCCAGGTGGCCGACATTTTCGCTCTTGGCCATCGGCTCGACACTGTCGCTGCGACGCTCTCTCAGGGCGAGAAGAAGCTGCTCGACGTCGCCTCGGCCTTCGCGCTCGATCCGCAGGTCATTCTGCTCGACGAGCCGACCTCGGGCGTCTCCACCGCCGACAAGCACGGCATCATGAAGACTCTGATCGAGGCTGCCAAGCTCGCGGGGGTCAAGGCGATCCTTCTGGTCGAGCACGACATGGATCTGGTCGCGGCCTATTCGCATCGCGTCGTCGCGCTGTCGGAGGGGAGGGTGCTGGCCGATCTGCCGAACGCCCAGTTCTTTGCGGATCCGCACCTGATCGAGGTCGTGATCGGGAAACGTCGGGGCCACTGATGCTGCGCGTGCACGATCTCGCGGTCGACATCCAGGGCAGCCCAGTGCTGCGCGGCGTGTCATTCGAGGTCAATCCCGGCGAGATCGTCTGCCTGGTCGGGCGCAACGGCGCCGGCAAGACAACGAGCTTCCGCACCATCATGGGATTCCGCAAGCCGCGATCGGGCGCCGTCACGTTCGACGGCAAGGATATCGTCGGGCTGCGCCCCTACCGGATCGCCCGCATGGGCATTGGCTTCGCGCCGGAGGAGAGCGAGGTGTTTGGCGAGCTCACGGTGGCCGAGAACATCGCCATGCCGACCTGGAGTTGCGCCAACGCGCGCAGCGCACAGGCGCGCATCGATGAGGCATTTCGCGTTTTTCCGAAGCTCGATCGCTACCGCGACCGCGGCGGCCACGCCCTCTCCGGCGGCGAGCGAAAGATGGTGTCGATCGCGCGCGCCCTCGCGCTCGGGCCAAAACTCCTGCTGCTCGACGAGCCGACCGAAGGGCTGTCTCCCGTGATCGTGCCGTCGATCGTCGAAGGCCTCGCCAACATCCGCGCCTTCGGCCACGCCGCCTTCATCGCGGAATCGAATATCCATCACGTGCCGGAATTTGCCGACCGGCTCTATGTCATCGAGCGGGGCGAAATCATCTTTGCCGGCAAGCCCGACCAGGCCGCCGGGGACCCGGCGGTGGCGCGCATCGTGGGTGGGGCAGGGGTGCCGGCCACCGGGTAGTCATGGGTCATTGAGTGGGCTTGGCCACTTTGATAGATGTGTGATATATCACAGACGGCAGCCCTGGGAATGCCGGCGCGGAGACGCCGGGCGGAGGCTAAGGACATGATCAGTCAGCGGCAAATCGATTTCCGCCAGGAATACCGGTCGCGCATCATCGGCTGGTATGACGGCTATTTCCACATCGCGATCATCTACGCCATGGGGGCGGCGGCCTTCTACATCTACGTGCAGCACATTCACAACGTGACGTGGCTCGAATGGCTCACGGTGCCGCTCACGTTCCTGTTCACCAACCTGTTCGAGTGGGGCGTGCACAAATACGTCATGCACCGGCCGGTGAACATCAAGGGCCTGCGCGCCATCTACGAGCGGCACACGCTCAACCATCATCAGTTCTTCACCGACGACGAGATGCGCTTTCGCGATCACAAGGACTGGCGCGTCACGGTTTTCCCGCCTTATGCGCTGGTCGTATTCATTCTCATGTCGCTGCCCCTCGCGGTCATTCTCGGCGAGCTCCTGTCGCCGAACGTCGGCTGGCTGTTCATGTGCGTGACCACCGGCATGTATCTCATCTACGAGTTCATGCATTTCTGCTGCCACGTCGATGAGAACTGGTTCGTACGCAACTGCCCCTTCGTCAACACGCTGCGCCGGCACCACACCGCGCATCACAATGGCCGGCTGATGATGGAGGTGAACATGAATCTCACCTTCCCGATCGCCGATTGGCTGTTCGGCACTTCGGACCTCAACCGCGGCCTCATCGGCCATCTGCTCAACGGCTACGACACCCGCTTCCTCAAGAAGAAGCTGCGTGGCTCGCCGCGCCGTCCGGACGAGGCGGCGGCCGTGCCGGTCGGCGCAAACTGAACGCGGGGTGGCCCATGCCCAATGACGTCAAAGCCGCCCTTTCCGTTGTTGCTCTCATCGTGGCCGCGGTGCTCGCGTATTGGAGCGGCTCGCCCATCCGGCCGGAATATTCCACCTTCGTGATCGTGACCGCCGTCTTCATGGTGATCGCGATGTGGGTCTTCCCGGAAGCGGGCGTGAAAGAGGGCAAGAAGGCGACCTGATCGCTCGCTTTCGGAGACGTGGGATCCCGGGGGCGCGATGACCCTGCAATACAAGGCCGCGGTGCTGCACCAGGCGCGTTCGCCGTTGGCGATCGAGCAGGTGGAGGCCGCGCCGCTCGCGCCCGATGATGTGCTGGTGCGTATCCGCGCCGCCGGCCTCTGCCATACCGACCTCGAGGTCATCGACGGCTCGCTGCGCTATCCGATGCCGATCGTGCTCGGCCACGAGGCGGCGGGAACGATCGAAGACGTTGGATCGGACGTGCGAAAGCTCAAGAAGGGCGACCACGTCGTCCTGTCCTGGAATCCGCATTGTGGGCATTGCTTCTACTGCGACCGCGATCTGCCCATCCTGTGCCAGGAATATCTCGCCAAGGGCGCGCACGCGGTGCAGTTCGATGGCCGCAGCAAGGCGCGTCTCGCCGGCGGCGCGGAGCTCAAGCATCTGATGTTCTTGGGCACCTTCGGCGAGTACTGCATCGTGCCCGAGCAGCAGGCGATCCCCGTGCCGCAGGAGCTTCCCTTCGATCGTGCCTGCCTGATCGGCTGCGGCGTGATGACCGGCGTGGGCGCGGCGCTCAACGTCGCCCGCATCGGGCGCGCCGACACCGTGATGGTGATCGGTTGCGGCGCCGTCGGCCTCGCCGCGGTGCAAGGCGCGCGGCTTGCGGGCGCGGCAAAGATCATCGCGGTCGACATCGATGACGGCAAGCTGGCGCTGGCGCGGAAGATGGGGGCGAGCCACGGCTTCAACGCGAAGACCGAGGATGTGGTGGCGGCGGCCAAACGCGAAACTGCCGGTCGCGGCGTCGACGCGCTCCTCGAGGCGGCGGGAAGCGCCGGGGCATTCCGCACCAGCGTCGAAGCGGTGCGTCCCGGCGGCGAGGTGGTGTGGCTCGGAAAAATCGACGTCGGACACGACGTTGCGTTCCGCTGGGGCGCGCTGATGCAGGAAAAGCGCATCCGGCGCTCGAGCTACGGCGGCGCCCGCCCGGCGCGCGACTTTCCGATGTTGGCCGAGGCCTATCTCGATGGCCGGCTGATGCTGGATGAGCTGATCACGCAGCGCATCCGGCTCGCGGATATCAACGAGGGCTTCGCCAGGCTGAGGGACGGAAAGGCGATCCGCTCGGTGGTGATGTTCGATTGAAATTGCCCTTGGTAGAGCACCACCGCCAAAATATTGTGCTTCCACGCGATTTACCCCCTTATTAGAGTGTCCGAGAAGAGAGCGGCGTACGGGTGAAGCGCGATGGGGGCGGTGGGTCACCGTCTGCGGCTGGACAACATCACTCACCGGTTCGGCGATGTCGTCGCAGTCAGCGACGTCACGCTCGATATCGGGGGCGGAGAGCTGGTCGCGCTGCTGGGACCTTCGGGCTGCGGCAAGTCCACGCTTTTGCGGATCATGTCCGGCTTCATCCGGCAGAGCGCGGGCCACGTGCTGTTCGACGAGGCGGGCGTCGATCACCTGCCTCCGAACCGCCGCGGCGTCGGCATCGTCTTCCAGAACTACGCCCTCTTCCCGCACATGACGGTGCGGCAGAACGTGGCCTACGGCCTGCAGGCGCATCATTGGCCGCGAGAAGAAATCGCGCCGCGCGTCGACGAGATGCTTGAACTCGTGCACATGCGCACGTTCGGCCAGCGGCTGCCGCGGCAGCTGTCCGGCGGCCAGCAGCAGCGCGTTGCGCTCGCGCGCTGCCTCGCCACCGACCCGAAGGTGCTGCTGCTCGACGAGCCGTTCGGCGCGCTGGACAAGAACCTGCGCCTCGACATGCAGATAGAGGTCAAGCGCCTGCATCGCGACTATGGGATCACCACGATGCTGGTCACCCATGACCAGGAAGAAGCGCTGTCGATGGCCGATCGGATCGCAGTGATGAACCGCGGCCGCATCGAGCAGGTCGCTTCGCCGACCGACATCTATGATCATCCGGCGACGCTGTTCGTGAACCAGTTCGTCGGGACCACCAATCTCATTCCGGGCCGACTTGTCAGCTCCGACGCGACCGGGTCCGACATCGAGCTTGCCGATGGCGCGCTGCGCGCCGCGCCCGCGCCGAACCTGCGCAAGGGCGCGAACGTCGTCGTCTCAGTGCGCCCGGAGCAGTGGCGCCTGCAGGGAGCGGCCGGCACCGGGATTGCCGGCATCGTCAAGATGGTCATGCCGCTCGGACCGAACGTCGTCTATGATGTGGAAATTGCCGGGGGCACGTCGATCAAGATCAGCCAGGCGCGGGAATCCGACGCCGCGCCGCTTCCGAACGGGAGCATCGTTCGGTTCGCGCCGGTGTCCGCCGTCGCATGCCATGTCTTCCTCGCCGAAACACCCTGACCAAAGGAGAATCTCATGACCATTCACTTGAGCCGCCGCCATCTGCTCGGCGCCGGCGCCGCGGTCAGCGCCGCCTCGCTTCTACCCGCGGCGAGCACGGCGCAAAGCAAGCAGCTCGTTGCCGCGACCTTTCCGGGCACTTGGAACGAGGCACACCGCGAATTTCTGGCGCCTGCCTTCACCAAGCGCACGGGCGCCACGGTGACCCAGTCGATCCTGCTCGGCAACGATCAACTCCAGCGGCTCGTCGCCGCGAAGGGCGGCAAACCGCCCTTCGACGTGGCGTTGTTCGACCGGCCTCAGGTGCTCGATGCCGCGAAGCAAGGCCTGATCGTAGAATACCCGACCGCGAAGTCGGCGAACTACAAGGATCTGCTGCCCGAGTTCCAGGACAAATGGGGTCCTTGCATCTCCATGCAGATCATCGGCATCGGCTATAACCCGAAGAAGATCAAGACGCCGCCGACGAGCTGGGACGCGCTGTGGGATCCGCAATACAAGGGCCGCGTCGGCCTCACCGCGCTCAACAGTCAGCTAGGCATCGCGTTCTTGGCCGAGATCAACCGGCTGCGCGGCGGCAACGAGGAGAATTTCGAGCCGGCCTTCAAGGCGCTGCGCGAGCTGTTGCCGAATGTCGGCGCGATCGGCGCCAATCTCGGCGCCTACGCGACGCTCTGGCAGCAGGAGCAGATCGACATCGCGCCCTACAACTTCAATTTCGTGCAAACACTCAAGGGCAAGGACGTGCCGGTCGAGCTGTCGATGCCGACCACCGGGCCGGTCGGCTGGACCACAAGCATGCATGTGGTCACGAACGCCGCCGAGCCCGACCTCGCCGTGCAATACATCGACAGCCATCTCGACCCGGCGGTGCAGAGCGCCATGCTCAAGCCGCCCTACGACGTCATTCCGACCAACAGCAAGGTGAAGCTCGAGGGCGCGATCACGACGTCGATCGCCAAGAGCCACGCCGATCTCGCGAAAATCCGCTCGTTCGATTGGGAGAAGCTCAATCCCCAGCGCGGCGCGCTGATCGAGCGGTTCAATCGGGAGATCAAGTTGTAATGGCCGGTTTGCTCGCACCACGCGCCGCCGTCATTGCCCGCGAAAGCGGGCAATCCAGTGATCGCCGCCGATGCGGTGGATACTGGATGCCCCGCTTGCGCGGGGCATGACGCCGCGTTTGCCGGTCGCTCATGCAGTCCCACGATCTCAAGCTCGTCCTTCCGCTCGCGGCGCTGTTCGCGGCGTTCTTTCTCGCCCCGCTGTGCGTGCTCATAGCGCTGTCGCTCTCGACCGACGCCGAGATGCATGCCTTTACGGGCGCCCACTACGTCAAGTTCTTCACCGACGCCTTCAACTACTCGATCCTCTGGAGCACCATCGTCCTGGGCGTGAAGGCGACGTTGCTCTGCCTGCTCTTTGGCTATCCAATCGCCTGGATCTGCGTGCGTGCAAACGCGCGCTGGCAGACGGTGCTGCTCTTCCTCGTCATCCTCCCCATCATGACCAGCGTGGTGGTGCGCACCTTCTCCTGGATCGTCATCCTCGGCCGTCAGGGCCTGCTTAACCAGATTGCCATGGGCCTGGGGCTGACCACCGAGCCGCTGCGCCTGCTGTTCACCGAACTTGGCGTGGTGATCGTCCTGGCGCAGGTGCAGATGCCGCTGATGGTGCTGCCGATCCTCAC
>WNEZ01000500.1_pt1 | contig 31588 bp, 27 predicted proteins | sample 5400521 | NCBI WGS metagenome assembly WNEZ01 (sample SAMN13153339, study PRJNA577476) | soil metagenome | isolation source: 120 cm saprolite under Douglas fir tree site 2 hole 1 replicate 1 | place: USA:California | collected 2015-04-18 | reverse complement strand
CGTCGAAGCACTTTCCAGAAAACAGGTATAAAACCCGGTAAAACCCGAAGATACGCCTTGACCTTGGCACTTTCACGGTTGATATATGCTCAGCACACCTAAATTCACTCGATCGCGATTTTGCAACGAGGAATTTTCTCCCAAGTTTGCCCCGGCAGCCGATGAATACGACTGTGAGCGGGGCCTGATCTGTGGAAAGGGTTTGGAACTATGGCCGACTCGCGGGAAGTGATGAACATTCGCCAGGCGTCGCAGTACCTGGGAGTGAGTCCGGACACGCTCTACAAGTACGTAGGCGAGCAAAAGATTCCCGCTTTCAAGCTGGGCAACCGCTGGCGCTTCAAGAAATCGAGGCTGGACCAGTGGATGGAAGAGAAGTCAACCCAGATGGAAGCGAAAGGCAAGAGGAAACCGAAGGCGGCTGGTAAGGCTGCCGGGCAACTGTAAAAGGCGGGCACATGTTTGGATTGGGATCGAAAACGATTGTTGGTCTGGATGTGGGCTCCTCCAGCATAAAAGCTGTGGAGCTTAGGAAAGGGCGCAACGGCATCGAAGTGGCGCACCTGGGCCTGGAACCGCTGGCGCCGGATATCGTCGTGGACTCCATGATCGTGGATTCCGGGACGGTGTCGACGGCCATCTCGAAGCTGTTCACCGACAACGCGATCAAGGCGAAAGCCGTGGCCACGGCGGTGAGCGGGCATTCGGTGATCGTGAAGAAAATCTCGCTGCCTTCGATGAGCGACCAGGAACTGGCCGAAACCATCGAGAAGGAAGCGGCGCAGCATATTCCCTTCGATCTGACCGACGTGAATCTGGACTACCAGATCCTTTCCGAAGACGCCGGCAACCCGCAGATGGATGTTCTGCTGGTGGCTGTCAAGAAAGACAAGATTCTCAACTACACCAACGTACTCTCGATGGCGGGCAAGACTCCGGCTATTGTGGACATCGATGCCCTGGCCTTGCAGAACTGCTACGAGTACAACTACGAACCCGCGCCGGGACAAGTGGTGGCTTTGTTGAACCTGGGCGCGAGCGTGATGAACATCAACATCGTGAAAGGCACCACGCCGCTGTTCCCGCGCGACGTCAGCGTGGGCGGCCACCAGTACACCGATTCTCTGCAGAAGGAACTGGACCTGAGCTTTGACGACGCCGAGTCGCTGAAGCTGGGCCACAAGGTGGGCACGGTCAGCGAAGATGCCAAGACTCCCATCCTGCAGCAGGTGACTGAGATCATCGTGCTGGAAATTCAGAAAACCTTCGACTTCTTCCGCGCCAGCTCGGCGGGAGAACACATCGAGAAGATTTATCTGGCGGGTGGTTCCTCAAAAGTTCCGGGTTTGGTCGAGGCGCTGCGTCAGGAGTTTTCGTTACCGGTGGAGATCTTCAACCCGTTCCAGAAAATCGGTCTGCCGACGGAAGGACCGGGAGTGCAGCTGATCGAGCAGAATGCCGGCCAGATGGCAGTTGCGGTGGGTTTGGCCTTAAGGAGTTTTGAAGACTTATGATCCGAATCAACCTGCTGAGCACACAAAAGGGAAAGAACAAGCGCGCCGCTGCATCGGCGGCCGCCGCCATGGAAGTGGGTGACGTCGGCTCGCCGAAGATGAAGATCCTGGTCGTGCTGATCCTGGCCGGCCTGGTCAATCTGGGCTACTGGTATCAGTTGGACAAGCAGCGCCAGGAAATCGCCGTCAAGATGAAAGCGGCGGTGCAGAAGAACATCGAGCTGGCGGACGTGAAGGCGCGCTACCTGGAACGGCAGCGCGAGGCCGATAACTACAAACGCAGGGTCGACGTGATCGACCAGCTGCGCCAGGCCCAGTCCGGTCCGGTCAACCTGCTCAACACCATTGGCGCGACTGTCAACGACACCGAAGCGGTCTGGCTGAACAGCATGAAAGACCAGGGCAACAGCGTCGATATCGAAGGCATGGCTCTGAGCACCGACGCGGTGGCCAGTCTGATCGCCAATCTGCAAAAGACCGGATACTTCCGCAACATCGAAATCAAAGAAACCTTCCAGGATGATACCTACAAGGAAATGCAGGCATTCAACTTTACCCTGACCTGCGAGAAGGCGAAGTCCTAGGGGAAACTATGGCGAACTTCAACGAAATTTCGGGAATTAAGCAGTGGGCAGCGGTGCTGGGTGTGGCGCTGGTTCTTTCGGTAGCGTTGTACTTCACCGTCTTCAAGAGCCAGCGGGATGCCAATGCTGCGGCGCAGGCGAGCCTGGAGACCAAGCTTCGCGAGAACGCGGAACTGGAAGCCTACCGGCCGAAGCTGGCTGAGATAGAGCGTCAACTGGCCAGCCTCAAGCAGCAACTCGAGATCGAGCGCAGGATCGTGCCCGACGAGAAGGAAGTACCGGGCTTCCTGAAGATGATGGACGCAGAGGCCATGAAAGCCGGGATCGAACTGCGGCGCTATACCGCCAAGCCGGCGGCTGCGAAAGATTTCTACACCGAACTGCCGTTTGAAGTGGAACTCGATGGTCCTTACTACTCGGTGCTGAATTTCTTCGACAACGTGGGCAAGCTGGAGCGCATCGTCAACGTTTCGGGTCTGCAGGTGGCAACCACCAAGAAGCCCACCGATGCCAAGGCGAAGCATACGTACCAATACGCGCCCAACGAGAGCGTCGTGGCTACCTGCACGGCAACCACGTTCTTCAGTCACGACTTGGACCCAGCGGGGAGTGCGCCTGTTAAACCCGGCCAGCCCGCGCCGGTCAAGAAGCAGGGGAGCCTATGAAGCTGACGACGGGAATTCTTTTCTTGGGGATGGTGGCGGGAACTGCCTGGGGGCAGAACCCCGACGTCATCGAAAACACTAGGAATACGATGAAGGCGGTCCAGCAGAAGAAGGCGATGGACTCGGATGCAGCCTTGTCGTCCTCGCAGGGAACCGCAGCCAATCCAGCCATGCCTGCCAGCCCCCGGCCGGCAGCGGCCAGGGCCAGCGGCAACCCGGCTTTGCCGGCGCCCGCCAGCCACGTTCAGACTAAGGTGAAAGTTCCGGTGGCCTCAAAGGTTTCGGCCAAGCCGGTAGTGGCCAAGGCGAAGGCCTCGGCAGGGCACAAGAAATCGCAGCCCCAGCAGCAGATCGCGGTCGAAAACCAGAAGAAACCTGCGGAAGCGAAACCGGAAGCTCCAAAGAAGATCAATCTGGCTGGCCGCCGCGATCCATTCATCAGCCCGGTGGTCAATCGCGCCATGGTGGGTTCGGGCTGCAGCACCGGGAAGCGTTGCCTGGCCATCGATCAGATCAACCTGAAGGGCGTGGTGAAGGCGGACTCCGGCATGATCGCAGTGGTCGTGAACAGCTTGAACAAGGCGTATTTCCTGCGGGAGAACGATCCCGTGTTCAACGGATTTGTGGTGAAGATCACAGGCGATTCGATCATTTTCAAGGAAACGGTGCAGGACCGGTTGGGCAAGCCGTTGACCCGGGAAGTGACCAAGAAGATCACGACGTCCGCGGTATAGGCGTCGCCAGAATTTTGGCCGGGGACCCGGCAGAAACGAATCTTGGGAGAAAGATCACGGGGCGAGCCAAGCGCGAAACCCGTGGGGAGAGTGAAATGCGAAAGCAATTTCTGGCCTTTTTAATGTCGTTGCTGGTAGTGGCGTTCATTACCGCAGCGGCACAGACGCAGGGTGCGGGCGTTTCCACACACGCCGCGCTGCAGAGCGTGAACGTCCTCCGCATGGATGACGGCGTCGGTGTAGAGATCACCGCCCATGGATCGGTGAAGCCACGACTGAGCACGCTGGACCATCCAGCGCGAGTTGTGGTCGACCTGCCCAACACCATGGTCGGCTCCTCCAGCCGCATGATCAGCGTGGACCACGACGGGGTCAAGGCTGTGCGCCTCGGCACCGACGGCCAGACCACGCCGACCACCCGCATTGTGGTCGACCTGACGCAGGCCTGCCGCTATGAACTGGTTCCGGGCAGCGATAACCGCCTGGTCCTGAAGCTGTACACGAAATCGACGGCTGCCGCCAAAGCGGTGCCTGCGGTCGCCAAAGCTCCGGCTCCGCAGCCTGCTGTCGCCGCCAACCCAGTTGCGGTTCCGCAACCGGTTGCCGCCGCGCCGGCCCCAGCCAAGGAAGCGAAGCTGCTTCAAACTTCCGCCTCGGCCACCGATTTTGCTTTTATCGAACCTTCTTATCGACCCAAGGACTCAGCCGCTGCGGACGATGCTAAACCCGCTGTGATCGAGCCTTCGGAACGCGCAGCCGCGGCCGCAGTAAAGTTTGCCCAAAGGCCAGAAGGCAACGTTCTGCCCATCGCCAGCGCGGCCATGCAGTCGGCAACCGCGGCGCAGCCCGCCGTCAACATGGCGGCCGAGCAGAAGGTGCAAGCCTCGCAGGCGCCGGCTATCACCGGCCCGAAATATACCGGCGAACCGATTTCAGTGAACCTCAAGGACGTCGATTTGAAAGACTTCTTCCGCTTGATCCACGAAATCAGCGGACTGAACGTCGTTCTTGACCCCAATGTCAAAGGCACACTGACCATCGTGCTCGATGATGTGCCGTGGGACCAGGCGCTGGACATCGTTCTGAAGAACAACGACCTGGCGCGGCAGCTTGAGGGCAACGTGCTCCGCATCGCCACCGTCGACACCCTGCGCAAAGAAGCGGAGTCACGGCGCGCCCAGGTGGAAGCCGAGGCGCTGGCAGTCGACAAGGTCACGGTGACACGCTTTCTCAGCTACGCGCACTCCAAGGACGTCGTTCCCACGGTGAAGAGTTTCCTCACCCAGCGGGGAGATGTCATCTCTGACGATCGGACCAACGCTCTCATCATCCAGGACATTCCCTCGGTGATGCCGTCCATCGACCGGTTGCTTACCCAACTCGACCGCAAGACCCAGGAAGTGGAAATTGAAGCCCGGGTAGTAGCGGCCACTCGCAGCTTCGCCCGCGATATCGGCACCCAGCTTGGTTTCGGCTGGGGCGACGGCAAGACCGCGGTAGGCGGCGCTTCTTCAGTCGGGACCTCGCCGACCACGGTGGGTGGTTTGACGCCGGGATACATCACGGTCGGAGGCGGCACGACGGGCAGTCAGATTCCTCTGTTTTCCAACCTGCCGGTCACCAGCCCGAGCAGTGGCATTACCTTTGTCAACGCCAGCAACAACGTCCGTATCGACGCCATCCTGACCATGGCTGAGTCGCGCGGATTGCTGAAGATTCTGTCCCGTCCGCGAGTCGTAACCCAGAACAACATTCAGGCGCTGGTTCGCCAGGGCGTGCGCGTACCCATCGTAACCCAGGCGCAGTTGGGTGGACCGCCCACCGTGACCTACGTAGACGCGTTCCTGCGGCTGACCGTAGTTCCGCAGATCACGTCAGAAGGCACGATCTTCCTGAACGTGGACGTCGAAAACACGACTCCTGACTTCGGCCGCACGGTTCAGGGCAACCCGACGTTGATCACGCAGCAGGCGACCACCCAGGTGCTAGTGACCGATGGTGGCACGGTGGTGATCGGCGGCGTAATTCAAACCCAGAACTCGGTCAACGTAGCCCAGGTGCCGTTGCTGGGCAATATCCCGATGCTGGGCAACTTGTTCAAACGCACCACGGTCAGCACCTCTAACCAGGAACTGATCTTCTTCATCACCCCGCGCATCATTCAGACGTAAACGCGGCAGACATAGCACGAGGTAGAAGTAAAACCGCCGCCGGCATCCTGAGCTTCAGGGCCGGCGGTTTCATTTTGTGTTCCTGTTTTGGGGAGGGCACGGCTTCAGCCGTGCCATCAGTAATTCCAGCTGTGAGGGCTTTAGCCCCTGAGGTCCCCTCCTGGAGCCAACCTCAGGCGCTAAAGCGCCACCGGTTTCAGCGGTTTATTGGCACGGCTGAAGCCGTGCCCTTCCCCAAAGCCGTGCCCTTCCCCAAAAGCCGTGTCCTTCTCGCAAAGCCGTGCCCTTCCCATAGAGCCGTGCCCTCCCAGAGAATCTGATTTGTCATCCTGAGCGCAGCGAAAGACCATGCATTTCGATGGCGCCGCAAAATGCATATGTCCTTCGCTGCGCTCAGGATGACAGAGGTTTTCGCTTTAGCGTTGCCCCCCAAGCCTTGCTAAACTCCGACCATGGACCATAAAGGCCGCCAGCAGCACCTGCGAGACGCTTTGTCCACCCAGCGTCTCGACGCGTTGCTGATTACTCATCTTCCTAACATTCTCTACCTCTGCGGATTCACTGGCAGCGCTGGTGCGCTTCTGCTCACGGAATCCAAGATCGTGTTTTTTACTGATGGACGGTATTCCCAGCAGGCGCGAGCGGAAGTGCAGGCGTCACGCATCGTCATTGCCCGCAAGGCCCCCTTGGCCGCAGCCGCGGAATGGCTGGCGGCGCACCACAAGGGCAGCCGCCCCGCAGCCCCGTTCAGGGTCGGTATCGAAGGAGAGCACCTGACGGTGGCAGCCCGTACTCGCCTGGCGGCGATGCTGCCCTCGCGCTTCCGCCTGCGGGAAGCGCCTCCCCTGGTCGAGCAGGCCCGTATGGTCAAGGACGCGGATGAAATTGCGCGAATTCGGGCCGCGGTCCTGCTGGGCGCAGGCTTGTTCGATCGCGCGCTGGAAGCCATTCGTCCCGGAGTTCAGGAAACCGAGGTGGCGGGAGCAATGGAATACGCCGCCCGAAAGACGGGTGCGCAAGGCATGTCGTTTCCTACGATCATTGCTTCCGGAGAACGTTCCGCGCTGCCCCACGGCCGGGCGTCAGAGGCAACCATTCCAGAGCAGGGATTCGTGGTCTGCGACTTCGGTGTTATACTCACCGATTATTGTTCCGATATGACCCGCACTGTGTTCGTGGGTCGCCCCTCTGACGACGCCCGCCAGGTTTACCAGGCGGTTAAAGATGCCCAGCAGGCTGCGGTTGAAGTGGTGAGGTCGGGCGTCAGTGTGAGTGAGGTTGACGGGGCAGCTCGTAAGTCATTGCAAAAGAGTGGTTTAGCAAAATATTTCACACACTCGACCGGTCACGGCGTAGGCTTGGAAATTCACGAAGCGCCGCGCGTGGCCGGGGGGCAGATCGAAACCCTCAAACCGGGGATGATCATTACCATCGAGCCCGGGGTTTACGTCCCCGGCAAGTGGGGCGTGCGGATTGAAGATATGGTTGTGGTGACGGAACGAGGGTGCGAGGTCTTGACACCCACCAGCAAAGAACTTATCGCGATTTGAAAGGTCGTCATTGTCAGACGTCAGGCCGGACACCAGTAAGGTGATCCGGCAGTTTGTTGTGCCTTTCCGGCGGGCACAAGAAGGCAGAAGTCGGTCCCACCTCATACGATGAATCTGAAAGAATTAAAGGAACTCATCGAGTTCTTAATCGAGAAGGACATTGCCGAGTTTGAACTGGAGCGCGGTGATGTCAAAGTGCGGATCAAGCGTGGCAGTGAGCCGGTGGTTTCGGCGGCGCCTGACACCCGCTTTATCGCCGTACATTCGGCGCCGCCACCCTCTCCGGAGCTCGGCGCTGCGCCGGTGGTCAGTCCGGCACCCGGGACTTCAGCGCCTGCCAAGCAACCCGCGCCCGAGGAAGGACTGCACATCGTGCGCTCCCCCATTGTAGGGACGTTCTATGAGTCGCCTTCTCCGGGATCTCCACCTTTTGTGAAACCTGGGGATTTGGTTGAGGCGGGCCAGATTCTGTGCATTGTGGAAGCCATGAAGTTGATGAACGAAATCGAGTCCGACGTGGCGGGAGAAATCGTAAAGAGGCTGGTCGAGAACAATGCGCCCATCGAGTACGGACAGGAGTTGTTCGCCATAAGACCGCGGAGTTGAAATCGCGTGGGGACAGCCGCTTTTCACCACGGAGACACAGAGACACGGAGAAAACTAACTAATAGGAAATGCCTCCTGATATTGATAGTCCGGTAGTCAGTCGCAGATTGTTATTTCGTGTGAATGGTTTTCTTTTTTTCGCGTCTCTCAGTGCCTCTGTGCCTCCGTGGTAAAAGGTTCTTTGCCGCACCAATCTAGCCCATGTTCAAGAAAATCCTGATCGCAAATCGCGGAGAGATTGCCTTGCGGGTAATTTGCGCTTGCAAGGAACTAGGCATTCGCACCGTGGCCATTTACAGCGAGGCGGACCGCAACTCGCTGCACGTGCGTTTCGCCGATGAAGCCATTTGCATCGGTCCCCCGCCGCTGGCGCTGAGCTACCTGAATATCCCAACCGTCATCAGCGCGGCGGAAATTGCGAATGTGGACGCCATCCACCCCGGCTACGGCTTGCTGGCGGAAAATGCCAACTTCGCGGAAGTCTCCGAAACCTGCAACATCAAGTTCATCGGGCCGCCGCCGGAAATCACCCGGCTGATGGGCGAAAAGGAAAAAGCGCGCGCCGCCATGAAGCGTGCCGGCGTGCCCATCCTGCCCGGGTCGGAAGGGATTCTGTTGAGCGATGGCGAAGCCCTGGAGTGGGCCCGCCAGGTGGGCTTTCCGGTAATTATCAAAGCCTCGGCCGGCGGCGGCGGGCGCGGCATGCGCATTGTGCGCAGCGAAGAAGAACTTCCGGCCCTGTTTAAAGCAGCCCAATCCGAGGCAGCAGCCGCCTTTGGCAACGGCGATCTCTACATGGAAAAATTCGTGGAGCGGCCGCGGCACATCGAATTCCAGATTCTGGCCGACCAGTACGGCAACGTGGTCAGCCTGGGCGAACGCGAGTGCTCGATCCAGCGGCGTCACCAGAAACTGCTGGAAGAATCGCCCTCGACGCAGATGTCGGTCGAACTGCGCGACCAGATCGGCCAGGTGCTGTGTCAGACTCTTTCCGAGATCGGCTACGTGAACGCGGGCACCATCGAGTTCCTCATGGATGAAGACCACAAGCTCTACTTCATCGAGATGAACACCCGCATCCAGGTGGAACACCCGGTCACGGAGATGGTCACGGATGTGGACCTGGTGAAGAGCCAGATCCTGCTGGCCGCGGGCGAGCGCCTGGAAAACGTGCTGCACGGGCCCATCCTGCATCGCGGGCACGCCATCGAATGCCGCATCAATGCCGAGCATCCGGAGAAGTTCACGCCCTCGGCGGGAAAAATTACTACTTTCAATCCGCCGGGCGGCACCGGAGTCCGGATCGACACCGCAGCTTATGCCGAAGGCGTGATCCCGCCCTACTACGATTCCCTGATCGCCAAGCTGATCGTGCGCGGCAAAGATCGGGCCGAAGCGGTGTCCCGTATGGCGCGCGCTTTGGAGATGTTCATCATCGAGGGCATTTACACCACGATCCCGTTGCATCGGCGGATTCTGGCCGATCCTGATTTTCGGGCTGGAAAAATCGACACGACATTCATCGAGAGGTTTCTGGCGAAAGGCAAAGCAGAAGCGCCCGCGAACGCGACAGGCACGAAGCGAGAAGTGGCGGCAAAAACGTAGCGTGCAACAGCAAACCGCAGCGGCTGAAGCCGCAATCACATTCGACGCGAATGCGGCACGAGTGAACTCGTGCCCTTCCCGGTCAACTGAACAGCGTCACGAAATAGGACTCACGAAATAGCGTTCACGAAATAGCATTTACGAAATAGCTACGCGCCTCGAGGCAGCAGAAATCGGACGGGAAGGGCACGACTTCAGTCGTGCCGCAAGCATCCCAAGAAAGTTGGCTTCAGCCGCTGAGGTTTGCTGTTTCTTCCAGCGGTAAGATCTGTTCCGCACTGCGATGCCGATGCCTCCGCTTCCGCGCCTCTACGCCATCCTCGATAGTTCTCACTTCCCAGATACCGAGGCCCTCTGCCGATCCGCCAGCGAACTCGCCGCCGGCGGCGTCACGCTGCTGCAATACCGCAACAAAACCGGCAACGCCCGTCAGATGCTGGAACAAGCCCGAGACCTCAAAGGCCGCCTCGGCAATTCCTCCAAGCTGATCATGAATGATCGGGCGGACCTGTGCCTGGCGGCGGAGTTTGATGGCGTGCACGTTGGACAAGACGATCTATCGCCGGAAGGCGCCAGAAAAGTGATCGGCAACAGTCTCTGGTTGGGAGTCTCTACCCACACCCCTAGACAACTTGCCGAAGCGGACAGGACAACCGCAAACTATCTCGCCATCGGGCCCGTGTTTGCCACTGGCAGCAAAGCGAACCCCGACCCTGTCATTGGCCTGGAGGGATTACGTCAGGTCAGGGGGTTAACCCGCAAGCCACTAGTGGCGATTGGAGGCATTACCCGGGCTAACTGCCGCGAGGTCATCGAGGCGGGTGCGGACGCGGTGGCGGTGATATCTGACTTGTTACTGGAGCCGCGCAAATCAGCAGAGGAATTTTTCCGCATATTGAGGTAAAGTCGAAGCGCTTCCCATTGAGTTTGGCTCGGCGAGGGCGGGACGCCCTCGAGACAGCCGGCGGGACGCCGGCGCTACGAAAAGCCGGCCCTACTAATGGCTCCGCGATTCGGGAGATCTGTGAGTACCGAGACCAAGACACCCAAACCGGCCGCCGCCAGCGACTGGGACCTCCATTCGCGACAAGATAAAGAGCTCGTAAAGGGGCTGGGACTGACCAGCGCCACCATGCTGGTCATGGGGTCCATGATCGGCTCCGGCATCTTTATTGTGTCCGCGGAAATCGGTCGCGAGGTCGATTCGCCGGCGTTGCTGATCGGAGCCTGGCTGGTCACCGGTTTTCTGACGATCGTCGGAGCTCTCTGCTACGGCGAACTGGCGGCCATGATGCCGCGGGCGGGCGGTCAGTATGTTTACCTGCGGGAGGCGCTGGGGCCGCTGTGGGGATTTCTTTACGGTTGGACGCTCTTCCTGGTAATTCAGACCGGCACGATAGCCGCTGTGGGTGTGGCTTTCGGCAAGTTCCTGGGCATTTTCTTTCCCGCGATTTCTTCTTCAAACTGGATCGTGCACTTCTGGAAAGTGCCGCCTATTCACATCGGGCCCATGGTTTTGGGAAATATGGAGACCGGGCTGAACACTCAGAACTTGGCGGCCATCTTAGTTGTGGTGGCGCTCTCGGTGATCAATATTTTCGGGCTCAAAACCGGCGCGCTGATTCAAAACGTGTTTACCTTCGCCAAGGTTTCCGCATTGCTGGGACTGGTCCTGCTAGGACTGGTGATCGGGCGCAACGCACATGCCATCGCGGCAAACTTTCAGGGACACTTTTGGCAAAACGCCGGTCTTGGCGCGCAACATGCGGTGCAAGTGGGAGTGGGCGGTCCGATGGTGCTGGTGGGCACGCTCACCATCCTGGCCGTGGCCCAGGTGGGATCGTTGTTTTCTGCCGATGCCTGGAACAACGTGACTTTCACCGCCGGGGAAGTGAAAAATCCCAGCCGGAACCTGCCGTTGTCGCTGGCGCTGGGCACGGGCGTGGTGATCGCGCTTTACGTTGCGTGCAACTTTATTTACCTGAATATCTTGCCGCTGGATGGCAACCCGGCGGGCGCCACCATCCTGGAGCGGGGTATCAAGTACGCGACCGAAGACCGCGTGGGAACGGCGGTTATGTCGCAGATGCTGGGCGCAGCCGGAGGAACGCTGATGGCCATCGCTATCATGCTTTCAACCTTCGGTTGCTGCAATGGCTTGATCCTGGCGGGCTCGCGCGTCTATTACGCCATGGCCAAGGATGGGCTGTTCTTCAAGAGCGTGGCGAAACTGCATCCTACGCACAAGACCCCGCATGTTTCCCTGATGGTGCAAATGGTCTGGACTTGTGTTCTTTGCGTCTCTGGTAGTTATGGCCAGCTGCTCGACTACATCATCTTTGCCGTGCTGGTTTTTTACGTTCTGACCATCCTCGGTTTGTTCGTGCTGCGCCGCACGCATCCCGACGCGGAACGGCCCTACCGGGCGATTGGTTACCCGGTGCTGCCGGCAATTTATATTGTGATGGCTTTATTTATCGATGTCGTACTATTACGCTACAAACCGCAGTTCACGTGGCCGGGACTGATCATCGTGCTGCTGGGCATCCCCGTGTACTATGCGTGGCATTCGCGGCGGAAATCATCTGCCCCAGTGCAGTCGATTCCGTAATACGAGGAGAGCGTCTTCATGGCTAATCTGTCGGCGACCAAGCCTATGCATACTCTGATGCAAGAGGCGCAGGACACAAGCGAGCACAGCTTGAAACGCACGCTCGGTCCCGTCAATCTCATCATGCTCGGCATAGGCGCCATCATCGGCGCCGGCCTGTTCGTGCGGACAGCCGCGGCAATTGCCGATCGTTCAGGGCCGTCGGTGACGCTGGCATTTATTGTCGCGGGTTTTGGTTGCGCCTTTGCCGGACTCTGTTACGCCGAATTCGCTTCCATGATCCCGGTGGCGGGGAGTGCCTATACCTATTCCTACTGCACCATGGGAGAGATGGTCGCCTGGATTATCGGTTGGGACCTGGTATTGGAGTACGCGGTTGGCGCAGCCACCGTCTCCATCGCCTGGAGTGAATACTTCAACCGCGTGCTCGATTGGTTCGGCCTGCGGATTCCCTATCAATGGAGTCACTCTCCTTTGGAGAAGATGGGAGGAGAGCACGGAATCATCAATCTTCCAGCCATTTTCATCTTGCTCCTCTTGTCCGCTCTTCTCATCAAAGGGACGAAAGAGTCAGCGATGGTCAACGGTTTCATCGTGGTCCTGAAAGTGACCATCGTGCTTCTGGTGATCGGTATCGGTTGGGGCTTCATAAATCCGGCCAATCACACCCCGTTCATTCCTGCTCCAACGACTTATGTGACTCCTCAAGGGATTACTCACCACTACGGCGGCATCCTGGGCATTCTCGGCGCGGCGGGAGTCGTATTCTTCGCCTATATCGGTTTTGACGCGGTTTCTACAGCAGCGCAGGAAGCGAAAAACCCGAAGCGAGACATGCCGATCGGCATCCTCGGTTCGCTGGTGATCTGTACCGTCCTTTACGTGCTCTTCGCATACGTCCTGAGCGGTGTAGCAACGGTTGAGGATTTCCGTTCCACGGGGCGCGAAGCATCGGTCGCCTTTGCGATCACCAAGTACATGCACGGCTATGAGTGGCTGTCGAAATCGGTCACGGTCGCGATTTTGGCGGGATTCTCATCGGTGATCCTGGTCATGCTGCTCGGCCAGTCGCGAGTCTTCTATTCGATGAGCAACGACGGCCTGGTGCCAAAGGTGTTTTCGGACATCCATCCCCGGTATCGCACGCCTTATAAGTCCAACATGCTCTTTTTTGTGTTCACGGGATTATTCGCGGCGTTCCTTCCCGAGGATATCGTTGGCGAGATGACCAGTATCGGTACGCTGTTTGCGTTCATTCTGGTATGTATCGCGGTCTGGATCCTGCGGCGCAAGCGCCCCGACCTGCAGCGCGCCTTCAAGGTGCCGGCGGTTCCCTTTGTTTCGACGGCAGGCGTGCTGATCTGCGGCGCCATGATTTATGGCCTCGGTTGGACGAATTGGCTGCGGTTGATCGTCTGGATGGCAATCGGCCTGGTGATCTACTTCCTCTACGGACGCAGGCACAGTAAAGTGCAGGCGGCGAATGGTACCGTCCCAGTGAAAAATGCCCCGTCCATGGCAGACTGAGATTCTGTCTGTTTGGCCCTCCGCACATACGCGGAGGGCTTTTTTGTTTTATCTTTAATCCCTGGAGTTTCTCTGTGCTTTTCGTGTTCTCTGTGGTTGGAAAAACTTGAACCACAGAGGACACCCGAGAAACAGAGGTAATGCAGAATGAAAATCGTCACTGCCGCCGAAATGCGTGAGATTGACCTCATCACCAGCGCGCGCTTCGGCGTTCCCTCGCTGACTCTGATGGAGAACGCCGGAACGACGGTGGCCGATTTCGTAGCGTCGCAATATCCTTCGGCGAAACGTGTTGGGGTGATTTGTGGCAAGGGAAATAACGGGGGCGACGGGTTTGTGGTCGCGCGCAAGCTGCACCAGTCCGGCAAAGAGGTTCGAGTCCTGTTGTTGGCTGAGCCCGCCGAACTGCGCGGCGATGCGGCCGAGATGTTTACCAGACTGCCGGTCCCACCCGTTACTGCGGTTTCACATGAACAACTGAAGACGGAGCCGGCGCGCGCGGTCTTCGACGCCGACGTTCTGGTCGATGCCGTTCTCGGCACAGGCTTCCGGCCGCCGGTGAGCGGATTGTACGCCGAAGCCGTCGCGGCGATGAATGCGGGCTCCGCGCCCGTTGTGGCTGTGGACATTCCTTCTGGCGCCGACGCGGACGTGATGGGCGAGCAGGTGGGCGCGGTGGCGCGAGCCGACGCAGTGGTTACTTTTACCGCTCCCCGCCCCGCGCATATTTTCGGAATGCTCACCGCCGGACCGACGATAGTCACTCCCATCGGCTCGCCGGATGACGCCGTCGTCTCTTCACTGCAGCTCAACGTAATTACTGCGCACGATGTGGCGCGTCTGATCGGGCCCCGATCTCCAATCGCGAACAAAGGAAGCTTCGGTCATGTGCTGGTCCTGGGCGGATCGACCGGCAAGGCAGGGGCTGCGGCTATGGCGGGTATGGCAGCTCTGCGCGCGGGAGCGGGCTTGTCCACCGTAGCCACCGCGAAATCGGTGATGGCGACCGTCGCCGGGTTTCATCCTGAGCTGATGACCGAACCTCTCGATGAAACCGATGCCGGCAGCATCTCGATCCGCGCGCTGCAGCAGGGACGGGTGGACTCTCTGGCGGAAAGAAAAACCGTGTTGGCAGTTGGCCCGGGGATTTCGCGCCATCCTGAGACCGCCGAGTTCGTGCGCGGCGTGGTCAAGAAATACAAACTCCCCATCGTTCTGGATGCGGATGGCCTGAACGCATTCGAAGGCCGTGCAGCGGAGCTGAAAAACAAGGCGGGCACTCTGGTCATAACCCCGCATCCGGGGGAAATGGCGCGGCTCATCGGTTCCACCATCCCCGCCGTGCAACGCGACCGTCTGAACGTGGCCCGCAGCTTTGCCAGGGAACACCAACTGATGGTTGTCCTCAAGGGCCACCGAACCTTGATCGCGCAACCCGACGGTACGGTCTGGGTGAACACCACCGGGAATCCCGGCATGGCGACGGGAGGCACCGGCGATATTCTGACCGGCATGGTCGCTGGCCTGATCGCCCAGAACCCCGATCGCATCGCCGATGCGGTGATGGCTGCAGTCCATCTTCATGGCCTGGCAGGGGACATCGCGAGAGAGAGCATGGGCGAACACTCGCTGGTCGCGACTGACTTGCTTGCGGCCTTGCCGGACGCCTTCCGCAGGACGCGGCACGCGGCGCAGCAGCCGCAGGTCGCCATCGGGAGCTGATCGCCAGAACTCATCGCGTCGAGTACGGCCAGCGCCCGCCACGCTCCTCTCGTGATCTCCTCAATTGTCGAGACGCAGCGTGCCGGTCGGAAAGCCGACGATGGTTGTCCACATCAGTTTTCTTTGCCAGCCAGGGCAGACCGGAAGTATGCTAATCCTCGCTTGCCGGTTAGATCTTCCCCCCGGTTTCTCCCAGGCCTCAATAGTCAAAGAACATACCACCCCGGCTCTTAGGCCCAGTTCATGCGCTTTGATTCTTGCTTAAAGGAGGCAAACATCAATGAAACGCCTAGGAAAAGTGTTTTTGCTGCTGGTATTGGTTCTCGGCTTCAGGTCTCTAAGCTTTGGCTGGGGGTGTTCTGGACACGAGATCGTTGCGCTGATCGCCCAACGGCAACTCAGCGACGTCGCCGCTCAGAAAGTTTTGTCTCTTCTCAAGAACCCGGGCTTGTACGTGAACAACAAGCCCTCTCGCTTCTGCAACCCTAGGAAATACAACTTGACCGATCCGAGCGACCTGGGTTTCATGGCCTTCTATGCAACCTTTGCCGACGATTTCCGGAACACAAACAAAAGCACCGCCCCGTGGCATTTCTGGGATGTGCCCCTGAACCTTACAACTGACCCCAACTTGCCGCAGTTCTGCGACCAGGGGTGCGTGGTGAAAGCAATTCAGGACCAGATTGACGTACTGAAATCGACGAATGCCACGAAGCGCGCCCGATCCAAAGCACTTGCTCTCCTCATCCATTTCGTTGGCGACTTGCACCAACCGCTGCACATCGCCGACAACAACGACCGGGGTGGCAACTGCGTTCCGGTCAAGTTCTTCGGAGACGAGCCCGCAATTTCAACCGACGGGACAAAAGCGACACCCAACTTGCATGGCATCTGGGACACCAACATGCCGGAGAAGATTGGTCACATCCGGGGTGCCACTCATGACGACGACCTGACCCAGTACGTCGATACCCTGATGAGTGATTTTGAAACCGACATGGCCACCTGGAAAACCCAGCCAGTGGATGTCAGGGCGTGGGCTCTGGAGAGTCATTCGCATGCGGTGAAAGAAGCGTACGGGGATCTTCCCACTATGATCGATGCCGAGGATCCCGTCGCGGTCAACGTGTGCACCGACGATAACGACGTCCTGCAGCGCATGCTCGATCTGGACGAGAGTGTTAATCAGAAATACGTGGACCAGGTGAAGCCGGTGATCGAGGGTCAGCTGGCCCGCGCCGGAACCCGTTTGGCCGTGATTCTGAATGAGATCTGGCACAACTAGGACGGTAAGACGGCAACGGTCGGGGACAGCAGGTGGAACCCTCTGATCCTGAACCACGAGTCCGGTTTCGCTAATGGCATGGTGGCAGACAGCTCCGGGCGCAGTGTCTGGAGGTGTTTTCCCTCCGTGATCACGCTCCATCTTGCTGATCGAAAGGGTCTTAACTGTCCTCCGGCAAATTTTGTGTCTGGAATCTGTACATGGCCCTTTCGTAATCTCCCGTTCGTAACCACCCCGTGAAATAGTTGAAGCCTTATGACCCACTTTCCCCAAGTGCATCCGCAGAAGCGTTCCCCCCGTATTCAGCTTGGAGGTTCGGTTCCGGCACTCGTCATGCTGGAAGACGGTCAGCGCGCCAAAGCTAAACTTCAAACCATTTCCGTCACCGGCGGCCTGTTGCGACTTTCCCGCACCCTGAGCCAGGGGGACTTTGTCGAGGTTGCCTTCCAGATACAGGGTGGGCCGGTACGGGGGATGGCCGAAATGCTCAGCCCGGTTCGCGCAGCCAGCGAAGCATCGTTGCAGCCCTTCCGCTTCGTCGCGCTTGGCGATGACGACCATCGCACTCTTCGCATGGCGGTGGATTCAGTCACCGACCGGAGCTTTCAGGGCATCCGATCCAGCCAGTGGTCCGCGCCGAAACCGGTCTAGCCGACCGCGGGATGGCAGAGCGGAATCGCTATACTGGTTTTCGACCAGCATGGCCACGCAAGAATTCATCACCCATTCAGCCGAGGAGACGATTGCGCTGGGCCGCTCACTGGCCGGCCTGCTTGCCCCCCCAAAGCTGGTGCTGCTGAGCGGCGACCTGGGGGCTGGTAAAACCACTCTGGTCAAAGGCATTGCCGAAGCTTTCCAGGCCGCATCTGCGGACGACGTCACCAGTCCAACATTTACTCTGGTGCACGAATACCGCGGCCCCGGGGTCCACCTCTATCACATCGATCTGTATCGCGTGGATACACCGCGTCAACTGGAGACCCTCGGCCTCGATGACCTCGTCGCCGACGACAGCATTCTCCTGATAGAGTGGGGAGAGAAGTTCGAGCGCTTCAAGCGCGAGGGGAATGTAAAGATTGCGCTGGCGAGGCTAGATGACAAACTTGAAGATTCAGTTCGAAGTTCAGAAAACCGCCGGCGGATCCGGATCACTACCGCGTAAATTGAGCGCTTTCCGTCAATGCGTCTCGCGCAGGGAGCTTCTTGCCAAGGGGTTTGCGCTGGAGGCCATGCTTCCGCTGATCTTGATGCTGATTATGATCAGCCCGCAAGTTTGCCGCTCGCAGGACTCGGCACCGCCCGCGGCCGCGAACAAAGATGGCGCAGACCAGAACCAAGGACGGGGAGCCGACTCTTCGACCCAGCCGTCCGGTCAAGAACGAATGTTTGGAATCATCCCCGCGTACGGGATCGTCGGAGTGGGGACGCAGCCGCCTCCGCTAACCTCCGGCCAGAAGTTCAAACTCTCGGTGCAGTATCTGAGTCCCTATACCTTTGTTTTCGCAGCTGCCGCAGCGGGCATCAACCAGGCACGCAACAGCCCCAGCGACTATGGCCAGGGCGCGGAAGGTTACGGCAAACGATACGGCGCCGGCATTGCGGACGGCTTGATCGACGGCATCCTGGTTACTGGCGTGTATCCGTCTCTTCTGCACCAGGATCCGCGTTACTACCGCTTGGGCAGCGGAGGCTTCTCCCATCGGGCGGGATACGCGGCGAGCCGCATTCTGGTGACGCGCCAGGATTCCGGGCGGAAGGCATTCAATTTCTCGGAAGTCCTGGGTAGTTTTAGTGCATCGGCCATCGGTGTGACTTATTATCCCCAGAGCCAGCGGGATTTTTCCGATGTCGCCGAACGCGCCGGGGTTCAGTTTGCCTTCGATGCCGGCTTCAATCTGTTGAAGGAATTCTATCCTGAGATCTCGCGCAAGCTTTTCCGCAGGAAGCACTGAGAACTGGGAACCTGAAACTGAGGACCGGCTTTTCAATGGTTCAATTCCGAGACTAACCACGGTTCACCAGCTACTGCTGTTCAGAATCCCATGATGTTGTATCCGCAATCCACGTAGATCACTTCTCCGGTGATGCCGGAGCTGGCATCCGAAGCCAGAAACACACCGGTCGAGCCGACTTCGTTCACATCCACGTTCCGTTGCAGGGGAGCCCGCTCGGCGTGTGCCTTCATCATTTCGCCCAGGTCTCCGATGCCTCGCGCCGCCAGGGTTTTGATGGGGCCGGCAGAAATGGCGTTGACCCGGATTTTCTTTTTTCCCAGATCATAGGCCAGGTAGCGCACGCTGCACTCCAGCGCGGCTTTGGCTACGCCCATGACGTTGTAGCGAGGCACAACCCGCTCGGATCCGTAGTAGGTCATGGTGATGATGCTTCCGCCGTCCTCCATCAGCGGGGCTGCGGCCCGGGCCAGGGCCACCAGCGAATACACGCTGACGTCGTGGGCAATGCGGAAGCCTTCGCGCGAAGTGGCGACGAATTCTCCCTTCAGTTCCTCCGCCGGAGCGAAGGCGACGCTGTGCACCAGCACATGCAGCTTGCCGTAGCGCTCCTTGAGCTGGCCGAAGAGCCGCTCGATGGCCGCATCGTCGGACACATCGCACATGTAGGCTTCCGCGCCCGGCAGCGAGAGAATCAGGTCTTTGGCTTCCATTTCCAGGCGCTGGTTCTGGTAGGTAATGGCCAGCGTAGCGCCGGCACGGTGTAGCCCCTGGGCGATCGACCACGCGATCGAACGTTTATTGGCGACTCCGAAGACCACCGCGACTCGACCTTCGAGGCTGGATGACATGCATGTCTCCTGGGCTTAGGCGGAACGGGAAAGGATAACAGCCTGGGCCGCGTATTCGCCACAGCACGCGCTTGAGGGATCGTCGAATTGTCGAATTGTCTAATTTTAGAATTGACGAATTGAAAATCCGTCAATCCGTAAATTCGTCAATTCGTAAGTCCGTCAATGCTCTATTTCCTCCACCGCGCGGGCCTCGACCGCCGTCCGCACCGGCCACATCGCGGTTGCAAACGCCACCGCGTAGACCATACCGATGATGGAGAAGCCCGCGACCAGGTTCCATTGCGCGACCGCGCCTACCAGAAATCCCAGCACAATCTGCAATAGCGTACCGGCGAAGTAGAATGTGTTCTGCACCCGCCCCATAAAGTGCTGCGGCACCTGCTCCATGATGCTGGTGTTCATGGCCACGCCGCTCACGCCGCGCGCCGAGCCCATGATGGCGTAAACCGCAACCGCTACGGCCAGCCAGGGAGAGAGCGGCGCAACAATCATCGAAATGGCCAGCAGGCCCATGGAAATAGCGATCGAACGCCGCGCGCTTACCATCGCGATGAGATGAGGCGCGTAGAGCGCGCTGAAAAATGCGCCGGTGCCCCATCCCGCGTTCAGCCAGCCGTAGCCGACCGCTCCGGCGTGAAATACGTTGTCGCTCAATGGCGCGGTGACCACCACTCCGGTCAGCATCGCCCCCAGAAAAAGCGCCCAGCTGACGCCCAGCATGACCACGGGGCGGTGCCCGCGAAGAAAGTCGATGCCTTCGCGCATCTCGCGGACGAAGCGCTCGACCGCGGTTTCTGCGGCAACGATATCGGCGCGAAGCTCGGCTGGCCGGGGCACGACATGGCGACCCTTGCGCACTCCGAGGTAAAGCAGAAACGACGCCAGGTAGGTAGAGAAATCGATCAGCAAGACTCCGCCCAGGCCGATGTGGTTGTAGACAAATCCGACAATGGACCCGGCGATCAACCACCCGCCCTGAATTCCGGCCAGCAGAAATGTGTTGGCATGGACGAACTCTTCTCCCGGCGTCAATTCCTGGATCAAGGCGGTGATGGTTGGCCAGAACATCCAGAACCCCGCCGCCACCAGCGTGTTCATCAGATAGAGTTCCCACACTTTTACTTTGCCGGCAAAGGCAAGAATCGAAACCGCAAGAATGATGACGGCGCGGACCGCGTCCAGCATCATGACCAGGCGGCGCCGGTCTTCGCGGTCGATTAGAACTCCGGTGAAGGGCAGCATGAGCATGGCGGGAAGGGTCTGCAGCACGGCAAACGTTCCCAGCGCCACTTCCGAGTGGGTGGCCTGCAGGATGTACCAGGCCACCGCGGCGGAATTCATTCCGCTGCCCAACATGGAAATCATGTTGGCGGCGAAAACGTACCGCATGGCCGGCCTCTGCAGAATGTTGCGCACACTTCAAATGTAAACGATCCAGGGTTTTCTTTGCGTGCTTTGCGGTCAAAAGCTTTTAACCGCAGAGTTCGCAAAGAAAAATCATAGAGTCCGCGAAGAAATTCGCCGTTGAGCTGGGCTGGCTTCCGAAATCAAGTAGACGATCATGATGAGCAATTCCGGCTCAATCGGATGCCGGTAGCGGGCGTGCGGAAAGACGAAGTAATACGTGGTGGGATAGGACAGCACCAGGAGCAAGAACAACCATGCCCCGGGCTTGTTTTTTCTGATCGCCCTGGCCAATCCCCAGATCGCCAGAACCGACGTTGCCAGGAACAGCGAATTGCGAAAATCAAACAGCGCTGCGCTTTCGCTTTCTTTCGGAACTCCGGCCCAGTAGTAAACAAATCTCTTGAGACTGATTTCCGCAAAACGCCGGGGGTTTTCTCGGATCCAGTCGAACGCCTGGCGCTTGCACTGTTCCGCATACGTCAACTCCCCCAGGCGGCGAAACTTTTCGAACTCCAGAACGTTCAGGTTGGGTTGAAGATACGCCATCAGCCTGCCGTCAGCGTAGGGACCGTTGCCCAAACGAAATTGCAAACCGAAGTCATCGCGGATGAAGACAAATCTCCCGAACGTCTGGTAGTTGCGCACCAGCCACGGCGTCAAACAGGCGAAGAACACCGCCGATGCCAGCACCACGCCCGTGAGTGATGGCAAGCCCCGTTTGTGCCGGCGAAACCAGATCCAAAGTCCGGAGAAGGGAAGAAAGGCCAGCATGGACGGATTCGACAATGCGCCCAACCCCCAAAGCACGCCGTAGATTACCCAGCCCTTCCAGCCGCTCCACTCTTCCAGTTCCAGCGACACCAGAAAAATAAGGGTCAGCAGCAGCGGTCCCAACGTCGTGTCCCATACCCAATGAATGGACCAATACATGGCATACGGAAGCAAAGCCCAGGTCCAGGCTGACCAGCGGGCGACCTTTTCCCCCATGGTTCTTCGCGCGATGAAAAATATCGGAATCGCAGTCAGCGCGGTGAACAGGCTGTTGATGGTCAACAGGACCCAGGCGGAGGCGGTCGAGTAAATGCCGAAAATCTTGAATACGCCGCCGATCAAGTAAGGATAGAGCGGCGGCTCCCAGGCGGTCGGCCCCGTGGAATCGCCATAAGGATTGCTGAAGCCCTGACCCAAGGCAATGGATCGTCCCACGCGTCCCATTTCCCAGCCAAAAGCGAAATGGTCTTCCGCCGGACGAAAGCGATATTGATGGAGCAGACCGATGGCCGCGATTTGCAGGCCCAGAGACACCAGTACCATCCACAACAGCGACCGGCGAATTGTTTCCGGGGTTGCGATCGCGGCTGACGACGCGAGTGGAGGAGTTGCGCTCAACGGGGTGGCAGACGGGAGAACGCCACGGGGAACGGCGAATTGTTAGTTCGTTCCCGCGGGGAAAACAGCCGGCGACGGCGCACGAAACGCAAGCGGACAAGCGTCCAGATAGCCAGCCAGCCGTCCGAATGACGGATTTTCTTGCCCTGCTCGGTATCTCGCGGCGTGTAGGAGACCGGGACTTCCCAGATTTTTTCGCCCATGCGGCAGAGCTTGGCCGTCACTTCCGGACAAAATTCGAAACGCCGGCACTGCAGCGGAATGTTCTGGAGAAGGGAACGGCGAAACACTTTGTAGCAGGTGGCTTCGTCGTGGATGCCAGCCCCGTACAGCAAGTTGGTAAGGTGGGTGAGAAATTTCGCGCCGAGATAAAAGCGCAATCCTCGCTCCGGCCGGTCGGGACGCACTCCGTAAACTACATTTGCCTTGCCCTCCTGCAGTGGGCGCAGGAGGGCGGGGTAGTCCTGGGGGTCATATTCCAGATCAGAATCCTGAATCAGAACATATTCGCCGCGCGCGTATTGCAGACCGGTGCGGACGGCCGCTCCCTTGCCGCAGTTCTTTTCATGAAAGATCACCGTCATGTGGTCGGCCGGGGGGAGGGCCCGCAGCTTTTCCCGGGTGCCGTCGGTCGAACCATCATCCACGATGATGATTTCTTTCGGAACCGGAGAGGCTTCGATGGCTTGCAGAAGCTCTTCAACGTGAGCTGACTCGTTGTAGATCGGCACGATCACCGAGACATATCGCCCTTCGGCGCTTTGGTCGGCAGTCTCAGCCCGCATCTGGGTTGTTAGGGAGGGCAAACTCATCGTTACTTGGCCAGAATAGCATCAGACGGGAGGAGAGGGAACAAGGTGTTCCCGTCGCATGGATCATAGCGAGATGTCGTCCTGGGCAATTCCACCTCTCGGTTCCTATCGTGCCCTGTGTCATCCCGAGCAATCTTTCTCGCGCGAAGCGCGAAGAAAGATTGTCGAGGGACCTGGGTTTTGCCGGCGCAACGCTGCGTTTGATTCTCCGCGCAAACCCAGGTCCATCTCGTGCGCTCACCGCGCAAGCGCGGCTCCGGGGCGCTCGGGATGACAACGCTGTCTATCCCCCGATCTGACAAAGCGGGCAGGGGTACTCTCTTACTCCTTGCAGTACACCCCACTTCGGAGCTAGCATTCGCGCTGCTGGGGGCCCGAGCGGTCTCCCGTCCACCGGCGGAGGTGACGTTATGAGTCGCAGTCTCTTTCGCATTGCGTCTTTCATTTTGCTTTCTCCCTTAGTTTTTTCCCCCTTTCCCCTGCGGGCGCAGATAGAAACTATCGTGATCCCTGCCGGTACCCCGGAAGATCAAGGGCTTCAGGCCATCACCAGAGAGCCGGATGCGGCAAAAAAATTGTCCATGTACCAGGATTTCCTGCAGCAGTTCTCCTCCAATCCGCAAGCCGTGGCGTATGGAAACTGGCAGATTTCCCAGTACTATCAGGGTGCGGGCGACTTGCAGAAGGCGCTAGACTATGGCGACAAAGCGCTCGCCAGTTCACCGCATAACCTGGATATTCTGGTATCCCAGGCCAGCATCGCCCAGCAGATGAAGAACAACAGCAAGCTCATGGATTATTCGGTGGCCGGGGGCGAAGTCTACAACTCAATCGACAAAACCGCCAAGCCGGAGGGCGTGAGCGACCAGGATTTCGCTACGCACAAGGAGGAACAGAAAAGCGCGGCCAAGAATTCGTACGAGTTTCTGGAGGCCGCCGCCTTTAACGTGATCGTCGACGAGAGCAACGCCAAAGCGCGTATGAACGACATCGAGCGCTTCACCCCGGCATTTCCCAATTCGAGGTTCGACGAATCCATCGCATCCTACGCCATGATGTCGCTCTCCGAACTGAAAGATATGGCGCGCGTGATCTCTTACGGCGAAAAGGCTCTGGCGTCCAACCCTAACAGCTTGCCCACGCTGCTGCTCCTGGCGGGCGCTTACGTCGACGATCCCAAGCCCGGCAGCGTGGGTAAAGCCGCCGCCTATGCCCAAAAAGCGGTAGCGGTGGCCAAGGCCGATGCCCCTGATGCGGACCGCTCGCGCAAACTATCCGCCGGGGTCGCGCACTCAACCTTGGGCTATGCCTACATGAAGCAGGACAAAACCGCGGCTGCAATTCCGGAACTGAAGTCCGCGTGCGGGTTGCTCAAAGGACTGGATGAACAGCAGTACTCAGTCGCACTGTATCGTCTGGGTTATGCCTACGCCAAACTGAGCCGGGTCAGCGAAGCACGCGACGTACTGACAGAGGCCGCCAAGATTCCAGGACCGGTACAGCCGCTGTCGCAGGATCTGCTGTCCAAAGTGAACGCGGCGCGGGCCAAAGGAAAATAAACCGTCATCCTGAGCCAAGTCGAAAGACGCCTTACCCGCGCCTGTCATCCCGAGCGCCGCTCCGAGCCGCGCTTGCGCGGCGAGGGCAAGCGAGGGACCTGGGTTTGTGCGGGCCGCGTACTGGTGCCGGCAAAAACCCAGGTCCCTCGACAATCTTTCTTCGCGCGAAACGCGAAGAAAGATGGCTCGGGATGACAGGCACAATAGGGGTCCTTCGACTCCGCGTAATCGCTCGCAAGCGAGCGATCACGCTCCGCTCAGGATGACAATTGCGCAGTGTGTGGTACTAGCTAGCAGCTAGAAGCCAGCAGCTAAAAGGCTGCCGCTAATGTTTCACCAAGTCGTCCGACAACAACAGCGCCTTAGATGCCAGATTATGCGCGCGCTGCATGTCGCCGGCTGCTTCGGCCGCTTTGGCTTGCTCCATGTACTTGCGAATCTGGCTGACGCTGTCCTGCTGGGTCTGGCCTAGCTGGCGGCTGGAGATCTGTTTCAGGTTTGCATCCGTCGTGGACAAAAGTTGCGTAGTGCTCTGGAGCTGGCTGGAAGCTTGCTCTGCACTCATGCCCGGAGCCAGCTGAACTACCGGGTCGGTTGTGCCGCCATTGCGCACGACTTTTTTCTCCGGGGCCGCGCCGGGCGTAGCGCTGGCAGTGTGCTTCCGGCGGCGTTTTTTAGCGGCGGTTTTCGCCTTCGATGGGGGAGCCTTCGGCGACGCCTCAGGCTTCGCTTTCGGGGTTTGCGGAGCGGTATCCGGCGCCGGCGCCGTTTGCGGCGGGGGTGCTTCGGACTTGTTTTCGCCCCCGGACTGCGGAGGTTCCTGCGCCGCGCCTGCGGGCGCAGGCGCTGGTTCCTGTGGGGCAGCGGATGGCGGAGCATCGGCCGGCGGTTGACTGTCCTGCGCGAGCAGCAAAAGTTGTGCTGGCGGCACCAACACCGCAACCGAAGGAGGCGTCAACACACAAAACCCGAGAATGGCGGCCAGATACATGTTCTTCTAAGTTGGATGCTTCGAACCCGCCCAGGAATTTTAGCTTCAGGCCTGAGCGCTTTTCGTAGCGGCGGCGTCCCGCCGGCTGTCGCGAGGACATCCTGCCCTCGTCCCACTCTAGGTCCGGGCCGCCGCTTCCTGGAGAGAATCGGCGCGAGACTGCACCAGCGGCAAGCGCAGATGAAACGTCGTGCCTTTTCCCTCCACCGACTCGAAGTCGACCGAACCATAGTGCCATTGCAGAATCTGGTAGGTTTGCGCCAGCCCGATGCCGGTTCCTTCTTTCTTGGTGGTGAAATACAGCTCAAAAATCTTGTCCTGTGCGTCGGCGGGAATGCCGCTGCCCTGGTCGCGAATTTCAGTGACTACCATGTCGTCTTCGCGCCGGGCTGAAACCACCAGGTTGCCTCCGTTCGGCATGGCTTGAATACCGTTGAGCACTACGTTGTGGATGGCCTGCTTGATGAAGTCCGTGTCCACCTTCACCGTCAGCGGCTGGGACGGAAGCTCGCACGTCACGCTTACGCCATGCCGCCCGGCATCGGGCCCCGCCAACTGAACCGCATCCTCCAGCAAACGGCGCAGGTCAGTTTCTTCCAGATGGAGATTGCGCGGGCGGGAAAAATCCACCAGGATCTGCACCACCCGGTCCAGCCGGTGGATTTCGCTGCCGATAATGTCCATGTGACGGCGCGTGTCCGGATCGATCTGCCGCAGCTTACCCTGCAGCAACTGCAAGTGCAGAACGATGGCGTTGATTGGGTTCTTTACTTCATGGGCCACGCCCGCAGTGATCCGGCTACTGGCCGAGAGCCGGCGGGACATTTCGATTTCATCTTCGATCCGCCTCACTGACTCCGCATCCCGCATGATCAGCAGGGCCCCGATCTGCGTTCCTTTTTCCTGAATGAAGTCGAGAGAAACCTGTACTCGCTTCCCGTTGGGAAACTCGATTTCACGCTGCGTCACCGGGCTGCGCAGTTCGAACGCCTGCCGTACCAGCGTTCCCAGCGCCGAATCGGCGGAAAAAATCTCCCGCGCCACATGGCCCAGCAACTCCCGCCGCGGACGCCCCAGGAACCTCTCCACCGATGCGCTCACCAGCACCACCCGCGAGTCGCGCGTGAAGAGCATCAGGCCGTCCTGCAGGTTGCCCATGATCTGATCGACGTTGTCCTTCAGGGCGGAAAAAATCTCTTTCGCGTCGCGCATCTGCCGTCCCAGATGAGCAATCTTGAGGCTTACCAGTCCATATTCGTCATGACCGCCGTCGGAGTCTGCGACTGCTTCCGCGCTGCCGGCGGTTACGCTGTCCAGGCTGCGATTGATCTGTTCCAGCGGGCCCAGCGCGATATTGGAGAGTCCCGCGGCAAGGATCAGAGAGAGAAAGATCGCGATCGTGGAGAAAACCACGGCCTGCCGCAGCCGGGGAGTGAGTTCGTTCTTGAGGAACACCGTGGACACGCCCACCCGAATGCTGCCGAAGCGAGCTCCATCCAGTTGCAGGGGGATGCGCACGTCGTACACCGTCGGCGGGTTGTAGACCATCCGGAACTGGCGGCGAAAGCCGGCGTTCTCCACCACATGGAAATCGGGCCGCTCGGGGACGGGTTTGCCAATCAGGTCGGGATTGGTGTGCAGGATGGCTTTGCCGTCGCTGTCGACGATGGCTGCGTCATAGATGATGGGCCAGGTACCCACCACCGACTCCAGAAAATTGTTAAGATCGCGATCCGTGCCCAGGTAATACGCCACCGCCCGGCGCATCGCCAGCGGGTTTGTGGTGTCCACCTTGGTGCTGCTCAAGTCGGGCGCGGCGTTCGCGGCCAGGTACGCCAGGTTTGAGGTTAACTGCGCCGCTGATTCGCGCGCCGTGGTGACCCGCTGGCGCAAGAGCTCGGAAATGTAGATATACGAAAATGCCAGCACCAGCACGGCAACCATGAAGGTGATGGCCAACACGATTTTTGTTTTTCGGCGCATGGATGAAAAAGCAATTGGCACTTGGCATTTGGCAATTGGCCAAATCAAATGGGGTACAGACCAAATACCAAGTGCCAAACGCTCACGACTCTACCTCACTGCAAGTGGTGCTTGGCAACGAGTTGCCATAATGGGCCTTAGCCAAATGCCAAGTGCCAATTGCTAAGTGCTCTCTACTATTCTTCCCTCACCAACGCCGCGTCCGCCGTGGCGTTGCCGTACTCTTTGAGCTTGTTATGCAGAGTCTTCAAGCTGATGCCCAGAATCTCGGCGGCCCGGGTCTTGTTGTTATTGGTTGACTCCAGCGTTTTCAGGATCAGCAACCGCTCGGCTTCCTCGACCGTGGTTCCCACGCCCAGATGTACCGTGTCCGAGTCCTCGGACGGGCTGCGGAGGCTGGATTGGCCGAAGCCCGGCGGCAGATGCTTGGTTTCGACCACGGCGCCGTCGCACACGATGATCGCCCGCTCCAGGGTGTTGCGCATTTCGCGCACGTTGCCGGGCCAGGAGTAGTTCTGAAACGCATTGAGCACCGCTTCGCTCACGCCCGCTACCCTGCGCCCGTGCTTCTCGTTCATGTCGGCCAGCAAAGCCTGCACCAGCTCAGGCACATCTTCCTTGTGCTCGCGCAGCGGCGGCATGTGAATATTGAAAACGTTGAGGCGGTAATAAAGATCGTTGCGCAGCTCGCCGCGAGCGACGGCTTCCTCGGGCACCTTGTTGGTTGCGGCCAGAACGCGGACGTCCACCGTGGTCTCAACTTTGCTTCCCAGCCGGCGCAGCTTGCGGTCTTCGAGCACGCGCAGCAGTTTGGCTTGCGTGGCCACCGGCATCTCGCCGATTTCATCCAGCAGCAGGGTCCCGCCCTCGGCCAGCTCAAAACATCCGGTGCGCCGCTCCAGCGCTCCGGTGAAGGCGCCTTTTTCGTGTCCGAATATTTCGCTTTCGATCAGCGTTTCCGGAATGGCTGCACAGTTGATAGGCACAAAGGGCTTGTTGCGCCGCGGGCTGAGTTCGTGAACGGTGCGAGCTACGAGTTCTTTGCCGGTCCCGCTGGCCCCGGTAATCAGTACAGAGGCTGTGCTGGGCGACACCATCTCGATCAGATGGAAGATTTCCTGCATTTTCTTGGACGAACCAATCAGGCTTCCCAGCGATCCGGCGTCGCGCAGCTTGCGCCGCGTGACCTCAAGTTCAGCCCGGGTTCCCAGCAGGGACGAGGCATTTTGCAGGATGGTGTGCAGCCGGTTGGTGTCGATGGGCTTGGTGATGTAATCGTAGGCGCCCATGCGCATGGCGTGCACGGCGCTGTCGATCGTTCCCTGCGCCGTCACCACCACCACCGCCATGGTCTGGGCATCGGTGGCCAGCTTCTCCAGCAGTTCCAGTCCGCCCATGCGCGGCATTTTCATGTCCGTTACCACGATTGCTGGCGCCCAGGCGGTAACTTTTTCCAGCCCTTCCGCGCCATCCTTCGCAGTCTCGGTCCGGTATCCCCAGCCCGTGATCAGCTCGGCTAGACCCGTCCGCTCGTTTTCTTCGTCCTCGACGATCAGTACCTTTTCGTGGCTCATAATGGTCTGCCAGCCATTATTGAGGCTTTCCGGCCCCGCTGCAAGCCGAGAAGGCGGCCGTGGCCCCGCCGGTTCTACGAAGCTTTTCGGTAGAATGGCGGCTCACGTATCGAGCAAAATGTATCATTCTGAGACCAAAAAACCTTCGGGTTGCTGGCTTGTAAACAAAGTTTCGGTCCACAACCACTTGCTTTGACCTTTCGCTGGAGTAAAATCATCTGCCTATATCGCAGCAGGTCTGGCTTTCCACGCTGATTCCCAGTCTTGCCCTGCACCTGAGCGTGGACGCAAAAATAGTTTCTTGAATTATGCAGAAAGTCGTTGGGCAAAAAGTTTGGGAGGATTGCATGTCACTTCGTCGTGGTAGAAGCACCGCGCGGTCGTTCTCTGGCGCCTTCCTGAGCGTGTTGGCTCTGTGCTTGATCTCGATTCCTGCAATGGCGCAAGAGGATGCCACCCCTAAAGTGGATATCTTCGCTGGTTATCAATGGCTGCACCCGGGTGCCACGGTCCCGGCTCCATTTCAGCCACCGGGCGCTCCCGTAGCCCAGAAGATGGGGGACATTCCGCAAGGCGCAGGCGCCAGTGCTGCCTACAACTTTACTCCGCACTGGGCCCTGGAAGCGGACTACGGCGGTAACTCGAACAAGAATGGTTCTGAAAATACTTTTTCCATCGGACCTCGTTTCGCCGTGCGCAATGAGGGAGTGATGTTCTTCGCTCACACCTTGCTGGGATACAACCGGCTCGGGGTGCCGCTCGTCGATACCAGCAACGGCATCGGCGCCATCCTGGGCGGCGGCATGGATCTTTCCGTGTGGAAACACCTCTCGCTGCGGGTGTTTGAAGCCGACTACGTGTGGGCGAACCAACACTTTCCTGACGCCGTTTCACCGGCTTTTCCGGAGTTGCGTCGTCCCCAGTTGAGCGGAGTTCGTCTGCGTACCGGTCTGGTTTTTAATCTTGGCTTCCCGACGCTTGCGGTTCCGGCGGCGAGTTGCTCGCTCCAGCCCAGCGAAGTCATGGTGGGGGAACCAGTCACCGCCACGACCAGCGCAACCAATTTCAATCCCAAGCACCCTCTTACCTACAACTGGAGCAGCACTGGCGGAAAGGTGACCAGTAAGGACAACACCGCCACCATCGACACCAACGGCGTAGCCGGGGGAAGCTACACGGTCAGCGCTCATGTGACCGACCCCAAAATGAAAAAGGGCGGCGAGGCAAGTTGTACCGCGAACTTCTCGGTGAAGGAGCCGCCGAAGAATCCGCCGACCATGTCCTGCTCGGCCAATCCGGCCTCGGTTCAGAGCGGCACGCCTTCGACTGTTACCTGTACTTGCACCAGCCCGGACAACGTACCGGTCACGATCGGCGGGTGGAGCGCAACCGGTGGCAGTGTCTCCGGCGACGCAGGCACCGCCACGCTCAACACCACTGGGGCTCCGGCGGGTCCGATCACAGTCAGCGCCACTTGTACCGACTCTCGTGGCCTTACCGCGACCGGCTCCAGTCAGGTGACGGTAGAGGTTCCGCCGCCACCTCCGCCGCAAGCCAGCAAGCTGAGCGAGTGCGAGTTCCCCAACAAGGTAAAGCCCTGGCGTGTGGACAACACCTGCAAGGCCGTACTGGATGACGTGGCCTCGCGGTTGCAACATGATCCCGATGCTAAGTTGGTCATTGTCGGCAACGCCGAGCCCGGCGAGAAACGCAAGAACCTGGCCGGCGAGCGCGCCGTCAATTCCAAGGCATATCTGTCTGGTGGTGAAGCCAAGCAAGCCATCGATGCCAGCCGAATTGAGGTACGCACGGGTGCAGCGGGCACCAAGACCGCCGAGTATTGGGTGGTTCCAGCCGGTGCAACCTTCGCCGGTGAAGGAACCACGGTGGTGGATGAGTCCGCGGTGAAAGCGGTTCCGGATCACCCGGCAGCACCCAAGAAGAAAGCCACTAAACCCAAGGCTCAATGACAGTTGGAAAAACCACGGGCCGGCCGAGTTCGATACTCGACCGGCCCTTTTTTGTCTGTCCTTCAGTAACTTGAAAAGCGCGTGTTACGCTGTCAATCTCAGCCGCGAGCGCATAATTTTTCGCCAGGGGCAAATTCACCTATGATTTCGCGTTCGATTTCCAGTAAGTTACTGATTACATTGGCTGTTGTGATGCTCTCCGTCACCACCCTCTGGGCCGGTCAGTGGACCGCCCTAGGTCCTGACGGGGGCGATGTCCGGAGTCTGAATTTCGACCCGAAAAATCCCGACCGTATCTACCTTGGTACCAGCACTGGGTCACTTTTCCTGTCCAACGATGGCGGGCACAACTGGGCGCGGCTGGCCCACCTGGGTGGCGATGATAATGTTCTCGACCACATCGCCATTGATCCGCAGAATCCCAAACACATCTATGTTTCCGCCTGGAGCGTTGAGAATCAGCAAGCCGGCGATGTGTATCGCTCGCATGATGGCGGCAACAACTGGGAAACACTGCCTGGCA